>Ga0066903_100004024_pt1 | contig 12262 bp, 2 predicted proteins | sample PanSoiMetaGPlot1_FD_67491 | JGI IMG/M metagenome (GOLD analysis project Ga0066903, IMG submission 67491) | Tropical forest soil microbial communities from Panama analyzed to predict greenhouse gas emissions - Panama Soil - Plot 1 (version 2) | ecosystem: Environmental > Terrestrial > Soil >...
CTGCAGGCCGACTATTCGCTCGCGCAGATCGGCGCCGCCGCCAAGGCGCGCCTCGTCGAGCTCCTGCGGCGGTCGCGGCCCGCCGCGCCCGCACGGGTGAGCGAGCCGGTCGCCTGCCGGCCGTCAGTCCCGATCCCCGGCGACTGGTACGACGCCGACTATTTCGAGCGCGGCATCAAGAGCAACTGGGATCGCGGCTATACCTGGCCGCTGTTTCGCGGGGTGTTCGAGCCTGCCGCCGACTATCTGGTCGAGATGTTTTCGGAGGCAAAAAGCTTCCTCGATGTCGGTTGCGCCCGCGGCTTTCTGGTCAAGGCGTTGCGCGCGCGCGGGCTCGACTGCGCCGGCTTCGATCACAGCGCGTGGGCGATCGAGCACGCCGAGGAGGCGGCGCGGCCCTTCGTCATGGCGGCGGACATCGCGGCCGTGCGCTACGACCGCCAGTTCGACGTGCTGGTGGCGATGTCGATCTTCGAGAGCCTGACCGAGGCGCAGATCGCCGCCGCGCTGGCGCACCTGCGGCCACGGGCCACCCAGGCGCTGTTCGCCACCATTCCGACGCTCGGCGCGTCGGCCGCGAGCCGGAACGACCGCGACCTGTCGCACATCACCATGCGCGACCACGCGTGGTGGTGCCGCCAGTTCCACGACGCCGGCTGGCGGCAGGACCCGATGCACCGCGCCTTTGAGCGCGCGTGCCAGGCGCACCCGCTGGTCCGCCGCATGGGCTGGACCGTCTACGTGCATTCGCCGGGAGGATGACGCCGGGACCGCGAGGATGGAGCTTTATCTCGAGTTCGGCGGCGGCCTCGGGGACATTCTTTATCAGATGTTCCACGACGGCGGCTATGCGGCGCTGGCGTCGCTGACCGCCCAGGACCGCGCTGTCGTGGCGCTGATCACCCACAACCCGCATGCGCGCGAGCTGTTCGATCATCATCCCCGCGCGGACCGGATCGACGTCCGCGATCTCGGCTACTGGCTGCCCGGCGACGACGCGGCGATGCGGCGCCGCCACGGGTTGCCGAGCGGCGCGGCCGTCGTGCCGGCGCGCGGGGCGCCGGAGTTCTTTCCGTCGCCCGGCGATCGCCCATGGCTCGATCGTCTCGCCGCGACCGCCTATGTGGTGTTCTCGGTCAGCGCCGGCCTTCCCGACCGCGACATCCCGGCGCCGCTGGTCGAGCCGCTGATCCGGCTCGCGCTCGCCGATTCGCTGGTGCCGGTGATCGTCGGGCGCAACTATCCGCGCTTCGATCGCCGCGAGCAGCGCGTGCCTTATCCGGGCGCGCTCGATCTGGTCGACCGCCTCAGCGTCCCGGGCGTCGCCGTGGCGGTGCGGCGCTCGCGCGGCGTCGTCTGCTGCCACAGCGCGATCAACATGCTGGCGTGGCTGCTGCGCAAGCCGCAGCTTCTGCTCTATCCGCAATCGGTCTACGACCGGCACATCGCGCGCCGCGACCACTGGGCCTTCGGCATCGAGTTCGCGGAGTGCCGGCACGCCCGGTTCGACAGCGCGGGCGCGCTGGCGATCGCCGAAAAATTTTTTCACGACATTCGAGGGAGAGCGGACATGACCATGCTGGAGAAACCCGGTTCGCGACCCAACGGAGCGGTCAACGGATCGATGGTGGGACCAGTCAACGGGCCGGTCAACAACCCGGTCATGGCGCCGACCATGCCGCTCGAGACGTTCGGCGAGCGGCTGCTCGCCGAAGCCGTGCCGATGAGCCAGAACACCCGGGCGGGCAACATCGGCTTCGGCTGGATCTACTACGGGCTGATCCGCAACCTCGCGCCGGACTTCGTCGTGGTGATCGGCTCGTGTGCGGGATTTTCGCCGTTCTGCGCCGCGCGCGCCCTGCAGGACAATGGCCACGGCAAGGTGCTGTTCATCGATCCGTCCTATTCGGGCGACGGCCATCCGGGCTGGGGCGGGCGCAACGCCTGGAGCGATCCGGCCGCCGTCGCGGCGCGCGTCGCCGATGTCGGGCTGACCGGATGGTTCGAGCATTTGAAGATGACCTCCGCGGAGGCGTTTGCGCTGGTGCGCGACCGGGTCGGCGACGGCAAGGTCGGCGTGATCATCATCGACGGCGCCCACACCTATGCGGACAGCCTGCGCGATTTCGAGCTGTATTCCACCCTGGTTCGCCACGGCTACGTGCTGTTCCATGACGCGACCTCGCGGGATTGCGAGGTGGCAAAAACCCTCGCCGAGCTGCGCGCGCGCGGGTACGCGCTGATCACCCTCGACATCGAGGTCGGCCTCGCCGTGGTCGAGGTGCGCCGTCCGGCCGCGGTGCGCGACACCTGGAGCTATCTCTGCGTCGAGTCCAATCGCGGCGCGCTGCTGCTGCCGTTCGCGCAGCGTCTGCTGCGCCCTGGCGATCAGGTGCTCGACATCTATTGCGGGTTCTCTCCGCTCACGCCGCTGCTCGCCGATGTCGCGGTGTTCGGCTATGACTGCGATGCCGCCATCGTGCAGGAGCTTGCGGTCCGCCACCCGCAGCACACTTGGCGGCAGGTGTCCGACCGCCAGCTGCAGTTCGCCGAGCTTCCGGCCGAGGTCGACGTCCTGCTCGGGCTCGGGGTGAGCCGGCCGCATGCCCCGTGGGATCCCCAGGCGGTGCTTGACACCGTGCGCTACCTGCTCGGACGCTACCTGCCGCGCGCCTGCCTGTTCGAGACCGCCGCCGACTATCACGACGGCGACATCCTTCGCGACCTCGCCCCGGCGCTGTCGCGGCTCGGCTATCGCTGCGAGGAGGCCGTCGTCCACACCGACATGGCGAGCTTTCCGCGCCGCAAGCTGCTGATCGCGACCCGATGAGGCCGCCGGGCGCACCGCAGTCCGGCCGTACCGTCCTGGTGCATCTCGCCGCCGGGATCGGCAACGTCGTCCTCGCGACGCCGCTGCTGCTCACCCTGGCGCGGCACGGCTACGTGGTCGATCTCCTGGTCGACGGCGATTATGCCGAGACCGCCGAGCTGTTCGACGGTTGGAGCGCGGTGCGCGCCGTGTACGGCGGCATGCGCGGCCGCCCGCCGGCGCGCCCCTATGACCTCGGCATTGCGGCGATCCCGCCGTTCTACTGGAAGGGCTACCTCGCCGCGATGCCGCGGCCGAACGGCGTCGTGCGCCCGCCCGACGCGCTGTTCTATCGCGACGAGCAGGCCTGGTACCTCGCGTTCGCCCGCGCGCTCGGCTGCGCGGTCGACCCGGCGCCGCACTGCTTCCTCCCGTGCGTGCCCGACACCCGCCGCGGCGTCACCGCCGCCACCGTGGTGCTCGCGCCGGGCTGCAAGGGCGGCGAGATGGCCGCCAAGCGATGGCCGCACTTCGCGCAGCTCGCCGATCTGCTTGATGACGTCGTGGTCGTCGGCACACCCGATGACCTGCGTGGGCCGGACGGCCGCGCGACGTGCTTCCCTTCGCATGTCCGCTCGCTCGTCGGCGCGCTGTCGCTGCGCGAGACTGTGGGCGTGCTCGCGGCCGCCGGCGCCGTGGTCGCCAATGACAGCGGCCTCGGCCATGCGGCCGGTGCGGCCGGAACGCGGACCATTCTGCTGTTCGGCCCGACGCCGGATCGCACGCTCGGGAGGCTGCCGCCGAACGTACGGATCATGCGCGCTGGGCTGCCGTGCGAGCCGTGTTGGTTTGCACAGCGGTTCGCCGCCTGCGCGGGCCGCCTCGACTGCCTCGGGAGCTTGACTCCGCAAGAGGTCGCCGCCGCCGTTGGCTCCAACCGTTGAAGCGTCGGATGGCACGTACGTCGACCGAATATCGTGGACAGGAAGTCGTGTGCGCCTGCAAGACATTTGATCACGCGGCGCGCGCGTGTTGCCGGGTCAGATAGAACCTTGCTCTTCCTGCCCAATACAGTGCGATGCGGCGTCTTCCCGCAGCAGCTCGCCATCGAGGCTGTCGCCTTGTCGGAAAGATCGCATGATAGCGACGTGAAAGCGGACATGTGGCCGGAAGGCCACAAAATTGAAAAATCCCTTCGACCGTCTGTACATTCATTTCGTTGTAGATGTACCGTTTTTGGGGGTTGGTTGTTGCTTCAGGGTGCTCGCGTTTCGGTTGCAGTCTCAGCGGTCGTGGCCAGCGCGTCAGCGCGTTGCACACCGATGGAGTCGGCAATCTGGGGCGGGCAGAGGGGGCGTGCGTGCTGGCCGGTGTACAGGCGTCGATTAAGGCCTTTTTTGTATTGACCCAGGTGGCCGCCACCTGCGGTTGCCCCAGATCCTGCAAAATGTTCAGGGCAGCGCCGAGCCTATTCGCCGTCCTGCTCGCTCTAATCGCTTCGCTTCTGATTTTGACAAGCGCGTCTCCGGCGCGCGCGGGCTGCTCTACCGCGGGGATCCCGCCCGTCACCACCTGTACGGGCGATCTTTCCGGCACAAGCCTGATCTTCACGGCACCGCCGGGCGAACTCGACGTCAATCTGCTCACCAACAACACGGGGCCGATCCAGCTTTCAGGCGTCGGTTCGGACCCGGGCAGCGCCGGGACGATCAATATCCAGTTCACCTGCTCCTCGGCGGGCAATTGCACGATCACGACGGATGCGAACGGGAATCAAAGCTGCACGGTCAATTCAGGGGCGCCGAGCGGCACGACCTGCAATCAGGTGCCGACACAGCCGGTCACCGGGCCGTCCGGGCACGCGGGGCCGCCGATCATCGTCGTCGTGGACACGGGTGCCTTCGCGGTCAATGCCGGCCCGGCGCCCGGCGTAGTCGCCGCATCGACTGGCTCGAATGGTGGGCGCGGCAGCAATTCCTATGTCTTCGGCAGTGCCGGTAATGGTGCCCCGGGCGCCGACGGCGGCAACGCCACCGCCACGCTGTCCGGCACGGTCTCCACCAGCCTTACCGCGCACGCCGGGCTCGCCGCCCTGAGCTTCGGCGGCAATGGCGGCAATGGCGGCGATTTCAAGGGAATCGGTGGCGGCGGCGGCAATGGCGGGGCAGGCGGTTTCGGTGGCATAGCCACCGCGAATTTCAACAGCGGGTCGATTGTGACCTCCGGACCCAGCTCCGTCGGCGTCGGCGCCATCAGCGAGGGGGGAAATGGCGGCGCCGGCGGCGGGGGCGGTGGACTCGTCTTCAGCGGCGGTGGCGGAAACGCGGCCGGGCAGGGCGGCCAGGCCTTCGTCACCACCAATGCGGGCACGTCCATCGAGACGTTTGGTAGCTACTCCCACGGCATTGCGGCCCAGAGCATGGGCGGCGCCGGGGGCTCGAGCGCCGGCGGCTTGGGGTTGATCTTTTCCGGCGGTGGAGGCGCCAGCACGGGCGGCAATGGCGGCGCCGTTCAGGTGACCGCGGGCTCGACCATCACCACCCACAGCGACCACGCCCAGGGAATCTTCGCCGAATCCATCGGCGGTGGCGGCGGCGATGCGGGAACGAGCAACGGGCTCGTGGCCCTCGGCGCCAGCGGCGCCGCCGGCGGCAGTGGCGGCACGGTGATGGTCACGAATACGGGGCAGATCACCACCATTGGGGTGAGCGCCAACGCCATCGAAGTGCAGTCGGTCGGCGGCGGCGGCGGCAATGGCGCCAGCTCGAATGGACTTGTCTCCCTCGGCGGCAGCGGTTCGGGGACGACCACCGGCGGCGCCATCACCGTCGCCAACGGCGGAGCGCTCACGACCTGGAGCTCGAGCTCGTCCGGCATTCTTGCCCAGTCGATCGGCGGCGGCGGCGGCAATGGCGGCACGTCGGGTGGTCTTTTCTCCTATGGCGGCTCGGGCGGCTCGGGCGCCAACGGCGGCACCGTCACCGTCACCAACACCGGAGAGATCATTACGGGCCAGTTCACGCACATGTTCGGATCCCTCGCTCCGACGTCGGCATCGCCCGGCATCGTGGCGCAATCGATCGGCGGCGGCGGCGGCAACGGCGGCGGATCCGTGGCGGCGGGTCCGGGGCTCGCGGTAGCAATGGGCGGCCAGGGCGGAATGGCCGGCAACGGAGTGGGCGTCTTCGTCCTGCGCGACAACGCCAACGCGGCACTGGCGACCGCCTACAGCATCACGACCTACGGTGATACGTCATCGGCCATCGTCGCCCAATCGATTGGCGGCGGCGGCGGCAATGGCGGCTTCGCGGTCGCTGCTTCAGTCAACCCCGATTTCAGCGTGGCGCTCGGCACCGGCGGAGCCGGGGCGGCGGGGGGCGGCGCCGGATCGGTCGAGGTCGACACCAAGGGCACTTTGACGACCTTCGGCGCGAGCTCGAGCGGCATCTTGGCGCAATCGATCGGCGGCGGCGGTGGCAACGGCGGTTTCAGCGTCGCGGCGAGCGTCAGCCTGGGCGCTTCCATCTCGGTTGGCGTCGGCGGATCGGGTGGCGCCGGCGGCGGCGCATCGGGCGTCACCGTCTCGAGCCTCAGCAACATCACCACGTCGGGCGTGAATTCCTACGGCATATCCGCTCAATCGATCGGCGGCGGCGGCGGCAATGGCGGGTTCTCGGTGGCAGCCAGCGGCGGCACCGTCGGCATCAGCGTCGGCGTCGGCGGCACCGGCGGCTCCGGCGGCGGCGCCGGATCGGTCGGCGTCACGGCCGTCGGCAACGTCTCGACGTCGAGCGCCAATGCGGTGGGCATCGCGGCGCAGTCGATCGGCGGCGGCGGCGGCAATGGCGGCTTTTCGGTCGCCGGCGCGATCGGCGGCGGCGGGATCGGCGTCGGTGTCGGCGGCTCCGGCAACACCGGCGGCGTCGCCAGCACCGCAACGATCGACAACTCGGGCTCTGTCATCACAAATGGCGACAACGCCACGGGCATTCTCGCCCAGTCGCTCGGCGGCGGCGGCGGCAATGGCGGTTTTTCCGCCGCCGGCGCGATCGGCGTTGGCGGCGCCGCATCCGTCGGTGTCGGCGGTTCGGGCGCCGGCGGCCAGCACGCGGACAGCGCCAAGATCTACGCCGACGGCGGCGGCCAGAGCCTGAGCGTCGCCGGTTATGGCTCCGGCTGGACGGTGGTGACGGAAAAGAAAAACTCGGCCGGCATCGAGGCGCAGTCGATCGGCGGCGGCGGCGGCAACGGCGGTTTTGCCGGCACGCTGGCGCTGTCCGGCAACAGCATCGGCCTGTCGATTGGCGGCTCGGGCGGCGGTGGCAGCTTCGCGGGCGAGGCGCTCGTGCAGAGCGGCTACCACCGGCCCTTTGCGAACAACATCCTCACGCTCGAGGACAATTCGGCCGGCATCGTCGCCCAGTCGATCGGCGGCGGCGGCGGCAATGGCGGCTTCGCCGTGTCGTTGACCGGGGCGACCGGCACCGGCATCGCCGCCGCCGTGACGCTCGGCGGCAGCGGCGGAAGTGGCAGCTACGCGGCCAAGGCGGAGGCCGACAGCGTCGGCAACATCACGACGGTCGGGAACATCGCGGACGGCATTCTGGTGCAATCGATCGGCGGCGGCGGCGGCAATGGCGGCTTCAGCGCGGCGCTGTCCGGCTCGACCGGCAATTTCAGCGGCGCGGCCGCCGTCGGCGGCTCGGGTGGTTCGGGGAATAATGCGGCCGCCGCGATCCTCAACAGCACGGGCACGATCGTCACATTCGGCCAACAGTCGAACGGCCTGGTCGCCCAGTCGATCGGCGGCGGCGGCGGCAATGGCGGCTTTGCCGGCTCCGGTGCGCTGTCGCTGGATGGTGTCGGCGTCGCGGTCGGGGTCGGCGGCTCGGGTGGCGGCGGGGGCACCGCCTTCACGGTCAACCTCACCAACCACGGCGACGTCACGACGTATGGCAACCAGTCGAGCGCCCTCGTCGCTCAATCGATCGGTGGCGGCGGCGGCAACGGCGGCTCCACGGTTGGATTCTCGTTGAGCGCGCTCGGCGGCGCCTCGGTCGCCATCGGCGGCAGCGCCAAGGACGGCGGCGGTTCCGAGCAGGTCACGGTCATTTCCACCGGCAATCTGACCACCAGCGCCAGCTTTGTTCCCGGCACGCTCGGCAATAACGCCTACGGCATTCTCGCCCAGTCGATCGGCGGCGGCGGCGGCAATGGCGGCTTTGCGGGATCGCTGTCAGCCGGCGGCGCGGTCGGAATTGGCGTCTCGGTGGGCGGTCAGGGCGGGGGCGGCGGCGCGGGGGGCATCGTCCAGGTCACCAGCACGGGCAATATCTCGACCGCGTTCGACAACTCGAGCGCCATCCTGGCGCAATCCCTCGGCGGCGGCGGCGGCAATGGCGGCTTCAGCGTCGCCGTGGCTGCATCCGCCTCGATCGAAAACGTTGGCGCCGCAGCCGCCGTGTCGGTCGGCGGACATGGTGGCCAGGCCGGCGTCGCGAAGGACGTCACCGTGACGAGCACGGGGACGATCTGGACCCAGGGATTCAATTCCAGCGCCATCTCGGCCCAGTCGATCGGCGGCGGTGGCGGCAATGGCGGATTCAGCGTCGCCGGCGCGGTTACGCTCGGCACCCAAGGCGCCCTCGGCGTCTCGGTCGGCGGCTTCGGCGATGGCGGCGGTGGCGCGGGTCAGGCGACCGTCAACAGCTATGGCGCCGGCCTTCAGGTGATCCCGACGGCCGGTGTCACCACCATCGAGACCGACGGCGGCCAATCGAACGGCATCCTCGCGCAGTCGCTCGGCGGCGGCGGCGGCAACGGAGGCTTCTCGATCGGCGCGGGGTTCGCGCCGAACGGCTCGGGAATCGGCGTGTCGGTCGGCGGCTTCGGCGCCGGAGGCGGAACTGCCAGCGACGTCACCGTGACGAGCTACAACAACATCCTGACCAAGGGCTTTCAATCGAACGCGATCGAGGCGCTGTCGCTGGGCGGCGGCGGCGGCAATGGCGGCTTCGCGGGCGCTGCCAGCGGTGGCGCGGAATTCGCCGGTTCGGTCGCGGTGGGCGGTTTTGCGCTCAGCGGCGGCGGCAACGCGGGCACCACGGTCACGGTCAACAGCTTCGGTACGCTGCAGACCCAGGGCGACAGCGCCAATGGCATCCTCGCACAGGCGATCGGTGGTGGCGGCGGCAACGGCGGGTTTGCGTTGGGCGGGTCGTTCAGCTTGGGGAACGCCGGCTTGACCGCAACCATCGGCGGCGCCGGCTCAAGCGGCGGCGCCGGCGGAGTCGTGATCGTCAACAGCAACGTCGGGACGACGTTGGCCAACAACAATGCCACCATCCAGACGTCGGGCCAGAGCGCCAACGGCATCGAGGCCCAATCGGTCGGCGGCGGCGGCGGCAATGGCGGCTTCTCGGGCGGATTCACCGCAACCGCGGGCGCCGACGCATCGCTCACCTTCTCGGTCGGAGGCTTCGGCGCGGCGGGCAACATCGCGCACGCGGTCACGGTCACCAGCGTCGACAACATCCTGACCCAAGGCAGCGGGTCGAATGGAATCTTGGCGCAATCGATCGGCGGCGGCGGCGGCAATGGCGGTTTCAGCTTCGCCGGCACGCTGGCGATTCCCACCGGCAACAGCCTCAACATGGCGGCTTCGCTTGGCGGCTTCGGCGCCGGAGGCGGCAACGCCGACGTGGTGATCGTCAATTCAACTGGAATCATCTCCACGACCCAAGACCATGCCAGTGGCGTCGTCGCGCAATCGCTCGGAGGCGGCGGCGGCAATGGCGGCCTCAGCGTCGCGGGAGTGTTCAATTTCTCCAGCAAGAACAATACGCCTTCGATCACCGCATCGGTGGGGGGCTTGGGCGGTGCCGGCGGCTTTGCAGCCGACGTCACTGTGACCCGGAACGGGGCGACGACGACGGTCGGCGATTTCTCGTACGGGATTGTCGCGCAATCGATCGGCGGCGGCGGCGGCAATGGTGGCTTGAGTGTGGCCGGCTCGCTCGGCGGGCCGGATTCGAAGCAGATCTCCGCCTCGGTCGGCGGCTTTGGCGGCCCCGGGAGCTTTGCCCAAGACGCCACGGTCATCAACACCGGTGCGATCACGACCGGCTCGATCACGTTTCAGCAGCAGCAGCTCGCGGTGGTGGGCGCGCCGGTATTCGTGACGGTGCCGGTGGTCACTGGCAATGGCGCGGATGGCATTCTGGTCCAATCGATCGGGGGTGGCGGCGGCAATGGCGGGTTCGCGTTCAGCGGCGCCATCGGACCGACCGGCGAGAAGACGAACATCAATGTGGGCCTCACTCTCGGCGGATTTGGCGGCAGCGGCGGGACGCCCGGCAACGCCAACGTCACCAATACCGGGCTGATCACGACCTACGGGGCGAACGCCAATGGGATCGAGGCGCAGTCGATCGGCGGCGGCGGCGGCAATGGCGGCGGTGCCGTGACCGGCCTGCTTTCCGCCGGTGATCCGCAATCCGGCGGCAGGGCCGTCAACGTGGCGGTTTCGGTCGGCGGCTTCGGCGGCGACGGCAATGTCGGGAAAGAAGTGCATGTCGAGCAGACCGGCGGCATCGTCACCTTCGGTCCGGGCTCCAACGGCATCCTCGCGCAATCGATCGGCGGCGGCGGTGGCGTCGGCGGCGGCGCCAACACCGAGTCCTTGCAGATCGGCACGAGCTGCACGGTTTCCCTGATCAGCAAGGTGGTCAAGAGTTGCCAGTCGCCGAAAAACGCTAGCGTCAACGTACAGGTCAATGTCGGTGGCTTTGGCGGCACCGGCAACAATGCCGGTGACGTCACGGTCATCAATCACAGTTTCATCACGACGAACGGCGACTCCTCGGCGGGCATCTCGGCTCTGTCGCTCGGCGGCGGCGGCGGCAACGGCGGCCAGGCCATCGTCGGGCTCACCGGTCTTTTCCCGGGCGCGAGCGTCGTGGACGCCGTCGGCATCGCCGCCCTGGCGATCAGCAACACGGGTTTCGCACAAGGCCTCGGCCGGATCTCGGTGGGCGGCTTCGGCGGCGCGGCCGGCCAAGGCATGACCGTCAACGTCACCAACGACGGCGTGATCCAGACCTCCGGCGTTTCGTCCTACGGCATTTTCGCCCAGTCGGTCGGCGGCGGAGGCGGCGTCGGCGGCAATGCGTCCGCGGGCCTCACCGGGTTGGTGAGCGTCGGCGGCTTCGGCGCAGCGAGCGGTGACGGCGGCAACGTCACGGTGACGAACAACGCGGGCGCAAACATCATTACGACCGGCTATGCCGCGACCGCGATCGTGGCCCAGTCCATCGGCGGCGGCGGCGGCGAGGGCGACATATCCGGCAACAACGGCCAGCCCCTGACGACGACCGGCCCTGGCAGCACCGATACGGTGAACAACCGGACGATCTCCTATCCGATCGCCGCCAGCAATGACGGCACCGTTGCCGGAAACGGCGGGTCGGCAAGCGGGCTGCTCGCGCTCGGCGGTTTCGGCGGCGCGTCCGGCTCGGGCCACACCGTCACCGTCAACAATTTCGCTCAACTGCAGACGTCGGGCGATCATGCGATCGGCATCCTGGCTCAGTCGGTCGGCGGCGGCGGCGGCGACGGCGGCGGGACGGGCCTTTCGCTCGTCGCGGTTGGCGGCTTTTCCTCGGTGCTCGGTGCGACGGGCAACGGCGGGCACGTCATCGTGACGAATTCCGCCGTCGCTCCCACTTCGACGACGCCGACCATCTTCACGACCGGCATCGGCTCCTACGGGATCGAGGCGCAGTCGATCGGCGGCAGCGGCGGTAATGGCGGCGGCAACTCGCTCGCGGCCGGCGTGACGGTCGGCGGCTCGGGCGGAAATGCCGGCACCGGTGGCCTCGTCGAAGTCTTCAACCACGGTTCGATTGCAACAACCGGCGACAACGCAACGGGCATCTTCGCGCAAAGCGTCGGCGGCAGCGGAGGCGCCGGAGGCGGGTCGATTCTTTCACTGGTGGCTGTCGGCGGACACGGTGGCAGCGGCGGAAGCGGCGGCGAAGCGGACGTCACCAACACCGCATGGATTCAGACCTTCGGCAACGGCGCCAATGCGATCCTGGCGCAATCGATCGGCGCCGGCGGCGGTGCCGCGGGTGGCGTCGGTTCGACCGAGCTCAGTGCGCTCGGCATTTCGGTTTCGGTCGGCGGTGCGTTGGGCGCCGGCGCCTTGCCGGGCGGCGGCGCCGGCGGCGGCGGAGTGGTGAAGGTCCACAACTCGAGCGCCCTCTACACCGGTGGCATTCAATCGAACGGCATCGAGGCGCAGTCGATCGGCGGCGGCGGCGGCGAGGGAGGGCGCGCGGTCGGGCTCATTGCGGTCGGCGGCAGCGGCGGCGTTTCCGGCGATGGCGGGATGGTGGAGGTCACCAATGACGCCGCGGGCCAGATCACGGTGGCAGGTGCGATGTCGAGCGG
>Ga0066903_100004026_pt1 | contig 12260 bp, 8 predicted proteins | sample PanSoiMetaGPlot1_FD_67491 | JGI IMG/M metagenome (GOLD analysis project Ga0066903, IMG submission 67491) | Tropical forest soil microbial communities from Panama analyzed to predict greenhouse gas emissions - Panama Soil - Plot 1 (version 2) | ecosystem: Environmental > Terrestrial > Soil >...
TTGTCTTCGTAGGCCGGGCCGATTCCGAAGCCGGTCGTGCCAATGGCACGCTTGCCAGCGCGTGCCTCGCGAGCCAGGTCGATCGCACGATGATAGGGAAACACGATATGCGCTCCGTAACTGAGTTTCAGAAAGTCATCCGCCAGGCCGCGACGTTTCTTGAGATCGTCGATTTCGCTGAGCAGCGCCAGGGGGTCCACGACCGTGCCGTTCGCGATTACGCAGGTCTTGTTGGAATACAACGCCCCTGCGGGCACCAGGCGCAGGATGAATTTCTCGCCGTCGACCACCAGGGTGTGCGCGGCGTTGTTACCGCCCTGGAACCGGACGATCACGTCCGCGTGGGCGGCGAGCAGGTCGACGATCTTTCCCTTTCCCTCGTCGCCCCACTGGGTGCCAACCACCGCTACTGTCTTCATCTTCTTCCCCCGTAAAACCGCACACGCTTCCCTCGCGCGTGCAAGCTTCCGCCCGCGTTTCCCGCGGCTCCTTGGTCCGGCTACAGCTTGAGCAAGACAGCCGAGGTGATAGCTGGAATCGTTTTGAGCTTCTCCAGAACCTGAGGCGGCACCGGGCCGTCCACTTCTATCAGGCTCAGTGCGGTACCGCCCACGCGGTCACGATCGAGCTCGAGCCCCGCGATATTGATTCCTGCCTGCCCGAGCATGGTTCCGATCGCGCCCACCACTCCGGGCACGTCGCGGTTGTGCAGCATCAGGAAGTATCCCTCGGGAACTGATTCGACCCGATAGCCATCGATTCGGGTGAGCCGCAGCGCGCGATTTCCGAGTACCGCACCGGAAACTTCGTGCTCCCCGGACTTGGTGGTCACAGTGATCGTGAGGGTGTTCACGAAGTCGGTCACCTCGCGCGAGCGCGTCTCGGCAATTCCGATGCCTCGCTCGCGTGCGATGAAGGGCGCGTTCACCAGGTTGAGATCCTCGTCGAGAAATCCGCTCATCAGTCCCTTGAGGACGGCCGCGGTTACGGCATCGTGTTTCAAGTTCGACGCTTCCCCCCCTAGCGCGACGGTCAGCGTCTTCGGAGCGTCGGAAATCAATTGTGCACAGAGCCGCCCGAGCTTCTCGCCCAGACTCAGATGCGGACCGATGACCTCGAGTTCCTGGGGGGACAGCGCGGGAATGTTCACGGCGCTGGTGATGGTCCCATGGATCAGGAAATCGGAGACCTGCTGCGCGATATCGATCGAGACCTGTACCTGGGCTTCATCGGTCGCGGCGCCAAGGTGCGGGGTTGCGACCACCGCGTCCAGCTTGAGCAGCGGATGGTCCGGTCGGGGTGGCTCATCGACGAAGACGTCGAGCGCGACGCCCGCGACGTGGCCGGAGGTGATCGCATCGGCGAGTGCCGCCTCGTCAACAATTCCCCCGCGCGCGCAGTTGATAATGCGCACTCCCTTCTTCATCCGCGCAAGCGCCGCCGCGCCGATCAATCCGCGCGTATCATCGGTCAGCGGGGTATGAACGGTAATGAAGTCCGAGCGCGCAAGTAGCTCCTCCAGCGAAACCAGTTCGATCCCAAGCCGAGCGGCGGCTTCCGTGGTGAGAATCGGGTCATAGCCGATGACCTTCATCTTGAGGCCGACCGCGCGGTCGGCGACGATTCGTCCGATGTTTCCCAGTCCCACGACACCGAGAATCTTGTTGCAGACCTCCGCGCCCATGAATTTGGTGCGTTCCCATTTGCCCGCTTTGACGGCCGCGGTCGCGGAGGGAATCTGACGGGCCATCGCCATCATCATGGCGATGGCGTGTTCGGCGGTGGTAACACTGTTGCCCAACGGGCTGTTCATCACTACCACGCCACGGCGCGTGGCGGCTTCGAGGTCGACATTGTCGACCCCTACCCCGGCCCGTCCGATAACCTTCAAGGAGGGGGCAGACTCGATGACTTCACGGGTGACCTTGGTCGCGCTCCGAATCAGCAAGGCGTCGTAGGGCTCGATGATCGCCGCCAACTCGCCGGGCTTAAGTCCGGTCTTGATCTCGAACTTGAGTTCCGGATGACGCTTCAGGACCTCAATTCCCTGCGGTGCCAGCGTGTCACTCAGAAGAACGCGGAACGCCTGGGCCATAGTTGCTCAAATGCTCCGGGCGATTCGTGACTGGACCGCGGTCACCCCGGTCCCGGAGCGGAATTCGTAACCAGCGTGTTTCAGGCCCGCTTCCAGTGCACTCATCGCGATCAACATGTCGAAGGGAGCCAGGTTTCCCATGTGGCCGATGCGCACGAGACGGCCTTTCATCTGATCCTGACCGCCCTGCACCGCAACACCCAACGCCTCTCGCATGAATTTAACAATCGAGCCGGTATCTATTCCCGGGGGTGCGATTAATCCCGTGACACCGGGCGCCGGGGTGTCGGGCGCAATCAGCTTGAGTCCCAGCGCCAGGCCGCCCTCGCGGGTCGCCTCGGCCATCACCTGGTGGCGCGCGAACACGCGCGCCAGCGTCTCCTGGTGGAGGAGCTCGAGAGACTTGTTAAGACCGTAGATCAGCGAGACCGCGGGCGTGAAAGCGGTGGTATGCTCATCGCGCTGGGTTTTGAGTTCCTTGACCAAGTCGAGATAAAACTTCGGCGTGCGATTTTTCCTGGCCACCTCGAGACCGCGTTCAGAGAGGGCGACGATACCCAACCCGGGCGGTAGCATCAGGGCCTTCTGACTTCCGGTCACCAGTGCATCGACCCCCCATTCATCCATCCTCTGCTCGAACACACCCACCGAGGTGATCCCGTCGACGACCAGCAGGGTGCCGCGCCTGCGCGTGACCTCGCCAATCTGCTCGATGGGGTGAATCGCGCAGGTCGAGGTTTCGCTGGCCTGGGTCAAGACCGCCTTCGCACCGGGATGCGCTTTCAGGGCGTCATCGATCTGTTGCGGCTCGACCGCACGGCCCCACTCCACCTTCACCTCATGCGCAGCCATGCCGAACGCGCCGAGCATCTTGCCCCAACGCTCCCCGAATTTGCCGGCATTAACGAAGATGGCCTGGTCGCCCGGGGAGAGCAGGTTGATTACCGAGGCTTCCATCGCGCCAGTCCCGGACGAAGCAAGCAGAATGACTTCCTGCCCGGTCCCAAACAGCGGCTTTAGGCGGTCGCGCGCCTGATCGAGCGTGGCGCTGAACTGGGGGGTACGATGATGGACGACAGGGTGCGCCATCTCGAGCAGCACTTCGGGCGGTACCGAGACTGGTCCGGGTGTGAACAGGTATCTTTTCGTGGGTGTCACGCTTGGTCTTCAGTGGAGACAGGCTAACTGCACAAGCCAAAAAAAAGCCTGGTGTCCGCGGGCGCGGAACTCCAGACTCCCGATGTTCTACCCGGGACATCCCGGGTCCCCGTCCTCGTTATCTGGATAACGGAGCCCATATAGAGAGTCAAGTTTCAGGTGTTCATCGGCGTGAAACTCCGGCGGCGCCTTTCGAATTGAAAATTCAGGTGGCCAATGGCTAAGTTTGTGCATCCGCGATGCCGATCGAACACGAAACCCGCGATGGCGCACTGGTCTGGATTCGCAACCCCATTACCGGGGTGGTCTCCTACGTGGTCGACGTGCGCAACAAGAGCTTCGCGTTCACACTCGGTCTGCGTGACGAGCCCGTCGAACCTCCCCATCTGACCGACGCGCAGATTGGGGCTGCGACCAAGGAGTGTCCCTTTTGTCCCGGCAACGAACATCTATCGACCGCCGAACTCTTCCGGATGACCGCGGCCGAAGTCCCGGAATGGACCGGGAAGGGCAAGCGCTCGCACGACCAATGGGTCGTACGGGTGTTCAATAACCTGTTTCCTCGCATTCCGGCGGAGCTGACTGCCGGCCGCAACGAGTCGTATATCGTTGTGGAGGACCCGCGCCACTATGTCGACTCGCCTCGCTCCCACAGTGACTTGCTCTCCACCGCGATGCTGGGCGCAAACCATTTCCGCCGCCTCCTCGAAGCGGATGTCAGGGTCATGCGCCTGGCCCGGGAGAATCACTCCGTCCGCGCGGTGGTGGTTCGCAAGAATCAGGGGCGCGAGTCCGGTGCTTCGCAGCCGCATCCGCATCAGCAGATAATTGGCTCGCCGGAACCATTTCCGGCAGTCGCGGCCGAAGCGCGGGCCGAGCGCGAGACACCTGGTCTATTCGACGAAATCACGACCCTGATGGATCGCCTGGGCCTGGTAATCGAAAATCAGGGCGGGGTTGTCAGCTACGCGAGTCCCATCGGTGCATTTCCTCGCAGCTACGACGTGATAATGCCGGAATATCGCGATGCGACCCTGGCCGACCTGTCGAGCGACGAGATCGGCTGCTTTGCCGGTGCGCTTTACCGAATTCTGCGCATCCTGGGTTCATTGCCGCTCGACTACGAAATTCATCAGGGGCCGGGGTTGCCGCTCCACGCGCACGTCAACGCGCGGTTTTATCCCTATTCCAACGTCGCCGGGACGCTGAACCTGCCAAGTACGCTCCTGCAACGCACGGCTGAAATCCGCACGGCAATCGCGCGCGGGGCGGGCCGCCAAGCTTAAGGACGCAGACCGAGCGCGTTTGAGCGCCGGCCGCGCTGGGGCTGACACGGGCGTGCGTTCAGACCACGCCAGCGGCCCGCAGCTGGTCAAGTTCTTCGGGACCGATTCCGATCGAAGCGAGCACCTCGCGCGTGTGTTCACCCAGTTCGGGGGGTCTTCTCAGCTGTCCCGGCTGCGGTTGTGGTGCGTCTGACAGCTTGATCGGCGAACCGGCCACCCGGATCGGACCGCGAGTGGGGAAGTCGCTTTCGACCAGGGTGCCGCGCGCCACCAGCTCGGAGTCCGCGACCACTTCATCGAGCTGTCGCACCGGAGCGCACGGCACGCCCGCCTCCATCAGCAGTGCGATCATCTCGTCGCGCGGGCGAGTGCGGGTCCAGGCGGACATCAGTCCGTCCAGCTCGTCGGCGATCCGAAGGCGGGTGGCGTGCGAAGCACAGCGAGGATCGGAGACCAGGTCTTCGCGCCCGATCAGCCGGGCGATGGTATGCCAGTGAACCTCGGTGAGGCAGAAGATCAGAATTTCGCCGTCGCACGCGGGGTACACATTGGTCGGACAAGCGCCCCAGTGGCGATTGCCCAGGCGTTTGAATTTGAGTCCCTGCAGGGTGGGTGCCACGGCGCTGGTCAGGGCGGGCACGGCGACGTCGATCATCGCGACTTCCACCTTCTGTCCGCGGCCGGTACGCCCGCGCTGAATCAATGCCGCCAGGATGCCGCTCACCAGATGGCTCCCGGTCCCCATGTCGATGAAGGTAGCCGAGGTCTTAACGGCGCGATCCGGAAATCCGGTGATGCTGATAAACCCCGAAGAGGCCTGAATCGTGTTGTCCATCGAACCGAGCCTCGCCCATCGGCTCCCGGACCCATAACCTTTTCCGCAGGCATAGATGAGCCGCGGAAAGTGCTCCGCCAGCTGCGCATAGCCCAGCCCGAACGATTCCATGACCCCATCCAGAAAATTCTCAACCAGCACGTCTGCTCCCTCGATCAGCTGGAGGGCGATTTGCTGGGCGCGCCTGAGCTTGAGATTGAGCGTGACCGACCGTTTCTGCGCGTTGAGCATCAGGAACGAATAGCCCGCGCCGCCGGGTGGAAGATCGGGTCGGCGGAGAACGTCACCGATCCGCGGCGGCTCTATCTTGATCACGTCGGCGCCGAGATAGGCGAGCTGCATGGTGCAATATGGCGCGGCATAAATCTGGCCGAAATCGATCACGCGGATGCCATCGAGCGGTAGGCTCATTAGTGGGTCCTTTCGGTTGCGCTCTTCCGTCTCGCCCTGCTTACCCAGCTCCTGCACGGGGTTAACTCAGCGCAGCAGCGTGCGCGCGATAACCATCCGGTGAACTTCCGAGGGGCCTTCGCCGATTCGCCGCACGCGCGCCTCGCGATACCATCGTTCCAGCGGCAACTCCTTGCTCACCCCGTAGCCACCGTGAATCTGCACGGCGTGATCGACTACCCTGCCCAGCACCTCGCTGGAATACAATTTCGCAATAGAAGCTTCGGTGCGAAAGTCTTGGCGGCGATCGGCCTTCCAGGCGCCATCCCAGGTAAGCCAGCGCGCCGCGCGCAATTCAACCTCCGAGTCCGCCAGCATCCACTGAATCGCCTGTCGTCGTGCGAGCAGCTCGCCGAAGGTAGTGCGCCGCTTCGCGTGTGCGATCGCCATTCGCAGGGCAGCCACCCCGACCCCGACGTTGCACGCCGAATATGGAAAGCGCAGGCGTGCCAGGAGATCCAGGCACAGGTTGAGACCCTGGCCTTCTTCGCCGAGCCGCTGTTCGACAGGAACAACGCAGTCCTCGAGGGCGACCTCGTTCGGAATCGCGGAGGTGCGGATGGTCCGAATTGGTCGCGGGGTGAAACCGCCCTGACCCTTCTTGATGATGAAGCAGGTGACGCCCTGGCGACCGGCCTTGGGATCGGTGCGTGCAAAAACGACGCCCCACTCCGCCTCGTGCGCGTGTGAAATGAAAATCTTGGTTCCGTTCAGGAGGTAGTGGTCGCCCTGACGCACTGCGCGGCACTGGATTGCCCCTGCCGGATCGGAGCCGCCCGCAGGTTCGGTGATCGCGAAGAAGGTGTACCAGGCATTCCTGATCGTGCCACCCGCGTACTCTTGTTTCTGCTCGGGCGTCCCGGCCCAGATGACCGGCGGCGGGGTGCGGCCGAAGACTCCCGCGCCGGGATTGTAGAGGCCCATCCGATGCTGAGCCATTTCTTCGGTCAGCACCGTCATCTCGAAAGTGCTGAGCCCTCCGCCGCCGTATTCTTGCGGTGCACCCATGCACCACATTCCGGCCGACTGCGCCTTGCGCGCGATACGCCAATAGTCAGGCTCGGGAATTTCCGCTGCGTCGGGGTCGATGCGCGCTTCGATGGGAATGATCTCGTCGCGGATGATTTTGCCGACCTGATCGCGCAGCTCGACCAGCTCTGCGGGCAGCTGATAGCCGTCGGTTGGTTCCATCAGATCATCTCCTCGAGCTGGTCGGAATTGTCCTTAAGTCCACGGCGCAGGGTATTGAGCCAAAGCTCGCGGATCCATTCCAGGTCGTAGGTACCCCAGGTGCCCTTGAGTCGGGGGTCGACGGCACGAATTTGCTCAATCGCATCTGCGATCTTCTTGATCGCGGCCTCGCCCCGCTGCGCCCGCTCGCGAGCGCGGCTGCGCCTGGCGGCCAGATAGTCCACGATGCTCTCGAGCACCTCCGCACTGTAGCACCACAGCTGCCGTTCGCCGCGAATTAACGGTTCCTCGTTCGATCGCAGTATCGCATCGGCGGCGTCACTCGCGCGCCGGAAACATTCTGCCGCGCGCGCCAGTTCCACGCGCTTGCGGGACGCCCTGGTCGGCTGCAGCGGCGGGCGCATTACGTCTGCATAGTCGAGCACCAGGGCGGACGCATCGGCGATGGCCCGGTAGGCATCACGCGACGAGCTCGCGCAGCCCGGATGCCGACCCTGGGCGCTCTTCTCCAAGGTGAGAGCGGGATCCGATCCGATGTTGGTTGCGCAACTCGCAAATGTTTCCAGGTTGACCGGATAGGCGAGCAGGCTGTAAGCGCCGAAGGTGAGGCACGAAACGCTGGAAATTCCAAGCGCATGATACGCGCGCAGGTCGCGTGCAATAACCGACGGGGTTGCAAACGCCAGCCCCCCGAACAGGATCGCATCCGCATAATACTCAAACACATCGCAGCGGCCGTCGAAAATTTGCAGGTAGTGTTTCAGCGAAGTGAGATAACGGGGATTGACGTCGCAGGCCGGATCGTCGATCGCGTGCGAGTAACAGCGCTCGCGCGGGGCCCACTCGACCCGGACATTGGGCAGCGGATGCAGGCGCGCATCCGGGTCGATGGTGTCGTGATAAGCGAGGTATGCGACCGGGCAGGATAGGTTGGCCTGCGCGAAAGACGCGGCTATCGCGTTTACCACCTGCAGGTACTGATGCTGGGGAGCGAGTTCCCGGCACGCGCCGCACCGGCACCACCCGCCCCGCCGCACGTCGGCGCCCCAGACGTGTAACAACTGGTTCTCCGGGTAGTCGGCGGCGTAACGCAGCGCAGATTCGCAAACCAGGTCGATCGCCGCGCGACTGGACACGCATAGATTGCCGCGGGGCAGGCGAGTGCCGCTCTCATCGGCCGGAAACATCGACGGATCACGGTCAAACCGCTCGCGTGGCAGCAGCAGTTGCAGCACATGTCCGCCGTATTCTGCGGCAATCCCGTGCGTGCCGAGTATGGGCACGAGTTCCTGGATTCGTGGGCGGGTGTCGTGTGCATGGCGAATGTAGGAGAATGCGTTGAGCCCCCTGCGCGCCATCCACGGTATGAACTCGCGGTCGTGACCAAGATGAAGCTCGAGGCGGTCCGCAAATGCGTAGTTCCAGGTCATGATGTCGGAGGCGAAAGCGCGCCGGGAGAAGGAGGGCGTGAACACCGAGGGCTTGAGGTTGCGGACGCGTTCGGGCTCGATGCGCGGATAGACCGCGGGAGTGCCGGCAGGAAAACTCGCTCCCAGATCCACCAGCAGGCTGGCTGCGCCGAGAATCAGGCCGCGCTCACTAGCCGAGCGGATCGAAACCGACTGCTCGCCCGGCCGCGAGATCGAGAACGCATCGCCACCGAGGGAATCAGGGTGACCTTGGTGGGGCGATTGCGCGTCGTCCAGGGAGAGGAATATTTCACAAGCGTCGATTTGAGCGTCTTCCTGGACCGAAACCTCGCTGCCCACCATGCGGGTGAGGCCCCGACTGAGCTCGGCGACTGCCGTCGCGACTACCGGGCGGCTCTCTAGCGCGCCGTGCCGAATCGCAAGCCGGCCCGAGGTGCTAGCTTTGCGGGTCATCGCTGGCTCTTAAGAATCCGGTCGGTAAGGGACCTTGTTGATTGAGTTGTTGCCGGTGGGCTCGCCGGAGGGAGCGCCCCCGGCCTGCCAGGAAATCTCAGCCGGCCTCACCCTTGCAATTGATTTCGGGTCGTTGTGCCACTTCCACCGCCCTCGCGATCCCGCCAACCGAGATGCAGACTCTCGCAGCGGAACAATCGCTCTCCGACCGCCTACGAAGTACACGGGACGTGTCATTTTTCCGACAGTTCCGGAATGATAACATGGGGGGACGACATTGGTAGCGCCCGCGGCGTTGGATGTCCTGCCTCAGGTACGCGAACCGGAATGCCAAGCCCCAACGAAATCCTGTCCGAACTCAAGAAAATCAAATACCCGGGATTCAGCCGCGACATCGTGTCCTTCGGCATGATCAAGGATATCGAGGTTGCCCACTCCGGCGTGACGGTGATGCTGACGGTGGCATCCGCCAAGCCCGAGGTGATCCAAAAGATCATCGCCGATGTGAAGACCGCGGTCAGCGCGATGCACGACGTCCCCGCCGTTGAAGTGCGTATCGAGCAGCCCGCCGCAGCCGCGCCGCGCGCCGCGACCGGCACCGCGCAGCGCGAGATACCCGGGGTGAAGCACATCATCGCAGTCGCCAGCGGCAAGGGCGGAGTCGGCAAATCCACGGTCGCGGTAAATTTGGCACTGGCGCTGCACAGACGCGGATGGCGCATCGGGCTCATGGATGCGGACGTATACGGACCCAGCCTGGCGATGATGATGGGGGTGGACAACCCGCCAGTCCTTACCGCCGAGCGGAGGATCGTCCCGCTCGAGCGACTTGGCATACGCTACGTTTCGATGGCGCTGTTTATCAACGACGAGACCGCCGTGATCTGGCGCGGACCGATGGTCACCAAGCTCGAAACCGAGTTTCTCTTCAATGTTGAGTGGGGGGAACTCGACTGTTTGGTGCTGGACCTTCCTCCCGGGACCGGCGACGCGCAGTTGACCATCACCCAGCGCGTCGCACTCGCGGGCGGGGTAGTGGTCACCACCCCTCAAGACCTCGCGCTGCTCGACGTGAAGCGGGGCGTGGAGATGTTCCGCGAGGTTAACGTGCCGGTCCTCGGGGTAGTCGAAAACATGAGCTACTACCTGTGTCTTAAATGCGGTCATCGCCACGAGATTTTCTCGCACGGCGGCGGTGCGCGTTACGCCTCTGAGTTGGGGGTACCATTTCTGGGCGAACTGCCAATCGTTCGCGAGCTACGCGAAGGGGGTGACCGCTCCAACCCGCTGGTGGCAAGCAACCCGCGCCATCCGGTAAGCACCGCGTTCGACGCGATTGCCAGGCGGGTGATGCAGCAGGTGGAGCAGGCATGAGCTGTCCCGACCCGCGAAGGTCTCCGAGCGGATCCTGCGCGCTCCACGCGGAGCCGACCTCGCGGTTTTTTTTATCCGGCTCCGCAGCGACCCCGCACCGTCGCCAGGTCGGTGACCGCCGCGCGCGGCGCCGAGAACGCTAGGGTCGTTTCAAAACTTGGTCGATGGTCGCGCGCCCGAAAATCTCCCTCATCACGATCACCAGGAACGAGGAAGAACTGATCGGACAGTGTCTCAACAGCGCGTGGTTCTGTGAGGAGAAGATCGTCGTGGATTCCTTCTCCACCGACCGGACCGTGGAGATAGCGCGAGAATGCGGCGCGCGGGTCTTCCAACACGAGTTTACCAACTACGTGATGCAGAAGCAGATGGCGCTCGACCACGCGAGCGGAGAGTGGGTACTGCTGATGGACGCTGACGAGCAGGCAACTCACGATCTCGGCGCGGAGATTCTGCGTGAAACCGGCTCGGCGTCGCCGGCGGAGGGCTATCGCATCCAGCGCATGCTCTATCATCTCGGCGGCTACGACCTGCGCGGTATCGAACCCGACACCCCGGTGCGCCTGTTCCGGCGCGAGCGCGGGCGTATCGGCGGCCGCGATCCTCACGACAAGGTCGTGGTCGACGGCAAGGTCACAAAGCTGCGCGGGCGGATCCTGCATTTCAGCTATCGCGACATCACCGACCACGTGGCCACGATGAACCGGTTCAGCTCTCGCGCCGCAGCGGAACACGAGCCCACGCGCTTCACGGCGCTCAAGATGGTAGTCAATCCGGTGGCGCGATTCTTCGTCTTCTACATTGTGCGGCGCGGATTTCTCGACGGGATCCGGGGCTTCTATGCTGCGGCCACCTCCGCGTTTTACGTCTTTCTCAAATACGCGAAGCTCTACGAGCGGCGGCTGAAGACGCAGCGTCCACGCTGACCCGGACCGGCGGTCACTGACCGCCAGGGCGTCGGGCGCCCACTTCTCTGGCAGGTCATTCCTGCTAATTTAGACTCCAATCCGAATGAAACGCCTGTTCAGCTACATCAGCCGCTACTGGAATTGGTACGTGGTCGGGATGGTCACTACGCTGATCGCCTCCGCGTGCGGCATGAGCGTTTCATACCTGAGTGGCGCTGCCATCAACACCATCCAGGCACACCATCCGCAGACCTTTGGCGCACTCGCGCGCATGGGATTACCGGCCCAGGAAACGCTGGGTCGCATCGTGCTGATGATGATTGCGGTGGCACTGGTGGGAGGAACCGCACGATGGGTTTCGCGTTTCATAATCTTCAACACCGGCCGCGACATCGAGTACGACCTGCGCAACGACCTTTTTGAACATCTGACCCTGCTCGGGTCGGATTTCTACGAGCGCAACAAGATCGGCGATTTGATGTCGCGCATGGTCAACGACCTCAACGCGATCCGCATGCTGGTGGGGATGGGGTTCATCACGTTCATCGATGCGCCCGGTACCTTCGTGTTCGCCCTCGTGTTCATGCTTGGGGTCAGCACCAAACTGGCCGCCGCCTCGCTCGCGCCCTACCTTCTGCTGATCTACGGAATCAAACGACTGTCGCGAGCACTGATGCAGCGCAACTTGAAGGTCCAGGAGGGTCTGGGCTTGATCGAATCCAAGGTCCAGGAAGCGCTGGCCGGGATTCACGTCGTGAAGGCGTACTCGCTGGAGGACCATGAAGCGGGGCTCTTTCGAATTGCCAACGATGAATACAACGAGTTGGGGCTGGCGCTCGCACGATTGCGCGGTGCCATGGTCCCCATGATTCGCGGGACCTCGGCGGCCGCGGTGATGATTGTGCTCACCTACGGTGGACTGCTGGTCACGCAGGGAACCCTGCGCATCGGCGATCTGGTTTCGTTCATGGGTTACCTGGGTTACATGGCCTGGCCCGTCACTTCACTGGGATGGATGATCTCGATTTATCAGCGGGCCAAGGCCGCGATGAAGCGCCTCGATGAGGTGTTCTGGGCGCC
>Ga0066903_100004027_pt1 | contig 12259 bp, 8 predicted proteins | sample PanSoiMetaGPlot1_FD_67491 | JGI IMG/M metagenome (GOLD analysis project Ga0066903, IMG submission 67491) | Tropical forest soil microbial communities from Panama analyzed to predict greenhouse gas emissions - Panama Soil - Plot 1 (version 2) | ecosystem: Environmental > Terrestrial > Soil >...
CCGCCATTGTTGCGGACTGCGCCGCGGATGTCCTCAGGAACAGCGTTCAGGTCGCTCAGCAGCTCTTCGAGTCGTTTTGAGCCTAGTTCGGGGTGCTTCTCGATCGCGGCATTCAGATTCTTAACGTAGGCCCCATGATGCATATCGTGATGCAGCTTCATTGTTGCTGCGTCGATGGTCGGCTCCAAGGCGGAGTAGTCATACGGCAAGGGGGGCAGTTCAAACGCCATTTTTCTTTCCTCCAGCAGATTCAGATGATGGGATTTCGTTCAGGGATTCACGTGCAGCTCGTCCCTACATTATAGAACGATGAGCCGATTTGCGGGGCTCGGCGGCAGCAGCCTGTAATATCAAGGTACAGACAACATGACCGTTACAAAAAAGCGGCCCCGCATTTGATTCGGCGGGACCGCCGTTATCAGCTTCTTTTCAGCTCCTCCGCCTCACTCTCCGCCAAAACTCCATAGAGAATCGTCGGTCAGGAAATTCGTGGGGAGAAACGCGTCAAGAGGACTGTTGACTGTGAGAATCACACCCACCGTCATCGCCTCGTCGTTCGATGGATATTGCGTGAAGACAATTTGGCCAACGTAAGTCCCGGGCGAGAGACTCGCCGAAGTTACGGTGGCTGTGATGGTCGTCGGAGTGAAGCAACATCCGATGCCCGAGGGGGAGATGCTAAGCCAGGTTCCGCCTTTGCCGGTACTGGCTACCGGTGTAAAGCGAATGCTTCCGCTGGTGCTGGCGATGTTCAACGCCTGTGGTGGCGGATTCGTTCCTTGCGTCGCTGTGAACGTCACCGTTGGCAATTGAGTGAAGACCGGATCGCCGACGACAACACTGACACCCACGGTAGTGCCGCCGTTCTTGGATTGGAAGGCGACACGGCCGATATAAGTGCCGGGAATCATACCTCCACCAGGCAACTTGCTGTTGGTCACCTTCAGGGTGACTGTTGAGGGCGCAGTACCGCTGCCGGGTGTTGCCGAGAGCCACCCGTTCGCATCCGCCGTACTGGCAGTGCGCGTCCAGGAAAGCGAACCCGAACCTCCATTCAGGATTTGAACGGTTTGCACAGGAGGATTCTGGGTGGTGGGCGCGAACGAGAAGCTGACCTGTCCGGGCATATTGTCGAAGAAAGCTGTGCCGGATGCAGCTACGGTCAGCGCTACTGGAACGGTCAGCGAGAGAGTTCCCGACGGATACTGAATAAAGTTGATCTCTCCCGTATAGGTGCCGGCGGCCAACGTGGAAGCATTCACTGCAACGTTGAACGCTTCCGGCGTAAAGCAACAACCGGTGCCAACTGGAGTCACGGTCAGCCAGCTTCCTCCCTTGGCGGTATTGAAGGTCGGAGTAAAGCGGATGCTCGTACCGGTGCCGGCAACTACGACCGTTTGCGGCAATGGATTCGGCCCGCCAAAAGGCATGCTGAATGTGAGCGGATTGATCTGGCGGAACACATTGTCCCCCACAACTACTGTTACGGGGATGGTTGCGTTGCCAGTGTTCGTCTGGAAGACGATCTGCCCCACGAACGTCCCTGGAATCTGCGCCTGGTTGGGCAGATTGCTCGCGGTTACGTTGACAGTGACATCCTTCGGCGTGTTGCCACTGGTAGGAGTAATTGTGAGCCAATTACCACCGTCCGCCGTGCTGGTAGTTGAGGTCCACTGGAGAGCGCCGGTGCCGGCATTGCGAATCTGGATGACTTGCGCGGTGACAGCAGTAGCGCCGGTTTGTACCGAGAAGCTCAATTGACCTGGCATGTTGTCGATGTAGTTAGCCCCGCTCGCCTCGATCGTGAGCGTTACAGGAACAGTGAGCGAAGGCGTGCCGTTTGGATACTGGATGATGTTGATCTCACCCATATACGTTCCGGCGGCGAGGGTCGAAGCGTTCACGCTGACCGTGAAAGCTTCTGGTGTGAAGCAACAGCCGGTGCCCGAGGGAGAGACCGTGAGCCAGTTTCCACCCTTGCCAGTTGCGGCCGTCGGAGTGAAGCGAATGCTGGTGCCTGTTCCGGCAACCGTGATGACTTGCGGTAAGGGGTTCGGGCCTCCGAAAGGCATAGTGAAGGCAATCGGATTGATCTGGCGGAAGACGTTATCGCCGACCGTGACGCTGATGGGGACAGTGACACTGCCGCCAGCCGAGGTGAACGCGACCTGCCCCACGAATGTGCCCGCAAGCTGTCCGAATCCGGGAAGATTCGAGGGATCGACACTGACGGTGACGATGGAAGGCGTGTTTCCGCTGAGCGGAGTCGCCGTGAGCCAATCGTTGCCGTCAGCGGTGCTGGTCGCAGCGGTCCACGGGAAGGTGCCGGTTCCTGCATTGCGTATTTGGAAGCTCTGCGACGGCACGTTGGTCTGGTTGGTTTGCAGCGAGTAACTCAGTTGGCCGGGAACGCCGTCGAAGAACTTCGAATTCGTCGCGGCGATCGTAAGAGTCACCGGAACCGTGATAGCGAGATTGCCGCTCGGATATTGAGTGAACGTGATCTCACCGGTGTAGGTTCCAGCCGCGAGGGTGCTGGCATTGACGCTGACAGTGAACGCCTCAGGCGTGAAGCAGCAACCAGTGCCTGTTGGTGAAACTGAAAGCCAAGCGCCACCCTTGCCTGTTGCGACCGTGGGCGTGAAGCGGATACTCGTGCCCGTCCCGGCCACAGTCAGAATCTGTGGCAGAGGATTGGCTCCGCCGAACGGCATACTAAAGGCGATGGGATTGATTTGACGGAAGACATTGTCGCCGACCGTTACGCTCACAGGAATGGTCACACTGCTGCCCGTGGTCTGGAAGGCGATTTGTCCTGTGAATGTGCCCGCTATTTGCCCAGCATTGGGCAGGCTCAAGGTATCGATGCTGACGGTGATTGTGGCAGGTGTGCCTCCCGTTGACGGCGAGATGTGCAACCAGTTGCCGTTGTCGGCGGTGCTGGTGGCTGCGGTCCAGGTGAAGGTTCCTGTGCCACCATTCCGTATCTGCACAGTTTGATCCGGCACACTTCCGGCGCTGGTCTGCATGGAAAAGCTGAGCTGGCCGGCCATGTTGTCAATGTATTTGGTGTTCGTGGCCGCAACATTGAGCGTGACAGGGACCGTGATAGAAGGTGTGCTATTGGGGTACTGAGTGAAGGTAATTTGTGCGGTGTAAACTCCTGCCGCCAGCGTGCCCGCGTTCACCGAAACGGTAAACCATTCGGGTGTAAAGCAGCAGCCAGTCCCGGAGGGAGTTATGGTCAGCCATGCGCCACCTTTGGCCGTGGCCACTGTCGGTGTAAATCGAATGCTGGTGCCTGTACCGGCGACAGGCAAAATCTGCGGTAGAGGGTTTGTTCCGCCAAATGTCATGCTGAAGGCGAGAGGATTGATCTGGCGGAATACATTGTCGCCAACAGTGACAGCAATCGGGACTGTAGCTTTGCTTCCAGTGGCGTTGAAGGTGAGCATGCCAATGAAAGTCCCCTGAGTTGCACCTCCTCCCGGAAGATTCTGCAAATTGATGGACACAGTTACCGTTGACGGGGCGGTGCCGTTCAATGGTGATGCGACAAGCCAGTGGCCGCCGTCGGCGGTGCTGGCAGCCCCAGTCCAGGGCAGTGAACCCGTTCCGCCATTGCGGATTTGAATGGACTGCGAAGGCATGCCTGTCGCATTTGTCTGCATCGAGAAGCTGAGTGCCCCAGCAGTGTTGTCGAAGAATGGAGAGTTCGTCGGAGCCACGGTCAGAGTGACTGGTACCGTTATCGTTTTATCGCCCGTTGGGTAGTTCGTGACGACGATCTGTCCGGTGTAGGTACCGGCGGCAAGTGAGTTATCGGCGTTCACCGTCGCAGTGATGGCCTCAGGCGTGAAACAACACCCTGTGCCGGACGGAGAAACAGACAGCCAGCTTCCACCATTGTTTGTGGAAGCCACAGGTGTGAAGCGAATGCTGGAACCGTCAGTAGATGTGATGGTGATGACTTGCGGAAGCGGATTGGCTCCGCCGAATGGCTTAACGAAAAATAGGGGCGGTATCGGTGAAAAGGTCTGCGCCAGAACAGGACTGGCGAACACTGCACTCAGACTCAGGAGAGCCGCTACTACAACGACGTATCGACGAAATTGGCTGCCGCAAATCAACATGATATAGCTCCGGTTCCGGGAATTTTTGTTGCATGGAGGGGCGTTGCGTCCTCGGCTATCGCGAAGGTAGCCAAGAATTCGCCGTGCTCCGGGGCCTAGGTCTTTCTGGACTGTGCTCGTAGCAGGGGGATGCTACGTCATGTTGCCGAACACGTACGCGGAATTGGAGGATGCTGAAAACCGCCTAACATCCACGGTGGCGCACTTTAACCAAGGATTGGAATGAAGTCAAGAGCGGCGAATTGAAAAATCATGGTTCGTGACCTTACTTGCGGCCCAGGAAGCGGATACGAGTTGTGAACGAGCGCCCATCGAAGTCACTGAACGTCAGAAACTGTGGTGATTCGATGTTGTTGTTCACCGCGCCGGGATTTTGGCGGTCTGTGATGTTGTCGAAGCCCGCGCGAATTGCCCAGTCATATCCGAGGGCATGGAAACGCTTCTCGAGATGAAGGTTCAGAGAAAAAAAGTAGGGAAAGCGTTCTGACCCAGGACGCCCTACTAGTTGGAGCTGATCATTCACCACGTTGAAGGGAAAGCCGGTGCGGGCTTCTGCCGAGTAGGCGAGATCGAGAGCCCCGATCCAAGGCATTTTGAAGAAGGGAAGCAATCCCCAAGAGATCACTCGATTCGGACTATCCCAAGGATAAGGGCCGGGCATTTGAGAGCTGTACAGCGGTGTGTCTACGCTGAAGTCGAGAACCTGGTTTGAAGTCGACTGTGAATGCGTGTAGGAAACGAGAACGCCATAAGTGGTTCGGAAGGTGCGTCGAACGTTGACCTGAAAGGCGTGATAGCGGTCTTCGCGCGTATTTTGCAGAATGAAAGTACCTGCTGGTGCTCCATTCGCAGTGTTGTAAACGAGGTTATGGAGCCCCTGACGCCATACAAAAGAAGCGCTGCCATAGATATTCCAAGGCAATCTTTTCTCCAACGATACGCTTGAGTTTAGATATCGGGCGGCCTGTAACCGATTTGTATCGGCAACGAAGCTGGTAGTGACAGGTGAGCCGCTGAGATTGCCGGTCGGATCAAAGAAGTAGTCGATTCTCTCTCCACTACTGGGGCGCGCCACCAGAAAGAGCGGCGTCGCGTCATATATCAATCCAACGCCGGCAGAAATCTTGGCGTTTCCTGCCTCATCCAATACGTACGTCCCAGCCAGGCGCGGTGAAAACAATGCGTCGCGGACAATTTCGTCCCAATCAAAGCGAAGGCCCCCTTCTACCAGCAGACGGTTGGTGATCGCCCAGCGATCCTGCACATATGCACTCGTCTCAGTGTTGTGCTCAAACGTGTTGTCCACGCCTTGGAAGACCGAATAACGCGAGCACGGCGATGGACTGAGCGTGAGACAGGTCCCATTCACGGGAAACTGCTCGCCTTCACGCAGGTAAGAGATGGGAGTGCGATCAAAGTTGGCATCGTATCCCGGGCGATCGATGTCTGTACCCAGCTTGATCTCGTGCTGCCCATGCCAATGCTTCGGAGGTAGATACAGATTCGCGATGCCCTGCCATCTGCGGGCGCGAGTTTGTGCGGAATAGTAGTAGTTGCCGCCGGCAGTGTCTGGCGTAACAAAGTATGGACTGTCACCCGCGGGAGTAGTCGTCACACTGTAGTGAACCAATCCCAGCCCGAGTTCAAGCAGCTCTCCTCCGGCGAAGAAGTGGCTCTCCTTGAAATTTGCGATGTACGCCGATTCGGCTTCTGTCGGGGTTGCTTCGGGGGGATCGAAGAGCGACATGCCAAAGTGCTCGTCGTGAAAATGGTTAATGAGAAAACTGCCGGTGAGGATGTCGCGCGATGAAAGGTTCGTCTGGATCTTGAAGAGATTGCCGACTCTCCAAACCGAATCGCTATCGGCTCCGTCCGGAAGGTCTTTGAAAACAACGTTGTCGTACTCACCATCGATCGCGTCGAAAAACCAGACCCTGCCCCGCTTAATCGGGCCCGAGAATGTAAAGCGGGGGTCGACTTTATCGAAAGCCAAGCCTTTGCGATTCTGAATCGAAGGAATGAAGTTGGTGGCGGCGAAGCGATAGCGGTCATCCCCTATTCCTGTGTTTAGAGCCAGGACTCCACCCCCTGCTTTCCCGAATTCAGGCGAGATGCGGCTGGTCTGGACGTTGACCGAGCGCAGGGCATCGGTTGCGACTCGTGCGACCAGCAAGCCGTTTGAGGGCTGCGTGATATTGAATCCATCCAGAAGCGTGAGTGCCTGGTAAGTTTGAGCGCCCTCAAGGTGAGGTTGGCCGCTCGAATCCTGTACTACGCCGGGGATGAAATTGAGAACGTTGCGGTAGTCGCGCGTGCTGGGATAAGGCAGGTTGATGATATCGAGCCCTGTCAGTTGTTCCTGGTTGGAAACCTGGGCCGGATCAATGGGTGGGGCGGGCTCGGTGACATTCACGACTTCGCGGATTTCCTGCTGATGAGAAAGAGCTACATCGACGCTATTCGTGGCCCCGACCTGCAGGTCAGGAATCGACAAGGAATAAAAGCCCGATTTTTCTACTCGGAGTCGTGCGCTCGTTTGAGGAACATTGGTAAAGCGGCAGCTTCCGGAAAAGTCGGTTTCGCAACGCCTGGTTTGCGAAGGCAATTCAAGAAATACCAGTGCAGATGGCACGGCCACGCCATTCTCATCGTTCACCGTTACGGTGAGTTTGGGTAAGGATTGGCCTTCGGCATAAAGTGCCCCGGCGACCAGAAGGCAGAGTAGGCGAAAACGCATGAAGGATCGCTCTATATTATTACTTCGATGACTGATGAGAATCCGGCGTGAGGGGTTGGTGCAGTAATCTTACGAATCCCATTTCAGGCCGCCATCGCCGAGAATTGCCGTTAGAGCAGTGAAAGAGTATCGCCTAACTCCAAGACATTAAGCCGAGCGTACGATCTGCTGGTATTGTGCACTTGTTCCAGCCGACAAGAGAACCCAGAGCGTATAGATCCCCAGGCAAGTCCCAACAGGCGGATGAAACAGCGCCAACACGCCCAAGATGAGACCGGCCGTGCGCGCCCAGGGTCGATGTTCGGTGAGGCCTTTTCCCACAAAGAAGCCGCCTGCAGCCATAAGCAGAAATGTTCCACCCACGATGTTCATCAGCAGAGGGCCGAGCATCGTGGCCAATGGATTCCCATGGATCATGATGTGAGCCGCTCCGCCCATAATGAACAGAGCGATCGCAGGAATCAGAAACAAAGCGCCGGCGATCATCCAGAGGATTCCCAGGATTCGGATGTGACGTTCCAATCGCTCGGGATCGCGAACCGGTGCGACCTGTGAACCGATGGCCAGCCCACATTTTGGGCAAACACGGTAATCGGGCTGCAATGGAGTTCCACAACTATTGCAGAACATAAAGCCTCCCTTTCAGCTTCTACATAACAGTACGCGACATCCACCGGAAAAGTTCAGCCGCCACCCCGTTCGCGCCGGTGATCTGCCCACTTAGTTGTTCTAAGTCGTTTATTCACAATACGACAGAACAAAGCCACACAGGTTGACGTTATCGCCTCCATAAAAAGTTTGAATTTCCATTTTGCGGCGGAACACCGCAATATCAGCCAACCGCATTGCAGTTCCCCCCGCGGTTTGCGTCCTTAACTTGATAGCAAAGGAGTCGACGTGGAGACCAATATCTATTGGCTATGGCTGTTGTGTATGGGGAGCCTGATCTTCCTCATGCAGGCGGGATTCTTCCTCCTCGAAGGAGGCCAAGTACGCTCACGCGACGTAACCAACGTGATGATGAAGATGACCGGCCATCTCGGCCTGGGAATCATCGTCTTCTTGTTGGGTGGCTTTGCGATCAAGCAATACGGTTGGCCGTTGCTGGCGATGCCCGAGGGGTGGAAGCTTCCGTGGCAGTTCATCGGGGACGGGGGACACTCGATCGCATTTTATGTATCGCTCATGTTCGCGCTGGTTTCGTGTGCGATTCCCAGCGGTTGTTTTTCTGGACGCATGAAGTTTTCGGCATACCTGTTGTTTGCGGGGCTGTACGTCGGTGTGGTCTATCCAGTCTTCGCTTACATCCTGTGGAACGGTCCGCTGGCTCGCCTGGGCATGCAGGATTATGCGGGATCACTGGGCGTACACGCCGTTGGTGGAATTGTCGGCCTGATGGGTGCGCGCTACCTGGGCCGAAGACGAAATCCCGGTAAGGCGCACGATGTGCCGATGATGGGCTTGGGCGCCCTCCTCCTGATGTTTTGCTGGTTCGGATTCAACCTGGGCTCAGTTCCGTCATACGGAAACATCGCTTCTGACCTGCCGTTGGTCGCCATCAATACATTGGCCGCGATTGCGGGTGGAATTATGGGATCGATGATTGGCACCTGGATCACCGGCAAGCCGGACCCGATCGTGACGCCGAACGGCGGTCTCGCCGGAGCAGTCGCCATTTGTTCGGGCGTGCACCTTGTGCATCCGCTGTTTGCGATTCTGATCGGCGTGATCGCGGGGGCGCAGATTCCGTTTACCGCTCGCTGGATTGAAAACAAGCTAAAACTCGATGACCCCTGCGGAGTGGGTCCAGTACATGCCATTCCGGGTTTGATGGGCGGACTGGCCGCGGGCTTGTGGGCGCCGGCGATTCCGAATGGCTTTCATGGATACACCGTTCACTTGTGGGTACAGTTCGTCGGCACCGCTACCGCCATCGTGTACGGCATCCTTGCTTCTGTGGTGATGTTCAAAGTAGTGGACCTGGTTACTGGGCTCCGCGTGACCGAAGACGAAGAGATCGACGGTCTGGATCTCGCAGAACATGGAGTCGCCGCTTATCCGGAATTTTCGCCAGTAGTCCCGATGCACGCTTCGTTGCACGTGCTATCGGGTGTCCGAGTCGAAGACGTGATGGCAGAAGTGCCGGCTGTTTCGCCGCACGATTCGCTGGATTCTGTTCAAGAGATCATGTTCTCCAAAGAGGTCTTCGCTCTGCCCGTACTGAACGAAGACGACGAACTGTGCGGCATCATCAGCATGTCGGATCTGTCGAAGGTGGACCGCCGCGAGCGATCGAATGTATCGGTAGCTGCGGTTTACACACGGGAAGTGCAGTGGGCGTATCCAGACCAGACCATCCATGAAGTTGTGGAAAGGATGCGAGAACGCCACTTGGCCAATTTCCCGGTGGTCTCACGACGCGAAGAGAGCCGGCTGCTAGGAATGATTTCGAAATCGGACATTATGGTCGCCTATCGCCGGGTTGTGGCGACCGAAAGCGTGGCCTAACCAACAGGCCCACCAACAGAGGGACGAAGCCGTCGTTTGCCAGGACGATGGCTCGTCCCTCGACTGCTTTTTGATGTTACTTCCGTTACCAACTCGAAGGTACAAACACCACCTTGACGTTGAGTCGTGAGGCGGGATCAGGGACAATCGCCTTTGGAGCTGTGATGGTCCAAGAGCGGAGAAACCCGTGTTGGGCGTAAGACTGTTTATTTTGGCATTGTCGGTGGTGGCCGGATCGATGGTGGCTGCCGCCAAGGACCTCGCGCTCATATCACATCGCGGCAATTCGGCAAGCTCGGTGCCCATGCCGGAGCTGGTCAAGCTGTGTAAAGGTCAAACCGACCGCTGGCCAGATGGGAAGCCAGTCACGTTCGTGATTCGCGATCCGGGGGCGCCCGAGATGCGCCTGGTGCTGGAGAAGGTTTACAACATGTCGAAGAATGAGGTCATTGCGACCATCTCAGCCGCCAACTATGGGCGGATGAGCCATCCCGCGATCATCGTTGTGGACTCGGACGATGCAGTTCTCACGAAAGTTGAAACGACCCCGGGGGCAGTAGGACTGGTCGATGTGTATTCGATTACAAGCGGCGTTCAGGTGTTGAAAGTTGGCGGAAAACTTCCGCTTGAACCGGGATATCCGCTGCACGGGAATTAGGCAAGGATGCGCACTCCGTCCCCTCGGCCTGCGCGATGTTCGACGTCGAGAAAGTAGTCTGGGAGCCACAGATGAACGGAGCTGTGCCGCGGCACGATGCGGTTGCGCGCCGTTTTCCAAGATACGTGGTCGATGCACGCCTCACTGTGCAGGTGCATCGCGCCAACGGAACATTTTCTTTTTGGGGACGCACCTCTGAACTAGGCGCCGACGGCATCGGAGGCACCCTTACCGGGGAACTTGAACCCGGCGAAGTTGTCGCCATGGAACTTGCCCTGCCGCTGATGACCTATCCGCTGAAATTTCGAGCAATTGTCAGATACCGGCAAGGCCTGCGACACGGATTCGAATTCCTCGCACTCACTGCTCAACAGCACGCCTCCATCGAGAAGGTCTGCGAATTCCTCGCCTCAGGTCAATAACGAATCAGTTTTTATCGGAGTAAACAACACTGGCGAGCGGAGTAGGATCTGGCTCTGGCGCAGCAGTCTCAGCTGGTTCGGAGGGCGATTCGACCACTTGTTCTGTAGTCTCAGACTTCAAGGTAGCGCTGGCATCGCCGTCGTTGCGCTTCTTCTCCAGGTACTTCCTGCTGTTCAACAGCGGACGTCCGAGCGAAGGACTGTAATTCGTCCACGAGTTCTCGGTTTCGGCCTCGCGCGCGAACAGGGCTCTCATGTTCTCCATCTTTGAATCCAGATCATCCAGGTAGTGGAGCATCAGGGCTTCCGGAAACATCGGAAGCTTGGGCGATCCGAAATCATATTGCCCGTGATGGCTGATGATCAGGTGCTCGATGAGTGTCTTCATCTCACTGGGAAAGTTTGGCAAGTTCGCCAGCTTTGCCTGGAGCATTTCCAACTCAATGATCATGTGCCCGAGCAGTTGGCCCCTCGTCGTGTAAGAGAAAGAGCGGTTGTAGCTGAGTTCGTAGATCTTGCCGATGTCGTGGAGGAACGCACCGGTCAAGAGCAGATCGCGGTTGACCTGCGCGTAGTTGCGGCAAACCAGATCGCAGGAGCGAAACAGGGAAACGACATGCTCCAGCAAGCCGCCGATGTAGGCGTGATGCAGACTCTTCGCGGCAGGGGCGTTACGGTAACCTTCCGCAATCTCGGGATCCGCCATGAATGCCTTGACCAACGCCTTCAGATTGGCATCCTGGAAACTGTCTACAAAAGATTCTAGTGTTCGCCAGAGTTCGTTTACATCTTTGTCTGTCTTAGGCAGGTAGTCGGCAAAATCGATCTCGGAGTCCCCCAGCTTGCGAAGCTTATGAATGGTGAGCTGGAAGCGGTTTTTATAGCGATTGATGAGACCTTTGACCTTGACGTAGTCATCTTGCTCGAAAACGTTGATGGCATCATCGACGTTATCCCACATCTTGGCCTCGATCTGGCCGGCGCGGTCTCCAAGGGTGAGCGCCAGGTAGGGCTCGCCGCTTTTCTTGGGCTTGATCTGCTTTGAAACGACGACAAAAGTCGAGGTGATGACCTTATTGTCGTGCCGCACACAATCGCAGATGAAGAAATCCTTCATGGGTCGGAACCCGCCCGGGACGCATCTTCCAAGTCGAAGATGCCCCGTCGAATCCTGCTCAGATTAAACTAAAACACACCCAGTTTTTTCTTCTTTTTGAGTTCTTTGGCATCCGCCTCTTTGGAAGCGGTTTCAACCGGCTGGGTCTGGTTGGGGCTGGCTCCGGTATCTACATATCCCGGCTTGATATAGATGTAGGCGTCCTCGCGAAGTTTTTGCAGGTAGGCCCGCAGGGCAGGCTGCAATTTCTTCATGTAGATTGCGTCCTGCACTCGTCCTTCAACTTGCTTCAGGTCGGGAACACCGGCTGCCTGATGCTCTTCAACCTTGAGGAGCACGAATCCCTGCTTTGTGCGGATGACGTCGGTTACGTCCCCTTGCTTCATGGCGAAAGTTTTGTCCTCGAGTTCTTTCGCCAGCGTGCCGCGCTTGAAGTAGCCAAGATCGCCGCCCTGTGCTGCGCTGGGCCCATCCGAGCTCTTCTTCGCGACATCGTCGAAAGCTGCACCCTTGCGAATCTCAGCCAACAGTTCGTTTGCCTTGGCCTGCGCGGCGGCTACGCGATCTTCGTCGGAAGAGGTGTCAGAGTCGCCCTTTTTGTCGGTCGACACCAGGATTTCGCCGAGCCGAATCTGTTCCGGCTGCTCCATGTCGGATTTATGCTCGTCGTAGAAGGCCTGTTCC
>Ga0066903_100004028_pt1 | contig 12258 bp, 8 predicted proteins | sample PanSoiMetaGPlot1_FD_67491 | JGI IMG/M metagenome (GOLD analysis project Ga0066903, IMG submission 67491) | Tropical forest soil microbial communities from Panama analyzed to predict greenhouse gas emissions - Panama Soil - Plot 1 (version 2) | ecosystem: Environmental > Terrestrial > Soil >...
TCCACGCCTCGTCGTTGCCGGCCCGCCGGGCGGCGGCTGATTCGCGCTTCGCGGATGATAGCCCATGTCGCGGCGGCGTGGCGGCTACTGCTGGGCTGCCCCTGCGGCCGCTGCGCCGGCGGCCGCCGCCGGCGCGGCCTGATGCGGCCCGATCAGCCGCTCGAGCGCGGAGCGGACTTTGCTGTCGCTCAGCGATTTGAGCAGCGGTGCGGCGGCGCCCGAGCGCTGGATCAGGATCCCCGTATCGGGCAGCGGCATCGCGTCCTCCCAGGGTCCATTGACGATGAACGGCAGCGCGAAGGCGACCTCGTTCGTGCCGCTGAGCAGGCTTGCGGTGCCCTTGAGATCGAGCTCGCGGGTGGGAATCGAGGCCGTGCCGCTGAGCGCGATCCGGACCTTGTTTCCGTCGACCGTCGCCTCATCGACCGTGACGGTCCCGTTGGTGACGTTGAGGCGCACCGCGAGGCTTTCGTACGGCGTCTGCCCGCTGCGGTAGTCGCCCGGCGACAGCGGGCGCCGCTCCAGGCGGCGCAGCACCTGCTCGACGTTGATGCCCGTCAGCGCTCCCTGCTGGCCGACCAGCTTGACGGTGCCGGAGACGCTATGGGTGAGCGCGAGCACGCTCTCGCCCACGCCTTCGAGCGCGAGGTTGACCTTGCCCTTGCCTTCGATGCGATGCAGCCCGAACAGCTCGCCCAGGCACGATTCGAAATCGATATCGGAGAACTCCATTTCCGATTTGACCTCGGCGCCGGCCTCGGTCTTGGCGATGGCGATCGAGCCGTGGATCATGCCGCCGTAGGCCTGCGACTCGCCGATGCTGACCAGGAGCTTGCCGTCGCGCTGGTTCGCCGAGAGGGCGGTGCGGCCGAACCTGGCGCGGCCGATGCGGACCTTGGCGGCCGAGAGGCGCAGGTCGACGGCAAATCCGGTCAGGCCGTCAAGCACGATCGGCACGCGGTCCCATTGGTGCGGATTGGCGGCCATCAGCCGGATCGCCGACACGTAGGGCGTGAGGTCGAGCGCGTCGGCCGCGAGCGTGCCCTGCCAGGTGCGCTGGCCGTTGGCCGCGTAGCTGAGGCTTCCCTCGACCGCGTTGCCGTCGAGCTCGACGTTGACGCCCGACAGCGTGATCGCGCTTTCGACCATCTTGGCCTGGCCTTTGAGCGTGAAGCGGCCGAAACCGCCGGTCGGCACCGGCGTGTCTCCCGTCCAGCGCAGCGCGTCACGCAGCGAGGCGGCCTCGGCCGACAGCATGCCGTCGACCTTGAAGCTCGGCTCGCTGCTCATCGCGCCCTCGAACGCGAGCTTGAGCGGCGCCCCGCTCAGGCGCACCTTGAGGCCCGACGTATCGCCGGTGAGCGCCGCGAGGAAGTCGCTGATCAGAACGCTCGCCTCGACGGGTTCCTTGCGCCAGTGGAACGTGCCGGTGGCGCCGAAGCTTTTCGAGATCGACGGCCAGGCGAGCGACAGGTCGACCTTGGTGAGCTCCTCGACGAGACTGTGGCTCGTGTCGTTCACCGTGATCGCGCCATTATCGATCCGGATCTCGGTGAAGGAGGGGATGCGGTCGATCGGCGTGAGTGCGCGGGCGAGCGAGGCGAGGAGCGGCGACCAGTTGGTGCGTCCGTTCGCGTCGATCCGCAGCGCGATGTGCGGATGGTCGAGGGTAATGTCGGCGATCTCGATGCGGCCGACGAGCAGCGGCAAGAGCCGCAACCGGGCGATCAGCTGGGCGGCGACCAGCGGCGGGGTACCGCCGTCGGCTTCCCCCAGCACCACGTCGGAGAGGCGCACGGTGCCGGACGGAAACAGCGATACCGCCACGGGGCCGCGCAGGATCGGATCGAGGCCGGTGACGGCGCGAATCTGCGCCTTCACGGCGTCGCGGGCGCCGTCGGCCGAGACCAGTAGCGAGGCGGCGGACAATCCCGCAAAGCCGGCCGCGATCACGACAGCGCCGGCCAACCCAAGTCGCTTCAAGCCAGTGGCCGCAGTCACCGTGCGCAAACCCATTTGTTCAAGGGCGAGGGCCGGGCGGAACTATAGCGCCCGTGGATGCGGCTGCCTACTTGCCCGCCGTTAGTGACGGATTCGTGGCCATCGTTCGAGGCGGGGCCTTAGCGGTTGCAAGAACGGCGTCGCTTCGCTCGCCTATGGCTGGCCGTTTCGGGTCAATGCACCCCGGACGCCACCGAAAACTTGGCCTCCGTCATGCGCTTGACTTCGTCGACCGTGACGCCGGGCGCAAGCTCGATCAGCGTCATACCACTGCCGCCCTTCTTGTCGACCGTAAACACGCCGAGGTCGGTGATCACCATGTCGACGACACCGGCGCCGGTGAGCGGCAGCTTGCATTGATGCAGCAGCTTGGGCTCGTCCTTGGCGGTGTGCTCCATGATCACCACCACTTTCTTGACGCCGGCGACCAGATCCATGGCCCCGCCCATGCCCTTGACCATCTTGCCCGGGATCATCCAGTTGGCGAGGTCGCCGTTCTCGGCGACCTGCATGGCGCCGAGCAGCGCTAGGTCGATGTGGCCGCCGCGGATCATCGCGAAGCTGTCCGCGGAGGAGAAATAGCTCGTGGTGGGGAGCTCGGTGACGGTCTGCTTGCCCGCGTTGATGAGATCGGGATCTTCCTCGCCCTCGTAGGGGAACGGGCCGAAGCCGAGCATGCCGTTCTCGCTCTGCAGCTGCACGCTCATGCCTTTCGGGATGTAATTCGACACCAGCGTCGGGATGCCGATGCCGAGATTGACGTAGAAGCCGTCGCGCAGCTCCTTCGCGGCGCGTTCGGCCATCTGCTCGCGGGTCCAGGGCATCAGACTTCTCCTCCGGTTCCGGCGGCGGCCGGGCGCTTGCGCACCGTGCGCTGCTCGATGTGCTTGACCGCGTTCGGCACGTGGATCATCCGCTGCACGAACACGCCCGGCGTGATGATCTGATCGGGGTCGATCTGCCCCGGCTCGAACATGTGCTCGACCTCGGCGACCGTGACCTTGCCGGCGGTCGCCATCATCGGATTGAAGTTACGCGCGGTCTTGCGATAGACGAGGTTGCCCTCGGTATCCCCCTTCCAGGCGTGCACGATCGAGAGATCGGCCACGATGCCGCGCTCCATGATGTAGCGCTCGCCGTCGAACTCGCGTTCCTCCTTGCCCTTGGCGATCTCGGTACCGGCGCCGGTGCGGGTGAAGAACGCCGGAATGCCGGCGCCGCCGGCGCGGATACGCTCGGCGAGCGTGCCCTGCGGATTGAATTCGATCTCGAGCTCGCCGGCCAGGAACTGCTGCGCAAACGTCTTGTTCTCGCCCACGTAGGAGGAGATCATCTTCTTGACTTGGCGCGTCTCCAGCAGCAGCCCGAGGCCGGCGCCGTCGATGCCCGCATTGTTGGAGACGATGGTCAGGTTCTTCACGCCCGAGTCCCGGATCGCTTGAATCAGCGTCTCCGGAATGCCGCACAGCCCGAAGCCGCCGGCCATGATCAACATGCCGTCCTTGAGCAGCCCGGCGAGCGCCGTCTTCGCATCGGGATAGACTTTTTTCATGAATGCTCCTCGCACGCGAGACCGTGGCCATCTCTAGCCATCGACACACGGGCGATCAAGGGTACCGGCGTATTGCCCGAGAGGGCCGCGGCTCACCGCACCCTGATCGTCGAGGCGGGCTCGTGTCCCGGTGCCGACTCGAGGCGCACCGCCGGCAGCGCGGCGAAGCGGCGCGGATACGCCGATGCGACCTCGGCGATCATCTTGTTGAGGATCGCCTGGCCGAACGAGGCGAAGTTCTGCGCCACCATCACGAAGGCGCCGGGCCCGCCCACCACGTTAGCCTCGTAGTACTTGGCGAGCCCGCCCGGGGGGTTGGTGTGCTCGGCGTTCCACGACAGCGGGTGCTCGCTCAGGATCACGAGGCCGTTGATGGTCACCCCCCTGGCGAGCGCCTCGTCGCGCGCGAGCTTGACGTCGCGCCCCGCATTGTTGGTGCCGTCGCCGGACACGTCGATGACGTGACGGCCCGCCTCGAACGGCGCCTTGTCGAGCTGGACCATGGCGAATTCGATCGCGCCGCTGATCGAGGTGCGGTCCGCGAAGGAGCGGGGCGCCTCGACGAGCTGGGCGGCGAATTGCTGCGCGCTTGCGACGTCCTGGATCAACGTCCAGTCGATCACGGTCTTCTGCGCGCCGATGCCCGACCATTCGACGAACGACGCCGCGATGCGGTGATGCGGACCCGCCCGGATCGCGTCGAGCACGCGCGCATTGGTGATCGCGGCCGCGTAGCCGTCGCGCTGCAGCTGGAATTTTTCCTGGTCGATGCTGCGCGAGACGTCGGCCGCGAAAACCAGGAGCAGGTCGACCGCCTCGGCAGCCGCAGTTGCGGTTGGCGCCGCAAGCGCAAGCCCGACCGCGGCCAGCGCGCATGCCAATCGCAAGGTCGAACGGAACGTCAGCCGGACCGCACCCATCGGGTTGGCCTCGTCGTTGTCCACCGCTTACGCCCGGTCTCAGCGTAGCAAATTCCGCGCCGCCGCATAACCATCAGCGGGAACTCGCAGTTAAAATTTATGTGGGATATATGCCGAGTTGATCGAGCGGCGAGCGGCGCCGATCACTCGGCGAGCACGCGCGTCGCCGGGAATGCGACTTCCACCAACGTGCCGTCGTTGAGCTTGCTTGTGATGGTGAAGTGCGCGCGGTTTGCTTCCGCCAGCGCCTTGGTGAGCGGCAGGCCGAGGCCGGTTCCGGACGAGCCCCAGCGCGCCGCCGTCGCGAGCTGACGGAACGGCTCGAGCGCGACGGTAAGTTCTTTTTCGCCCATGCCGATGCCGGTATCGCGCAGGCGCAGTACGACCTCGCCGGCAGCCGACAGCGCGGTCGAGACGATGACTTGGCCGCCCGCGCCGGTGAACTTGATCGAATTGGATAGGAGATTGAGCACGATCTGGCGCACCGAGCGCGCGTCCGCGACCACCGGACGCAGGCTCGGCGACAGCGAGGTGCGGATGATGATGCGCTCGCGGTTGGCTTGCGGCTGCATCAGCGCGACGCAGCTCTGCACCAGCTCGTTGAGATTGAGGCTCGCGAAGCTCAGCTCCAGCTTGCCGGATTCGATCTTGGACAAATCGAGCAGGTCGTTGAGCAGCGACACCACGTGATCGCCGGAACTGCGGATGTCCTTGAGGTAGTCGCGGTAGCGCTCGTTGCCGATCGGGCCGAAGCGCTCTTCCAGCATCACCTCGGTGAAGCCGACGATCGAGTTCAGTGGCGTGCGGATCTCGTGGCTGACCTTGGCGAGGAAGTCGGACTTGGCGGCCGATTCCCGCTCGGCGTCCTGGCGGGCGGCGACGAGGTCGCGCTCCGCTTTCTTCGACGGCGTGACGTCGCGGAAGATAGCGCACACGCGCCGCGAGTCGTCGGCGATCCGGCCGAGCGTCACGAACAGTGGAATCGTGCCTTGGCGCGCCTGGGCGGTGATTTCGCGTCCCTCATTGATGGGGCGCCCGGCGCCCGCAATGGCCGCCAGATAGTCAAGCGCGGCCTCGCGGCTTTCCGGCGCGAACAGATCGACAAAGCTTTTGGCCGTGAGCGCGGCCGCGTCGAATCCGAACAACGCCTCGGCGCCGCGGTTGGCCGACGCGATCCGGCCATTGGGCTCGACGACGATCACGCTGTCGGTCGCGGTATCGAGGATCGACCTGAACTCGAGCAGCTGCGCCTCGGCGAGGCGCAGGGCCATTTCGGTCGCCGCGAGCTTGTCGTCGGCCGCCTTGTTGACCAGCATGAGGGCGAGCGCGCTCTCGCCCTCCCACGGAATGGAGAGCAGGCGCCCCTCGACCGGCAGCGTGTCGCCGCGCGGCGTGGCGATGGTGAGCGTCCTGCCGCCGTCGTCGGCTTTCGCGCCGCCGCTCTCGACGAACAGGCTGTCGAGCCCGCCGGCCTCGACGAGCGCGTCGAGGTTTTGGTGACCGGTCCAGTCGAGGAAGGCGCAATTGGCATAGAGCAGCGTATCGAGGCGGTAGACAAGGATTCCGATCGGGATGCGGTCGAGCAGCGGCCGTTCGGTCGGCTCGGCGGCGGGCTCCGTCACGGCTTCGATCGCGACGCGCGCGGCCGCCGGGGGCGAGGCCGGCTCATCGGTTGCGGTCGGTTCCGGCGACGCTTCCGGGGCGGGGGCCGCGACGGCGAGCGGCCGCGCCGCGGCCTCCGTGACGGGAGCTTCGGCCGGCGCGGCATCACCCTTGAGGCGGGCGCTGAGCTGACGCGCGAGCTCGTGGAAGGCGTTGCGCTCGACGGGGCTCAGTGTCGGTGATTTCGGTTCGGGGGCCGGGACAGCGGCGCGGAAGGGCACGACATTGGGGGCGGTTGGCACGACGCTGAGCGCAGGCCGCGCTTCGGATGCGGGCGCGGAGGCGGCTTCGGCTGCGAAGGCAGGCCCGGTCGGCGCGCCAGTGCTCGCGCGCGGTGCCGCCCCGGCGGCGACCGAGGAGCGCCGCATCACGGCAAGCGTCGCGATGCGCTCGACGTCGCGGCACACGCCGAATCCGCGATAGCCCAGGAAATTGCGGTTGCGATCATAGATCGGCAATCCCGACAGCTCGACCTTGAGCCGGTCGGCGCTGCCGTCCACCGGCCACGACACCGTGATCCCGCTCCACGTATCGCGGGTCGCGATCGCGCGTGCGACCTGGTTCTCGGGATCGAGCGCAAGCTCGCGGTTGATCTCGTTCCATGGGCGGCCGAGTGCGATCGCGACCCGCGGGCCGATGACCTCGGTGAACTCGTCGGAGCCGAGCGTGAAGCGCCCGTTCGCGTCCATCTGCCAGACGAAGCGCAACGGATGGCGCCGCTCGGGAATCGGCACGTCGATGTGCAGCGGCGGCACCGACCTTTCGGCCGCTGGCTGTCGCGTCGGTGCCTCGGCGGGCCGCGCCGGCGTCTCGCCGGAGGGTGCCGGCATGTCGGGCACGACCGGTGGCGCTTCGGGGGCGGCGGGCGGGGCGGGTACTGTCGGCGGCGCCACGACCTCGCGCTGCGGCGGCTCCTCGCGCGCGGGCGATTGCGCCGGCGCCGCTGCACTCGCGGCCGCGAAGATCGCGACCACGGCCGTGTGGGCGTTGGCGCCGAGACGCTCGATGATCAGCCGGCCGAGCGGAGTGTCGCCGGTCGCGTGGCCGAGCGCGAGCGCGTCGGCGGCGATTGTGTCGGCGCCGAGCGCGGACAGCTTTGCGGTATTGCCGAGGCGCGCGCGTCCCTCGGGCGTCGTATGAATGAGATTTCCGTCCGATGTGAAGGCGGCGAGCGCGAGGCCGGTCCCCTCGTAGAGGCGGCGCACGCGCTCGGCGAGCGAGAGCGCCGGCCCGGCGGGCTCGGTCGCGACCACAAGCACGCCGGCCGTGTGGTCGGCGAGCGTGATGCGCGAGCAGCTGCACAAGAGCGTGCGCCAGAAGCCGGTGCCGAATCCGCGCAGCCGCTCGAGGCGGGCTGCGCCGCCCAGTCGCAGCGTGCCGAGAAGGCGTGCGATCTGCGCGGCGGCCTGCTCGCGCGGATCGAACCGGCGCTCGGCGATCGCGGCGGGCATCGTGGCGCCGAAGATCGCGGCGCCGACCGGATTGGCCCAGAGGATGCCGGTTGCATCGGTGTTCCACAGCCAGACCGGCGCGGCGCTCGTCGCGTGGGCGGCGAGGCGCGGGTCGCGCAGGAAGGTCAGATGGGATGCAACCTCACTCATGCGGGTGCACGTGATGTCCGGGCAGGCGACCTGTAAGGTCAACGAATTCTTAATAATGCCCGGCTGCTGCGCCGTCCACGCAAAGCGCCCGCCGTGGCGGGGCGAAACGGGGCTAACCTTAATCTCCGAGCGGGCAGGTCGCGGGGATCCCAACGCGCGACATCGGGATCCGCTGCGACAATATCGCAGCGGCGCAGTTCCTCGCGGCGTCGGAACGAGTTGACGCGCGTCACGTTACCCACAATTGGCGGTGGCTCTTCGGTCATCGCAGCCGGGGTTTCATTCGTCCGTTTGCCCGCTGCTGGAACCAAAGGATCGGCACGCCCGTCGCGCCGAAAGGGCGAAATGTTGAGTTTTGTGCGTTGCAAAAAAAGTCTATTGCATCGCACCAATGGGGCTGCTATATAAGCCTAAAGTGGAATGAAGGCGCGTGCGCACCGACGCGCATGCGTATCCCAATCACAGCCAAACCAGCGCCGGACCGGGATCGAGGGTGGAGGGTCCGAGCAAGAGGATGACAATGATGCCCGAGGCCAGCACACACACCGCAAAGCCGAAGTCCAAGACGCAAGTCCCGCCATTCCCGGCATTTCCCGGGGTCGAGGCGCCGGCGGCGTTCCGCGATATGGCCGAGAAGAGCCTGTCGCAGGCGAAGGACAACTACGAGAAGATGAAGTCGGCCGCCGAAGAGGCGACCGGCGTGCTCGAGGACACGTATGCGACTGCCACCAAGGGCGTCGCCGACTACAACCTCAAGCTCATCGAGATGGCGCGCGAGAACACCAACGCGACGTTCGATTTCGCGGCCCAGCTGCTCGCCGCCAAGAACTACTCCGAGTTCGTCGAGCTGACGACCGCGCATGCGCGCAAGCAGTTCGAGGCGCTCTCGGAGCAGGCCAAAGAGCTCGCGACGCTTGCTCAGAAGGTCGCGACCGAGGCGGCCGAGCCGATCAAGGCAGGCATGAGCAAGGCGGCCAAGAAGGTCGTGTGATCTGCCTGGAAATCGGGGCGGCGTCGACCGCCCCGATCCGATCGATCAATGCGCATGGCCGGGCTCGTCCCGGCCATGCGCATTTCCGGCGTAGCGTAGCTGCCGTCGTGCCCGAACCGCGCACCCGCACGGCGCGACCAATGCACGCGGCCTTGCCAAAAAAGCCCCATGCCCCTAGGTTCCGGCCGCTCGCGACGCATGTGCAGCTGTAGCTCAGTTGGTTAGAGCGCCTGACTGTGGATCAGGAGGTCGGTGGTTCGAGTCCACCCAGCTGTACCAGCCGAGCAGGTCGTCTCCCCATCTTCCCGTTGCATGAAATTTGGTCGGTTGCGCCACGGCGTGCGCGCGCCCGCGCGGCACGCTTCGCCGTCAGTAACCAAGCTCTAACGTCTCTCTGTTCGGGAGCCGGAACGATCGGTCCGGATGCAAGTTTTAGAGTTTGAAAAGTATGTGCGCTACCGCACACAAAGCGCCATGCGGAAGGGCGCCATGACCAAAGAGCGCGAGTATCGCGACAAGGCAGCCGAGACGGTCAAGCTCGCCCAGCGCGCGACCTCGACCGAGGACAAGGGACGGCTGCTCAAGCTCGCGGAATCATGGCTCGACCTCGCGGATCGCGCCCGGCGGGTGACCCGCCGCCTGCGCAGACCCGGCACCCTGCATCCACTCATCGTCGCGAAGCTCGATCGCCGTCCCGGTAAATAACACTGGCTGCCGACCGCGTGCGCCCGTTCGCCGCCGGACGGTGCCGGTGCGGCGCGCAGCTTGATTGGAACCACAATAGCCGTCACAACGTTGAGACAAATCAGGCCAGCGATCCTGCGCGTCCGCGCATTCTCCTGCCGATCGCGAGGCCGCGTCCATTTGCCTTCGAGGCCGCCATGCATCAGGCTCAACCGAGCTTCGAGACGATTCCCGATGCGCCGTTTGCGGTCACGGCGTCCGGCTCGACCACGGGCCCGCGCCGCACGCTCAAGCACGGCGATACGTTCATCCTCGTCGATACGCACGGCGACATCGGCGTCCTCCCCGACGGCGCCGACGGGCTCTTCCACTGCGACACGCGCTTCCTGTCGCATCTCGCGCTCACCCTCGAGGGCGTGCAGCCGCTTCTGCTCGGCTCGAACATCTACGACGACAACTCGATGCTCACGGTCGATCTCACCAATCCCGATCTGTGGCGCGGCGGTCATCTCGCCTTGCCGAAGGATACGGTTCACATCGTGCGCAGCTTTTTCCTCTGGCGGGGCACCGCCTATCAGCGGCTCGCCGTGCGCAACTACGGCGACCAGCCGCTCGATCTGCATCTCGCGATCGCGTTCGACAGCGACTTCGCCGACCTCTTCGAGGTGCGCGGCACGCCGCGCCGGCGGCGCGGCGTGGCGGCGCGCAGCGTCTCCGAGCCGGCGCGCGTGCTCCTCTCCTATCTCGGCCTCGACGGCAAGCTGCGCCGCACCGCGCTTGCCTTCGCCCCCGATCCGACGTCGCTACAGGCGAAGTCCGCGTCCTATCGGCTGGCGCTCGCGCCCCGCGAGGTGCGGAAGATCTACATGTTCGTGAGCTGCGACGACGAGACGATGCCGCCGCCGCAGCCGTTCCTGCGCGGGCTGCGCGCCGCGCGCCGCGATCTGCGCACCGCGTCGCGCAACGCCACCACGGTCGAGACCGGCAACGACATCTTCAACGAGGTGCTGTGCCGGTCGATGTCCGATCTGTGCATGCTCATCACCGACACGCCGCAAGGGCCGTACCCTTATGCCGGCATTCCCTGGTACTCGACGACGTTCGGCCGCGACGGGCTGATCACGGCGATACAGATGCTCGCCTTCCGCCCGCAGTTCGCGCGCGGCGTGCTGCGTCGGCTCGCGGCCTACCAGGCGAGGGAGGAAGACCCGCTCGCCGACGCGCAGCCCGGCAAGATCCTGCACGAGATGCGCAGCGGCGAGATGGCGGTGCTGCGCGAGGTGCCGTTCGGCCTCTACTACGGCAGCGTCGACGCGACCCCGCTGTTCGTCATGCTCGCCGGCCTCTACGCCGAGCGCACCGGCGACGACGCGACGATTGTCGAGCTGTGGCCGGCGATCGAAGCGGCGCTCGCCTGGATCGACGGGCCGGCTGATCGCGACGGCGACGGCTTCGTCGAATATTATCGCGCGACCGAAAAAGGACTCGCCAATCAGGGCTGGAAGGATTCGTTCGACGCGATCTTCCACGCCGACGGCCGGCTCGCCGAAGGTCCGATCGCGCTCGCCGAGGTGCAGGGTTACGTCTATGCGGCCAAGCGCCTTGCGGCGCGCTGCGCGCTGCGCATGGGACGCGACGAGCAGGCGCACAAGCTCGACAGCCAGGCGGCGCGACTTGCCGATGCGTTCGAGGCCGCCTTCTGGTGTCCCGATCTCGGCACTTATGCACTCGCGCTCGACGGCGCCAAGGCGCCGTGCCGGGTGCGCAGCTCGAACGCCGGCCAGGTGCTGTTCACCGGCATCTGCGCGCCCGAGCGCGCCGCCGAGATCGCCTACGATCTCATGCGGCCGCATTTCTTCTCCGGCTGGGGCATTCGCACCATCGCGGAGGGCGAGGCGCGCTACAACCCGATGTCCTATCACAACGGCTCGATCTGGCCGCACGACAACGGGCTGATCGCGCTCGGGCTTGCGCGCTACGGCCTGACGCGCGCGGTCGAGCAGATCTTTGCCGGCCTGTTCGATGCCGCCGCCTACATGGATCTGCGCCGCCTGCCCGAGCTCTATTGCGGGTTCGCGCGCCGCGCCGGGCGCGGGCCCACGCTCTATCCGGTGGCGTGCGCACCTCAAGCCTGGGCGAGCGCAACGCCGTTCACGCTGATCGAGGCGGCGCTCGGCCTCGAGTTCGATCCGGGCGCCGGCGAGATCCGCCTGCGCAATCCGCGGCTGCCGCGTTTCCTCGGCGAGCTGGTGCTTCGCGACCTCCGGCTCGGCGCCGCGAGCGTCGACCTGATGGTGCGTCGGCATGGCGACGAGGTCTCCATGGAATTGCTCCGCACGAGCGGCAAGGTCCAGGTCACGGTCGCGTTTTCCCGCTGACGTGGGAACCGCGGCCACGCGCTCCGCGTTAATCTCATCATCGTGTTCATGGGGGTCGTAGCAGACAATTGCGAGGCGGCATGCGCAGGCATTCGCGGTGGGCCGTTGCGGCCGTGGCGGTGGCGTTCGCGGTCGCGGCCTCGTCGCCCGCATCGGACGCAAGGACGCACCGGCGCGCGCACCGGGCCGCGCCTCGCGTGACGCAGCCGCCGCAGACGCCGGAGCTGCAGCTGCAGACGCCGGGCGCATCCGCGCGCGGGGTCGCGACCTCGCAGCGGCCCGAGGCCGTCAGCGCGGGCAAAGGCGCGATGTCCGCGACCACGATTGCGGCCCGCGATGTCGAGGCGATCCTCGGCAAGAGCGTGCGCAGCAGCGCGGGCGAGGACATGGGCCGGCTGGTCGACGTCGTCGTCGATCCGGACGGGCGGCCGCGCGCCGCGATCATCGACTTCGGCGGCTTCCTCGGCGT
>Ga0066903_100004029_pt1 | contig 12258 bp, 13 predicted proteins | sample PanSoiMetaGPlot1_FD_67491 | JGI IMG/M metagenome (GOLD analysis project Ga0066903, IMG submission 67491) | Tropical forest soil microbial communities from Panama analyzed to predict greenhouse gas emissions - Panama Soil - Plot 1 (version 2) | ecosystem: Environmental > Terrestrial > Soil >...
TCGGCAAAGCGGGGATGGAAGCGGTAGACGGCCTCGAGGTTGAGCGTCTCGTGCTGGCGCGCCGGCCAGAACATCGGATTGATCGAAACGCCGCCGTACAGCCATGCGCTCGTGTCCCGCATGAAGAGCTGGTTCGGGAGCGGCGGCAGGACGAAGTCGGTCGGCTTCATCGCCCGCCCGATCGTCCTGCGGACGTCGTCCGGGAGTTCCTGCTCCATCAGCCCACCGGTGAGCGTCGTGGCCAGCTCCGCCGCCGGGAGGCCCTGCGCCCACTCGGTCAGCGGCTCGGCGAACATCGCCGTGACCTCTTCCGGACGGAGTCGCCGCTCGAGCACCCACTTCCTCGCCTTCTTGCTCTCCAGCGTCTCGGCAAGCAGGTCGTGGAACAGCAGCACCTCGACCCCCGCCTCGCGCATCAGGTCGACGAACGCGTCGTGCTCCTGGCGGGCGCGCCGCACCCAGATCACGTCGTCGAACAGAAGCTCGTGGCAGTTGGTCGGCGACAGGCGCTCGTGGGCGAGGTCCGGTCGGTGAACCATGACCGTCTGCAGCTTCCCCACCTCGGAGTGGACGCCGAGCGCGGTCTGGGTCGCTGTGCTCATGCGTGTTCTCCTCTCAGCTGTTTCGACGATCGGCTCAGCTCAGCGGCTTGCACTCCTTCGTGAACGCCTTCGCGGCGCTCTGGACCTGCGGGTACTGCGTACGCGCGTTGGCGGCCGCACCCGACGACTGCGGAGCAGAGCTCGACAGCGACGACTGGACGGCGCTGATGACGCTGCGCCACTGGTCGAGCGCACCGATGTAGGCGTTGAGCGCGTCGGTGCACGCCGCCGTGGCACTGGGGTGGAACCCGTGCAGCGTCTTCCCCAGATCCGTGGTCGCGTCGATCGCCTGCTGCGGGGCGTCGCCCATGCACTTCACATATGCGTCGGCCGAGGTCGTGCGGCCGGAGGCCGTCCCACAACTGCGGAACCTCGCGATGCTCTTGTTCGTGACGGACACGAAGGTCCCGTTCTTCGTCTCGTAGACCTGCCACTCGCTCGCGGAGAGCCGGTCGTGGCCTCCGCCGCTCGTCCCGGTCGGCGTGGTCGTCGTGGTTGTCGTCGTCGTGGTCGTGGTCGTCGTCGACTTGCTGCTCGAGTCGGACCCACCGCACCCGGCGAGCGCGACAGCCGCGATCGCCGCGGCGACGACCGCGCCCGAAATCGTTTGCATCCTCATGGGTCGGACTCTCCCGGAGCGCCGGCCGCGGTGCCTCATCCCATACGGATGACGCGGCGCCTCAGCCGAGCTGGTCCTTCGCGATGTCCGTGAGCACCTGCGCCCGCGCGACGGGGTCGAGATCCTCGAGTTCCGAGCGAATCGTGCTCGCGGCCTCGTCGATCCTCGCGCCGCGTTCGGCGAGCTTCCCGCGCGCGTAGAGGCCCCACCCGGCCGCGGCGATGCCGAGCCCGAGCAGCCGCAGCAGCCACGAGCCTCGAATCAACCCGAAGACGAAGGCCAGTGTCCCGAAACCCGCCAGGGCCAGTGTCGGAGCATCGCCCTCGTGCGGGAGGATTGCGCTTCCCCGCTTGCCTGCTTGGTTCTGGCCGTCCATTTCTCTCCTTTCGGGTCGGTCGGGCCCGGCCGGGTGCGCCGGCCGGACCCGAGCGTTCTGCGTTACGGCACCTTCGTTCCCACCTGGACGAGACGCGCGCCCGCGACCCCGCCGAGCGTCGGGTCACCCTGGCGGTACGCCTTGACGTAGAACTGAACGCTGTAGCCGTTTCTGATCGGGAAGTCGGATTCTGGCTGGATCGTGTAGGCGACGGTGCCGTTGGAGTCGGTCTCCGCAGGCGTCGGCGACGAGGTCACGACCGGCGTCGAGACCATCGAGACGAGTGCACCGCGGACGAGCTTGCCCTTGTCGTCCTTGATCTCGATCCGAACCTTGATCGGGGTGCTCTGCGAGGTCACCGGGTTCGGCGAGAAGTGCACCTGGTTGACGACCAGCCGGTCGCCCGCCACGAGCGAGCTTGCCGCCACCGAGCTGCCGCCTCCCCCACCCTGCTCCTTGACGATCGCCGTCGGATGGGCCAGGCCGGCAGACTCCCCGGCGTTGTTCTTGGCGAGCACCTTCACGCGGACGCGCTTACCGGCATCGGAGGCGCGGAGGGTGTAGGTGTTGCCCGTCGCCCCGTTTGCCGGACATGACGTGATGGCGACGTTGCAGCTCTGCCACTTGAACGTGTATGAAATCGGCTGGTTCCCCCTCCAGTTACCGGTCGTCGCGGTCAGCTGCTCTCCGACGACTGCCTGCCCGGAGATCTGGGGAGGCGACAGCTCGACGGGCTGACCTTGCTTTTTCGGTATCTCGCTAGTCGCGTTCGCCCGGACGGTCGCATCGCCGTCCTTGTTGGACGCGGTCACGTCCAGGCGGATCGTGTGCGTCTCGTCCGCGTTCACGACCGTGTACGAGGTGCCGGTCGCGTTCGTGATCTTGTTGCAGGACTCGCCGTTGTCGTTGCACCTCAGCCACTGGTAGGCGTAGTCGATCGGCTGGGTGCCGCTCCAGGTGCCCTTGTTCGCATTGAGGACGCTACCCACCTGGATCGGATAGACGTAGATGATCGACGGTTCCTTCGTGTTCGACGGCGCGGTCTGGCTGCGGCCGACGGCGCTCGACGCCACGAGCAACACGGCGAGCGCTCCGCAGGCGGCGACTGCTGCTGCCGCGGCGAGTCTGGGCGTTCGCTTCCGCATGACCCCTCCTCCTCTGGCGCTGACGGAACGGCCAGTGTTCACGCGCGATCCGAACGCGGCATCACCCGAGGTGGACGAGAGGGGCGAGCGCGCCCGCCCCTCTCGGACCAGGCGTTTACGAGCCGACGGCGTCGTGCCAGCGCACGATCAGCGCGTAGAGCACGATGATCGACAGTGCGATCCCGCAGAGCGCCCACAAGGGGTACTGGGCGCTGCCGAACCAGAGGAGCTGGATGATGAAGTTGAGGCACACCGCGACGATCGCGAACCAGCGCCCCCACGATGCGCCGGAAAGAAGGGCCCTACCTGCGAGCGCCAGCGCGATGCCCCAGATGATCATGATCACGCCCCACCCGGTGGAGTCGAAGACGATGATCTGGTCGGGGGTCACGCGGGCGAAGTAACCGCCCCTGATCACTGCGATCAGGCCCTGGAAGAAGTCGATCACGCCGATGACGACCATCACGATGCCGGCGAACCCGATCCACCCCGTCCACGCGCTCCCGATCTGAGAATCCCTACTTGCCACCTGTCCCTCCTTCACGCCCCGCTCGGTTGCCGGGGAGGGTCTACGCGAGACGTGAAGCGGACAATACGACACGGGCTGGACGGCCGAAACCTCGAGACCGCAGGTGCGTGGCGTCCCGGCCCCCTCCGGCCGGGACGCCACGGTCTGGCTAGACGCGCCGGCCGGGTGCGAGCGCGTCCGAGCGCTCGACGAGGCCGAGCTCGATCGCGCGCTGGATCGCCTCGCTGCGCGACGAGGCGCCGAGCTTCCGGTAAGTGCAGATCGCCTGTGTCTTCACGGTGTTTCGCGAGACCTTGAGGTGCTCGGCGATCTCCCTGAAGGTCAGATGCGTCGTCAGCAACGGCAGGAGGCGGAGCTCAGCCGGGGTGAGCTGCTCCCCTCGCTCGCTCCTGTGGAAGCGGTCGTCGAGCTCGGCCGCGAGCTCGTCGGCCTGCCCGTGCAGCACGCCCAGATCCGGCCCGGCCGCGAGTGCCGCCCGGACCTGGTCGAGCGTGGCGGTTGCGCCCGCCGGATCGGACAACTCCATGCGGACGCGCGCCGTCTCGAGCGCGACCTGCGCGCAGAACCACGGAAAGGCCGGCGATCCCGGCGGCGGCACGAGGCGCTCCGCGCGCACCAGGTCGTCGCGGGCACGCACCCAGTCTCCGTTGTGGAACGCGGAACGGGCGCTGGCCGCGTACGTCAGCGCGCTCTTCACCGTGTCGTCCAGGTGCGAGTCCTGGAGCGCTTCGCGCGCCTGGACGGCGAGGTCGTCCGCATCGTCCCAGCGGCCTGCCGCGCCTGCGATCAGGGACCGCTCGGCGAGGGCGCAAGCCCCGATGTCGACGAGGCTCGCGGCCGTCGCGGCGGCGTAGGCGTCGGCGAGGATCTCGTCCGCGACCGCACGGTCGCCCGCCAGAAGGCGCGAGACGGCCAGGTAGAGCAGGGCGCTCGGGCGCCAGGTGCTCTCGGGCGTCAGCTCGGCGGCTGCGCGCTCGGCGTCTTCCCGCATCCGGTCGACGCCGTCCCGACAGATCGCCGCTGCGACCAGTGATGCCAGCGCGCGTGCCGGGCTGCCGTCGGGCATCACCGCGGAGGACGGCGCCCGCTCGGCGATCTCCGCCCAGCGCACGGCCTCCATGTCGCGTCCCTCCATGCCCTGCACGAACGCACCTGTGGCCGCCAGCACCGGGTGGCGCTCGAGCAACTCCTCATTCTCCAGCAACGCGAGCCAGCGCACGATCGTCGCGAAGCGGCCTCCGTAGTAGAGACGCACGAGGAAGCGCTCGACGAGCTCCGCAAACCGGTCCCGGTCGCCGGAGATGTTGGCGTACTCGATCGCGCTCTCGACGTCGCCCCGCTTCTCGCACCACGCGGACGCGCGCGTCGCGATCGTCTCCGCGAGCCCCGGCTCGCTGCGGCGGAGCTCGGCGTCGAGCGCCTCCCGAAACAGGTTCTGGAAGCGGTAGGTTCGCGGCCGGGCGTCGGCGACAGGGATGAGAAAGAGGTTCGACTCGGCGAGCTCCTCGAGCTTGGACGCCGACCTCGAGCGACGCAGCGCCGCGTCGCAGAGCGGACCGCTCAGCCGGTCTAGCACCGACGCGCGGACGAGGAACTCCTGATCCTCGGCCGGCAGGTAGTCGAGGTGCTCGAACTGGATGTAGTCGCTGACGAACCGGTCCGAGCCTCGGAACGCGGTGATCGGCTCGTCGTCCGAGCGGGCGAGCTGGGCGAGCGCCGCGAGGTAGACACCGGCGGGCCAGCCCTCGGTGCGCTCGGTCGTCTCGCCGATCTCGGCGTCGGACACGGTCAGGCCGGCGCCGCGGAGCAGGCGCCCGACCTCCTTCTCCGACAGCCGGATCTCTTCGATCCCGAAGCGGACCACCCGCGCCGTCGCCCGCAGATCGTCGAGCGGAAGCGCCGGCTCGACACGGCTCGTCAGGACGACGCGCGCCGTCGCCGGGAGCTCGCACACGATCTCGCGGACGATCGCGAAGCTCTCCTCGTCGTCCAGCAGGTGGAGGTCGTCCACGAGCAGGGTGAACGGGCCCGAGGCCTGGACGGATCGCTGCAGCCGCGCGACCATCGTCGAGAGCGACCGCCGCGGGCGGGCCAGCACCTCGACGAGCTGTCGGTCGCAGACGCCGATCCGGTGCAGCGCGAGCGCGAGGTAGGTGAGCAGCGTGACCGGGTCGTTGTCGCGCTCGTCGACGCTCAGCCACGCGCCCGGCTGCCTGTCCAGGTGCGCGAAGAGCTGGGCGAGCAGCGTCGTCTTGCCGTATCCGGCCGGCGCGACGACGAGTGAGATGTTGGCCGGGGGCTTCGGGCGGAGGCGAGTGACGAGGTCAGGGCGACGGATCGACCCCTCGCGCAGGCGCGGAGGCGAGAGCTTCGACTCCAGCAGCGCGAACGGCGGCTGGACCGGCTCGAGCGGGCCTCCGCGCGTGATCTCCATAGCTCCTCTCCGGGGACCAACCGCCTCGGCCCGGGTCGACCACGTGGACGAGCCGATTTCAGCCGCAGGAGGCGGCTCCCGCATCACCCCGTCTGGATGAGGGCGTCGCCGTCCGCCGTCCCGGCCTCGATCAGGCCGAGCCCGTGCGCGCGCGCGACGGCCTCGCTCCGGCTGGACGCGCCGAGCTTGCGGTAGACGCTGATCGCCTGGGTCTTGACGGTGTTGCGCGAGAGGAAGAAGCGGGCGCCGATCTCCCGGAAGGAAAGGTGTGTCGCGAGCATGGGCACGAGCCTGAGCTCGGCAGCGGTGAGCCCGACCGATCGGCCGTCGACGGCTTCCGGGATCGACCGGATCCCGGCCGCGAGGCGATCTCGTTCGCGGCGGAGGATGCCGAGCCGCGGACAGCCGGCGAGGAGTGCGTCCACCTCGGCGAGCAGCGTGCTCGCCGCGGTCACGTCGCGCAGGGCCACCTCGGCCTCGGCGAGCTGGAGCCGGGTTTGCGCCGCGAGCCAGGGCAGGCTGCGGCCGAGCCCCGGAAGGAGCGCCTTCGCGCGGCCGAGAGCCTCGAACGCCTCCGGTGAGTGACCGTGGAGAAGCTCGAACCGCGCAGACGCGGCCATCGTCAGCGCGGAGGTGGGATAGGCCTCGAGGTGCCCGTGCACGATTTCCTGGCGGGCCAGGTCGAGCAGCTGCCCGGCGCTGATGCGCTCCCCCTGAGCGGTCGCGACCAGCGCGCGCTGCGTGAGGGCGACTGCGCACGTCTCCCGCGAGCCGAGCCTTCTGCCGGCATGCACCGCGCGGGCGAGAGTCGCGTCAGCGCGCTCGCCGTGGTCGAGAAGCGCGTGGGCACAGCCCTCGAGCAAGAGCCCGTAGGAACGCCAGCAGTCGCCGGCCGGGATCGCGCTCAGGGCGGACTCCGCGGAGGCACGCATCGACTCGACGCCGTCCGCGCACAAGGCCGCGGAGACGAGCTCGATGCGCGCAGCCAGTTCGCGACCGACGCGTCCTCGCTTCCGCGCAGACGCTCCGCAGATCGCCGCCGCCAGGCAGTGCTCGGCACCGTCGCCATTGCCCCTCTGCGCGTGGAGACGGGCGGCGAGAACCGCCACTTCCGGATAGTCCTGTATCTCGGCGTGCTTCTCGAGGCGCGCGATCCAGGTCAGGAGCTCGTCGTCGCGTCCGTCGTTGTGCATCTCGGATGCGACCGCCTCGACGAGCCGCGCCATGTGGCCGGAATCCCTTGCCGCACACGCGTGGCAAAGCGCCTGCTCGGGGTCGCCGTTCGCCTCCAACCACGCCGCAGCACGCCGCTCGAGCTCCGGCACGAGTGTCGGTTCCTCCTCCCCCAGCTCCCGCTGCAGCTGTTCGCGCACCGCGCGGTGGACGCGAAACCAGTGTCGGCCACGGTCGAGCGGGACGACGAACGCGTGCGAGTCCTCCAGCGACCCGAGCATTCGCAAGGAGTCGTCGCGGTCGATGACGGCGTCGCACAGCGACGGGGAGAGCCGCCCCAGAATCGACGTGCGACGGACGAAGGCGCGCTGGTCGGGCGTGAGGGTCGACAGGCACTCGACCTCCACGTAGTCGGCCAGGTCGGCAACCTCGCCGCGGTGCGTGCGCAGAGACTGAGCCGCTAGCCGGATGCCGGCCGGCCAGCCCTCCGTTCGCTCGAGCACGTCGTCGAGCTGCGCGTCCGACACGGCGATGCCGAGCGAGCGGAGCAGCGAGCGTGCCTCCCGGCGCGTGAACGCGAGGTCGTCGACGGTGAGCTCGAGAAGGTCTCCGGCCGCGCGCAGCCGCGGCAGGGAGTGCAGTGGCTGCGACCGCCCGGCCACCGCGAGCACCGAGCCCTCGGGAACGTGCCGAACGAACTCGGTGACGACATCGGCAGCTTCCCTGTCGAGCCCCTGGGCGTCGTCGAGCGCGAGCACGAACGGCTGCTCGATTGACTCCAGCGCGGCCGCAAGCCTCGGCACGGCGCTGCGCCAGACCCATCGCGATAGCGCCCCGCTGCGCCTGGGCAGTCCATGGGACTCGGCACCGAGGGCGTGCAGCGCGTCGGCGACGAGCTCGACGAGCGTGGCCGCATCGGTGCCCCGGGGATCGATCGACACGAACGAGAAGGAACGCTCGGCGCGGGCTCTCCACTGCGCGAGCAGGGTGGTCTTGCCGTATCCCGCGGGCGCCACGATCGTGACCAACGACTGCGAGCGCGCCGCGCGCAGCCGGTTCACGAGGGCCGCGCGCGAGACCTCGCCCAGCGACGAGCCGGCTTCGGCTGCTGGGATGTGTCGGGCTCGGCCCGACGTCCTGCCGCGGCGGCGCGCTTCGATCGCCGTCGTGCCCACTCGACTCTCCCTTTTCGACGGGGGCCCGGTCACGACTGTTATGCCAAATGCGACCTGGGTTCGCAAGTGGCAACTCACCCCATCTGGATGATCGGTCACCACCACAGCCGGGGTCAGCACTCGCGAGACGCCCGGCTCATCCCGTCGGGATGACGCGCGGTGCCCGCCGCGAGGCCATCGTTCGCGCGACAGTCACCGATTCGGAGGTTCTCGATGCTCCTGGCCGACTACCCGCTGCTGGAAGTCGTGTGGTCGATGTTCATCTTCTTCGCGTTCGTCATCTGGATCTACCTGCTGATCCTCGTGCTCGCGGACAACTTCCGCCGCGGCGACCACTCCGGCTGGGCGAAGGCAGGCTGGACGCTGTTCGTGATCTTCACACCGCTTCTCGGCGTGCTCGTCTACATGATCGCCCGGCCTCACACAGACAGGGAGATGGTCCTCTAACGAGCCGCAGCACGTCCGCAGCAGTCGTCACGGCCTCGGTGCTGGCCCTCGCGCTGGCCGTCTCCGCGTGCGGCGGAGGCGCCGGCAGCGCCGCGGGCACGCTGGTGACACCGACGCGCACCGCCCCCACGGTCCCGACGTCGACCGAGCCCGTCGCTCCCGAGCCTGCCCCTCCCGAGACCACGGAGCCGACGCCGACCGAGTCCGTTCCCGAGCTGCCCATTGCCAGCATTCCGACGACGACCGAGCCGATCGTGCCGACGGTTCCGTCCTCGAGCGAGCCGGAGGTCACGCCGCCGGTCACGGTCACCGTGCCCGGCCCGACGACCACCGTGACGACGCCCGGGCAGACGGTCACGACCCCGGCGCACACGGTCACGACGCCGGGGCCGACGGTGACCGTCACGACGAGCGAGCCGACCGCCCCCGCCCCGACGCTGACGGTCACGAAGACCGTGATTCAGCCGACCACCGCGACTGCGACCGTCACCCACACCGCGACGTCTCCCACGGCCACCGTCACGGTCACGACGCAGAGCGGCAACCCGGGCGCCGCGGCAGCTGCCGGCGCCGCGGCGGCCTCGAGCGGTGAAGAGGACAGCACGGACTGGGGCTGGGTCGCGTTCGCGATCCTCGCGTTCGGCGTCTGCGTCGGAGCGATCGTCTGGTGGTGGCGCGGCCGGCACCCGCCGAGCGCCGCGCCGCCCGCGTAGCACGAATTTCATCCCGGTTGTACGACGCCGCATAGCCGACGACGCGGCAAGATGGGCCATGGGCAGGCTCGACCGGCTGACCCCGAGGGAGCACCAGGTGCTCGCGCTGATCGCGAAGGCGGAGACGAACACCGCGATCTCCGCCGACCTCGGGATCACGACGCGTGCTGTCGAGCGTCACGTGAACTCCATCTTCCGCAAGCTCGAGATTCCCGCCGACGGGCGGGTGAGCCGCCGCGTGCAGGCCGCGCTGTCCTACAGGACGCGTAGAGCGCGAATCACCCCAGTTGGATGACGCCGCTCTGCGCCGCGCGGTCCATCGTGGCCGTGATGTTCGGGCGCACGCTCAAGGCAGTCGCGATCCTGATCGCCGGATGGGTGGCCGGAGCGGTGTTCTGGAGCACGGGCCACTGGTTGATCGGCCTGATACTGGTCTGCGCCGCGATCCCCGTCGCACTGACTGCCTGGATCGTCGCCGACGACTAAGCGGCCGCGAAAGGAGGTCCCGGACATGGCGGATCTGATCGCGATCGGATACGACGACGAGACCACCGCGATCGAGGCCATGCGGACCGCTGAAGACCTCGCTGCGGACCTGATCATCCAGCCTGACCAGATCGCGGCCATCGTCCGGCACAAGGACGGGAAGTTCCAGGTGATCACGAACCATCACGAGGTCGGAGGAGGGGCGGCCTGGGGAGGCTTCTGGGGGCTGCTCTTCGGTCTGCTCTTCTTCGTCCCCGTTCTCGGCTTCGCCGTCGGCGCAGGTGTCGGTGCGATGATGGGCAAGCTCGCGAAGTCGGGGATAGACAAGGAGTTCGAGGAGCGTGTACGAGACATGCTCCGTCCGGGCACGTCGGCGCTCTTCCTGATCGTCGAGAAGGTGACGCCGGACAAGGCAGTCGCCGCGCTCAGCCGCCACGGAGGTACGGTTCTCAAGTCGTCGTTGAGCAAGGAGACGGAGACAATGCTCCAGGAGGAGCTGACCCACAAACAGCCCGCTGCCAAGGGCGCCTAGCAAGAAAGGAGAGCACATGCCGTTCATGCGGAGAAGGCCACTCGCACGGGCCGCCGTCGTCGGCGGCGTCGCGTATCACGCGGGGAGGCGACGTGCCGAGGGGCAGTACGCCCAGGAGGAGCAGGACGCGCGCCTGGACGCGCTCGAGCAGCAGCAGTACGCCCAGCAGGCGGCGCCGCCGCCTCCGCCCCAGTACGCGGCCCCGCCCCCGGCAGCTCCCTCGTCCGGCGGCATCTCGGAGCAGGGGATCGAGGAGCTCAAGAAGCTCGCGGAGCTGAAGGAGCAAGGGATCCTCACCGACGCCGAGTTCGAGGTTCAGAAGGCCAAGATCCTCCAGGGCGGATAGGCCACGGACGACGCCTCGATTCCTGACGAAGCAGCGGACGCGCCAGCCGGGGGAAAACCCCGGCTGCAGCGCGTCCGTGGACATGTAGCAAGCCGGCGGGCCAGCCGCAGCTTCGAGTATGTCCTCGTGCTCCTGGCCGTCTCGTTCGCCTTCGCGGCGACGGCGCCCGACTCGGCCTGGTCGACGAGCGTCCTCGTCCTGCTGCAGAGCGCGAACCTCGTCGTCGCCCTCTGGACGTCCGGCCTGGCCCGTGCAGGCGCCTGGTACACCGTCGGCTTCCTGGGCATCGCGGTCGTCCTCGCCGTCGCGGGCCTGGTCTGGCAAGGACCGAACCTCGCGGCGGCGCTCGGCCTGGTCTCGGCTGCGATGACGCTGGCGATCGCCGTCGTGATCGCGTTCACCGTGATCCAGCGCGGCGAGGTGAACAGGCAGTCGATCACCGGCGCGATCTGCATCTACGTGCTGCTCGGCATGGTGTTCATGTTCGCCTACGGGGCGATGGCGACCCTCGGAGACGGGTACTTCTTCGCGCAGGGGACGGACGGCACGCGCGCGCTGCGCCTCTACTTCAGCTACGTGACGCTGGTCACCCTCGGGTACGGGGACTACACGGCGTCGGGCAACCTCGGCCACGCGCTCGCCGTCCTCGAGGCGCTGATCGGCCAGCTCTACCTGGTCACGGTCGTCGCGCTGCTCGTCGCGCGCGTCCGACCCGCGCGAGACTGACCCTCAGGAGCCCGCCGCGGCCCGCTCCTTCGCGCGGGTTCGCCGCTCCCACAGCGTCGCGTTCAGCACCGCGCTGAAGACCATGAGCCGGCCGAGGAAGTACAGGCCGAGCAGGAGCACCGCGGCGAGTCCGAGCGCGCCGTACGTCCCCTGCTTCTCGAGCGAGTACGGCCCGATGAAGTACACCGCGACGACGTTCAGGGTCTCGGCCCCGATTCCGAACAGGAGCGCGCCGGGAACGAGTGCCTTCCAGTCGGCGTCGCGATGCGGAAGCCGTATGGAGACGAGCAGCCAGGCCGCCGCGTATGGGATCGCGATCAGCGCCGCGGCGAAGATGCCGAGCAGGAGCGACCCGTGGCGGGCGGTCGTGCTCAGCCCCGCGAAGATCATCATCGCGACGAGAAGCACGAGCAGCTTGACGGTCTGGATCACGGTCGGCTTCGGCGCGGCCGATCGCAGCTCGTTCCAGACGAGCCGGTGCGCCCCGATCAGCACCCGGAGCAGGCTCCTCGTCTCGTACAGCAGCACGGGAACGCCGACGAGGAGCGCGTACCAGCGTGCCGAGCCGCTCGCCGCCGAGGCGACGGAGCTGGAGACGAGCGCCGCGAGGCCGACCGAGTGCGCCGCCTCCTCGGGCGACTGGGAGGTCGCATCTGCGGTGATTCCCAGTCCCCAGACCGCCACGAGCGCCAGCGGCAGCAGCCAGATGAAAAACCGGTACGCCAGGGCGCCGGCGATGATCCCCCCGCCGACCTCCCCGTCACGGTCGAACATCTCGAAGACAGCGTCGACCGACTCGTGCCGGCCGCGCTCGTCCTCGGCGCGCGCAGCAAGCTCCTCACCGCGCGCCTTGAGCGCGGCCTGCCGGGCCTTGAGCCGGGCGACACGTCCCGCCTCAGCGCCGGGCTCGGGCGGCGTCAGCGTGTTCGCGAGCTCGGGCGGATCGGGCGCCATG
>Ga0066903_100004030_pt1 | contig 12257 bp, 8 predicted proteins | sample PanSoiMetaGPlot1_FD_67491 | JGI IMG/M metagenome (GOLD analysis project Ga0066903, IMG submission 67491) | Tropical forest soil microbial communities from Panama analyzed to predict greenhouse gas emissions - Panama Soil - Plot 1 (version 2) | ecosystem: Environmental > Terrestrial > Soil >...
GCGGTGGCCAGGGTGCGCGCGATCGTCTTCGGGGTCGGCGGTGACCCGGTCGCCGCCAGCCTCAATCGGCCGAGCGGCAACATCACCGGGGTATTTTTTCTCACTCAAGAGCTCGAGGCGCCCATTAGTTCGTTCTGACGATCTTGGATGTCCGCATTGGATTTGGGTACCTCCGGCCATTGCTGCGGATTGATGCGCACGATCCACAGTTCGTCGGGTACCTCGTCAGCTCCCGCAAGGAACTCGCGCACTGGTGGATTCTGCGAGTAAAGGCCGTCCCAGTAATGGCCGTCCCCCTTGATATGCTCAGCTTCGCGGAAAATGGGCACCGTACCTGACGCGGCGACCCCGGACAGAGTGAGCTGCAATCGCTGGCGCCAGTAATAAATCTCCTTGTCTTGCGTTCCCTTATTGACGTCGGAGTCGAATACGGTCTCAAAGCCGTTGACGACCTCCGAGGCGCCGATCAGCAGGCGTGTCTTTACACTTCGCCAGTCGATGCGGTCGAACTCTGGACAAGTCTCGTCAAGGAGGTCGTCCAAATCAAAGTATCGCTTGCGTACGCCAAGGCTCGGCAGGCAGCAACCGCCTTGTAGAATGCGCTGCTCGGATTGACGCCGAAGACGCGCGCGCTCAATCCAAGCACTGGTACCTCTATCTCCTCTGCCCTCAACGCGCCGTATGTAAGTAAGTTCAGCAAAGTCGAGGCGCTCGTGATGGCCACGAAGCCCTCCCAGAAGTTGTTAAGATTGGAGATCGCTTCATTCACTGAGCCGGTACCTCCTCCTTTTTTCGGAGCGAGGCCGTACCAAATCATCAGCGTGCACAGGGCGCCGGCCGACGTCCCGCTCAAGCCCACCAGCTCGAACCGGTTTTTGTCGCGGATGTCCTTGAGGATTTCGGTGAGGACGCCGACCTCGAAAGCAGCATGCATTCCACCGCCCTGGCAAGCGACGGCCACTTTCATGTCCACCTCCTATGCTCGCGATAAGATCCTACTGTAGCGGCTCAAAGACGCAGTGTGGACGCCTCCCACTCACGTTTACCTTATGCCGGCCACCGGCAAGCGGTGGAAGATCGTCTACCCGGGACTTCCATTTGGAGTTTTGCAGCTCGATGATTGCATTTCCTGCCAGATGGCCTTCAGACGCGGAAGATTCTGATTGTGCTCTGCTCCGTTTCCAGAATTGAGATCCAGACTGCCTTCGGTCTGGCGATGGATTCGGCGCTGCGCCAACGGCGACTCCCACCAGCTCATGGACAAGGGTTTGTCGCCGTCGGGCGAGATCCGCAACTGGATCACAAGCTTCTTGCACTCCGGAATGGAAGCGTGCAGCGCGGTGCGTAATTCGTCGACGGCCTGCACGCCGTGCGCCGTCCGGACACTGACGAAAGTGGTGACCGGAGCAGCGACTTCGGTGAGTACTTCTCCCGCGGCGGCCGTCGGGCGTGGCTGGACCTGCTGATCGTTGGCAGCGTCGTCAGCGGGGTCAAGCTGATCGGCGGGATCATTCGAGATCACAATCACAAGCGGCTTGAGCTGCGGGGCGATCGCATGCAAGGCCAAGGCCAATTCTCTCGCGGTAAGCGTGCCGTAGTTCTCGAAATAGCCACCGTCCACGATGCGATCGACGAGCCGATAGTCCTGATTGCGGATCGATCCCGGCGGAGAGATCAGAGGGAAGCGGGCCGAGTTGAGCGCGGCCGTGCTCAAGAAGATATCGTTGTCCCCCGCCTTGCCGTACAGATACTGCCCGAACGTACCCAATCGATCGCTCGAGCGCCCGGACGCGATCTGCATCTGCAGCAACTGATGAAAGCTGTCGGCTTCCACGAACAACGGACAGGGCCCGGCCGTGACGGCCGTCGGGCATTTGTCCCGTGACGTATAGGTCATCGCCAGCGGCGTCGTCAGTATCCGGCGGCCAACGGCTTCCGAGGTGCCGTTGAGGACCAGCAGCGGGATCCAGTGTCCCGGCTCCGGCCGTAACGAGAGAAACGGACAATCCAGGCCCCGGCAGTCCGACCCTGCGACGTTCCCATTTGCCGCGGGTACGACATCGCGAAAACGATTGCGCCAACTGTCTTCCAGCACCGCGGCGCGATCGCGGAGGGCAAAAGGCAGCATATCGTTGAAGGCAAAGCCGAGGAAACCGGCGGTCAGGAAATCCCCGCTGGTCAGCGCTTCGAAACAATCGCGCCAGTTGTTGACCTTCATACCCCACCATTGGTCGACAGACGTATTGACGCAAGGCTGCTTGTCGCCGGCCGGCGATGCGGCGCCGAGCGCTGCCGTGACCATCACCGCTCCCATCGATCCGCCCGATACGCCTGAAATCGCGAAGAGGCGGTTGCGGACGTCCCTGGAGCTCAGTCCGTTGACGCCGTAAGGCGCAGCTCCGCTCGTGTCGAGGAAATATCCGATCATGCTTGCCATCATGAAGCCGGCGCGGCTTGCTCCACCCGCCGCGGCTACGATGATCGGACGAGGACAGCTCACGGCAGTCGCATTGTTGGAGGTCTTTGGATTGCACCCGTTCTCGGTCATCCAAAGGTCGACCGCATCCTCGATCGGCATGGGTACGACGTTTTTCGATGCGATACGGCGCACCGTGTGGTTATCGCCGAATAGGACGGCAACAATCGCAATCAACAGGGCCAGTCCGGCGATCAGTGGCGCGCGTACTTGCCGTCCAACGCCTGAAAGGTAGGCCAGAAACGGCAGCCATCCGCCCAGGATGAACGGAATCGCCATCGACCGCGGAAACCAGTCAGCGATGCGATCAGCGCCCGCCAGGAAGATCGCTACAAAGACGACAAACACGCCGGCGAGGATGAGCCGGCCGAAATCGCGGCTTTCCTCGTCTGCTGACCCGCGCACGCGCCCCGGAGAGACAGCCTGCCAGAAGACCCCGAGTTTGGCGTTGAGGCGCCCGAGCAGGCCTTTGGGCTTGAAAGCGCAGGGCCGCATGAATATCCAGATCAGATAGGCGGCAGCACCGACTGCAACCAAGCCTGCCATCGCGATCAGCGCACGCTCGACACGTTGCACGACGTCCTGCTCATCCAGGGTCGGAATGTTCTTGTAAGAGCGCCAGATTGCGACTTCGACGGCCAGGAATGTCAGCAGTCCCAGGAGGCGGGGCAGCCAGATCGCCGCCCCCTTGAGGCATTGGCCTCCATTCGCAGGCGCCCTGGGATCGCTGTTGACCAGCATGCGGGCGGCATAATGGGTCGGGAGCGCCCAAAGCACGGTCAGGACAAGCACAAACAGAAGCATCCGCAACCACGTGCCAAGCGACAAGTCCAGAAACTCGGTGAACAGGTCTTGCCCCTGCGGGGTGACGCCGAGCAGGAGCCATCCGAGCGCAGTCGTTGTCGTCGGCACACGGAGAATCCACAACACGAGCGCGACGCTGAGCAAGCATTCCCACCAGCGCGGTACCGACGGAGGACCGCGCGGCTTCACCGCTTCGTCTCGACCTTCCTCCGTCGACAAACGCCCGCTCGTCGTCATGGTGCGTTCCCCCCTTCGCTACGGCGCCCCTAGGGGCTGTCACTCATTTCATTTGCCTAATCGTGCGCACTCGCGATACCCAGAAGAACGTCGGCAGCTTTTTCGGCGATCATGTACACGGCTGTAACGATGAAATAGCCGGGGATACGGGGAAAGATCGATGCATCGACGATCCGGAGATTTCGTATGCCGTGGACCCGGAATTCGCTGTCGACCACCCCACCTTGATCTTCTGGCTTCATGGCACAGGTGCCGCAGGCGTGATGGCCCCAGGCGTTATCCTCAACATGGCGTCTCAGTTGATCGTCGGTATAGAGATGGCGGCCGGGCACCTCCTCTTCGGCGACCAAACCACCCAACGCATCGATCACCTTGCGCCCCACCTTGATTCCGGTGACGATCGCATCGAGGTCCAAGGCGGCAGCGCAATTCCCCTCCCCGAAATAGTGAAAGTTGATCAGCGGCCGCTCCAACGGATTGTTGGACCGCAATTGCACGGTGCCTGCGGTGTTGTGCGTGTATGCCTTGAGGACCGTCCAAGTGAAATAATCGAGCTTCTTGATGCGCTCCGAGTAATTCGGATAGTAGCCGCGGAAGTCGGCGAGCAGACAGAAGCAGAAGAGGTCGGGCCGCGGTTGGTCGGTCCGCGACCGGAACATAGCCGAGAACAGAAGGCCGTTGCTGGCGTAGGCACCGGTCCGCCACCGTCGCCACTGACGATACGGCCGGTCGGTGTTCGTGTAAGTCGTTCCACGCAACGCTTTCCACGGCCGCGTGACCCGATTGACCACGCCGATCTCATATCGGTCCTGGAGGTTTTGGCCGACACCGGGCAAGTCCTTCACCAACGCGATTCCGTGCTGCGCCAGGTGTCGGGAATCGCCAATTCCCGACAACATCAGGAGTTGCGGGGTGTTGAAGGTGCCGCCGGCCAGGATCACCTCGCAGCTCGCGCCGACAAATTTTTCCTCTCCGGCCTCGCCGTGAGGCCGCGCCGCTGTCCCGTACAGCCGGCGCCCCTCGCGATAGAAAACCCCGCATGCAGTTCGCGAGACAGGATCCATCTTGATGCGGGTGACGAATGCGTTCAGCCGTATGATCAGATTGCCCGGACATCGCGTCTGCACATCCAGCAGGAAATCCCGGGGCCCGGTGCGCGCATGCCGCGCGGAAGACATCGGCGTGACGCCGACCGTCGAGGCCTCGGCATCCATGAGCCGCTGGTCATTTGGATCGCCGAGGCTGCGCGTCAGCCAGCCCCAGCCTTCAACCGCGTCCGGCATCAGACTGGCGGCGGCCAGCAGCGCCCTCCACATCCTGCGCCGAAGGCGCCAATCCAGGATGGCGCGCAACGGCAACGCACGTTCGGTTGAGAGCCAGCCGCGCCAGCCATGTCCGGTCGGGTTCCAGCCAAAGAGTCGATCGAGCCATCTGAACACGAGCCACTCGTAGCGGCAGCGTTCGAGCCGACGAAAATAGCGTTGCATGCTGGACGCCCGCCACGACGCGTCTCCGGTCACCTGCCAAATGTGGTTCCAATCGGCATTGTTCGGCCGCACGATGATCATCGCGTTGTGGTCGGTACAACCGCCGAGGCCGCTCGCGCGCGGATAGAGCACGCCATCGACCGCTTCCCCGTCCCAGTTCGCGCGATAGCGCCAATCCTTCTGTTGTTGCGCCGTATTCGCATAGTGGCGCACCCAGAAATTCCATCTGAGCTCCGGGTTTTCGGAAGCAAAGGTATGGAAGGCGGGAACCTCGTAGTCCGGCCGTGCCGGCCGGCTCTCCGGCGAGACTTCGTTCGAGCGCCTTGCGGGATCACCGCCGGCGTCCAGCACCAGCACGCGACGGCCCGCCTCGGCTAATCGCGCAGCCAGCACGCCGCCGCCGGCGCCCGCACCGACCACGACATACTCGAAGCGTTCCTCCCCCGTCACGGCACACCTCAGAAATGCTTGAGATAGGCCACAAGCGCTTCCTTATCGTCGGCGGCTAAATCGGCTCCGAAGTAATGGCCGCGATTGACGACGTAATCCGGGCATTTGCTCAACCCGACCAGCGTGTCGACCAATCCCGTATCGCGCACGGCCGCTTCGGAGTTGGCCTGGATTTGCGGATCGGCAAGTTCATCGGACGAACATTTGCCGCCCATCTTCTTGAAGGCGCTGGTCAGCGTCGGCAGCGCCTTCGCGAGCCGCCAGTAATGGCCTATCCCTCCGGGCTCGTCGTGATCGGGCAGCAACTTCGTATTCGTCAGCGCATTGATCGGAAAGTCCTTCGGCAAAGGCCCGAGCGCAATTCCGCCCTTCTGGTCGATCGCCCACGGCGCCAGCCAATGCAGGGTGCCGGACATACGCTGCTCCCATGACGGCATGTAACCCGATGGGACCATCAGGCAGGCTGGCGCGGTGGTGCGATAGATGTAGCCGGGCACGGGAATCTGCGTGTGCTTGTCGACGCGCCTCATCGACGGGTTCAGCATCTGCCGGATCGATCGATCGAATACCTTCACCCTGTTGGCGACACACGGCAGGTACGGATCGTCGTCGCTGGCGGCCGGGCAGCGTTCCGCGCTGGAGTAGTCACCATTGCCGGCGCCTCGTGAGGCCGGGGCGCGATAGCCGTAATGGTAGTTCGCGTCATCCTCGTGCCCGACCGAGTTGTTCGACAGGAACGGGGCAGTCGACCAGAGGCTGATCAGCGAGGGCGGACGAAGATAGCCACGTCCGTTGCCGAGCGGTCGCAGCGGCATCGACGCGCCCGAGACCGGATGTTGGACGGTCAACTCCCGGACCGGCGGCAGGCTCTTGTACGACGACGACGTGAAATTATCCCAGATGTCGCCGGCCAGACCATTGGTGGCGAGCGGCGTGCAGGCGTTGGTCTGCAAGAGGTCGACTGGAACGCGCCGCTCGGATGACAGATAATTGCCATCCAGAAAGACGTCGTGGCCAGATTCGTCGCGCTCCGTAACCAGCTTGACCATCGCCTCCTTGAACACCTTCGACTGCGTCCATTCCCAATAGCGGTCCCAGCACAGGCGATAATTTGGCCCGTTGCCGCCGCCCGCGCAGATGCCATCGTCGATCCCTGAGTTCGCCGGGATTTTCGGTATCTTGCTCGAGTGGCAGGCGGCGCAATTTTCGGCGAACACGACCTGGCCGCGTTTGACCTTGTCGGAATCGAAGGGGTCGAGAAACGCCTTGCCGCCGGGCGCGTCCTTCAGACGATCGGGCTGGGCCGTGACGAGGAAGAAGAGCGCCATGTCCGCCGTTCGATCTTCTGTCGCCTGCCAGTAGACCGATTGCTTCTCCGCATCGCTGATCTTGATCGGCGTGATCTTGCGCCCACCGACGAAGGGACGGAAATGCAGCAGCCATTCCTCGCTGAACAAGCCGATGTTCAAATAGACGCGGTTGAGCGCGCCCAAGGTGCCCACGGCATCAGCACCATCCTTCAGCACTCGCATGGTGTACGACATGCCACTTGCGGGATCCCAGAACTGAGCGAGCGCAGCCGTCTGCGAGTAGTCCTGTAGCTGCTTGTTGTTCAACTCGCCTCCCTTCAACTGCTCCGCCCCGTGCTCCAGGCTCAATTTCAGGCGAGGGATGACGCCGTAGACCGCGTTCATCGTCCGCGGATTGTTCAGGTAGTCCGTGGAGACCAGCGAAGTGTCCAGGCTTCCGGGCGGGTTGGTGTGGAAAAGCTGGTAGAGGAAGTTACCTTCGTTGGGCGCAGGCGCATTATCCTTGCGCGGGCTGGTGTTCCAGAAGAAAATCCGATTGACCCAGTAATATTGAGCGCCGGGGTTTGAAGCGAGGTTTTCCCATTTGGGATTCTCAGGATCGTCCGGCGGGTTGATCGCGCTGGGTCCAACGTGACAGAACGCGCAGGACATGCCCACCCGGTAGGGACGGATCAGCTTAGCATTGTTGTGGTATGAGGGGTCGTTGTAGTAGCGCTCCGGGTCCCAATCCGCACGTGCCTCTTCGTCGAAATCCGGATTTGGAAAGAGTCGCAAGCCCACGACGCCGGTCGGCTCTCCGTAATAGGAGCCGACGGGCACGGTCTTGCCTCGGGCGCCGACCTGCACGCCGGGATATTTGCCCGGGTCGGCAAACGGATCGGGCGCACAATTCGGATCGCGCTGGTCGAGCCACAGCCCGAACCGCGATGGGTCGCCTTCCTTGGCTTCGGTGAAACATGGCTCATTGACAAGTCCGAGCCAGGACCAGCGATTGTGGCGTCCGTAGGCCATGCCTTTGTAGGACGAGATCGTTTTCAGGAGATCAAACGCACCGGCGGTGTGGCCCGCGGCATAATCCCAGAACCGATCGTTGCCGCCCGTCCAGATGAGCCAGGCGTTCTGGCCGAGGCTCGCGCGCTCGCGTACTTCTTCCGGTGTCAGCTTTGCCAACTCGGCGACCTCCATCACCTCCTTCGGATAAGGAGCGCCATCGGCCGGCTTGACCAGAAGTCCCTTGTCCATGTGGGCGAAATAGCTGCAATCGGCCGGCTCCTCGCGGCACGGCTTCGCCACAGCCGGCAGTGACTGCCGGGTCCGGTTCGCCGTCTTCGCTTCGTCCGGAATGGTGCCGAATTTCGCGCTCTCCGGTTCGACGATCGCCCGAAACAGAAGGAGCCCGCCAACGACGAGCAGGACCGACAGGACCGCCAGCGAGATGACTGCCCATTTGAAAATCCGTATCGCGATGCGTCTCATGGCAAGCTCTCGTCGATTGGCATGATCACAGCGTCTTCAGGAAAGCGACCAGCGCATCCTTGTCGCCGGCAGGCAGGTCGGTACCGTAGGGATGTCCGTCGTTCGCGTTGCCGGGAAGGGAAATGTCGTAAAGCGTGCCGAAGCGCTCGGCCACCGTCCCCGCCTGACTGACGAACCCGCCATTCACCGGATCGACCAAGTCATAGCCTCGGTAAAATATTTTGGGCCGCTCGGACGGCGGCGCCAGGAGATCGCGCAGCGTCGGCACCGAGCCATTGTGCAGATAGGGACCGCGCAGCCACAATCCGCTCAGTTCATTGGCGATGTAGCCGTTGGTCTTGTGGAACGCGTGGAAGCCCCAATTGTAGCCGCCCTCCCGGTAGTCGGAGTAACGGTCTTTCGCGGCTTCGGTCCACATGTCGATGCGGTGGCGGTCGGTGCCGAGCTCCGTCGCCGAAATGACGGTGCGGAAACGCGATCCTCCCGGCTCGTGACAGGCCGCACAGCGATCCAGATAGACAGCCTTGCCTTTCTCCACCTGGCCGGCATCGACATGATAGGCATCGTCGGCACCGAGCCCGCTGGAGAATGGCGACGGCGGCGCCTTCTGCAGCCGGACAAAATCGATAATGGTGTTCAGAGCCGCCTTGGCGCCAGTATAGCCCTGATAGTTCATGCCGTCGCCGATCGCGCCCGCGATTGCGGTTTCTTGCAGGCTGGTACTAAGACCATCCCAGTGCAGCGAATATTCGCGGCTGGGATCGGTCAACCCGTCCAGGTGCCAGAGCGGCATGATGTCGGAATTCCCGATCGTGCAATCGTCGGGCAGCTTGAGATTGAAGAACTTGACCGGATTGAACGGGTCGATCCGCCCCGGCCCCCAATCCGGCCGCAGCGACTTCTGGGAGCGATCGTCACTCGCGCGATGATCGAGCGAACAATCGAGCCTCGCGTCCATCCAGGCGAAGCGAATGGCCTGCTCCTCGAACCCCTTGCCGACCGCTGGAATCAGCAAGTAGCGATACAGCAAGCGCTCGGCGAGCGGCATGTCGTAGATCGCCGTGATCGCCGCCATGACCTTGTCGGCGGTGAAGCGATCCTTGTTGCGGCCGATCGCGGTCAGGAAGCGCAGGAAGCCCTGGATATTGACCCTCGTGCCGGCACCCGCCGGGACAAAGGTGGCGGGATCGTCGGCATGCAGGCGATAGCTACCCTGATGACAAAACGCGCAGTTGGGCGCGACCCGCGGAATGACGCCGAGCGTCTTCTTGGAGAAGCCGACGGGCAGTTCCTCTCCGGCAACCCAATAGACGCCGATCGATCCGTAGCCGTCCTGGTTGCCCGGCAGATATTCGGGAAACAGCGTCGGCAACACCCGCCAGATCCAATAAGGAATCCCCTGCGTGCTCTCATTGCCGATTGAGCCGTGGTTGAAGACCTGCAGCGGATCGTTGGTGGCGGGCTGCGCGACCGGACGCAGCAACACAAACCACGCGAGCGGGATCACAATCGCGATGAGCGCGAGCACGATCGCGAGGAATATGGAGATGATCCTGGTCATTGGATCAGCCCCGACTCAAGGCCCTGCTGCTCAAGCTTCCTGATACGGATCAGGCAATACAGCGTGGTCGAGCCGATCAGCGCATCGACAAACGAAATCGACAGGAAACCGGGAGGCTGTCCGAACAGCACCACGGCCAAGAAGAAGAACGTGGCGCCGAATGTGCGTGAGGGAAAGACGGCAATGCAGGCATTGGCGCGATAGCGCACGAAGTCGATCGCGGCCGGAACGTAAAACACCGAGATGATCATCAGCAATCCGGCCGATGCGCGCGCCCAGATCAGCTCTTCAAGCGGAATGTTGAACAGATTCAGGAACCATCGCGGAAAAAACAGAAGCGGGATGATGAACAATGCATTCAGGAAAATGCCGAACCACATCAGAATCGTGTGACGCAGGATCCACGCGCTCACCGTATTTTCGACGGAGGTTTTCATAGCGTTTTCATGTACTCCACTAGAGAATCCTTATCGGCCGGAGACAGTTCGGTGCCGTAGGCCTTGCCCTCGTGTCCGCAGTTCGAATTGCCGGGAATGCTGGTGTCGTAGAGGAACAAAACTTCCGGGGCCGCCCCATATCCGTCGTAACGGTAGCCGACCTTAATTGGGTCAAGGATGTCGCTTCCCCGGTACCATTTCGCCGGACGGCCGCCGACCGGCTCTAGCAAGTCCCGCAGTGTCGGCACCGAGCCGTTATGGAGATAGGGCGAACGCGCCCAGATGCCGTCGAGCGGCTGGTTGGCGTAGCCGGCCGTCTTGCTGAAGTGGCTAAAGCGCCAAGGATAGCCGACATAGAGTGTGTTCTGCGCGGCGGCAAAGTCCTGCGTATAGGATTTCCAGCGGCCGGGGTCCGTGCCGATCTTCTCCAGGTTCTCGATTTGACCGAGACGGGGAAAGCGATTGGTGTCGTAGTTGTATTTAGCCTCGTAGCTGCTCTCTGGCTTATCCTTCATGCCGTGACAGCCCGCGCAATAATCCGCAAAGAGCTCGCGGCCGTGATCGGCTTTCGCTTGATCGATCGGCAAATTCGGCGGGAATCTCGGCGGCGGCATGTCCCAAATCCAGGCACGAACCCGCTTGATCGCCGCAATGTCGACGGTGACGGGAGTTACGCCGGCACCGAGAGCGGCGCTCAGATTGCGCTCATCGACCGACGTGTTGTTGCCGTCCCAATGCAGGTGCATGCCGTCGCGCGGATGCTGTGCCCAGATCGAGGGAAAGTCGGATGCGCTGTTTAGTTCGATAAGCGTAATGTGTGCGGCATCCATCGGGAAATTGAATTGGGTCGCCTTGTAGGGATTAAAGGTATCGACCCGGCCTGGCCCCCAATCGTAATAAGGATGGTATTTGGGGCGGCCGTTGCCCCCGTCGTCACCCTGCCTGCCAAGGAACGCAAATTGCTGGGAAAGATGCATCAGTCCGGCCTGCACGCGCGGAAACACGATGTACCGGTAAATCAAGCGATCGATGAAATTGAGGTGCCCGCCAACCTCGGGACTGTTGATGGCCGCGATCAGGTTATCGGCATTGAACTTCGGGTCGGCGCCGACCTTGAGAAAGAATTTCAGCAGTTCATAAAGACGCAAATTGTTTGAAGGCGCGCCAGAGATGAGCGTACGCTTGTCGGTCGGCTTGATCCTGTAGGTGCCGACGTGGCAAACGGCGCAATTGAGCCAGACCCGCTCGACGCCGGTGACGATCCGCCTGGACATGCCGACAGGCAGCTCCGACTGCTCGGTCTCATAGAGCAATCCGAACCGGCGGTAACCTGTCGGCCCGAGTTCGTCGCGGTACATGACCGCGAGCGCCTTGAACACCAAGATGGGAAGCCCGTTGTTCGGCTCGCTGCCGATCGACCCGTACTTGAAATGCTCCTCGGGCTCCTTGTAGGCGACGACGTACTGGTTCACGAAAACCAGGTAATAGACTGCGAGCAGCAGCAACAGCAGAACGACCAGAAGGCGAATCCACCGATAGCGGGCCAGAACGCGTTCGACCGGGGTAGGCGGATCATAGTTCATGAAAAACACCCCCTCTCTGCATGTCGGTTCACGTCAGCGGAAAAGCGGTGGATCGAAAACCGACATGACGGACTTGATCATGTTGTCCCACTTCTCATCGAAGGTACCGCCGTCGTAGCGAGACACCTCGTAACATCCGAGCGGATGGGCGAGATCGTTGAGCAGGCACTTGTTGCAGTACGTGCATTCCTTCTGTTTGACCGGCCCATTGGCAGTGCGCAGGATTTGCGGCAAGTCGTTGTTGGCGATCAGCGGCCGCGCCATGCTGACGCCGTCGCACGAGCCGTCCCTGATGACCCCGGCGATGTTGGCGGCGTGCTGGAAGCCGCCGGTGCAGATAAATTTGATGCTCGGGTCGATTTTCGAGATGTTGTGGCGTAGATACTTGCTGTAGACGGCATTGATGCCTTCGATAACCTTGCCGCGCCGCAAGCGC
>Ga0066903_100004031_pt1 | contig 12257 bp, 10 predicted proteins | sample PanSoiMetaGPlot1_FD_67491 | JGI IMG/M metagenome (GOLD analysis project Ga0066903, IMG submission 67491) | Tropical forest soil microbial communities from Panama analyzed to predict greenhouse gas emissions - Panama Soil - Plot 1 (version 2) | ecosystem: Environmental > Terrestrial > Soil >...
CTGGAGATCGGCGCCGAGGCGATCCTGATGGCCAAGAACGAGGTGGCAGGCGTCTACGACGGCGACCCTCACGTCGACAAGAACGCGAAGTTCCTGCCCAGTCTCACCCACCTCGAGGCGATCGAGCGCGGCCTCAAGGTGATGGACACGACGGCGCTCTCGCTCTGCATGGACAACAGGCTGCCGATCCACGTCTTCGGCCTCGAGCCGGGCAACATCGGCCGCGTCCTCGCGGGCGAGGACGTCGGCACGATCATCTCGACACCAGCAGGCCCGAAGGAGAACTAGATGGCCACGATCGACGAGTTCATCCAGGACGCCACGCGGCGCATGGACAGGTCCGTGGAGTCCACGCACGAGCACTTCAACTCGGTGCGCACCGGCCGCGCGTCGGCGGCGCTCCTCGATCGGATCACGGTCGAGTATTACGGCACGCCCACACCGCTGAAACAGATGGCGACGATCAACGTGCCGGAGCCGCGCATGCTGACGATCCAGCCGTTCGACCCCTCGCAGATCAAGACGATCGAGAAGGCGATCATGGAGTCGGACCTCGGCCTGCAGCCGTCGAACGACGGGAAGCTGATCCGCCTGCCGATTCCGCAGCTGACCGAGGAGCGGCGCAAGGAGCTCGTCAAGCTGACGAAGCAGTACGCCGAGGAGGGCCGCGTCGCCGTCCGCAACGTCCGCCGCGACGTCATGCGGCATCTCGAGGAGCTCGTGCGGTCGGGGCAGGTCGGAGACGACGAGGAGCGGCGTGCGGAAGGCGCCGTCCAGAAGCTCACGGACGACCACGTCCACAAGATCGACGACCTGCTCAAGCGCAAGGAAGCCGAGATCATGGAGGTCTGAGCCCGCCGGGCTCGAACCTCTCGCACGCGTTGAACCTGATCTCGCGCATCCGGTCGCTCAGGCGCATCAAGCCACTCCCGGCCCGGGAGTCCCCGGACGTCGCCGAGTCCGTGGCGATCATCATGGACGGCAACGGCCGCTGGGCGAAGAAGCGTGGGCTGCCGACCGCCGCGGGCCATCGCGCCGGAGCCCGGACGGTGCGTAAGATCGTCGAGGCCTCGATCGACCTCGGCATCCACGACCTCTCCATCTTCGCCTTTTCGACCGAGAACTGGTCGCGGCCGCGGGAAGAGGTCGACGCGCTGATGGACATCTTCGCGGAGACGATCGAGCGCGAGCTTCCCGACCTGATCGAGCAGGGCGTTCGTGTGCGCTTCATCGGCCGCAAGGACCGGGCGCCGGAGGAGCTGCGCCGGCGGATGGACGCGATGGAAGACCGCACGGAGCTGAACACCCGCATGAACCTGTGGGTGGCGTTCGACTACGGCGGCCGCGCCGAGCTCGTCGAGGCGGCGCGGCGCCTCGTCGACAGCGGCGTCGATCCCGACGAGATCGACGAGAACGTGTTCGCGGCCAACCTGTACGCGCCCGAGCTCCCGGACCCGGATCTCGTCATCCGCACCTCGGGCGAGCTGCGCGTGTCCAACTTCCTGCTCTGGCAGCTCGCCTACGCGGAGCTCGCCTTCGTCGACAAGCTCTGGCCCGACTTCGGCCCGCGCGACCTTCAGCACACGCTCGACGAGTACGCGAGCCGGCGCCGGCGCTTCGGCGGCCGGTGACGAGCGAGCCGCAGCCGGCCCGCGCCTCCTCCCGGGCGTACTCCCGCCCGCCGCGGACGATGAGCAACCTCTGGTCGCGAGTGCTGATCGCCGCCGTCGGGCTACCGCTCGTCCTCGGCTTCGTGTGGCTCGGCCACTGGTACCTGTTCGTGCTCGTCCTCGTGGCCGGCACGCTCGCGTTGCACGAGTTCTATGCGATGACGCGGCCCCTCCGGCCGATCGGGATCGCGGGCCACGCCGGCCTGATCGGGGTCCTGTTCGCGATCCAGGTGAGCACGATGACGTGGGCGCTGGGCGCGTTACTCGCGACGATCGCGCTCGCCTTCCTGCTCAAGGGCGTCGGCGGGACGAGCGGCTCCGCGACGGTGAGCGTCGGGACGACGCTGCTCGGGCCGGCGTGGATCGGCTTCGGGCTCGGTTTCGTCCTGCTCCTGCGGGACATTCCGGAACACGGGCGGTTGGCGGCCTTCACGATGCTCCTCGCGGTCTTCGCCGACGACACGTTCGCGTACATCGGCGGCCGCCTGCTCGGCCGCCACAAGCTCGCCCCGGCCCTGTCGCCCGGCAAGACGCTCGAAGGCTTTCTCGTCGGCACAGCCGCCTGCGTATTCGTGACGTTCGTCTCCCTGTACCACGACCGCGCCACCTACCTGTCCATCGGCCAGGCCGTCGTGCTGGGCGTCGTCATCGCCGCCGCCGCGCCGGCCGGCGACCTGTTCGAATCCATGCTCAAGCGGGACATGTCCGTCAAGGACACGGGCCGGCTGCTCGGCGGCCACGGCGGCGTGCTCGACCGGCTCGACTCGATCCTGTTCGCCTCGGTCGCGAGCTACTACGCGATCCTCGCCTTCACCACCTGAGGTCCCTACACTGGGTGGGTGAAGCGCATTGCCCTCCTGGGCGCCAGCGGCTCGATCGGTCGCCAGGCGCTCGAGATCGTCGACGCACATCCAGAACTCGAGCTCGTAGCCGCCGCCTCCGGCACGCAGCCGATCGACGGTCTCGCGCCGCTGACACAGGTCGGCGGGGACCTCGTCGAGCTGCTCGAGCGGGCTGATCCGGACGTCGTCCTGAACGCCGTCGTCGGCTTTGCGGGCCTTCCTGCGACGTTGTGGACGCTCGAGCGCGGCGCCGATCTCGCGCTCGCGAACAAGGAGAGCCTCGTCGCGGCCGGCGCGCTGGCGCTGGAAGCCTGGAAGCGGGGAGGAGGTCGGCTTCTGCCGGTCGACAGCGAGCACTCTGCGCTGCTCCAGTGCCTGGAAAACCGATCGCCCGCGGCAATCGAATCCCTGGTGCTGACCGCGTCGGGCGGCCCCTTCCGGGGAAAGAGCCGTGATGAGCTGACCGGCGTGACCCCGACGGAGGCGCTCGAGCACCCGACCTGGAACATGGGCCCGAAGATCACCATCGACTCCGCGACGCTCGCCAACAAAGGACTCGAGCTGATCGAGGCGCATTTCCTGTTTGGCGTGCCGTACGAGCAGATCGAGATCGTCGTCCACCCGACGTCCGTCGTGCACTCGATCGTGCGCTTCCGCGACGGGGCTGCACTTGCGCACCTCGGCTACCCGGACATGCGCGTGCCCATCTCGTACGCGCTGACGTATCCCGAACGCGCCGCCACGCCCGTTCCGGCACTCGACCTCGCGTCTGGTCTCACGCTCGAGTTCCACGCGCCCGATCCCGACACGTTCCCGCTCCTGACCCTGGCCCGCGAGTCAGGCATGCGCGGCGGGACGTACCCGTGTGCCTTCAACGCCGCCAACGAGGTCGGCGTCGCAGCGTTCCTCGACGGGCGCATCGGCTTTCTCGAGATCGCCGAGACCGTCGAGCGGACGCTCGACACCGTCGACGGTGCTGTCGCATCCGACCTCGACGAGCTGGTCTCCGTCGATGCAGAAGCGCGCCGCATCGCCGAGACCGCGCTTCAGCCCGCATGAACATCCTGATCGCGATACTCGGTCTCGCCTTCCTCGTGCTCATCCACGAGTGCGGGCACTTCTTCGCGTCGCTGGCCGTGGGTATGCGGCCGCGGAAGTTCTACGTCGGCTTCCCGCCCGCGATCCTGAAGACGACGCGCAACGGCATCGAGTACGGCCTGGGGGCGATCCCGCTCGGAGGCTACGTCCGCATCCCCGGAATGCACCGTCCGGCCGCCAAGGACGTCGACCTCGTGTTCTCGCGCGCGCTCCACGCCGCGCCCGAGCTGGTCGGCCCGGCGGAGCGACTCAAGCGGTCGCTCGCCGCGGAGGACTACGAGACGGCGAAGCTCCGGCTGGCCGAGTTCCACGAGCGAGCGCTCGAGCTGGGCGTGCCGCCGATCGAGAAGCACGTCACCGACCTCGAGGACGCCCTTTCGCCGACGGCTTACTGGCGTGCGCCGACGTGGAAGCGGGTCACCGCGATCGCCGCCGGGCCCGTGACGAACCTCGTCTTCGCGGTCGCCCTGTTCGCGATCGTGTTCGCGACCTCGGCCGGCAAGGTGACGACCACCGTCGACCGCGTTCTTTCGACGGAGAGCGGCAAGCCGGCGCCCGCTCTCGTGGCCGGCCTCCAGCCGGGCGACTCGATCGCGGCGATTCGCGTCGATCAGAACTGGACCGTGGTGAACAAGCCCTCCGACATCACGGAGACGATCTCGAACTCGAAGGGCCATCCGATCGCAGTACTCGTGTCACGCCACAACAAGCCGGTCACCCTCGGCCCCGTGCGTCCGCTGCGTACCGGGGGCGACAACGTCTACCGGCTCGGCTTTCAGCTCAAGGCCGAGCCGCTCGCCGCCGGTGCCGCGCTCTGGGAGTCGGTGAGGACGACCGGCTTCGTCGCCCGCGACACCGTCAAGGCGCTCGGAGGCATCTTCCGCAGCAAGACCCGTGACCAGATCGGCGGCCCCGTCGGGATCAGCCGTACGGCCGCCGACGCCGTCCATTACGGCTGGGCGTCGTACCTCTCCGTGCTCGCATTCATCAGCCTGTCACTCGCGCTGCTCAACCTGCTGCCGCTGCTGCCGCTCGACGGCGGTCACATCGCCTTCTCGCTGCTCGAAGGGATCCGCGGGAGAGCGATCGCGCGCGAGGTCTACGAACGCGTCTCCGCGGTCGGCATTGCCATCGTGCTGCTGCTGTTCGTGGTCGGGCTTTCGAACGACGTCGGCCGCCTCGGCGGCTAGCCCGCTGCGCGGATCGCAGCCAGCCTCTCGCGCGTCCGCGAAGCCATGACGAGGTTGCCCTTGCGGTCGAAGAGCGCGGCGGCCTGGCCGAGGGTGCGTTCGGCCTCGTCGTCGTCCCCGGCGAGCACGAGCACCTCGGCGAGGTCGGACAGCACCCGGCCACGCAGGTTGAGATAGTCGGTGCCCGCGGCCCTCGTTGCAGCCTCCCGGACCAGGCGCTCCGCGTCCTGCAGATTCCCCTGCTCGGCGAGCAGTCGAGCCTGGGCCCGGCGCAGGCCGATCTGCGCATCCGCGTCGTCTGCGACAACCCGTTCGAAGCCATCGGCGATCATCGCCGCAGCTTCGCTTCCCCTGCCCTGGGCCAGCAGCGCATCTGTCAGATACGGAACGATCGTCACCTGGTGCCCCCAGTCTCCGATCGCCTCCAGGGCATCCATCGCGGCGCGAAGCTCCCGCTCGGCTGCGGCCGGCTTCCCGGCGAGGAGCTCGATCTCGCCCGCTGAATGCGGGACGCCGGACGCCAGTGCGCTCCCGAGTCCGAGCTCTCGCGCGAGGGAACGCGCCTCGGCGACCGACGCTCTGGCTGCCTCCATGTCCCCCCGCATCGCCTGAACCTCGCCACGAAGGCGCAGGATTACGACATCGAGCGCGCTCGCACCGGACGACTGCTCAGCGAGTTCGTCGAAGCGCCGTAGGAGTGAGTCGACGGGTTCCGCTCCGTGGAATGCCGCCGTCACCGTGATCCGCAAGATGTCGATTTCCTCCGCGCGGTCGCAGACTCGGCGTGCGTACAGGACGGCCCTGTCCAACTCGACGAGCGCCGCGTCCGCCTCCCCGCGCCAGAAGAGCAGCGACCCGGCAGCACTGAATGCACGGGCCAGCCCCGAGTCGTCACCGAGTTCCTCTAGCACCGGAATGGCCCTCCCGAGTTCCGCCTCGATCTGTTCGTGGGTCGTCGTCGGGTAGGCATGCAAGCGCAGGATCCAGAGCGTCGAGACCGCATCGGCTGCCGCACCAGGCTGGCCCAGGTCGGCCCCGGCCCCGACGGCCTCGGCGAGGACGGCTTCGGCGCGCGGCCAGTCGCCGCGCTCCGCCAGTGCCCTGCCGAGCATCGGCAGCAGCGCCACCCGCTTCCGAGGCTGCGATACGAGCAAATCCGTCGCGCGCTCCAGCATGTTGATCCCGGCCGGCATGTCGCTTCGATCGAACGCACGGCGGCCCGCCGCCACGAGCCTCTCTCCCGCCCGGCTTGCGAGTTCCTCGAAGTCGTCCTCTGCCCCGAGCTCACGTCGATATCGACAGGCCTGCTCGAGGTGGTAGGCGAGGATCTCGTCGAGCTCGACGAGCGACGTGCCGTTCTCCTCCAGCCAGTCGGCGAAGCGCTCGTGCAACTCGGCGCGGGCCGCCTTCGGCAGGGCGTCGTACGCCGTGTCGCGGATGAGCAGGTGTCGGAAGCGGAACGCGTCCTGGCCCTCGAGCTGCGGGCGGTCAGGGCGGACTAGCTCCTTGCGGACGAGCGCGGTCAGCCGCGTCGTCACCTGCGGCTCGTCCGAGGCGAGCATGGCAACGGCGCCACGGTGGAAGACGCGTCCCTCGACCGACCCGCACTGCAGGACCTCGCGCTCGGCCGCGTCGAGCTGGTCGAGACGGGCCGCGAGCAGCGCCTGGATCGTCGGAGGCACGACGACGTCGCCGTCCGGCGATTCCCTGACCATCGCGACCATCTCCTCGACGAACAGCGGGTTGCCCTCGGCCGCCTCCCTGATGCGGGCGCGAAGCCGCTCGTCCACCTCCGCCAGGCTCTCGATCAGCCGGTCCGTCTCGGCCGCGTCGAGCGGCTCGAGCAGGATGTTCGCCGCATTGACCTTGCCGCCGGCCCAGCCCGAGCGGCGGTCGAGCAGCTCGGGGCGAGCCATGCACAGCAGGAGGATCGGAGCGTCCCGCGACAGGTCGGCGACGTGCTCGACCAGGTCGAGAAACGTCTCCTCGCCCCAATGGAGGTCGTCGAAGACGCACACGACCGGCCGGGTCGAGGCGACGGCCTCGAGTAGCTTGCGGAAGGCCCACGCGATCTCCTCGCTCGACGTCACCATCTGCTCGTCGGCAACGAGCCCGCGGATCGTGTCGCTCGCCGGGGTGTCGGGGCTGAGCCTCTCGAGCTGCTTGACGACCTCCACGACGGGCCAGTACGTGATGCCCTCGCCGTACGGGAGACAGCGTCCGCGAACGACCACAGCGTCGTCGCGCGTGGCGAGGTACTCGGCCGCGAGGCGGGACTTGCCGACGCCGGCTGGCCCCAGAATCGTGAACAGCTGGCAGGCGCGCTCCGAGACCACCCGCTCCCACGCGCTCGCGAGCAGGCGCCGCTCGTTCTCCCGTCCGACCATCGAGCCCGTCAGGCGACGCGACACGCCCTCGTCGCCGCTGACCGACACGAGCCGGTGCGCGCCGATCGGCTCGCTCTTCCCTCTCAGCCGGAGCGGCTCGACACGCTCGACCCGCGCGGCGTCGCGGGTCAGCGCCAGGGTCTCGTCGCCGATCAGGATCTCGCCGGGCTGTGCAGCCTGTTCGAGGCGAGCGGCGACGTTGACGGCGTCGCCGGTCGCCAGACGCTCGCTCGTGCCGGTCACGACCTCGCCCGTCGTCACGCCGATTCGCCCCTGGATGCCGAGCTCCGGAAATGCGTCTCGCATCTCCGCTGCGGCCCGCAGCGCGCGCAGCGCGTCGTCCTCGTGGACGACCGGCACGCCGAACACAGCCATGACCGCATCGCCGATGAACTTCTCGACCGTGCCCCCGTGGCGCTCGACGATCGCCCTCATGCGCTCGAAGTACCGCGCCAGGAGCGCACGCAACGCTTCGGGGTCGAGCCGCTCGCCGAGCTCGGTCGAGCCGGTCACGTCGCAGAACAGCACCGTGACCGTCTTCCGCTGCTCGCGGCCTGCCGGTTCGGGCGCGGCGAGGGCGGCGCCGCACTCGTTGCAGAACTTCGCGCCGTCGGCGTTCGGGTGGCCGCAAGCCGGGCAGGCAGGCATGGGGCGAGTCTATGAGGCCCGTCCGGCTCGCCGCTAAGCTAGGGCCGCGTGGCAAGCAAGCGACAGATCACGGTCGGCGGCGTGTCGATCGGAGGCGGCGCCCCCGTGGTCGTCCAGTCGATGACGCTTACGAAGACGCACGACGTCGAGGCGACGATGGCGCAGATCGGGGCCCTCGCCTCCGCCGGTTGCGAGATCGTCCGCGTTGCGGTGCCGAAGTCCGAGGACGCCGACGCATTGCCGCTGCTCGTGCGGCTGTCGCCGATCCCGGTCATCGCGGACATCCACTTCAACGCCTCGCTGGCCCTGCGAGCGATCGACGCAGGCGTCGCCGCCGTCCGGATCAACCCGGGAAACATCGGCGGTCCGGACAAGGTCGAGATGGTCGTCAAGGCTGCGAAGAAGAAGGGCACGCCGATGCGGATCGGCGCCAACTCCGGTTCGCTCCCGAAGCACCTCTCCGATGTCGCGCACAGGGATCAGGCCGAGGCGCTTGTCGCCGCGGCCATGGAGGAGGTGGAGCTGCTCGAGAAGCTCGACTTCCACGACTTCAAGATCTCGGTCAAGTCGAGCCACGTGCCGACGATGATCCGCGCCTACCGGATGCTCAGCGACAAGGTGGCGTACCCGCTGCACCTGGGCGTGACCGAGGCGGGCACGCCCTTCTCGGGATCGATCAAGAGCGCCGTCGGCATGGGGGCGCTGCTCGTCGACGGCATCGGCGACACGATGCGCGTCTCGCTCACGGCCGACCCGGTCAAGGAGGTCGAGACGGCCTGGGAGATCCTGAAGGCGCTCGGCCTGCGCGAGCGCGGCCCGATCATGATCGCCTGCCCCTCCTGCGGCCGCGACAACGTGGGTGTCGAGAACCTCGCCGTGGTCGTCGAGGAGCGCCTCAAGGCCTACCCGCAGCACATCGAGGTCGCCGTGCTCGGCTGCGCCGTCAACGGGCCGGGCGAGGCGGGGGACGCCGACTTCGGAATCGCCGGCGGCCGCGACGTCGGATTCGTCTATGCCCACGGCCGCGTGCTGAAGAAGGTTTCGTCCGACATCCTCATCGACGAGCTCTTCCACGAGATCGACCGGTGGATCGCGGACGGCATGCATCGCCCGAAGCGGCTGAAGATGGCCAAGCCCGCCGCGCTGGCCATGGCCGAGATGTCCGAGATCCCACTCGAGTCGCCGGCCCCGGCTCCGGCGACCGTCAACTAGTAGCCTCGGCGACGCGATGATCGTCCGGGCTTCGGAGCTCTTCCTTCCTACGCTGCGCGAGGCGCCCGCCGAGGCGGAGGCGCTCTCGCACAAGCTGCTCGTCCGCGGCGGCTTCATCCGGCAGGTCTCGGCGGGCCTCTGGACGTTCATGCCGCTCGGCTGGCGCGTCCACCGGAAGGTCGAGCAGATCATCCGCGAGGAGATGGACGCGATCGGCGGCCAGGAGATGCTGATGCCGGTGCTGACGCCGGCCGAGCTCTGGGAGGCCACCGGCCGAATCAAGAGCCCCGAGATCTTCCACCTCCAGGACCGGAATGGGCGCCACTACATCCTGCCGCTGACGCACGAGGAGACGGTCACCTTCCACGCGCGCGAGATCCAGTCATACAAGGAGTTGCCGCAGCTCTGGTACCACTTCCAGACCAAGGATCGCGACGAGCCCAGGCCACGGGGTGGTCTGCTCCGCGTCCGCGAGTTCATCATGAAGGACGCCTACTCGTTCGACCGCACCGAGGAGGCCGCGGTCGCCTCGTTCGAGAAGAACAGGGAGGCATACCGCCGGATCTTCGACCGCTGCGGTGTCGACGCGTACGAGGTGCGAGCCGAGAGCGGGATCATGGGCGGCGAGCTGACCTTCGACTTCCTCGCGCCTGCAGGCTCCGGGGAGAACGTGCTCGTACGCTGCGAGCGCGGCGACTACGCCGCCGACTCCGAGATCGCGCATGGAGTCCCGCGATCGCCCGAGTTCCCCGCGACGCTCGACCGACCGGAGGAGGTCGAGACACCCGGCGTGACGACGTGCGAGGCGCTCGCCGAGTTCCTCGGAGTCGACCTGGCAGCGACTTCCAAGGCCATGCCCGTGACGACCGAGGACGGCCGAGTCGTGCTCGCCCTCGTCCGTGGGGACGACCGGCTGTCCGAGTCGAAGCTCCTGTCGACGCTCAAGGTCGGCTCGCGCCCTTCGACCGACGAGGAGATCCGCGAGGCCTTCGGCGCCTCCGGCGGGTCGCTCGGCCCGATCGGGTTCGAGGGCGAGGTGGTCGCCGATCTGACGCTCCGCGACGGGCAGTTCGTCGCGGGTGCGAACCGCGACGGCTATCACCTGCGCGGCGTCCAGGCCGGTCGCGACTACGAGCCGCGCTTCGCCGACCTTCGCGACCCAGTCGAGGGCGACCGCTGCCCGGAGTGCGGCGGCGCGCTCGGCTTCCAGGTTGCGATCGAGGTCGGCCACGTCTTCTACTTCGCCGACAAGTACAGCTCAGGGCTCGACGCGACGTTCCTCGATGAGGACGGCAAGGAGAGGCCGCTCCTCGGCGGCAGCTACGGCATCGGCCCGGGCCGCGTGATGGCTGCGGCCGTCGAACAGCGCGGGGAGGAGAACGGTGTCGTGTGGCCAGCGTCCGTTAGCCCTTACGATGCGCACGTGATCGCGCTCGCCGGGGCCGAGGAGATCGCGGAGCGAGTCGCCGAGGCGCTGTCCGCTGCCGGTCGTGAGGTGCTCCTCGACGACCGCGACGCGCGCGCGGGCGAGAAGTTCGCGGACGCCGACCTGATCGGCATCCCGCTCCGGGTCACGGCCGGGAAGAAGAGCCTCGAGGACGGTCTCGTCGACGTGAAGTACCGCGAGAACGGCGTGGAGCGTCGGGTCGCGCCCGAGGAGATCGTCGACTAGTGGCGAGGAAGCGCCGCTTCAGCGAGGACGCGTTCGGACCGACCGTCGAGCGGCTCATGGACGAGACGGGCACGACCTACCGTGGACTGGCGGCAAAAACCGGACTCTCCGCCGGGTACCTGAACCACATCGTCCACGGCAGCCGGCCGGTGCCGTCCAACCACGTGATCGCGAAGCTGGCCAAGGGTCTCAGCGTCGAGCCGGAGCACTTCCTCGAGTACCGGATCAGGGTGATCACGGACGGCCTCGAGCGCATGCCGGACCTCGTCGACAGGCTCTACCGTCGGCTACGCGGCGAATAGGCCTAGCGGAGCGCCGGCAGCGGGTCCACCGCGGCGCCGCGGATGCGCACCTCGAAGTGCAGGTGCGGCCCTGTCGTCTCGCCGCTGGCCCCGACGAGGCCAAGCAGCGACCCGACAGTCACGGTCTCGCCCTCGTAGGCGAGGATGCGAGAGAGGTGCGCGTACATCGTCGCGACGCCGCCCGCGCTCTTCACGATCACGAGATTGCCGTAACCGCCGACCGTCGGCCCCGCAAACGTCACCCGACCGACCTCGGCTGCCCGCACGGGCGTGCCCGTGGCGGCGGGCAGGTCGATTCCGGGATGGAAGCCCGTTCCGCGCGGCCCGAAGACGTCGCCGACCTTTACGCGCAGCGGCCATGCGAGCGCGACCGGGCAGGTCGGCACGGGCGCGCGCAGCGCGGCCACCGTGTTCGGGCCGGCAAAGCCCACCGGGGGTAGCCCGGCCCAGCGCTGGAATCGGATCAGCGCAGTCTGAGTGTGCTCGCCGAACTCGCCGTCGATCGTTCCATTGGGGAAGCCGTGCCAGGCGAGCAGGAACTGGAGTTGGACGACGTCGCCGCCGATCGCCCCGAGCACCAGCGGGCGGTCGCCGAGGTTGGGCCCGGCGAGGTCGTTTGCAGCCTGGCCGGTTCGGCGCTCGAGCGCCGCCAGGGCCGCCTTCGTCTGGCGACCCTGCCAGCCGTCGATCGTCCCGGTGTAGAGGTGCCTGGCCCGCAGGGCGACCTGGACCGCGGCGACGCGAGGGCTGCCGATCGCAAGCGCGGTCCCAGGCACGGCCACCGACACCCAGAGGACAGCCACGATGGCCGCGAGCCCACGAGACCGCGTCATCGTTGACTTGTTCGGCGCCCGTCGCGAACTCCTTGACGGACTTGGCTCTTATTGCCCGACGCCAGAGCGCGCCCGGCTCGCTCTCGATAACTTCCCGACCGTGCGGCGCAGGGGCGGAGAGGCAGGGTCAAGCCGGTGACGCGGGTGTGTGTACCGGCCGGGCTCGACCTCGCAGACGGCGTCTATGACGTGTCCAACGGCGAGCTCGACCTGGAACGCTGGGACGAGCTTCGCGAAGCTGCCGGTGTCACTATCGAGTGCGACCGACATCCGGGGCAATGGTGGCCCACCGCGGGGAAGGACATCGCCGCGCGCGAGGTCCGGAGCTGGCGGTGTCCGAGCTGTGGGTGGAACTTCAGGAAGAGAGTGGGGAGCACGGGAGGCACGCCCCAGTTCTAGTGTG
>Ga0066903_100004033_pt1 | contig 12255 bp, 11 predicted proteins | sample PanSoiMetaGPlot1_FD_67491 | JGI IMG/M metagenome (GOLD analysis project Ga0066903, IMG submission 67491) | Tropical forest soil microbial communities from Panama analyzed to predict greenhouse gas emissions - Panama Soil - Plot 1 (version 2) | ecosystem: Environmental > Terrestrial > Soil >...
CATGTCTTGAAACATCGCGATGCGGTGGTGCACGAGCACGTCGAGGTCGTCGAGTGTCGCCACTCTGATGCGGTAGTCTGACATGCGAACGGAAGATTATACTCGGCGTATGGCGAACCCTACCGACACGACCGAACGCCCGCGACGCGGACCGGAGCCGCCGGATCTCAGCGAGAAAGGCGGAATAAAAAATGGACAGCCGCAGCGATCCGACGAACGCTTGTTCATGCAGTTGCTCGCGTTCGGGGAATCTGCGGACACTCGGCCGCTCGCGGCCGCGCTTGATCGTTCGGGCGTCAGCGGCGTGTTGTACGAGGATGTGAACGATCCCCACGGCATCGCACTGCTGACGTTCAGTGAGGATCCGAACGTCTTTGTGGATCGCGTCCGCCCGATGCTGAATTCGGTGGCCTTCGGCGGTCTGACGCTGAAGCCTGAGTACACGATGCTCGGCCGCACCTACTCGATTGGCTACGAGCCCGATCTGAAGGAAGTGCTGATCGATCGTCCGCGTCGCACCGTTCTCAATCCAGAATGGAAGTGGGCCGTCTGGTATCCGCTGCGCAGGAGCGGCCGGTTCGCACAATTGCCAGCCGAGGAACAGCGCGTCATTCTGGCGGAACATGGCGCGATCGGCATGTCATTCGGCGCCGCCGACTACGCGCACGACATTCGCCTCGCGTGTCACGGACTGGACAAGGAAGACAACGACTTCGTCATCGGACTGATCGGGAAGGACCTGTTCCCGCTGTCCGCCATCGTCCAGCGAATGCGCACGACACAGCAGACGTCGCTATATCTCGAACGGCTCGGACCGTTTCTCGTCGGACGAGTCGTTTGGCAAAGCGGGGGCTAACGCATCTCTTCTACTTGCCCGAGCCATTCAATCATCCGCATCCTATCTATCAGATGCATGAGCAACAAATCTGATTGACGGATCGCTTCAATCATCAGCGATCGATCCAGCCTGCCCTGAGCGTCTGGATTTGTGCCGTCGAAGGGCGCTCTTCTCGCGGCGCGGCGTGCGCGTTCGCGCTCCACGCGCAACACCAGTTCCGAGACGAACAGCTCGGCAACCAGCGTCCGGATCCCGCGACTCTCGTATGCGCACCACGAGGCGAACGCCTTCGAGGCGAGATACCGGTTGACGGCTCGCGACTCCACAGTCGAGCCGAGCTCGGTGACGCTCGTCATGTCGGAGAGCGCCTGCGGCGCACTCAAGCCTTCAGGCACGAATCGTCTCAGCTGTTCGAATGCTTCCGGTGCGCGGAACCGATCGTAGATAGTCAAGCTGTTTGCATCGATCGCCGGCGGCTGCAACGACCTGGTCATCCAGGAATCGAAAGGCCCGCGCGCCGCGGCCCACGCCCTCAGTTGTTCCGCAGTCGCTGCGATTCGCGCCAGTGCGATGCCAGCTGAAACGCCACTCGCAAACGTGGACACGATGAATTGTTCCCAGCGCGAATAGCTGGCGAGATCGAACAGCACTCCGGGCCGGACGAGCGGAGGCCACTGCCCCCGTGCGTCGAGTCCTTCGTACGAGCGCCCTTCTGGAAACGCCGGCGGAGATGACACGATCGCCAGCTGGTCGTCACTCTCACACAACAGCGCTGCTGCCGTCGGGCAGAAATTCGAGAGCGCCACGAAGGTGCCGCGGTCGTCGATGAGCGCGCGCCGCGGAAACTGATAGCACGCTCCAGGAAGCATGTGCTCGCCGTGTTCGCGTTGGACCTTGCACAATCGCGACGCACGTTCGAAGTAGAGGCACGTTCCCGCGGCATCTGGTACGAGCAGGTCAACACCAACGAGAGGCAGCAGCCGCGGTTCTACAGGAATCGACCAGCCTGCCGTGCAGCACGCACCCGAGTGGCGGCAGGCGTAGTGCGCATGGAAACTTAACGCGTGAACGGGCACGGTTGGATTTTGGCAGGGATCAGGGACTAGGGCTCGGGATTCGGGCTTTCACATGAGGCGACGGTGAACGCAGAACTGGCAGAACACGCAGACCAGCCAAAAGGCTCCGCGAGTTCCGCGGTTTCTGCGTTGATCATCGTCGCTTGGGTCTCGGGGCTCGGCACGCCGCTACGGACGAAGGTCGAAGGACTAAGGACTCGTGGCGCGTTGGGTGTGCGTATTCGTCACTGCGCTCGAGATGAACCGCTCGATATCTGCCGCCGGCCGAGCGCCGGTCGTTCGTGTTACTTCCCGTCCGGCGAAAAAGACGGCCATCGTCGGAATGGAACGAATCCGGTACCGCTCGCCAAGATCCGGGAGCGCGTCCGTGTTCACTTTCACAACCAGAAATTTTCCGCCTGATCGCGCAGCCACTTTGGCGAGCTCCGGTGCGACCACGCGACACGGGCCACACCAGGGCGCCCAGTAGTCAACGACGATCGGAATCGCGGATTGGGCGACGAGCGTATCGAAGTCGGCTGACGAAGCGACCTCGAGCGGAGTCGCCGTCGCAGACAGCTCCGTCTTGCAGCGTCCGCACTTGACTGCGCTCCCGAGGCGCGCGTACGCGATACGGTTCTTCTGGCCGCACGCAGGGCAGGGAATCACAACGCCGCGATCGTCGAGCTCGAGATGAGCCATGGTCAGTCCAGCAAGCCCTTCGCTGTCGGTGGTCGCGAGATGCGCTCTCCCAGCGTGATGACGCTGAGCGCGTACGAATTCGAACAGTTGTACTCGAGCAGCGCGTCGTAGTTCGAGTACGCGAGGAAATGACGCGTGGTGCCGGAGAACAGTGAGGCCTTCTGATCGGACGCGGGGAGCGGCGTTCCATCGAGCGATCGCACACCGAGCTTGCGCCACTCGGACAAGGGCAACGGGACAGTCATATTGCGCGTGGCCGAACAGCCGCCAGTCCGTTTGTCGAGCGTCGCCTCGAGGTGATCGGCCACGTCTTTGGGAATCTTGACCTCGCGTCCCCAGTTCGAGCCCGCGACCCATCCGTGGCCGCGCAAATAGTTCGCGATTGAGGCAAAGATGTCTGCGGGCGACGTCCAGATGTCGCGGCGGCCGTCGCCGTCGAAATCCTCGGCGTATTCCAGATAGCTCGAGGGCATGAACTGTGGCTGGCCCATCGCACCGGCCCAGGAGCCTTTCAGCCGCGAGAGATCGATATCGCCACGATTCAGGATTTCCAGCGCGTCGAACAACTCGGCGCGGAAGAATTCGGCCCGCCTCGGATCCCATGCCAGCGTCGTCAACGCCCGAATCGTTGGACGCACGCCACTGAAGCCGCCGAAATTCGACTCGACCCCCCAGATCCCTGCGATGATGCGCGCCGGCACGCCGTACTTCTCGGAGACCTGCTGAAGGAGCGGCTGGTATTTGCCGTACGCATCGCGTCCGCGCTTCACCAAGGTGGCGGTCAGGTGGCGGCGGATGTAGTCCTCGAGCGAGAGCACTTTTTCGGCCTGCGCGCGATCGCGCTCGATGACGACTTGTAGTGGTTCGGTAGCGTCCGCGAACGCCGCGTCAATGACCTCTTGCCGGATGCCGCGCTGCACGGCCTCGGCGCGAACGCCGTCGAGCCATTCGGCAAAGGATGGAGCGATGACGGCTGGTGCCGCGGCCAGCACGGGGGCGTTCTCGACAGGCGTTGTCGTTTGCGACGGTGGTGCTGCTGATACGCCCTGAGAAGGAGCTGATGCTGGGGCGTCCGGAGAAGGAGATTGTGCGATGACCGCAGTGCCAAGCAGTACGACGAAAGGAACCACGTATCGCACGTACAGAGTGTACCAAGGAAGAAGGCTTTCGGCTTTGGGCTTTAGGCTCTAGCAAAAAATCTCGAAACGAGGCCAACCTCCAAGTCTGGTCAGGCGACGGCTTCCCCAAAGCCTAGAGGCTCAAGCCCGAAGCTTGACGCCCGATCAGTGGGCACCCGAAACATGTCCGCCGCCCTTGGGTTTCCGCATGATGAGGACAAGCGGCAGCAGGGCCAGGAACATGATGCCGAGCAATTGGAACAGGCCCACGAACGACACCATCGCCGCCTGTCGCTGGACCATGCCAAACAGGGCACCATAAGCGCGTTCTGTAGCAGTGACGGCGTCGGCGCCCGCTGCCATGAATCCGCCCCGGAGCTGGACGAACATCGTCTGCGACGCCGTGTCGTACATCGTCACGTGGGATCCCAAGGTGGACGTCGTCGCCTGTGAGTGGCGGGCGAGCATGGTGCCCGTGACCGCGATTCCCACGCTGCCGCCGATATTGCGCATCAAATTGAACAGGCTCGTCGCGTTGCCCATGCGCTCGCGCGGGATTGGATCCATGGAAACCGTCGTGAGCGGTACGAACAATAGCGACATGCCCACGCCCTGAATCAGCTGGGGCCAGAAGACGTCCCAATAGCCGGCTTGCAGATTGAGACCAGCCAGCCAGAGCAGCGTCCCGCCGCCAATCACCAGGCCGACGGCGAGCAGTTTCCGCGCATCGAACCTGCCGGTCATCAGGCCGGTCAGGGGCATCATGAAAAATGCCCCAAGGCCGCGCGGCGCCATGGCGATGCCCGCTGCGAGCGGCGGGTAGCCAAGGAGTGTCTGCAGCATGATCGGCAGCAACACCATGCTTCCGTACAACACGAAGCCGAGGACGGTCATCAGGAAGACACCCACCGCATAGCTGCGCGCCTTGAACACGCGCAAGTCGATGACCGGATGGTCGGTCATCAACTCATGGATGATCAGCGCGACGATGCAGCCGGCGCTGATGACGGCAAGCATGGTGATTAGCGAAGACGAAAACCAGTCCTCCTGCTGTCCCTTGTCGAGCACGATCTGCAGCGCACCAATGCCGACGGCAAGCATGCCGATGCCCCAGTAATCGACGCTGCGCTTCTCACTGCGGAGATACGGCGGGTCGAAGATATACAGCTGCGTCATCACGAGCGACGCAATGCCCACCGGAATGTTGATGTAGAACACCCATCGCCAGCTGTAGGTATCGGTCAGCCAGCCGCCGAGGACCGGACCGAGAATCGGGGCGACGACGATCCCGAGGCCCCAGAAGCCCATCGCCTTTCCGCGATCGCGTGGCGGAAAGGCTTCGAGCAGCACAGCCTGCGACAATGGCTGCAGCGCGCCGCCGGTCGCCCCCTGCATCACGCGAAACAGAATCAACATGCTGAGCGTAGGGGCGAGTCCGCAGAGGAACGACGAGGCGGTGAACCCCATCACCGACAGCATCAGGAGCCGCTTGCGGCCGAAGCGGCTCGCGAGCCAACCCGTCATCGGCAGGATGATCGCGTTGGCGACCAGGTACGACGTCAACGCCCAGGTCGCTTCGTCAATCGACGCCGACAGGCTGCCGGCAATATGCGGCAGCGACACATTCACCACGGTGGTGTCGAGCACTTCCATGAACGTGGCGAACATCACCGAGACGGCGATCAGCCAGGGGTTGATGTAGCGGTGTTCAGACATAGGGGTGAGCTGGGTAATTTAAGAATTTAAGGATTTGAGAATTTAAGGATTTCTCAAATGCTGAATTTCTGAAATTCTCAATCTAATTTCTTAAATTCTTGAATTTCTTAATTTCTCAAATTTCTACTTCGTGTACACCGTGGGCGTCACTGACATGCCCGGCCTCAGTAGGTGGTCCGGATCCTGATTCGCCTCCAGCACTATCTTTACCGGAATTCGCTGTACGACCTTCACGAAGTTGCCGGTCGCATTCTCCGGTGGGAGCAGGCTGAATCTGGCACCGGTCGCGGCAGCAATACTGTCGACGTGGCCTGTGAATTCCTTTCCACCGATGGCGTCGACCTCGACGGTTGCGCGCTGACCGGCGCGCATTTTTCCGAGCTGCGTTTCTTTATAGTTGGCGGTAATCCACACCTCGTCGATCTGCACGAGCGCCATCAACGGCTGGCCTGTTTGTACAACCTGCCCCGGGTTCACGCTTTTCTTCGAAACGATGCCTTTCACCGGCGATTTCACGACTGCGTACGCGAGATTCAGTTCCGCTTGCGCCAGATTGGCTTTGGACTGTTCGACCCGGGCCTGCGCGGATGAGGCTCGGGCGCGCATCGCCGTGACCTGTTCGGGTGCGGTCTGTGCGCCTTGCAGATTCGATCGCGCTTGCTGTTCGCCGGCCGACGCCTGAACCTGACGGCTTTCGGCCATCTTGATTCCCGCTTCGGCTTCGGCGATCTGTGCGCGAACCGTATCGGTCGCCGCTTTCGCGGCCTCAGCGGCGGAGGTGGCCGCGTCGAATTGCTGCTGCGAGACTTCATCCTTGGCCAGCAGGCCCTTCAGCCGATCGACGTCGCGCGCGGTGCGTGTCGCGTTGGTTTCGGCCTCACGGAGCCGCGCCTGCGCGGCGACGAGCCGTGCACGTGCGACTTCGACTTCGCGAGCGGCCGCTTCGACATTGCCCCTGGCCTGTTCGAGGCCGCTCTGGGCCGAGCCGACGTTGCTCGACGCCGTTGTCGACGTGATGGGGACGTTGCTCTGGGCGGTGATCGCAGCAGCTTCCGCGTCGGCCAGTTCGGCGCGCGCCTTGTCGACCGCGACCTGGTAATCACGTGGATCGACCTCGGCCAGCACTGTGCCGGCCTCGACAATCTGATTGTCTTCAACCGGCACTTTCAGCACCGTGCCTCCGACGCGCGAGGCCATTGGAATCACGTGTGCATCAATTTGCGCATCGTCGGTCGATTCGCGCCCCTGCGTCAGCCACCACCAGACGCCGACGCCGATGACGAGCAGCAGCACGACGCCGACGATGGCCTTGAAAGGCCCGGAGCCGACAAACGACGATTTCTTTTCCACGACGGGTTCAGACATTAGCGAGCGCCTCCGAGCAGTTGCCGCGCGGCATCCTCCGCGATTCCCAGACCGTACGCCAGGAGCGCTTTCGCGACGTTATAGCTGTAGAGCGCCTGGATGTACTGCTCGCTCGACAAGGCCACCGCCTCCTGTGCTTGAACGACTTCCAAATTGTTAGTGACACCAGCCGAGAAGCGATCGCGCGCCTGCGCCAGCTGTTGGGACGCAAGATCGCGCGAGCGCGTTGCAACCTTCAGCCGTTCCTCGCTTGACTGGAGGTCCAGAAAGGCGTTTTTCACATCGTAGTAGATACCGGCTTTCAGATCGTCCGCTTCGGCCTGACGCATTTTGAGATCGGCGTCCGCTTCGACGAGTCGTCCCCGCGTGCGCCCGTTGAAAATCGGCATGTTGACCGAGCCGACGACTGTATACGTGTTCACCGTTTCGCTCGGCGTCAGTCCGAGGGGACCGTAGTCCGCACTCACTCGGAACGCCGGCAGCATCTCGCCGGCGACGGCACGCCGCGACGCTTCGGCGGCCTTCACGCGCTCGAGAGAGGCCAGATAGTCCGGGCGAGACTGGTAAGCGCGTTCGACAGCCGATTCAAAGGTCATGTCCGGCGCGGGTACGTAAGGCAGTTCTTCGACAAGTTCGAAGGTCTGACCGGGCGGCAAGCCGATGACGCGCGCGAGTTGCAGCTTTGTTTTCTCGAGCTCATTCTGCGCCGCCGTCAATCGCTGCCGCTCGGTGCTGAACTGCACGTCGGCGCGTACCACATCGATGCCCGCGACGAGGCCGTTCTCCTTCATATTCTGGGCCTGCTGCAGCGTGGCCTGCGCCGTCTCCATCTGCGCGCGAACCGACTCGTTCCGCGCTCGCGCGGCGAGCACCTCCAGGTACAGATTGGCACTTACCAGGACGACTAGGTCGCGCGAGCTTCGCACGGTCAGCTCGGCGGCCGTGATGTTGTGCCCCTCCGCGCGCGCGTTGTTCATCGCGTGCACGTCGACGATCGGTTGCGTCACCGCGACCCGGGCGTCGAACAGATTGAACGGACCAACGACTGAAGGAAAGCCGAACTGCTGTGGATTGAAACCAAACGCCGCCAGATTGACGAGCGGCCTGCTTTCGGTCAGCCGGGCGTCGGCCGTCGGCAGAAGCTCACTGAGCGCGGTCCATCGCTTGCCCTTCGCCTGGTCGACGGAGTGTTCCGCGTTGAGAATGCCGAGATTCTGTTTCAGGGCGCGATTGATGGCGTCGAGGATCGTCAGTGATAAGGGCGTCGGGCTTAGGGTCCCCGACGGAACGCCCCCGAAAAACGGCGGAGGCACCGAGGCTGTCGATCGAGTTTGGGCAGAAACGGTAGCGGCTATGAAGGTTGTGGCAGTGGTTAGGAATGCAATCTGAAGAAAGCGCATCCGTTAGGGTACTACGCGACCTTGAGTGGTCGGCAAGTCCGAGCAGTGGCCGGTGCCCAGGTCATGCGCCCGAAAAAACTCCCCCAACATCGCCGCGGAACTGCTCTTTGACATTGTCTTACACATTATGTATAAGAACATGTATGAGCAACGAGGAGTACGTGAAGGCGTTTGAGGCGGCCAACCGCGAAATGGAGTCGTTGATGCAGCAGCGCGCGGAGCTCGATCAGCGGATTCTCCATTTGCGTCAGACGCTCGTCAGCCTCTCGCATCTGTGCGGATTCACGCCTACGGTCTCGTGGGGGATGACCGACGGTGTGCGTTTCATCCTGCGGCGGGCGCAGCAGCCCATGACCGCGATCGACGTGCGCGAGGCACTGGCGAACTGGGGATTCGACATGTCCAAGTACGCCAACGATCTCTCGGCGATCCATACCGTGCTGAAACGATTGAACAAGGCCGGGGAGATTCGATTTGTCGCGCGCGCCCCCGGCAGCCACGCGTACGAATGGAATCGGCCGGTCATGCCAGTGAACATGATGGACAAGCCGCAATCGACGAAGGGCCGGAAATGAAGGACAAGCGCCGGTCATCACACGAGCTGACCGATGTGACGGCTCTCCTTGTCTGCCTCATGTTTGGCACAATGAAGGACGATGCCGCACCTCTTCGATCCGATCACCTTCCGCGATCTCACGCTGACGAACCGTATCGCCGTTTCCCCGATGTGCCAGTACTCGAGCACCGACGGCTTCGCCAACGACTGGCACTTCGTCCACCTGGCGACACGCGCGATCGGGGGCGCCGGTCTGGTGTTCACCGAAGCCACCGCCGTCACCGCTGAAGGACGAATCAGCCCAGACGATCTGGGGATCTGGGCCGACGTGCATGTCGGCGCATTCGGCCGCATCGTCCGGTTCGTGAAGGGCGAAGGCAGCGCTATCGGCATGCAGCTGGCGCACGCGGGACGTAAGGGCAGCACCTACGCGCCGTTCGTCGGAAAGGGCGCGGTGCCGGAAACTGACGGTGGATGGCAACCGATCGGACCGACCGACGTGCCATTCGATAGCAACTATCCGATACCGCGCGCGATGACGCTCGTCGACATCGCCGAGGCGATCGATGCGTTCCGGCGCGCGGCGGAGCGGGCCCTCAAGGCCGGCTTCGACGTGATTGAAGTCCACGGTGCGCACGGATATCTCATTCACGAGTTTCTTTCGCCATTGAGCAACACACGCACGGATGAGTACGGCGGTTCGTTCAACAACCGCATTCGCTTCTGTCTTGAGGTCGTCGAGGCAGTGCGGACCGTGTGGCCCGACCAATCGCCACTCTTCGTCAGGCTGTCGGCGACCGATTGGGTCGAAGGTGGATGGGATGTCGACCAGACGATCGAGCTCGCCCGGAGGCTCTCGGTCATGGGAGTCGATTTAATCGACTGCTCGTCGGGCGGCATGGTCCCGCACGCGACCATTCCTGCGACGCCAGGGTATCAGGTTCCATTTGCCGAGCGCGTCAAGCGGGAAGCGGCGATTGCGACGGGAGCGGTCGGACTCATCACCACGCCGGAACAGGCCAACGAGATCATTGCCAACGATCAAGCTGATCTCGTGGTACTCGCGCGGGAGATGCTGCGCGATCCGTACTTTCCACTGCGGGCCGCCCGCGAACTGGGACAGCAGATCGCGTGGCCCGCCCAGTACCTGCGCGCCGCACCGCCAGGGACCGTGGCGCGCTAAGAAATTCTGAATTCTGAATTCGGAATTCAGAATTACAAACGACAACCCATGCACGCCTTAATCATCGAAGACGATCACACGATTGCTGATTTCGTGGCTCGTGGCTTGCGCGAAGCAGGGTTTGCCGTGGATGTGGCCGGCGACGGCGAAGAAGGTTTGCAGGTCGCGCTGGAGCAGAGCCCCGATGTGGCCATCGTCGACTTGATGTTGCCGCGGCGGGACGGGTTGAGCGTGATCGACGAGCTCCGGCGCCGCGGCCGGACGACGCCGGTATTGATTCTGAGCGCGCGCCGGTCGGTCGACGATCGCGTACGCGGGCTGCAGGCGGGCGGCGACGACTATCTGACGAAGCCGTTTGCGTTTGCCGAGCTGCTCGCCCGTGTCCAGGCGCTCGTGCGACGCGCGAGCCGCGCTCCAGAGCCGACAACGCTCACCGTTGATGATCTGGCGTTGGATTTGCTGACGCGAAAGGTGACGCGGGGCGGAACGGTCATCGAGCTGCGTCCGCGTGAGTTTGCGCTGCTCGAGTATCTGATGCGAAATGCTGGGAAAGTCGTCTCCAAAACGATGATTCTGTCGCACGTCTGGGAATACAACTTCGACCCGCAGACCAATATCGTCGATGTCCTGGTGAGCCGGCTCCGCGATCGGATCGATCGACCCTTCGACAAGAAACTCCTGCAGACGGTGCGCGGTGTAGGTTATGTCATCCGGCAATGAGACTGGCTCCCGGTACCGGTGGCCGCTCGCGCTGACGCTTTGGTACTCCACGCTCTTCGTCCTCGGGTCCATCGTCATTGTGCTCCTGACGTACGTCCTGACGGCGGCATCGCTCGCCCAGCGCGATCAGCAAATCATCCAGGCCAAAGTCGGAGAGTACGCGGCGATTTATTCGCGCGGCGGGGTACGTGCGCTGGCCGCGACAGTACAGGCCGAACAACGGACTGCACCGGAACGATTATTCGTCCGGGTCGTGAGTGCCGGATCAGAGGCCATCGTCTTCAGCGATCGGGGTGACTGGGATCCTTCCAGGCTGGAAACGGCGTCGCTGCGTCTTCGGGACGGCACACTCATCGAGGTGGGCAAGAGCACCGAGGCGCGCGAAGACATCCTGTCAAGGTTTCGTGCGGTGCTCGGCGTGGTTACGCTTTCGATCGTGGTGATCGCGCTCACCGGCGGTTGGCTCGCGACCCAGTCAGCACTCCGGCCGATTCGACAGCTCACGACCGCAGTGCGGCGCGTCATCACGACCGGCCATATCGACGAGCGCGTGCCGACCGGACCGCACGACGATGACATCGATGAGCTGACACGCTTGTTCAACGAGATGCTCGAGAAAATCGAAAGGCTCGTGACGGGCATGCGCGGAGCGCTCGACAACGTCTCTCACGACTTGCGAACGCCGCTCACCAGACTGCGCGGGGTCGCCGAGATGGCGCTGGCCGGCCAGCCCGATCGCGAGCGCTATCGCGAGGCCCTCGCGGATGCCGTGGAAGAGAGTGACCGCGTGCTCGTGATGCTGAACACGTTGATGGACATTTCGGAGGCCGAGAGCGGCGCGATGCCGTTGCACTGCGAGCCGGTCCGGCTTTCCGACGTTGCGGAGCGCTCAGTCGAACTCTATCGGGAAGTCGCTGACGCCAAAGACGTCACGCTCGACGTCAAAACGTCAGGCGAGGTGGTCGTGTCGGCAGATCGGGTGCGCCTCGAACAAGTCGCCGCCAATCTGGTCGACAATGCCGTCAAATACACGCCAGCCGGGGGCCACGTTTCGGTGGAAGTCCTTTCGGAGGGCAGCCGAGGGCTGCTTCGCGTGCGCGATTCAGGAGCCGGCATTCCGGCGGACGAATTGCCGCATATCTGGGATCGATTGTTCCGTGGTGACGTCAGCCGGGCGGAACGCGGGCTTGGTCTTGGATTGAGTCTCGTTAAAGCGATCGTCGAAGCGCATCGCGGCACCGTTACAGTTGAGTCACAGCTGGGGCGTGGATCGACGTTTACGGTCGCAATTCCGAGCACGTGACCAAAGGGACGCCTGAAGGCCGTTTCCTACCAAGCGTTCCCGGGCGCGATTCCAACGCCCGAGCCCCGGGCACTGATCCCTTCAAGTTTGTAATGTTCGAGTAACGTCCACGAAAGGCCTCATCCCGTCTAATCGAACAAGGGCAATTCTCGAACCGCCCTCAGAGGGGAACAGAAATATATGGACAAGGCACGTTACTACCTGAGCCAGCGAGCCGTGCGGGCAGGTATCGCTGTGGCTGCCTCAGCGCTGCTGGTGGTTGGCGCCACCTGGCATGGCTTCGCAGCGAACGCGCTGGC
>Ga0066903_100004034_pt1 | contig 12254 bp, 10 predicted proteins | sample PanSoiMetaGPlot1_FD_67491 | JGI IMG/M metagenome (GOLD analysis project Ga0066903, IMG submission 67491) | Tropical forest soil microbial communities from Panama analyzed to predict greenhouse gas emissions - Panama Soil - Plot 1 (version 2) | ecosystem: Environmental > Terrestrial > Soil >...
CTCGCATTCTAAGGAGGGGCAAATGGGTAGGGATTCGCATGTCTCTCGGGCAGTCGTAAGCTTCGCGATAATCACGCTGATTTCCACATCCCTTGGGGGTTGCGCCTACCTGCAGCAGCCGCGGCGCTGGGGAACATGCGCGCTGGTCGGAGGCATCATTGGTGCTGGTGCCGGCGCGGGCATCGGAACAGTCATAAATGAGAATACTGGCGACCACGAAAATGGAGTCGCGTTCGGAGTGGGCGGGGGCGCCATCGGGGCCGGCCTGGGTGCACTCGCGGGCCATTACATATGCGATCCGATAATCCAACCGCCACCTCCTCCACCACCGCCACCTCCACCACCACCGCCGCCACCTCCTCCGCCACCGCCGGTGAAGGAGAAGATCGTACTGCGCGGCGTGCACTTTGACTTCGACAAGTACAACATCCGCCCCGGCGATGCGGCCGTCCTGGATGAAGCTGCGACTACCTTGCAGGCCAATCCGAACGTGTCCGTCAACGTCAACGGACACACCGACGCGATCGGCAGCGAGGAGTACAACCTGGGGCTGTCGAATCGGCGTGCGGATGCGGTCGTGAACTACCTTACGGAAAAGGGAATCGCGTCAAGCCGCCTGATTCCACACGGCTATGGCAAGAGCCAGCCCATAGCCACCAACGACACGCCGGAGGGCCGTGCCCAGAACCGACGCGTCGAACTCGTGCCCATCCAGTAGGGAGCTGGAAGCAGAACATGAGGACAGCGGCTGCGACACATGTTGCGGCCGCTGTTTTTCAAGCGCTCAACCAAAAACGAAGAGGATTCTGAGATGACACCTCGATGGTCCGGGCGATTAACCCTTACCACTATGGCGGCGGCGGTCGCTCTTATGGCGGCGCGGCCGGCGGTGCTGCGTGCGCAGGTTGGCGAGAGCTCGATGGCTCAATCCGCGGTCGGCGCGCTTACCGGCGAACAGCAGACGGCTGCGAACAGTGCTTTGTGTTCGGCGATTGGCAACCAGGTGCCGAACCCGGCAGCCGCCTCGCCCTCGCTTTTGAGCAGCCCCTCAATAATCTCGGCCGCCGCCTCGATGTTTGCGAGCAGCGTCCACCTTCCGCTCCCGAGCGCGACCAGCATGTTACAGGGTTATGTATCGCAGCATGCCAGCGATATCCTGGCTTCGTGCGCTACCAGCAATGTAAGCGGTGGGTTGACCTCCAAGATTCCGGGAGCTGGCAGCTTGCCTTCGGTTCCCAAGCTGCCCTGAAGGCGGAAAGACATTCGAGTGAAGAAGCCAAGGCTGCCGGAGCCAACGAAGCATCGGCGGTCTATCGACTCACAACGCGATCTTGCGTGAAGTTTCCTCCCACGCAAACCTTCACTGCGGCGGCTGATGTTTAGGCGCAAACCCGTAGGTTCACTCCGTCAAGTGTGCTGGACGCCGCGCGATCTGAATGGCGGCGGGACGGGGACGCCGCCCTCTATGCGCCTGGGAAGTCAGACCCGGCCGCGAGGGGAGTGCAGGTCTTTCCCGGACCCCGAACCGCGTCCTTCTAGGCCACTAGCTGATTCCTAGGCGGTCCTTCCGATCAATGCATGGTATACGACGAGGACGATAATCGATCCGATAACGGCGACGAAGATGCTCCATATATCGATACCGGTGACACCAGTGGAACCAAGCGCCGAAAAAATCGCACCCCCAACCAGTCCACCGATCACTCCCAGGATGATGTCACGCATCATCCCCTCGCCACTCTTGTTGACTATCTTGCTGCCGATGAACCCAGCGATTAGACCAACAACCAGCCAAGCTATGATTCCCATTTGTGTGCTCCTTCTTCGGAGTTATTTACATCAGTGCAGCAGTAGGTCTCCCTGACTCGCTCGTCTGAACTGCCGCCTCGCAAGCACAATTGCACTTAAGCCAATCGAACCTCACCAAAGTTAATGCTCACTGGCAGAAACATAGTGACTAGTGCTCGACCTGCTCCCAGGATGAGTCGGGATTGTACGCTGACACGTCCTTCGCGATAGTGGCCGTATCCGGTCCGAGATCCTTCTGAACGATGACGCCGTCCTGATTGATCATGAAGGTCATCACTCCCGAGGAACGATACTCAGCAGGCCAGGCGAGGAAGGCGAAGCCACCGGTCATTTTGCCGTCTACCAAGTAGTTCTTTGCTCCGCCGGGCGCATCCTTCCCCTGACTGTTGAGTACCTTATAGAAGTATCCATGAAATGGAGCGGCGGTCGCGCTTTCTTCGCGCTTTTGGACTTTATATCCCTGCGTGGTGGCGTCCGCGACAAGGGGTCCGATCGGACTTGGCGGCGATCCCTCGGTGGTTTCCCAGTAGAGGCCATCCTGCTTGCCCGGTTCACTCATAATGTACCTTGCGAACTGGTGACCGTCATGATCTTCACTCTGGTACTCTCGCTGAGCGCTGGCCAGATTCTCCAGCACCCCGATGGTGTAGAGCTCATTGCGACCGATTCGCCGGTAAATTAATTCGTCCTTGCCGGCCGCGGTGTCGAACACCCAACCACTATCTTTCTTGACGATCGGAATCGGTGCGGGCCAGTTGTCGGAGCCCAGGTAGATGATCACCCGACCCTGATCGTCGTAGGCGAGCCGATGCATTTGATCCCATTCGCGGGCGAACTGTGCCAGCGAATTCTTATCCGCAACCGGATCTCCCGACGACAGAAGCTGCTGGGAATCTGGACCGAGAATAGACCCCAGGGCCGCGGTGTCGTCGCTCTTGACGGCTGCGAAAAGGGTAGTGGCGGCTTCAACGGGTGAGCTGAAAACGCGCTGTTCTTGCGCAGCGAGTGGGAGCGGCACGGTGCACAGAAACGCGACCAGCAGGCTCGCCAGGCGCGTGCTAGACCGACAAGTTGCACGGGTGCGATCGGATTCAGCTAAGATCGACATACGACTGCTCCACAGTTTGGGGTGGCAGGCCTGACGCGCGAGTTAAACATCTCTCTTTGAAATGCCACTCACCTGCGACGACGACCCCCTCCACCTCCCCCGCCATGAAAGCCACCTCCGCCACCGTGAAAGCCACCTCCACCGCCTCGAATCCCGCCACCTCCGCCGTAACTGGCCCGGCCTCGATTGCTGAACTCCTGGGTTTGCCGGCCAGGTCCGTAGCCCCCGAAGGCATTATTGCGGCCACCGCCGAACTCATGGCTTTGCTTGCCGTAACCGCGCATCGAATCGTTCCTTGGATTGAACGACGGCTTGTTGTTCAAGGCGTTGCGCCCGGCGGACGACGGATTGTTGAGCGCGTTTCCGCCCAATTGAGCCTGCCGATTCTCTGGCAAATTGCGGTTTTGGAGTCCGGGTAGTTGGTTGGGCTTTGGGAAGGTTGGTTCTTTGAAGTTCCCCGTGTTGGCAATTTGGCGCGCGGTAGCCGGGTTGTATGGCCGCGTGCCGGGGTTGTAGAGAGGGCGATTACCGCCTGCATAAGCTGCAGGGTAACGACCGGGAGCGTATGCCGGACGAACCCCACCTGCGTATGGTGGACGAACTCCTCCCGCATATCCGCCTCGATACCGCGCTGGTATGGCGTTGGTATTGGAGACGTAAACGTTGCGATTGTAACTGACGTTGCCTCCATGCCAATCGCAGCCCCAATCATTGTCATTGTTATTTATCAGAGACCCGATGAGCATTCCGGCCCCGAAGGAAACGAGTCCGGTAGCGAGCAACTCGCCGCCAGTGTATCCAGGTGGTGATTGAACCGGAGCTCCGTATGCCGAGGACGGATTGTACTCAGGTACGTACACAGTATTGGGTTGCGCAGGGTTGACTATGATAGTCTGCTGCGGCGCGGGTACGGCAGACTGACCGCCAGAAGTATCCGAGGCTGGCGCCCCGGGCTCCACCTGGACGGTCTGCTGCGGGGTGCTTTTCAGGGTGCCTGCGTCCATCGCTCGCTTGCGCATCACCTGAATCGTGTTTAACACGTCGTTCGGCTGGTTGTAGTAAGCTTGGCCCAGGGCCGAAGTCCATGAAAGGCTGTCATTCATCGTCTTTAGCACGCTAGGGAACTGGCACAGAGACTTGATGCTTGGATCCCAGGATTGCTGATTTACAGCAGCAGCCAACTCGTCACCCTTCAGACTTGCATTTTGGTCAAGCCAGCGATGCGCTTCGACGACCTGGCTTGGATAGGTTGAAGCCGCAAGTATTTGCGCGACCAGCGTGTCCGGGTAAAGCGCGATTGGTGATACCAGCTCCTCCAACTGCTGCGCGGTTGCGGCGCCGGGAGCGGGCCCAGGAGGAGCGGGGGCCGTTTGCGGAGCGCCTCCTTGAGGGGCGGGCACGGCTGCCGTGCTGGGCTCAGCGGCAGTAGAAGCCGTGGAAGTCGAATTCGAGGGACCCCGAGAACATCCGTACACTAGAAACGAGGCGGCCACCAAGGTCGAAGTCACAAGCAACGAGAGAAGCACTCGGCCGATAATCTGTCCCAGAAGAGGTTTCATAGATTTAACTTTGGTCTCGCTTGCTGAGGGGGTTATCATCAACCCGTCTCACACAAACGGTTAACTTACCTCACTCGATGGCAATTGCCTAATTGGAGTCGTCAATACATCCACAGACCAGCAATCGGAATCAAAAAGCGACGGTAGACCCATAATAGTCACTGGGTGTCTATCTTTGCTGTGCCCGAGAAGCTCGCTGGAGCTCCTCTTCCTTAGACCAAGCAACTACCTCTCCTCGAATACTGAGATGTGCCTGCCTGCACGCTTACCCCTGCCACCGAATGAAGTAAAGATCAATGCGTCGGGGTTTCCTGTTCTGTGGAGACCTGCGAATGCCGACCTGTCAAGAGGAGGCCCTTACTCAGCCTTGGCTCAATGAAGCCGCCTTGGTCATCTGGGGAATGCTGGTTCCGGAGGAGCCGCCACGCTCAAAGAACAGCTCAAAGAGCTTGCCCTCGCCCAAGAGACTCGCGATCTCCGAAATCGCAAACATCGGGATGAATGCAATGAACATCACGAGGATTTTCGCCACGATGTCCGCTCCAGACTTGCTCGCAAGGTCCGCAGCGATAGCCGCAACGTTTTCCCCGTGAATAAAACCCTTTACGAAATGTTCCAGCACCGCGAAGGCCAATACCAGAATGCTGAATAAAAATGTTTTGTACAAAGTGGGAACGATCAGAGGCTTGTCCTGAAACCGATCGCCCAGGTGAAAGATTTCACCCACGAGGACGACCTTGCCCAGCACCAACGCCTGGATCAGGGCGTATCCATACTGAAAGTAATCTATCTGGTATTGAGAGAGGATGAGCCTCCTGTAGGTTGTGAAGGCGCCGAAGAAGAAGAACAGGAAAGACGCGACGATTGCGAACTTTCGCATTTCAACGAGAAATTTTTGCCACATGTGACCCTCCTCGGCAGCGGCGCTTGGTGAGAAACAGGTTTGTGCCCGCCAACGCCGGCAACCTGTTCTCGACGCTGGAGATGATCGCAGCTACTAACCAAACCGGCAGTAAAGCACAACTCGCAGCCGACCTCGTGGGGCTTGTCTTTTGGTCGGCACAATGAAAATAGAGGATGCCGCGTCGAGCCCGGGAGCTTCGGCCGAAAACAAAGGCGCAGAATGAACAGTCAGAACCGGCTATTTTGGAGCACGTCCCTTATTCTTAGCCTTCTCTTGGTAGCTGCCAGGACAGGACTGGCCGCACAATTCGAAAGGCCACCCACGCTCCCTGCACAGGACCTGGTGCCCGCAAGTTTGCTCTCCGGCGACGGGTTCCATGTGAAGGCGCAGGTCCCAACGGACGGTCTAATGGCCCATTTCACGATCCAGAGCGACGTGGGGACTTTTCCAGCCAACAGCATTGAGATGCTTCGTGTTCGCGTTGCCGAAATTCCCGCTATTCAAGAACTTACCAAGACCAGCAAGACACAGGTGTTTGCGCAATCGCTGGCGGAGAATGCAGCGCGCCCCGTGCAGGCGGCAGGGCAGATGGTGATGAATCCGGTCGAGACGATTCAGGGAATCCCGGCCGGGGTAGGGCGCTTTTTTGGCCGGGTGGGTTTGGGTGCCCAAAAGATCGAACAGGCAGCCACACAACCGGAAAACAACGGGCAGGGGCTCGAGGCAGCCGGTCAGGCGACCCGAGATGTTTTCGGCTATGAACAGGAGCGCAGGGGGCTTGCCAAAAAACTTAACGTAGACCCGTACACGACAAATCCAGTCCTTTCCAAGCAACTTGATGATTTTGCGACCACCGCCTTCCGAGCGCACGTCGCCGTGACCACCTCGATGTCGGTCTTCATTCCCGGCTCGATGGCAATCACCGCCACCAGGGTGGTTGCGCAGTGGGTGTGGGACACGCCCAAGGCGGACCTCATCGTGAAAAATCAGCAGAGCCTGCAGGCGCTCGGAGTTTCGGACGCGCAAATCAAAGCTTTCGCGACCAACCCCGTATTTCCGTTGAGCGTGCAGACTGCGTTTGTTGCGAATCTCGGCAAATTGCCGCGTGTTTCCGGGCGAGCGCAGGCGGTCGCGCTGGCCAGCACCGCGCAATCGGAAGTCCAAGCGCGCTTTCTGACGAACTCAGTCGGGATGCTGGCTCGCTACAACCAAACCCAAACCCCGATTGCCAGACTGCTGGTCCGCAAAGCGATCATCGGTCAAGATCGCAACGGAGCGATCGTGGCGCAAGCTCCGGTCGACTACGTGTCATGGATTCAGGATGTGTCATATTTCGCCAATCGTCCTGATCTACGGTCGCGCCGTCGCACCCTCTCGATCACGGGCCAATTCTCGCCGCTTGCGAAAAAGAATTTCGAAACTCTGGGCTGGGTCGTTCACGAAAAGACCGATCCCATACCGGATACGGCTCTGTGAGCCCCCTCGCGCTCGCATGTGAAATGAGGGTTCGGTGCTGCCCATCTCAGTCGGTTGCTCCGGAGTAGGCGACCCTCGCAATGATCGCCAGGTTGGTTCCGTGAGCGGGCTTTGCATCTAACGAGTGCGCGTATCTGCATCAATTGCCCTGTCAGTCCGGTCCATCCGGTTTGGTGGCTGTCCCGGATCCCAGCGCAAATTTCGCCATGGAAGTATTGGTAGGAATAAAGATAGTAGCGCCAGTGCGGATCGCTTTAAAACTTTTGGGCGTCTCCGAACGAAGGACGTCGACCTGCTCATCGCGCAGAATATACGTTGCAGGCGCCGGGCGATTTCGTCGGCCACCTGGTAAAGGGTGGCCATCCTGCCTGACCCTGTCGGACATTTGACCTTGATGCTGGCTTTATAGTTCGGCGGAGCGCGCTTCGGTGACGCTGCAAGGGAAGATTTGTGACGAGATCGTACCTTTGATGGCCCGCCTGGCCCCGTCCCTCATCCTCGCAGTGTGCACAGGACTGTCGGCATGTGGTCTTAGTTCGGAGCAGAGATCGGCGACCATCATGTTCGGCCGCGCCCTTGATGATCATGGTCAACTCCTGATGGAAGAGAGCACGTCTATTCGCTCCGAAGTTAAGGCGATGCGCGTGCTCGCGATGAGCCTGCCGAATTCACAGTCGGCCAGCCTCTTCAATCGGGCAGCCTATGACAATCTCGACGAAGGCGTTGAGCAGCCCAAGATCGAGCGCCTCGTACAAATCGGCGGAGCAGCCAGCAAGTTCGGCGAATCGGTCGCGCAGGTCGCCGAATTAACCTCGTCGACCGCCACCGAGAAGAAACTCTCGGCAGCCACGCGACAATTGGCCTTGACCGCCGGCGCGATCAGCGAGGCGGCGGGCGGAGCGTCGGTGGGCGGCGCCGCGGTTAACCTGGTAGCGTTCATTTCGCTGGAGGCGTATCGGAAGCGTTACCTTACGCAGGCCCTTCCGGATGCCGAGCCGGCGGTCCGCAAGGCGCAAACGGACCTGGCTGAAGCATTCGATCCGGGACAACCGGATTCCTTGCTGGGGATATTTTCGGCGGCCACTGATCAGTTGGCTGCGATGCTGGAAGCATCGCAGAGTGCCGCCGACAAAAAAGCGCTCTCCGCGGGCGAACGCAACCTCGTCGCGAACGGTTACCGCGTGGTTGCACGCAGTCGTGATCACATCAGGTACGTGACCAATCGTGAACTCGACTTGATGAATAAGGCGAGAGCGGCCTACGACGCTTTGCTGTCGGCATTCCAGGGTGATGAAACCCGCCTCGATGAGGTTGAGGCATACTCAATCGTGGTCTTCAAAGTGCGGCTCGCGTTCCAGAGTCTCAAGTAGACAACAGACCACTACGGGGACGCGTGATATCGAGAAGGCCTTCAAGTGCGCAGGTGGGGTGCGTGGGCTCTGATAGCCACGCCCAGAAGGTTGGAGCGATGCCGCGGTCGCCCGGTCTTAATTTGCAATTCCGTCGGTTTAGTGAGATTCTGCGCGGCAATCGAATAGTCAATTGGCGCCGACGAGAACGCTGCTCAATACCGGCGAGCCCAGGCTGGGTAAAAGGAGGTCCCTGTGAGAACCATTTGCTTCCGAACCTGTTTGCTCCTCTCTTGTATCCTTATCTGGGCGACAACCGGTCATGCGCAGGTCCTTCCGCAACCCGAGCCGCTGTTCCAGGGCAAGATCGGACGCACGGTAAAGGACTCGACTCCCGATTTTCCAAAGGAAGTTGAAGCGCCAAAGGGTGCCCCGAACATTCTGCTGATCCTGACCGATGATGTCGGGTTTGGCGCAAGCAGCACGTTCGGCGGTCCGATTCAGACCCCCACCTTCCAGCACCTCGCCGATGAGGGGCTTCGATATAACACCTTCCACACGACCGCGCTGTGCTCGCCGACACGAGCCGCGCTCATTACCGGACGTAACCATCACACTTGCGCGAGCGGCTCCATTACGGAATTTGCGACCGGCTATCCCGGTTACAATTCCTTGGTGCCGAGGAGCTGCGGTTCGGTCGGCGAAGTCCTTAGAGAAAACGGTTACAACACTGCGTGGTTCGGCAAGATGCACAACGTGCCGGACTGGATGTCGAGCCAGGCGGGGCCCTTTGACTTGTGGCCGAGCGGTTTGGGCTTCGAGTACTTTTATGGCTTCCTCGGCGGCGACAGCGACCAATGGCATCCGGCACTCTACGAAAACACACGACCAATCGAACCGTATTTCGGGAAGCCTGACTACATTCTCGATAACGATCTGGCCGACAAGGCGATCGCATGGATGCAGATGCAACACGCGTTGGCACCGGACAAACCGTGGTTCCTGTACTATGCCACCGGCACTGCGCATGCGCCGCACCACGCGCCCAAAGACTGGATCGCCAGGTACAAGGGACAGTTCGACCAGGGCTGGGACCAGGTGCGCGAAGAAAGCCTGGCGCGGCAGAAGAAGCTTGGCGTAGTTCCCGCGGATACTCAGCTAACCACGCGTCCGGAGCAGATACCCGCATGGGACTCTCTATCGCCCGATCAAAAGCGGCTCTATGCGCACATGATGGAAGTCTACGCGGGCGCTCTTTCGCACGCGGATAATGAAATCGGGCGGCTGGTCGGTGCGGTGCGAGACTCGGGGCAGACCGACAAGACTCTCATCATCTACGAGATGGGCGATAACGGTGCCAGCGCGGAGGGTACTCTTCAAGGCACGACCAATGAAGTCGCAACCGCCGCCAACGGGGTCAAGGAGGACCTGCCGTTTCTACTTTCGATGATCGATCAGTTGGGCGGTCCCACGACCTACAACCACTATCCGGTGGGATGGGCCCACGCGATGGACTCGCCGATGCAATGGACCAAGCAAATAGCTTCGCACTTTGGCGGCACTCGCAATGGACTGGTGATTTCTTGGCCCGGGCACATCAAGGATAAGGGTGGTCTCAGGAGCCAGTTCTGTCATGTCATCGATCTCGTGCCGACAATCTACGAAGCGGCAGGAATCAAGCCACCGGTGATGATGGATGGAACCAGGCAGAAACCGCTCGAGGGGGTCAGCCTGGTGTACACATTTGCGAACCCGAACGCTCCCACCCGACACCCGGTTCAGTATTTCGAGATGTTCGGAAATCGCGCGATTTACAAGGACGGCTGGATGGCCAGCACCACACCCCTGCGATTCCCCTGGGTCACCTCCGGATCTGATCCCAATCCGGACGATTTCAAGTGGGAGCTGTACAACATCAGCGAGGACTTCAGCCAGGCGAATAATCTGGTTGAAAAGAACCCCGCCAAGCTTAAGGACTTGCAGGCGGCGTTCGATGTCGAAGCGAAGAAGTACAACGTCTACCCGCTCGACTCGAGCTTTGCAGAACGCGCCGATCCGGCGATTCGCCCGAGCCTAACGCGCGGACGCCAGGAATTCACTTACTACCCCGGGATGATTCGCATCCCGGAAGGATCCGCCCCCAACTTCAAGAACAAATCGTGGGCAATCGGGGCCGAGCTGGCCATTCCGCCCGGCGGCGCGAGCGGCGTCCTCGCGACCATGGGTGGTCGCTACGGCGGGTGGGGCCTCCTGCTAAACGACAGCAAGCCGGAGTTTGTTTACGCGATGTCCAATCAACCGCAGGACAAATACCGAATCGCATCTGACCAGGCACTTTCTCCGGGCAATCATGTCGTGCGGGTGGCCCTCAAGTACGACGGCGGCGGAATAGGAAAGGGCGCTACCGGGACTCTGTTCGTGGATGGGAGCCAGGTGGCACAGGGTCCGATTGCTCGAACGGTCCCGATCCGCTTCTCGCTGGATGAGACGTTCGACGTTGGAGAAGACACCGGCACGCCGGTGGTTGAGGACTACGTCGACAGGATGCCTTACCGCTTCTCCGGAACGCTCAAAAAGTTCGTCGTCGTCTTGGAACCGGAGAAACTGAGCGAGGAAGAGCGACGACGACTGCTGCGCGAGGAGGCACAGGCGGGTGCGGCGATTCAATGAGAGCGGCGTCGGCTAAGCCGGGTTGAAGCGCGAGTACTGGCGGAACTTGGCAATCAGCGGGAAGCCGTTTTCGTTCTCGACGATCTCGCCAACTTCAAAGTCGACGATCCGCTCGGCACCCGCAAAGTCACGCGCTCGCTCTGGGTTCCAGTCGATCGATGCGCGGCCGGTCAGCTGAAGGGTTCGTCCGCTATCGAAGTCGATGAACAGCAGTCCCGCGTTTGGGTTGATCGCCAGATTGCCAAGCGTGTTGAACATGTGGTTGCCGTTGTAGTCCGGAAACGCAATGCGTCTTTTGTCGAGGACCCTGACGAATCCGGGGTTTCCTCCCTTGTGGGATGCGTCGGCGCCCGCATCGGGATGGGCGGTCGCAATGAAGAAGGTGTCGGAGCGCAGAATCTGATCGCGATCCTGGGGACTGAGTTCGGCTGAGCGCGTCGCGGATACTTGCCGAGCGCCGGAAGAAGCGCGGGGGCCCACCAGGAGTCTTTCCTGTATATAGCGACGGCAATTTCCGTAGACTTGTTCCGCGTGGACGTGAATCTCGCCACCTTTGATTTGTCCGCGGCCGTTGAGTCTGATTCGCCGTGGCGCGACCAAATCTGCGATGAAGAGGGCGACCGGACCTTCCACCCTGAGATTTTCCAACAGCGGGTCGCCTGCAGGAGGCAGTGCACCGATACGAATGGTGCGATCATCGAGCACTGAAAGAAATCCCGGTTCGCCCGTGACCACTGATGCCCATACGCGATCACGGGGGTCGATCGTTGCAGTGACGACCATCCTGCGCAGGGCCAGAAAATCGCGCGCGGCCTCTGGGACGTGATCGACAATGCCCTCGCCCACCTCGGCGGCATCCTCGGTCACGCCGGCGCGGGCCTGAACGGCGATTTCTCCGGAATGGAATTTCATACGAGACCTCATGGTCCTGGGAGCGCAAGAAGCTCCGCATTCGGTGCCTTCGTTACTGATAGTCTCCTGGCGCCGTCCGGCAAGCCAAAGCCTTCCCGATAGCTGCGCTGCTTAAACGTCTCTATTCCTTGCCCCCGCCACTTGCGGGGAGAAATTGCGTCAGCTTCTCACCGTGCGGAGTAATAAAAAACACCAGCAATCTTGCGGGCGCGGTCGCGCTGCCGTTCCTTGACACCATGTGATGCTGATGGGGCAGTTCCGACCACATCTGTCCCGCGGAAAAAGTTTGTTGCGGTTGATCATCGAGCTGTGAGACCACGGTGCCCTCGAGCACGTAAGCGTAAGTGTATCCGGAGTGTTCATGGGGCGGGGTGGCGCCCCCGGGCGGGTAGTCCACGGTTATCACGACCACGTCGGTTCCAGGCTTATCTGCCAGCGGCTGGCGCATGAGTTCGTGGACCACACCC
>Ga0066903_100004035_pt1 | contig 12254 bp, 7 predicted proteins | sample PanSoiMetaGPlot1_FD_67491 | JGI IMG/M metagenome (GOLD analysis project Ga0066903, IMG submission 67491) | Tropical forest soil microbial communities from Panama analyzed to predict greenhouse gas emissions - Panama Soil - Plot 1 (version 2) | ecosystem: Environmental > Terrestrial > Soil >...
CTTCAGTGCACTGATCCAGATCAAATTGCGGTCTCGGTTGTATTCGGCCGAGGCGATTGAAGATGTTCGGCAGGAAACCTTCGCCCGTTTCTTCGCGGCCTTGCGGGAAGAACGAATCCGTCAGCCCGAACGGCTTGGCGCGTTCGTTAATTCCATGTGCAATCGCGTTCTCTTCGAGCATTACCGAAGCACCTCACGCCACAATTCCTTCGATGAAGAAGAGCAGGAAAACCTCGAGGCGCCAGGCACTGACCTGCTGATGGCACTCTCTGCAAAACAGACAAAAGAAAAAGTTCGAGAAATTCTGGAGAAGCTCCCCGAGCGCGATCGCAGGCTGCTCCGAGAGGTATTTCTTGAAGAGCGGGATAAAGATGAAGTCTGCCGAGAATTCGGCGTGGACCGGGAATACCTGAGAGTCCTGCTCCACCGTGCCAAGCAAGCATTTAAGGCACTGTATCTCAAGACGATGAAGGATGAGCCACCACACTTTGCGGCAGTGTGAGAAAACCTTGTAACGCTTCCAGGTTACGGCTCACTAAACATTTATGAGGGGGATTGATTCGATGGACCACGAGACGGTGGTTCGGCAGAAAATGACGGAGCGGTACTTTCTCGACGAACTCGAGCCCAAAGTCCGTGACGAGTTTGAAGAGCATTTCTTCGACTGCACAGACTGTGCTCTTGATGTTCGTGCAACGGCGTCTTTCGTCGAAGAAAGCAAGAAAGTAATGGCGGAGTCTACGAGCGAGGAGCGAGTCCACCTCGTTGCTCCGGCCAAGCAGAGCTGGTTCGCCTGGTTGCGACCGGCATTCGCGGTCCCGGTGTTTGCGCTTCTACTTGCTATTGTGGGTTATCAAAACCTGGTGACGCTTCCACGCCTGGAAAACACTCGCCAACAACCCCAGGTCTTGCCATGGGCGTCGGTGAACGTGGGAACATATGGTGCGGATGGGCCTGTGATCCGAACAGCTCCCCGCCAAGGGTTCCTTCTGTTTGTGCGAATTCCGCCCGAAGACGGGATTTCGCGCTACATAGCAGATTTGAACGACCCGGCAGGAAAGCTCGAGGGTGAGCTTACGATTCCGGCGAATTCGTCACAGGATCAATGGCCGGTTCAGGTGCCAGGAATGGATTGGAAGCCGGGCATGTACACTCTTACCGTGCACGGGATCACCAGTTCCGGCGAAAGCAAGGATCTTGGTCGTACATCCTTTGAGTTGCAGGTTCAGCAGTGAGTCTCGCACAATTGGAGCAAAACTTATGGCTACCCTCGCGAATTCAGCCACAACTGATCCAAATGAAGCCCTGAGTCACGAATTTCACGCCGAAGCATATGCCCTGAGCGGACGTCTCAAAATCCCTGTCGAACAGGAAATACGAAAACAAGTACCGGTCGCGTTGACAGGAGAGCGCGGCGGCCACTTTTATCAGAAGATCGATAATTACTCGCTTGAGGGGATTATTTCCTTTCGCTCGGGCTACACACGAGTCTCCGGTAATCCAAGCCAAAAGAAAGACCACGGATGGGTAACGCTGTCCACGTCTGTACTGGAAGGGCTGAACGTACTCGACGTAATCAAGGCGGATCGCCTGGTAGCGCAGGTTTCAACGGATCATCCCAAGGTCAACGGCCATGTCCCGATGGTTACATTCTTGGGTACAAGTTTCGACAATCTCCAGATTGGCGGCTACCCGGTTAATGTCGAGCTTGATCTCAATATGTGCGGGGAGAAGCCGGAAGATGACCGGGCTTACTTGGATGATATGAGTTTTCTCAACCGTGTCGAATGGCAGCGGTCGAGCATTTTGAGTCTTCCTGATCTTCCCAAGGACTTGGCGGCTGAGTACGATAAAGAACTCAGCATCATTCGAGACCTCAAATCCCATTGCAACGACAAAAGGAACGGCGACGGCAGAACAGTGGACATCAGGTGTTCGCTGGTCAAGCATATCGATCCGATTCCTGGCGTCAAGATCTTCGGGAATGTACTGCAGATTCCAGACTTCGGAATTGTGAAGCTCGCGGAAGTGAAAGTAGGATTAGAAGCGGAAAAAGCAAATCCCTCCGAAACTCCATCCGAGCATCCAGAGAGCAACTACTTCACGTTGACCATGCTGCAGATGAAGATGGGCTGCATCGGCGAAGGCACGGCCAATGCCGGAACTGCGAACACAAACGGTCGAAACAAGCCTTAGTCCTCGTTCTATGTATTGGTGTGATTTCAGGATCTGTCGCATGCAATTGGCGTGACAGACCTGAAGTCGCATTTACGCGGGCGAACGATTTGTTTCTCCACGGCTTTCTTCAGCAAAGCCAGGATCAAGCGCGTAGCGGATTCGAAAGATACGGTAAGTCCGGCCCGGAATGGCAGATCAAGTTCCGGTTGCTTGAAGCCAAAAGTGCGTTGTGGCGGGGCCTCTACGAGGATGCGCTGCAGATCTTGCAGTCCCCGCCCATTTCCTCGCCATCCCCGCAACTTCAAATACCCGCCCATACTCTAGCCAGTGTGGCACTGATCCGCCTGTATCGCATCAACGAAGCGGAACAATCCCTTCGGCAGGCCGAATCTCTGTGCGCTGCGTCGCCTGATGTGGGCTGTGGCGAAGTGATACAGGCTCGGGGACTCCTGGCAAATGTACAGAGTCAGCTTCCCGCCGCGAGACAATCTTACGAGCAGAGCCTCGCCTTTGCCCGGGCCCACGGCGACCGGTTTCTCGAGTCCACGTCACTCTTGAACATTGGCGTACTGTTACTGGCCGAAGGACGTTTTGATGAATCGATTGATCAATCACAAGCCGGTTTTGCTGCGGCCGAAACTATCGATGCAAGAATCGTCGAACTTGTAACCAAGGGGAACATCGGTTGGGCTGCCTACCGACTTGGCGATTCTGAGCGCGCGCTACAGATGTTTGTCGAAGCGGAAAAGACTGCCGGCGATCTGGGTGATCTGTCAGACCAGGAAAACCAGCTTACGAACATCGGATACATCCAGATGGATGGCCGCAGTTTCGACCTAGCCCGTCGATCGTTTCAGAAGGCGCTCAGCCTTGCGGAAAAGATTGACAGCAAGGAAGGCATCTATGATGCCCTGCGTGGTTTGTCGCGGCTTTCGATCCAGACCAACGATCCCAGTGCGGCGGTCGCGTATGCCGAACGCGCACTTGCGGTAGCGCACGAGAGCGGGAACAAAGTCGATGAACTCTATCCGACTCTGGTATTGGGACAGGCTGCGGCACTACGTGGCGATGAACTTCTTGCGACACGTTACTTCGGCAGTGTGGCAGGCGATGACAATTGTCCTGCATTTCTCAAGTGGGAGGTGCAGCATTCACTGGCCAGACTGAACGAATCGAGTCAGCGGTTCGACCTGGCTGATCGTTCCTATCGTTCGGCCTTGGCAACCTTCGAAGAAGCTCGCGAAGAGGTGCGCCATCAAGACAATCAACTTTCTTTCCTGACGAACGGATGGCGTATCTACGATGACTACGTTCATTTTCTAATTGGGCGAGGTAAGACCAACGACGCCTTGCGGTGGGCAGATTTCAGCCGGGCGCGCACGTTGGCGGATGGGCTAGGTCTGTTGCAACGGATTTCGAATGAACCTCCGCCGTTAAATGCCTCTGACATTGCTAAGCACGCCAAAGGTATCGTCCTGTTCTACTGGTTGGGCGAACAACAATCGTACCTGTGGACAATTTCGCCGAAGAGCGTCACGGTTGTGCCACTTGCACCTTCCGCTGATATTGATGCTGCCGTCCAACGATATCGGCGAGCGATTCAAGGCCCGCAGGACATTTTGGAATCAAGAAACAAAGACGGACTGGCGCTATTTCAGATGTTGGTTGGGCCGGCGATGGGTTCGCTGCAAGGAGATCCGAGTGTTTTTGTAGTGCCTGATGGCAGCCTCAACAATCTGAACTTCGAAACTCTCCTGGTCCCTGAGCCAAAGCTGCACTACTGGATCGAAGACGCAACGATCGTCAGCGCGAGTTCCTTGCGGGTCCTTGCTGCATCCAGGGTTCCTGTGAAGATGGGAGTACGAAGGCTGTTGCTCGTCGGAGACAGCGTCTCCCCGAATGCAAAATACCCTCCGCTGCCAAGGGCCTCTGCGCAAGTCGAGCGGGTCGCAAGTCATTTCAGTGCGAATGAAAGGAAGGTCTTGGAGGGGAAAGATGCGACACCCGCTGCGTACATAACGAGCAATCCCGGACAGTTCTCGCATATTCATTTTGTGGCGCATGGGACCGCCAGCCGGTTAAGTCCTCTCGACTCTGCCATCATTTTGTCGCGAAGTAGTTCGGCAGATGACTCTTTCAAGCTGTATGCCCGCGATATCGTCCAGCACCCTTTGAAAGCTGATCTGGTTACCATCTCCGCTTGCTACGGTGCGGGCGAACGCGCGTATTCGGGAGAAGGTTTGGTAGGACTCTCGTGGGCATTTCTGCGTTCAGGTGCACATCATGTGATAGCAGCTTTGTGGGAGGCAACAGATGCTTCCACGCTACGGTTGATGGATTCCTTTTACGACGGGTTGGATGATGGCGAGACACCGCAGGCCGCGCTACGTGCCGCCAAGCTGTCGCTCATTCGAGATAGCCGATTCCAGAATGCATTCTATTGGGCTCCGTTTCAACTGTATGTGGGCTCGTAAGCGAGCGAAGAAGAAGAGTAAGAGGAGTGAGTTGATGAAGGGTAAAGTTGTGATCGTCACCGGGGCCAACGGTGGCCTTGGAAGGCATGTGACGCAGCAATTTCTAGACGCAGGTGCAAATGTCGTGGGCGTATCGCGAAGAATCGTCAAGTCCGATTTCGACAGCGGCGCCTTTACACCGCTACCTGCGGACATCTCAACCGCAGACGGCGCGCAATCGATGACGAAGGCGGTAGTAGCCAAGCTGGGCAGAGTCGATATCGTGACACACACCGTGGGCGGCTTCGCAGGCGGACGGCCTCTCCATGAAACGGAAGACGAAGTGTTTGAAAACATGCTCAACCTGAATTTGACAAGCACATTTTTCCTTCTGAGAGCTGTGATTCCGGAGCTAAGAAAGACCGGTAATGGGAGGCTGATTGCCATTGGAAGCCGAGCAGCCGCCGAACCTGGTGCCGGAGTTGGCGCATATAGCGCGAGCAAGGCGGCGATGGTATCGCTCATCAGAACGGCGGCCGCGGAGAACGCGGATGCCGGAATGACTGCCAATGTAATCCTGCCGGGAACGATTGACACGACAGCCAACCGGAAATCGATGCCGAGCGCTGATTTCTCTAAGTGGGTGCAGCCGTCTCGAATCGCAAGCTTGGTTGTCTGGCTCGCGGGAGACTCCGGAAAGGATGTGAACGGCGCCCTGATCCCCGTTTATGGGAGCGGCTTGTGATCTTGACCAAGGACGCGTCAGGTTACCGCGACAATACCTGCTTGAATCCACGTCCGAGCAATTGTTTGGCGACCATCAAGCCGGAAGCCCCGTGCAACCCGGGGCCGGGGTGAGTGGAAGCGCCAATGTGATATAGCCGGGCGATCGGTGTTTTGTGACCGGGCAATGCTGGCAAGGGACGAAGCAAGAAAAACTGATCCGCCGAGCACGACCCGCTATAGGGATCACCTCCAACAAGGTTCATGTTGGCCTTCTCAAGGTCCGCCGGTGAAATGACCACACGCTTGAGGATGGAACTCTCAAGATTAGGAATTTGCTTCGCCAACTTCGCAATTATGCGATCTGCATATCGTTCCCGCAGCGTCTCTGCCCATGTGCCGTCGCCGACATCGATTTGCCCGGCGGCGTCACCAGTAGGCTTGCTCGGTAGTTCCTGCAATTGCAGCCATAAAATCCAGCGGCCTTCAGGGGCGCGTGATGGATCCACGGCCATCGGTTGACCAACGACCACGGTGGGATCAGCCGGCAATAACCCGCGTTCTGCCTCGTTTACCGCGCGCGAAACTCCATTCATTTCAGCGTTCACATGGACTATGGCAGCTCGCAAGAATCGAGGATCATTGGCCGGCCAGCGCGGCTTTGCGGACAGCGCAAGATGGATCTGCATATCGGCCCGGCCATAGTGATAGCGTTGTGTGTTCCTGTGAACCCAGTCCGGCACGACGCTGCGATCTAGAAGCTGTAAGTAGAGTTGATGGGGAGTGACATTGCATATCACGGCTCGTTTTGCGCGGATGAGCCGATCACCGGAGCGCACTCCGTTAGCAACTCCGTTGGCGACTTCAACTCGATCTATGTGAACATTCGCCTCGACTGTACTGCCGCAATCGCGGATCAAACGCACCAGCGCGTCCGACAATCGCGCTCCTCCCCCGCGCGGTATAGGCATGCCTCCGAGTTGCAGTGCAGCTGCCATTACTTTGATCATGTATCCCGACCCCGCGCTCTCGGGACCCAGGCCGGCATGGAGGATCCAAGGAGCAAGCAGACCATGAACCTTCGACGATCTGAAAGTGGCCGTGAGCCAGTCGCGGCTGGTGCTCAAAACTTCATGACCAAAATGGAAGCTACCGCGAACGCCTAGGCGACGCAGAACTCGAGCTCCGAATTGCATTCCATGACTTGACCACAATTCTGTGCCCAGCATGCCGAAAGCGAGATCGAGCCGGGGCATCAATTCAGCGAAGGTTTGCGCCCATGCCTGTCCATCGCCGGGTGCAAGCCGGTCAAATTCCAGTTCATTTTCTCTCTGCGACGTCGAAAGAAATGCAGCCGTATTGTCGGGAAATAAGGCACCCGTGGGAATGTCCGTGTTCAGGTATTCCAGACCGTGCTGCGAGAGATCGTCTTTGAGGATTTGATAACTCTCTGAGCCGACAAACAAAGGATGCCACGCGGAATAAAGATCGTGCAGGAACCCAGGTTCGGTTATCGCCTCTGTCCGAATCGTGCCACCAATCCAGCTATTGCGCTCAAGAACGCAGACCTTCCATCCTGCCTTGGCCAGCAAGGCCGCACCTGTGAGCGAGTTGATTCCGCTTCCAACAAAAATTGCGTCGTAGTTGTCCATGATGTTTCTTACAGACGCGAACTGCTTAGCGATTGAATTCGACTAATTCCAACTGATTTCCCCAAGGATCAAGGAAATAATTTACCCGCATTCCTGCACAGGCACCTTCGGTGACCACGATTGGTCCGTCCATTACTCGAACCCGCTCTTTTCTTCTTAGGTAAGCTATGGCTGCATCCAAATCAGTAACTCGTAGCGCTATGTGATGGCCTCCGATATCACAATTCCGTGGCACCGCCGTGTTTCTGTCCGTTGGGCGATCATACTGAAATAACTCCAACATCAAGTTGGGCCCGAGTTGTAGCATCGCAAACCGGCAGCAGCCGTCCGCAACGTTCATGTGCGCCAGAAACCAATCTCGCCCATCCGGCATACGAGGCAATTCTCGTGCGTCGAAAGGTCCCATACGAAAGCGCTCTACGCAGCCAAAGACATTACAGTAGAATGCAACGGCCTCGTCCAGATCTGGCACGGTTATCCCCACGTGATCAACATGTGAAAAACTGGGAAGCGTCTCAGTTTTCATGCGGTACTTGTACAGGCAGGAACGGAATTTGGCAATGGACGTCTTCATCCAAAAACCCTGATCCGCTAAACTAGTTCATTCTGGTGAGGACTTCCCCAATTGCCTAATTGCAAACGATTCGCTCCCATTCTGTTCTCAATTCTGCTGAGTGTTCTTCTCGTTGTTGGCTCGTCTGCCCAAACCGTTCCCGCGAACGCGCTGCAGGGCTTGAAGTGGCGTCTCATAGGGCCATTTCGAGGAGGGCGCGCGGTGGCTGTCTGTGGCGTTCCGGGAAGCCCGAGCACGTTCTATTTCGGTTCGGTCGACGGAGGGGTTTGGAAAACGACGGATGCGGGTGTTGTCTGGAAACCAATTTTCGATGGTCAGCCAGTTGGGTCGATCGGGGCGATCGCAGCAGCAGCATCGAACCCAAGTGTGATTTACGTCGGCACCGGAGAATCAGACATACGCTCCGATCTTGCATCGGGCAATGGGGTGTACAAGTCCGCGGACGGAGGAAAGACTTGGTCCAACGTCGGGCTGCGAGATACGCGCCAGATCAGCCGAATTATCGTCGATGTTCAGAACCCCGATCACGTGATGGTAGGCGCCTTAGGGCACGCGTACGGCCCTAATGACGAACGGGGGGTCTATGAATCCACAGATGGAGGTGCGAATTGGTCGCGCATCCTGAACCTGGGACCAGAGATGGGAATTGCGGACCTGGCTGTTGCCACAAGTAATCCCAAAGTCCTTTTCGCGACGGCATGGCACACAAGGCGTCCCCCCTGGAGCGTTTATGCTCCGATCGACGGACCTGGAAACGGAATCTACCGATCACAAGATGGTGGACAATCGTGGTCACGGCTAACCGGAAACGGGCTACCGGACGGGGATATGGGTCGTATCGGCGTAGCAGTTTCTCCGGACGCTCAACGTGTTTATGCCCTTATTCCTGGTAAGGACGCCGGATTGTATCGCTCCAATGATGGTGGAGATCATTGGTTGCTGGTTAACGGAGACTCACGCCTGACGAGTCGGGCATGGTACTTCGCGAGCATTACGATCGGTCCAAGCAATCCAGATGTGGTTTACATCCCGAATGTTGCGCTTTATCGGTCAGAAGATGGGGGGAAGACCATCTCGATTGTTCGCGGTGCCCCAGGTGGCGATGATTATCACCAGTTATGGATTGATCCCGAGAATTCTTTCCACATGGTTCTGGGCACCGATCAGGGAACGTCAATCAGTTTGAACTACGGCCAGACTTGGAGTTCCTGGTACAACCAGCCCACCGCGCAGATGTATCACGTAATTACCGACAACCAGTTTCCCTACGTTGTCTATGGGACGCAGCAGGACAGTGGCGCGGCGGCAGTCTATAGCAGGACAGCGCATAAACAGATTACGCCTCGCGACTGGTTCCCCTCAGGAGGGAGCGAGAGCGGATACATTGCTCCGGACCCAGAAGATCCGAACATTCTCTACTTGACCGGGCCTTACGGTGATGTGCAGCGCTTCAACCTACGGACGTCGTTCAGCCAGGACATTACGCCATGGCCGGTGCCGACATGGGGAACTGAGATTGTGGAACGCAAGTACCGCGATCCTTGGACGCCGGTGTTAGTGTTTTCGCCTGCCGATCACAAGGCGCTATATCTCGGAACCCAGTTTGTGATGAAGACCACTGACGGGGGCCTTCATTGGGTGTCGATCAGCCCGGACCTGACTGGAACCATCCAAGGCGCAGCGGACAGCAAGGAACCGGCCACGGTCGAGAATGCGAAAGAACGTGGCTATGGCGTGGTGTACACCCTTGCTCCTTCAAGCCTGCAGCGCGATCTGATCTGGGCCGGGACTGATACCGGGTTGATTCACCTCACACGCGATGGCGGCAAGCACTGGACCGATGTCACACCCAAGGAACTGGGAAAGTGGAGCAAGATCTCGCTGATCGAGGCTTCGCACTTCGAGGCAGGTGAAGCATACGCGGCGGTTGATCGTCATCGACTCGACGACCAACGACCGTACCTGTACAGAACTCGAGACTACGGCGCCACTTGGCAGTTGATCACCACAGGTATACCGGCTCCTCATTTTCTACGCGTGGTGCGTGAGGATCCGCAGAGGCGGGGCCTATTATTCGCCACGACTGAATTTGGAGTGTATGTCTCCTTTGATGATGGCGATCACTGGCAAAGCCTGCAGCTCAATTTGCCGGTGACATCTGTCCAGGATCTTGTCATTCATGAAAATGATCTTGTGATCGCAACACATGGGCGTTCTTTTTGGATCATGGATGACATGTCTCGATTAAGGCAAATGGATTACGCAAGCAATACGGCATCGGGTCTTTTCAAACCTGCAACTGCGGTTCGAATAGACAACGACGGATTCATGGGAACTCCACTGCCGCCGGAGGAACCAACGGCCGAAAATCCGCCCAATGGCGCGATCGTGGATTACTGGCTGCAGGCTCCGGCAACACACTTGAAACTAGAGGTTTTCGACGGAAAGCATGACTTGATTCGATCGTTCGCATCCGACGATCCTCGCGAGAAGAAACGTCGGACAGTGCCGATCGCAGAGCGTTGGTTCCCTGAACCGCAGGGCCTAGAGACGAGCGCCGGGGGACATCGGTTGGTGTGGGATTTGGCTTCCGGGAGTAGTGGCGGCAAAGCTGTGGAAGAAGAAGAGAGCATCGAAGAATATTCACCGCCGCGCGGGCCGAAAATAACTCCCGGAAAGTATGAACTGAAGTTAACCGTCGATGGCAAAGAGTACACCCAGCCATTAACGGTAGTGATGGATCCGCGTTCATCGGCAACCCCGAAGGACTTAGAGGAGCAATATCGGCTGGGACGCGAAGTGTTCGCAGAGACAGTACGCACAAGGCGAGCTTTGGCGGAACTTACAGCGGTGCAAAAGCAAATTGCAGAACTGGAGAAATCGGCGGCTGATCGCGCAGAGCTTAAGGCAGCGATTTCACTCACGGGCGCCGATATTCGAGGAATTTCCGAGAAGAAAAAGTCTCCGGACATGAGTTTGTCACAGGCCAACGACGCGCTGGCATCTGTTCTGGGGGTTGTAGAGAGCGGGGATCGCGCTGTTCCTTCGCAGGCGTTGGAAGTCTATCGCTTGGCTCGAGAACAATCGGCCACGCGTGTTCAATCCTGGGAGGACGTCAAGAAAAACCGGCTGTCACAACTAAACCAACGACTGCGCGATGCCGGCTTGTCACCCATCAACATGACGGAAATTGAAGAAGAAGTCGAATACCTGATGACGCGCTAACTGAAGTCAGCGGATCTCACCTTTCACAATGCGGACAGCGTCTTCGAGGCCTGGGTCTTTGCCATTAGTAGGCTTCTGGGAGCGATCATCAGCAGGAATCGCGTCGCCTTCTCCAGGGGCGAGAAATAGATTTTCCTCCAGCCCGTGTTGCTTCGTATAAAGCTCGTAATATCGCCCCTCCATAGCGAGAAGCTGCCGATGTGTGCCGCGCTCCACGATCTTTCCTTGCTCCATCACAAGGATTTGGTCCGCGCGGCGAATGGTCGATAGACGATGCGCAATGACGAACGTTGTGCGCCCGTGCATAAGGTAAGAGAGACCTTGTTGGATGAGTGCTTCCGACTCCGAGTCGAGGCTTGAAGTGGCTTCATCCAGAATCAGAACCCTCGGTTCAGCGAGGATGGCACGAGCGATAGAGATTCGTTGCCGCTGGCCGCCGGAGAGCTTCACACCTCGTTCACCCACGACAGTTTCGTACTTGTCCGCAAAGCTTTCGGCGAACTCATCTACACGTGCGATGTGGCAAGCCCGCAGTACTTCTTCGTCGTTCGCATCGGGGCGCGAGAAGATCACATTCTCCCGGATCGTACCGTCGAATAGGAACGACTCCTGCAGGACAACTCCTAGTTGCGTTCGATAGGAGCTAAGCCGAACTTTGCTGAGGTCGTATTCATCGACTGTGATCTTACCGGCGCTCGGGACATAGAACGCGGCGATCAGGCCAATGGTCGTAGACTTGCCAGATCCGGACGATCCCACTAGCGCAGTGACCGTGCCCGGCGCAGCACTGAACGATACGTCATGCAACACTTCGCGAGCGCCGTCGTAACTGAAGCTCACATGATCAAAGGCAATATGGCCATTGATCTCCGGAAGAGTGAGCGTTCTCTCAGGATCCTTGTCCTCCGGTCGTTCCGAGAGGATTTCATGGGTGCGTTCCAGACCCGCGAGAGCCTCAGTCAACTGAGTTCCGATCTGCACGATCTGCATAATAGGCGCGACCAGGAAGCCCATGAAAAGTGTGTACGTAAAAAATCCACCAAGCGTAAGCGTGCCGCCTTCGATTTGCCGCGCTCCCACATACATGATGGCAGCTCCGACCACTCCCAGCAGCAGGCTTGCGGAAAGACTCATCACGGATGTAGCGGTCAACGTTCGAATGACGTTGTTGAGGAGCCGAAATACTCCCGCTGAGAAAACCTTCTCTTCGCGTTCTTCCGCGTGATAGCCCTTGACCACGCGGACACCGCCCAGGGACTCTGCCAGCCTTCCGGTTACTTCGGCATTGATCTTGCCGCGTTCGCGAAAGATCGGACGAATCGTGGCGAACGCTTTTTTCAGCGAAAGAGCAAATCCGGTCAGAAAGGTAATCGCCAGCAGCGTCATCGTGACGCTGATATGAAAAAGCACGATCATGGCGATCAGCGCTGTTAGCAGCCCGCCGACAAG
>Ga0066903_100004036_pt1 | contig 12253 bp, 13 predicted proteins | sample PanSoiMetaGPlot1_FD_67491 | JGI IMG/M metagenome (GOLD analysis project Ga0066903, IMG submission 67491) | Tropical forest soil microbial communities from Panama analyzed to predict greenhouse gas emissions - Panama Soil - Plot 1 (version 2) | ecosystem: Environmental > Terrestrial > Soil >...
GAGACGGACGGGGCGTCGAGTTTTGTCGTAGTCGGGCAGTGGGATGATGTCGCCCGGGTCGACCAGCTTCTTGGGTTTCTTGGATTTATCGTTCATGGCTAAACGCTCCTCGACAATACGATATGAACCGTGGGGACTCGATAGAGACTGTTACTGCCGGTACCTTTAATACCAATGCCAACCCCACCGGTGCCGAATGATTGGGTCAGACTGGTGATGTCCATTTTGGGTGGGGTAGGTAGATCGGTTAAGGGATGATAATCCACACCGGTGTATACGAAGCTGGTACTCCATAATGCGTGGGGTAGGGTGGACGGGCGTACGTGTATGAGTACCAGGTTTAGTGATTTCATGCGGTCAACCCAGTCTCGGCATGCGGTTTGAAACGCGGGTGGGGACGTATCAAGGTCAAACGGGTAGATAAGGTCCTTGCCTTGACGGATCATTTTCCCATTGGCATCGACGATAGGTAAACTAGAGGGATCGAGTTGGGCGCGCGGGATTCGAATAACCTTAGGGTTTTTAGTGATTTGTAGCCTGAGGCGGGGACGAGGAATTGAGACGGGTGATGGGGGTTTTGCCTGATTTTTGACCGTTTTGACGACGATTACGCGGTGGTTCGTGGGGCAATCTCTGCGGTTGCAGCCACGTGGGTGGCACACGGGGCAGAACGTGCGGGCACAACTGGTGCAAATGATCCGACGGCCGTGTCGTTTATGTGCAGAACAGTATCGGTGGAAGCGACGGTTGGCGGCCTCCTGCAACTTATATCGAAATAAGCGATCATGCAACGACATATGAGATGCTCCTACCCGGTTAGAATTGAACGAGTGAAACTGGACGATGAACCAGGCGTTATGTGAAACGCATAAATCACTCCTTTGGCGGGCCTTATTTCAGAAAGCCGGATTTCGAACCCGGTAATCTGGCGAGATGGGCTCCGCCCGACGCAACTAATATGCCGTAAACGGGGGACACCCGGCTACAGGAATCGTAACTCGGTGAAAACGCTCCGGCATAGTGGGGTCGAGTTTGGGTCAATCGAAAAGAAAGCCGGGTCAATGTGGAAAAGTTCGGAGTCACGATTTTCGATATCGAAAACTGGGTCTGAAAAGGTGAAAGAAACCGGGTAGGAGAAGTGATGAAATGAATGATGAATTAGTGTGATGAAAACGGACGAAATGCGTTCTCATAAATGACGAGGGTGAAAATGAACCACGCCTGCTGGTGTTGACTCAAGGCGTTTGCCCGTAAACGGAAATGAAATAAGTGGGGTTGGACCCATGCTGGGTGGTGTAAAACGATGAAATGGGAAACCTTGACCCGTGAAGCCAAACGCGCCCTTGGTGTGTCCTTTCTTCTCATATTAATAATTTAAAATTTAATTTAATTTAATTAAAGGGTTAGTTATAAGGATAATTACAACGACGAGAACTGAAATTACGGGGTAGAACAAGAGAACACACACACCCCGCCGCGGAAGCCCGGGGTCAATCCAAGAAACGATCGAAATTGTACGGTGAACGTGGGTCAAAACGTGTGTTTCTCTCACGAAATCGAGGGTTTTTACGAAAAACCTTATAGAGGACGAGTTCTTCACCCAGGTTTGGGGCATAATGAGTGTCGGGGCGCCAGCTCGTGCATAGGTAACGATGAGAAAAAAACGGACCGTACGGAACGCATCGACCACGTCGTCGTCGCCACCACGGAATGAGCCGATGACGAATTGGCGGAAGTCTGTTCGCACGATTTGCCGGGAACTTGTCACCCAGCACAGCACGGATATCATGATGCGTCTCACGGACGGGCTCAAGTCAGTCAACCCCAAAACCGCGTTGAAGTTCATCTCGTTCATCGCCGCGTACGAGTCGGGCAAGCCCGTCGAGACCCATCGCATGGTTGGCCTGCAAGACGGCCCGGACGGCACTTACGATCTCACGCGGCTCAGCGGCAAGGAGCAGCGAGAACTCTTGAAGTTGCTTAGGAAAAGTCGCGACTCCGCTAGTTCGACACTACCTCCCAGCTCGCCGGACGTGGACGACGATCAATCATGAAAATCATGACTCATCGTCGCCGTCGTACTAATCGCGCCAATTCATCACTTAATCGCGCCCGCGCGTCGGCGTCGGCGAACGACCCAGTGGCTACCGCGTTGGTCAATACCCCAACCGAAGTCTTGGATTCATTGGTGGATCAGCTCGAACAGCAGGATGCGTTGGCTCGGTTGCGCAATTCCATACCACCAGTGTTCAACCCGCTGTTTCGTCCCGCGCGCTACAAAGGTGCCCACGGTGGTCGAGGCAGTGCCAAGTCGTGGTCGTTCGCTGAGATGTTGATTCATCGCGCCATCGCTCGTCCGGGGATGCGTGCGGTGTGCATTCGCGAGATCCAACGCTCCCTTGGACAGTCAGTGAAGCGATTGCTCGAAGACACGATCGCGCGCTATCATGTAGGTCCACGATTTGATGTCCTCAACAGTTTCATACGCACCCCGGGCAACGGACGGATCATCTTCCAGGGAATGCAGGACCACACCGCCGAGTCAATCAAGTCGTTGGAAGGATTCGACATCGCGTGGGTGGAAGAAGCGCAGGCCCTGTCACGACGTAGCATGGATCTGTTGCGACCCACCCTGCGTCGCGATGACAGTGAGTTGTGGTTCTCGTGGAACCCACGTCATGCCAATGATCCGGTAGATGATCTGCTGCGCAATTCCCCACCGCCCAACAGTATCGTCATCCAGGTCAACTACCAGGATAACCCGCACCTGCCCAAAGTGCTGCGCGATGAGTTGGAATGGGATCGCCGCCGTGATCCGGAAAAGTACGAACACATCTGGCTAGGTGGATACGAAAAGAACAGCGAGGCACGCGTCTTCAAGAATTGGCGCATCGAGGAGTTCGATACTCCACCAGATGCGCAGTTCTTGTTCGGTGGGGATTGGGGATTCGCGACCGACCCCGATGTCCTCGTCCGTGGCTATGTCGTGGATCGCTCCCTCTATATCGACGCTGAGGTGTACAAGATCGGTTGCGACATTGATGATACGCCTGCCTTGTTCGATTCGCTAGGTTGTACCCTGGACCATGTGCATGACATTGACCTAGACCGTAGTGTGCGGCATTGGAGTCGACCGAAGTGTCAAGCCATGGCTCGCGCGTGGGAACTTGTCACTGACTCGGCGCGTCCCGAGACGATTTCGTACATGCAGCGCCATGGGTACCCGCGGTGCATTGGGGCGAAGAAAGGTCCAGGCAGTGTAGAGGAGGGCGTGTCCTTCCTCAAGAACTACGACATCATCGTTCACCCGCGATGCATTCACGCAGCTGACGAATTGACCATGTACAGTTTCAAGAAACACAAGCTCACGGGCGCCATCATCCCCCAGCTGGAGGATAAAAAGAACCACGTCATTGACAGTTTGCGCTACATGGTGGAGCCGCTACGTACTGACCACGGCGATGGGAGTTTGACATGGTAGATGGCAATGGTCATGATCGCGAAGTGATGCGTACGGCGGACAATGGCAATGGCAGTGACGTCATTCCGTGGTCGCGTGCGGATCTGATGCTGCCGTTGATCGGGCGATCGGAGTTCGGAGATCGCAGTGGGTATCAGTTCATGGGGCGTCGGGATACCTACCGCGCCCTTGGCTATCGCTACGTCCTCACCTCACGCGACTACTGGGATCGGTATCGACGAGGTGGCATTGCGAAGCGCATCGTCGAGACGTTTCCCAAAGCCTGCTGGCGTGGCGGGGGTGAACTGGTGGAAGACGAAGACCCGGATACCCTCACCCAGTTTGAGCAAGCATGGACCGATCTCGACAAGCGACTGCACCTGTGGTCCGTATTCCAGCGTGCCGATACCTTGACAGGCCTAGGTCACTTCGCCATCATCCTCATGGGCGCGCCCGGTGAATTCAACGACCCGCTCGTTACATGCGCACCGAACGATCTGAAGTACTTGACTCCGTTTTCCGAACGCGATGTCCTAATCGAATCGTACGAAGACGACAAGACCAACGAACGCTTTGGCCATCCACTTTACTACCAGATCTTGCGGATGCCGTCGTCCATGCCGTACTCCCCGAGCATGTACAGCCGAGTGCATTACTCCCGCATCATCCACATTGCCGAAGATGCGTTGGACAACCCCTTGTTCGGTCCCCCGCGTCTGGAGAGTGTATGGAACTATTTGGACGACCTCGTCAAGGTTGTGGGTGGGGGATCCGAGGCGTTCTGGAAACGTGTGGACGGCGGCAAGCAATTGAAGTTGGATCCCTCTCTTCCAGTACCGACCAAGGAACAGACCGATGCGCTCCATCTCCAGCTCGAGGAGTACACCCACGAGCTGCGGCGGATCCTGACCACCAGGGGTGTGGAGATCCAAGACCTGGGTTCGTCGGTCGCGAACTTCCAGCAGCAAGTCAGCAGCCTGATGGATCTCATCGCGGCCACCACCGGCATTCCCCAGCGCATCCTCATGGGCAGCGAGCGGGGCGAGTTGGCCAGTACCCAGGATCAGTCGAATTTCGATGATCGGGTGATGGATCGGCGTACGGACTTCGCGGAGCCCTGCATCGTACGTCCGTTCGTTGATCGCCTCATCGCCCTTGGGACACTGCCGACCCCCGCGGATGATTACACCGTACGCTGGCCCGAGATCAAGAACCTCAACGACGCCCAGCGCATGGACATGGCCAACAAGGCCGCCACCCTGAATCAGACACAGGGCGAGGTCGTCGTTACGACCAACGAGATCCGCGATCGCATCCTGGGATTCCCGCCCCTCACCGAGGAGCAGCAGACCGAGATCGATGCGAAGAAGCAGGAACAAGCGGCAGCGGACGCCGCCAAGCATCAAGCCGAGTTGGAAAAGATCAACGCGAAGCTGGGCAACGTGCCACCCCCTCAATTACAGGCCGCGTCGTCGTACATTGACATTACCTCGTTGGAACATGCCCTGATCCACGACGACTTCGAATTGGCTGAAGCCATCGTGGGTCGTGCCCTGGCTCCGTTGCCCGATCGATCTGAGACCTTGACCGAGGCCGCTCGCCTCCGTCGCAAAAAGAAGACGCAGCCACGGTCATTGTCATGAACTCGCTACTCGCTGAACGTGTCGCGCGGCTCATCGTAGCCCAGGTCCAGCAACAACTGCGGTTACGTACGCACGATCCCATTGCGTCCTCATCACCCAGCTGGTGGGCCGACATTCTGATTCAACGTGCCTTGGGTGGTCCAGGCAGTGGATTCCATGGCCACGCGGGACGACCAGGAGAAGTCGGCGGTAGTACCTCGGGCAGTGGCGCAGATAAATTCGTGAAGCCGACAAAGAAGCCAGGCGAGAACATTGAGTCGTCGATCTATGTCACTGAACCCACGCGTCAACAGATCGATCATGTGTTGGGCGAGGGGGTGGATCCGCATCAAGTTGCCGCGAACATGGTCGCGGACTCGGATGAAAAGTTTCGAGTGATCGTGCGTCGGGGTGGGGTGCATAACCAGGACGCGATTCATATTCGCTTTGTTAGTGAAGCCGGTACGACGATTGAACGAGTGTTTCGACGCGACGCCTATGGACAATTAACCGTGGACCACGACTACTTCGAACTCGCCAAACAGAACGTCGGTGGCGCCAAAGACATCTTGCGATCGTCCTTTGCCGAGTACGAACGCCTTGGCGTTGTGGCCGTACACATGGAAGCCAACATCGATGTGGGTGGCTATGCCTGGGCCCGCTACGGCTTCGTCCCTATTAACCCGGGCCACATCCTGGGCAAGGTGGCCAATGAACTGGAGGACAGTAATCCGTACAAGGGCAGTACAGCCGATCGCTTGCTCAAAGCAACGAACCGCGAACTGAACAAGGATCGACCCGATGGCCATTTCTTATGGAAGATCGCGGACACCGAAGCCATCGGGAAGCAGGTCCTCCTCGGTTCCTCATGGTCAGGTAAGTTCGACATGAAGGACACCGCCGCGATCGCGCGATTCAATCACTATGTCAACCCGAAATCGGCTACGTCCAAGGCGCCCATTGCCAAGCGACCACGCCCACGTACGTTCAATCCGATCCCAGGACGCAGCCGTGGGTAATGAACTTTTCTATCGCGACGGTCCAGACGGCCAACCGCAAGACCGCCGCATTTGGGACGACCTCCTCGGCGACGATCACCTCCCAGAGGAACTGGACTATGGCCTCGACGAAACGGACCTCGACGAATCAGAGTCAGACACAGACAAGGAGTGATGACATGACCACACACGCGCACGACACGCCCCCGCCGCCGCCGCATGATATTGGTGGGCCGGTCCAGAGCAAATCGACCAAGCCCGCCCCGCCGTCGTATGCTCCTACCAGAGAGCGTCGCGCGCCGAACCTGCTCGACGGAGCGGATCACACTCCGTACTTGGCGAGCGGGGAACCCAAGGAGGACGACCCCCCGCGCGGCCCCACGGTGCCGACGAACTACGGCGATCTGGATGCCGACTCGGTGATCAACAACCGTATCGGCGGTGTCGGGGTGGTCCACATCCTGGCTGACACTGAAGCGCTGAAGGCGCAGGAAGCCAAGGCCGCCGCAGCCAAGGCCGCCGCACCCCCACCTGCGGAATCAGCGAAGCATTCCCATTCGTCGGCGTCGTAGGCGGTCGGCGTCGTGGACGTACGAGATGTGGTGTATCGGCTGGCCGCGAGGATACCCGGTTGGAAGCGGGTCCTGGCGGCCGGTCGTACGCACGAGCGCATACTGGCGCATCACTTCGCCCATGCGTTTGCCACGGGTGGCGCGTTTCTGCCTGAGACGTTTCACTCACACCAGGAAGCCGAAATCGCGTTGGATCAGGTTGTGCGCATTGTAGAACAGCAAATGGCCGACGGGCTGCCCGATCTCCTCTACAACGCCTTGGTGGCGGGTGGCAACGCCGCGGCATCGAATTTGCAGTTCACCTCGCGTATGACCCAGCGCTTCGTTGATAATCGCGCGCTCGCGAAGGGGGGAACGGGGTATGCGTTCAATCGCAGTAACCCAAAAGCCGTCGAATGGGCGCGGGACCACGCCGCCAAGTTGGTGGGTGGGATTACCCGGACGACACGCGATAAGATTCGTGAAATCATTGGCGACGTGTTAGACGGCGATTCGACATGGACCCAGGCGATGGGCGATTTGGAAGACATTTTCACCGACAAAGACCGGGTGCGGACCATTGCCAGAACTGAATCTATGACCGCGGTGAACCAAGGACAGCGGGCGCTGTGGGATCAGGCAGTCAACGATGGCTATCTCGATGGCGATGAAAATCAAGTATGGATCGTAACACCGGACGACAAGCTCTGTGACATCTGCGATCCCCTTGACGGCGCCACCGCCCCACTGGGGAAGGACTTTGACGAGGACGGACCACCTGCGCATCCGAATTGTCGGTGTACGATCGGATTGCTGGGGTGATCATTTATCTTATGGCACTCATCAGTGTGATTTCGGCGGTGGTCGCGGTCGTGGCCGTGGGTATGTGTGCGTGGAATCTCCATGTCGTAGCGCAGTTGGAAGAAAACTTGACGAAGTTTGAGGCGCGACTCGATCAATTGACGAAAGATTTGGGAGGATAGCGATGCCCGGACGTCCACATCACTCAGAAAAGTGGCATCGGTGCTGGGAGAAGGTGCAGAACCAAGGCCACAGTGCCTCGTCCGCGGCCGCGATCTGTACCGAATCCATTGGCGACGAGTCGTTTGCCGAAGGTACCCCCGCCGACATCATCGCCACCATTACCCAGGACGAAATTCGCGATGCGGGTGGATCTGTTCCCTCCTACACCCAGACGCGGGACATTCACTTGGTCGCGGCCGCTGGGAAAATCCGTACGTCGCAGTATCGCGGACGTGAACATATCGTCATTCCCATCACTGCCCTCGTGGAAGGGGTGCTGCATGCGGTCAACAGCAGCGAACCCGAGCTCGTACTGGCCGAGGAGTTTGCGTTGGCCCATACGAGTTGGAACGGGCGTCCGGTGATGATGAACCACCCTGAGGCCGAGGGGAAGAAGATCTCGGCCAACGACCCCACCGTGCTTGAACTCAATCAACTAGGGCAGGTCTTTCATACCCAGATCGTGGATCGCACACTGGCGATGGAAGCGTGGGTCGATCCGGAACGCGCGGCTGCGATTGGCACCGACGGCAAACGCCTACTCGAACGTATCAAGACCGCCAACCCACGCGACCCGCTGGAAGTTAGCGTCGGGGTGTTCATGATCGCCGAAGCCAAGGACAGTGAGTTCAATGGCAAACCGTACAAGGCCATTTGGCGACACATCACTCCAGATCACTTGGCCATTCTGAGCGAGGGACGCACCGGGGCGTGCTCGGTGGCCATGGGATGTGGCACGCGGTACTTGGCGACTGCGAAAGCTGGGTACGAAGAAATTATCGCTGGTGGCGAACTCCGTGCGGCGTGTGATTGCCAAACGAAACCTGTCGCACTCACCACCGCCGAAGCCGACGCCCATATCGCCGATGCGTTGGTGGCCGACGCACTCATCCTCCAGACTTTGGGTGGTCAAGGGTCTGGCAATTGGGGACACAGCGGTCGTCCTGGTGAGATCGGTGGCAGTGGCGACAGTGGTGGCAAAGACACGATGACCCGGTTGCGCGACAAGAAAATCGAACGGTTGCAGAAAGCCGGAAAGCCAATCGAAGGAAAGGACTATCCAACCGGAATGGCACCACCGACCGAGAATCGTATACCCAAGGGTGGTCATCAAGAAGGCGATCGAGTACGTGTGCGGGGCAACAACGGTCGTGCCGCAGTTGGTGGCGAGGGTAAGAGAGGTACCATTAGTTCGTCGCAGGGATCGTTTCACGTCGTAAAATTTTCAAAAGGAGAGTCGGCATCATACCACGAGTCCGATTTGCACAATCTCAGCAGGAGGTAGACATGACGAAGGCGGAACGGGTCAAGGCCCTGATGGGCCGCACACACGCCGCGGTGAAGGACGAGAAGATCCTTACTGCGGCAAGCGACGACATGCTGAAGGCGTTGGAGGACGGCGCCGACGCGGCGGACAAGGCCGAGAAGGACGCCAACGAGAAGGCGGAGAAGGAGAAGAAGGAGCAGGAGGAGCGCGACGCCGCGAAGAAGAAGGCTGCGGCCGAGGGCAAGGACGACGGCGCCGACGACGACGAGGACGACGCCGCCGCCGACAAGGGAAAGAAGCGTACCGCCGAGGGCGAACGCAAGATCGAGGAGCCGCCGATGACCGAAGAGAAGTGGCTCGAGACCGCACCGCCCAGCATTCGTGACATGGTCGCACGGCACAAGGCGGCAGATGCCAAAGCCAAGGATGCACTGGTCGGCAAGTTGAAGACCGCGCAGACCGTGTTCACCGAGGCGCAGCTGAAGACCAAGTCGGTGGAGCAGTTGGAAGAGATCGCGGCACTGGTGAAGGTGGAAACGGCGCCGGTCGACTTCTCGGGTCGCGCCCCGCGCGCGGCCGAAGAGAACGACTACATCACCCAGCCGCCGCCGGACGGATACAAGATCGCGCTCGAGAAGCAGCGCGCAGCCAAGCAGTAGGCCGCAAGGCAGAAAGGATCGGTGAACAGATATGGCAATCACTCGGTATCCACCAAGGACGATTCTCCTTGGTGGGCATGACGGCGGGCATGCCGTCATTGTGAACGATGTCGTCGCGGGAGAAGCCATTCTTCCCGGCACACTCGTTCAGCGGTTCCAGAAATCCGCTGGTGTGGTCGCGTACCGGAAGAACAACGTGGCGTCCGTATCCCAGCAGCGGGCCGTGGCCCTCAACGCCTCCATGCTCAACCGGGGCGTGGACGATTCGTGGGCCAGCGGCGAACTCCTCGAAGTGGGTATCCTGTCGCCGGGCGATACGGCGTGGGTGCTCATTGCCTCGGGTGCCACCGCCGTCGTGGCGGGGGACTTCCTCGAGTCGGCCGGCGATGGCACGGTTCGCAAGACCGGGACCCAGGCGAACGCGTTGTTCATCGCGCTCGAAGACACCAACAACAGCACCGGAGCACTGGGCAATCCGGGGCGCATCAAGTCGGAGGCCTTCTAATGGAAAGAGTCCATCCAGGAGCCTCGGACGCCATTGCGTTCCGACTCCTCAATTCCGGTCTCACGATCCCAGAGCTGCGGGCAGCGGCTCCGTTGGAGGAACGTGCGCAGAAGCTCATTGACCAGACCGTGGTCGAAGTGGGCGTTGAACGGTTGGTGTTTGCGGCCGACATCTTGTCGTTCGGTCTCACTTTTCCATTGACCGATCCGCTGTCGGTGATGGAAGTTCAGTGGGAACGTATTTCGAAGACGGGCGGCGCGCAGCGAACCATGAATCCGTCGGCGCGGGGTGAAAATCAATTGCCGGACCGCAGCATTCGGACCATTCCGGTATACCTCACCACCGACGACTTCAGCATGGGCGTGCGCACCCTCAAGATGTCGCAACGCGTCGGCGTACCGCTCGACACCACGCTCATCTCTCAGGCTACGCGGCGAGTCAATGAGGCGATCGAGGATGCCAGCATCAACGGCGCCGGCATCACCATCGGTGCGGGGACGACCCCGGGCGTGCTCAACGCACCCAATGCCGGTACGCAGGCGTTGTCGGCGGATTGGACCGGTACGAACACCATCGGCACCACCGGTCCGGCGATCGTGCAGGACGTCATCAACATGATGTCGGTCCTCCAGGGCAAGCGTCGGTACGGTCCGTACATGTTGTACGTGGGCACCAAGGCTGGGAACATGCTGGCTGGTGACTTCAAAGTCAACACGACGGACACGATCAACGATCGTCTCATGCGGATTCCCGGTCTTTCGGGCGTTCGTGTGGCCGATCAGATGCCCGGGGCGTCAACTGGTCCGCAGTGCTTCATGATCCAGATGACCAGCGATGTGGTCGACATGATCACGGGGCAGGCGCCGACGGTCATTCCGTGGACGAGCAACGATGGCTTCACCTTGTTCTGGCTGGTCATGGCGATCATGATCCCTCGGTTCAAGGACGACTACGACGGCAACTCGGGGATCTGCATCGGCGTGAAGTAAACACATCGGGCCCATACGTGTTGGGGTGCGTGTGGGCCCGCAGGTCTACGAGGTTGCTATGCCGCCACCATTAGAGATACCGATCGACGTGACACCGGGAGGACCAACGGCGAATTCATATGCCACGGTAGCCGAAGCTGATCTGTACAACAGCACGCGACCGCAGGGTGGTGCCTGGACTGGTGCGGACTCGGCGAAAGAGGGTGCGCTCAAGTGGGCCGCACTCCTGCTGGATGCGTCGTTCGTATGGACGGGTAGCGCCAGTACGGACACGCAAAATTTGTGTTGGCCGCGCACCGGCATGCTCACCAGAAACGGGTTTCCCATTGACCCTGCCGTGATTCCGGACGATCTAAAGTACGCGCAGTGCGAGTACGCCCGTCAGTTGATGGTCACCGACTTGACCGCGACCAACGACGTGGCTGTGCAGGGGATCACATCGGTCAAGGCCGGATCGGTCGGCGTGACTTTCAACAAGAATCGTACCCAAGCGGAAGAAGTCGCGCTGATGCATTCGAACTACGACTACCTCACCAAGAATATCCCGGACGCCGTGCGTCTGCTTCTCGTACCCAGTTGGTATACGCAACAGCAAGTGCTCATCTCCGATCCGAAGATGTTGCAACCGTTTTACTTGACGGTGGATCGATGACCAGCACGATTCTCGAAATCATTGAACAGGGAGGAGTGTACTGGCTCATCCTCGAATGCGGTCATTGGTACAAGTGGACTGGGAAGGAGTTGCCGAAAGAGGATACCATTGACTGTCCCAAGGATGACCCAGGAACTCGTCCCCATCCGCATCCGAAGGTGGAGCCATGAGCCTACTCGATACACTTCGTTCGGGAGTGGCGATCACGGACAAGGTGACGAAACCGTTGCAGGCGACGGTGAAATTCGAGAAGCATCTGGGAGATGATGGCTACGGCAGTGACACCTTCGGTCCGCCGCAGTATCTGCCGGCGATCTGCGATTGGCGACAACAAGAATTGCGTACGGCGCAAGGCGAACTCACGGTCAGCCGAGTCGCCATCACGTTTCTGAATGTGGCGGATGTCGCTCGGGTAACGAACAACGAAGGCATTGACGAACAGGATCGGCTTACCCTCCCAGACGGTACGACCGGACCGATCCTGGACATGAGTGGATTCATCGATGCGGGTACGGGACAGCCGGTGG
>Ga0066903_100004037_pt1 | contig 12251 bp, 10 predicted proteins | sample PanSoiMetaGPlot1_FD_67491 | JGI IMG/M metagenome (GOLD analysis project Ga0066903, IMG submission 67491) | Tropical forest soil microbial communities from Panama analyzed to predict greenhouse gas emissions - Panama Soil - Plot 1 (version 2) | ecosystem: Environmental > Terrestrial > Soil >...
GGACGGCGTGGCGAGCTCCGGCAGTCCGACCGCGTTGAGCAGGCTGGCGGACATGCGCGACGCGTACGCTTCGCCCGACATCGTCACGACCGGGAGGCCCGCCCACAGCGCGTCGCTGGTGGTCGTGCCGCCGTTGAACGGGAAAGTGTCGAGAAACAGATCGGCGAGCCGGTGGCGTGCCAGGTGGTCCGCGTAGGGCAGACGTCCGGCGAAGACCAGGCGATCGGGGTCCACCGCCCGGCTCCGGGCCTCCAGGCGCAAGTTCTCGATGATCGATCGATTGTCGGCGACGAGCCACAGCACGCTCGCCGGGACCTGACGCAGAAGATGCATCCACGCGCCGAACATCTGCGGGTTCAGCTTGTAGCTGCTGTGAAAGACGCAGAACACGAAGGCGGCTTCCGGCAGGCCGACATCGGATCGCGCCGGTGTGTGGTCGGAAATTCTCCGCATCGCGTCATTGGCCTGGAAGCAGTCCGGCAGATGGACCACGCGCTCCGAATAGTACGCGCGCGCCGCAGGCGGGATGACGATCGGGTCGGCAACGATGTAGTCGATGAAGGGGGCGCCCATCGTCCCGGGATAGCCGAGGTAGCTCACCTGAATCGGGGCCGCGCGTTGCGCCAGAATGTTCAGTCTTGCGCCTTGCGTCAGGCCGGCGAGGTCGATCGCGATGTCGACCTCCATCTTGCGCATCAGCGCGACGATGTCGGCATCGCTGCGGCTCTCGACGTCGATGAACTCGGTGACCGCGCGCATGACGCGCCCGCGCGTGGCGCTCGTGTGATGCGTGGAGAGCGACAGGGCGTAGACGTCGAAGGCGCTCTTGTCGTGATGCTCCAGCATGCCGGCCGTCAGGTACGAGACCGGATGATCACGAAAATCGGGCGAAAGATACGCGAGGCGGATGCGCGGTCCCGCGGGTCGCCGTTCCGGCGGCGGAGCGGCCAAGGCGGCGACGACGTCGGCGACGAAGCGCTCGTTCGCCCGACGCTGATCGGCCGGAGATGAGGAAACCGCGAGCGCCGTCAGCGGATCGAGCGCCGCGGCTCCGCCGCGCAGCTCCGTCAGCAGACGCGCGCATTGCTCATCCAGATCCTTCCAGTCGCACAGCCACATTTTCGCGTGCAGGCGGGCCGCCGCCAGGGACTCCAGGTCGGCCTCGAGGGCGCCGGCTTGGTCGTACGCGGCGAGCGCCTCGCCATGCCGTCCCAGCTCGGCGAAGATCGCGCCGCGCGCGAGCCACGCCTCGCCGAGCCCGAGGTTGCACGCGAGAGCCCTGTCGTAGGCCGCGAGAGCCTCGCCGGTCCGCCCGCGGCGCCGCAAGATGCCGCCGCGGCACATCCATGCTCTGGCGAGGTCGGGTCGCATCGCGAGGGCCTGGTCGAGCGCCGCGTCGGCCTCGTCGAACCGGAAGAGGTCGGCCAAGGCGGCGGCGCGGCCGAGCCACGCCGCCGCGGGCGGCCGCTGTGTGGCGATCGCCGCATCATAGTCGGCCAGGGCCTGGTCGTAGCGCCGCAGCCCAAAGAGCGCATTGCCGCGCCCGAGCCGCGCCTCGGCGAGATCGGGCTGTAACCGCAGCGCCGTATCGAACGCCGCCACGGCGTCCTCGTGCCGCTTGAGGCGAACCAGGGCGTTGCCGCGGTTCGTGTGCGCGTCGACAAGACGCGGCTGCAGCGCGATCGCGCGATCGCAGCTCGCCAGCGCGTCCGCGAAGCGCTCCAGCGCATTCAGCGCGTGAGCGCGATTGCTGTACACCTCGGCAATGCGAGGCTCCACGGCGATGATCCTGTCGTAGCCCGCGAGCGCATCGGCGAATTGCCCGTTGCGCGCCTGACAGGTCGTCAGGACCATCAGGGCCTCGATGTTGCCCGGGTTGGCGGCGAGCGCCGCCTCGGCGAACCCGCGTGCCTCGTCGAACTTCTCCCGGCGCAGCGCGACGGTGGCGAGATTCGTCAGGATCGAGGCATTGCCCGGCGCAAATGTCAGCGCCTCGCGCAGCCGCAATTCGGCATTCGCATAGTCCGCCGTGTCGAAAAAGCGCAGCGCCTCGAAAAAGAGCTGCTTGGCCTTCTCGACGTCGTTCATTCCCGGAGTCAATCCGCCGTGGCGCCGCGGCGAAGGTCCGCCTCGATCATCAGCCGGGTGTTGCCGCCGAAGCGGACGCGGTAGACCTGCATGTTCTCGAGGATGCGCTGGACGTAATTGCGCGTCTCCGAGAACGGAATGCGCTCGACCCAGTCGACCGGGTCGACGCGCGGGTCGCGTGGATCGCCGTAGCGCTCGACCCATTCCTTCACCCGGCCCGACCCCGCGTTGTATCCCGCGAAGGCGAGGATGTACGAGCCGCGATAGCGCTCGAGGTCGTCGGCGAGCTCGGCCGCGCCCATCTGCACGTTGTAGACGTTGTCGTGCAGCAGGCGGTGCTGGTCGAACGACACGCCGAACTTCTTGGCGATGTAGCGCCCGGCTTCCGGCGTCACCTGCATCAGGCCGAGCGCCTTCGCGCTCGACACGGTCTTCGGATTGAAGGCGCTCTCCTGGCGCGCGATCGAGTACACCACCGCCGGCTCGACCGCGGGCGCGATGGCGTTGTAGCGCGGCAGGCCGCCCACCGGGAACGCGAACTGGTCGAACGCAAAGCCGCGGCTGAGCGCGATCTTGCCGATGAGCAGGACCGAGCGGGCGTCCCCGTTCTTCTCGGCGATCTCGGCCAGCATCGCCAGCGCGGCCTGGTCGGCGCTCTTGTCGGCGAGGTCGGCGACGAAGGACGCGACCAGCTCGCGTTCGTCGAGCGCGTAGAGGAGCTCCACGGCGCGCACGACCTCGAGCATCGACAGGGCCTGGCGCCGCTCGGCCGTGAGGGGAGGCGGAGGCGCGAAGGCGATCTCGCCGTGCCCGAGCCGGGCGCGTGCCAGCTGGCCGTAATAGGCGGTGGCGTAGTGCGCGGCGGCCTCGTAGCGGGCGCGCGCTTCCTGCGGCCGGTTCGCCGCCTCGGCGGCGCGGCCGAGCCAGTAACCGGCGCGCGAGATGGTGATCGGGTTCGCGTTGCCTTCGGCGACGCGGGCAAAATGCCGGGCGGCGAGCGCGGGATCGTGCAGGAAGCGCAACGCGATCCAGCCGGCCGTGAACTGGTGCTCGGCGTGGTAGTTGCTCTTGCTCGGCGGGGCGGCGTCGCGCGCGACCGCATAGGCGGTCCTGGCATCGCCGATGTCGAGCAGCTTGCGGGCAACGAGCCGCCGCTCGATCCACCACTCGTCGAGGTTGGCGAGCTGATCCGGGTCGCGCGGTGCGGTCAGCAGCAGCGCGCCGGCTTCCGCGATCTTGTCGTGGCGGCGCAGCCACTGCGTGCGCGCGAAGACGTAGCCGGCGTCGTGCCACGCCGCGGCCGGCACCGCGTCGAGCTGGGCCTTGGCGTTGCTCGCATTCTGCAGCACCGAGATGCGCGCCTTGGCGATCGCCGGCTGGTCGCCGCCGAGCCGCCTGGCGGCGCGCAGCCCGGCGTCGAGGTCGTCCTTCGCGTAGAGCGCGCGGTCCATGCGGGCCTTGTCGTCGGCCCGGCCGATCAGCTCGCCGAACAGGTCGAGCGCCTGCGTTTCGAGCTCCTGCGAGAACGAGTCGGTGCGCCAGGCCTCGCGCACGAGCGCCTGCGCGCCGGCGCGGTCGCCGTCCAGCATGAGGGCGCGGGCGAGCGCGAAGCGGCCCTTGGCGCTCAGCGGTCGCGTGTTGGCGAAGTAGGCGCGCACGGTCGCGGACCCGGCGCGCTCCTGCCACAGGCTGGCCTCGGCGCGGCGGCGGAACGTGACGTTGCTCGGCCAGCCCGGATTGGCGGAGATGAAGGCGCTGTAGCGGGCGAAATCCGCCTCGTTGTCGTCATTGCGCAGGATCACCCATTCGACCAGCTTGCGGGCGAGCGGATCGGCGATGTCGCGTTCGATCGCGCTCGCATCGCCGAGACGCCCGGCGTGTACGCGCCCGAGCGCCTGCTTGACGGCATCGACATCGCTTTGCGGCGTGACGGCCGTGGTCGCGCGCGCGAGCGGGATCCCGGCGGTGGGTGGCGGCGCATACGCAATCGTCATGGCCTGACCGGCAGGCTCCGCATGCGCGGCTGCCGCAGGCGGCAACGGCCCCGAGAGCGAGCGGCTGGACGCCTTGACGCCGTCATGCGTCGCGGCCGTTTTGCGCGGCTTGTCGGCGGTCTTCTTGTCGGCGGGCTTCTTGTCCGCGGGCTTCTTTTCGCTCTTCTTCTCCGAAGGCTTTTTCTCGGATCCCTTGTCGGCCGCCTTCTTGTCGGCCGTCTTCTCGTCCGCCGTCTTCTTCGTCTCGGCCTTGCTGTCGCGACTGGCTGCGCTCTTCTGGTCCGCCTTGGTGGTGGACTTCGGGTCCGCCTTGTTGTCGCTCGCGGCAGAGGCCGGCGGCGCGAGCAGCAGGACGGCGGCGAGCGCCCACAGCCAAGCGGTGCGGTTCTTCCCGATCACAGGCAAGCGTCCCCTTGCGGCCCAATCATTGTCCGTCCTGGAACCTATTGCGTTGATAAAATTGACGAAACCCTAATCGAGGCGAAACGTGGCGATGTTGAGACCAGTGGCATGGCGTCGCCCGCGCGAGCGGTAACCTGCTGGCTGCCGGAACAGCGCCGCGCAGCTAGTGTCCCGATTCCGAAGTTCGCAAGCATTCGCAGCGACCTCTGAGCGAACTTCGGAATCGAAAGGACACTAGCAACTCCATGATTCTAGTGCCGCTTTTGAACCCGAAGTTCGCAACCGAGCCCGCCGAGAAATCGTGCGAACTTCGGGTTCGCGGCACTAGGCTTCACCGAAATCGTTGGCCGGCATCGCGGAAATTCGTTAGTCTGATTACGCAACAAAGGTTAACGGTTGGGCGTTTCGGCGAGAGCCCGCCCTTGCCGGACCCGAGGAACCGCCCAATGTCCGCGAACATCGCCGCCAAGACCAATTTCCGGGGATCGTTTACCGCGCTGGTCACCCCCTTCAAGGACGACGCCGTCGACGAGGGCGCCTTCCGCGGCTTGGTCGAATGGCAGATCGCCGAGGGGACCAGCGGGCTGGTGCCGGTCGGCACCACCGGCGAGAGCCCGACGCTGTCGCACGACGAGCACAAGCAGGTGGTCGAGTGGTGCATCGACCAGGCGAAGGGGCGCGTCCCGGTGATCGCGGGCGCCGGATCGAACTCCACGCGCGAGGCGATCGAACTCGCTCAGCACGCCGAGGAGGCGGGCGCCGATGCCGTGCTGGTGGTCACGCCGTACTACAACAAGCCGACGCAGGAAGGGCTCTACCAGCACTTCAAGGCGATCAATGACGCGATCGGCATCCCGATCATCATGTACAACATTCCGCCGCGCTCGGTGATCGACATGTCGGTCGACACCATGAAGCGCCTCTACGACCTCAAGAACGTCGCCGGCGTCAAGGATGCGACCGCCAGCATGGTGCGGGTCTCGCAGCAGCGCGCCGCCATGGGCGAGGGCTTCAACCAGCTCTCCGGCGAGGACGCGACCGCGCTCGGGTTCATGGCGCATGGCGGCCACGGCTGCATCTCGGTCACCTCCAACGTCGCGCCGCGCCTGTGCGCCGAATTCCAGAGCGCCTGCCTGCGCGGCGATTACGCCGCGGCGCTCAAGCTGCAGGACAAGCTGATGCCGCTGCATCAGAACCTGTTCATCGAAACCAGCCCGGCGCCCGTCAAGTACGCGCTGTCGGTGCTCGGCAAGATCGCCGAGACGCTGCGGCTGCCCATGGTGCCGCTCGCCGAGAAGTCGAAGGCGGCGGTGCGCGACGCCATGGTGCACGCCGGCCTGGTGAACTGACGACCAATCTTTTGCGGAACGCGAGCTCCGGCCTTTCGGTTGGCGCGCCGGGGAGGCGTCTCAACCGGGGAGGGTGACCCATGCTCGAGGAATTCAAGAAATTTGCGATGCGCGGGAACGTCGTCGACTTGGCGGTCGGCGTCGTCATCGGTGCGGCCTTCGGGGCGATCGTCAACTCCCTGGTCGCCGACATCATCATGCCGATCATCGGCGCAATCACCGGCGGGCTCGATTTTTCCAACTACTTCGTGCCGCTGTCCTCCAAGGTCACCGCGACGGCGCTTGCAGACGCGAAAAAGCAAGGCGCGGTGCTCGCTTGGGGAAATTTCCTGACGATCCTGATCAACTTCATCATCATCGCGTTCGCGCTGTTCCTCGTGGTCAAGCTGGTCATCAACCGGCTCTACAAGCCCGATCCCGCCAAGCCTGCGGCGCCGCCGGCGGATGTCCAGCTGCTCACCGAGATCCGCGATATCCTGAAGGCTCAGTCGCCGGCGCGCTAGTGTCCCGATTCCCGCTTTAGCGCGTCCGGCGCCCCAGCCATAAGTGCACCACCAGCGCAAGCGGCAGGGCGAAGCCGACCGCGATGTGCAGGTCGCTGACCCAGGGCCGCAGCGTTTCGGAGCCCGCGTAGTAGAGGCCGAACGCGGTTGCGATCAGCAACGTGTTGATCGCGATCATGATCGGGCCGGTCAGGCGGTTTCGCCCGCTGCGCCAGGCGCGCCGGATGTGCAACGGCACCAGGGCGCCGAGCAGCAGGAGCGTCACCATGGCGGCGCCGCCGTGCAGCATCAGCATCTTGGGGGCAATGTCCTGCCAGAGGTCCGGCTCCAGCGGATCCTTGCGCCAGTCGGCCACCAGCCAGACTGCCCCGCTGATCGTCAGGACCGCGAAGACGGCATAGAGCGCGGCGCGATAGCGCGGTTCAAGCCGCACGGTCGGCCTGCCAGGACGGCGTGACGCGGATCTCGCCGTCGCGCCGCACCATGAGCGCGCTGGCGGCGAAATGCGCGAGCAGCCCGGCTGCGGCTTCGCCGTCGATCATGACGACCTTGGTGAGCGCATCCGCCATCATGGCGGAGGGCGCGCGCACGGTGGCTCCCGCGACCGCGATCGCAGGCGCATGCGCGCGCGGATCGAATACCGCGGTCCGGGCGACGAGGGGCGAATCGAACGGATCGAAGCGCCCGCCGGTCGAAGCGAGGGCTTCGTTGCTGATCTCGACCGCGCCGATCGTCTCCCGCGGGTCGCGAGGGTCGCGCATCTGAACCGACCAGGCGCTCGGCCCGAATGCGGCGAGGTCGCCGCCGGCATTGACCAGGGCGGCGGTGACCTCGCGCGCCCGCAGCGCCTCGATGGCGCGGTCGACCGCGAAGCCTTTGGCAATGCCGCCGAGATCGATGCTCGTCTGCGGGCGGCGAAAGCGAATGCGATGGTTGGCCCGCATCTCGATGGCCTGGCCGGGCGCCGGCGTCGCGTCGCCCGCGCGGCCGGCGGCGGTTCGCGGAAGCAGGCCCGCTGCCTGCAGCAGCGGCGCCACCGTGACGTCGAACGCACCGCTCGAGCGGCGATTGAGATCCATTGCGGCGGCGATCACGTTCCAGGTCCACGCGTCGACCCGCACCGGCCGCGTTGCGGCGGTGCGGTTGAGCCGGCTCACGTCGCTCGCCGGGTCGTGAAAGCTCATCAGCCGATGGACCTTCGCGATCGCGGCGAATGCCGCGTCGGCGGCGGCATCGAGGCCGGATTGTTCCGGTCCGATCGCGGTCATCTCGACGAAGGTGCCGAGCAGGGGCCGCGCACGATGGATGCTAACGGACGCCATGACCATACAGCCCGAGGATCTTCTTCACCCCTTCGGTCACGTGATGGGAGGAGAGCGTGGCGCCCGAGATGTTACGGATGTCGTTGCCGACCGAGAGCGGGCTCGCGCTGGTCTTGCCGACGAATTGCCCGAGCCAGCTCGGCCCGCGGACCTCGCCGCCATACGATTCGCGATACTGCAGGATGTCGACGCGACGCACGCGGCCGCCCGGATCGAGCGCCACCGCATAATCGATGTAGAGATGCTTGCCGATGACGCGGTCGAACACGAACAGTCCGACCACCTGGCCGCCGGCCTGCGCCTTCCACACGCGGCCGGGCTGCGCCTCGACGAATTGCGTCGCCGACGGAAAGGCGAGCTTCTGCGCCTCCGGTATCGACAGATACTGGACCGCGTGCGCCGACGACGCCATCGAAACGACCGCGGCCGCCGGCGCGGTCCACTTGACCCAATCAGGCATTGCGTCTTGCTTCCTTGTGACCGTGGCGCCGGGCTTCCGGCCGCTCAGAATCAGAAGAAGAATCCGACGGCGCCGAGGAAGGAGTCGGCATTGGCGCCGGCCGGATCCTTGTTGATCACCTTCTGGTAGTTCGCCTTCAGCACCACCTTGGGCGAGGGGAAGACCGCGACGCCGACGGTGTGGAACTGCAGCTGCCCGGCCCCGGTCGGCGTGTTGTCGTCGGTGCCGGCGAAGCCGTTCGTCTGCAGGTTCTCGCGCGTGTAGCGATAGAACGGCACCGCTTCCCATTCGCTGTTGAGGATGATGCCGAGCGGGACGTGATAGGCGATCTCGCCCGAGGCGCCCCACATGGTGCGGCCCACATTGTTGGTCGGATCGGTATCGTTGTTGGCGCGCAGGTTGGCCGGATTGCCGAACCACGCCTGCACGTACTCGCCGCGCAGCTCGAGGCCGGTGTTCGGCACGCGGTAGCGGAACTCGGCGTCGAACATCGTGAGGCTCGAGTGGCCGAGGAAGTTGCCCATGTCGTCATGGGCGGCGCGCGGCGTGGTGTTGGGCGAGTAGTAGGCGCTCACGCTGCCGGCGAAACCCGGCCAGAAGGTCGGCGCGAAATCGAGCCGGCCGGAGACCGCCAGCGTGCTTGAGAGTTGCGAGAAATCGCCGAGCGGAGGATTGGAAAATCCGAGCGCGTCGAGGCCGCTGATGCCGGCCGCGTAAGGCACGCCCGGCGGCGGCGCGGTCTTCGCGTCGGTGCGGGCATCGAACGAATCGCCGAAATCTTCCTGGCTCGCGCTGACCATCACCTGGTACTTCAGGCCTTCGACGATGGTGCCGTAGACGCTGCTGCCCGGCACCTTCCAGGTCGACGGGATCAGCCCGTTGTAGAGCTCCGGCCGCAGCACGCTGTAGAACTGGGTCGGCTCGTGGTGCTGGTTGATGTAGCCGATCGGCACGAGGTCGATGCCGGGCGCGCGCCAGTTGAACTGGTCGACGATCTTGAAGTCGATCCACAGCTGCTCGATCTCGGCGGTGCCGTGCAGCTTGTCGTCGTTGTCGAAGCCCGAGCCGGCGTGCTCGAACTCGATCTCGGCGTTGAAGATGATGTTGTCGGTGATCTGATAGGTCGGGAGAAGCACGAAGCGGCGTGCGTCGAAGCCGCTCTGCCACTGTCCGCCGGCGGCGGGATTGCGCTGGGCGCCGAAGAAGAACTCGCCGTAGGCGCCGATGCTCAGGCCCGGGACAGGCGAATCGAGGACGCCGAGGATCGGCTTGCTGCTGGGCGTCGCGGGCGCGGCCGGAGCGCTTGCGGGCGTCGGCTTGACGTCGGCGGGCGGCGTCGCTTCGGCGTAAGGGCCGGTCGCGCTGCGCGTGGCGGGCGCGTGCGTCGCCCGCGTGGAGGCGGGCGAAGGGGCTGCCGAATTCACCTGACGCAGCTGACCCTCGAGCATGCGGATGCGCTTTTCCATCGCGTCGAGCTTCCTGAGCAGCGCCTCGTTCGATGCCGCGGCGTTTGCCTGGCGGGCCGGCGCCGGCTCGTCGCCCGCGCGCGCTGCGCCGGTGCCGAGCGCCAGCAGCGACGTTGTCGCGAGCAACGCGGCGACCACACCGGGCCAACCGGGATTGCGTTTTTGGCGGGGAGAACGGGCTGGTGCTACCACGAGGCCGCACACGCGCGGGGGGACGCGATCGGAAAAGAACATGGCTTCCTCCGGATGCGCGGGGTTCAAGGCCCTGCGACCAGTAGCGATCGGACGAAGTAATAAGGACGAGGAATACAGACTTGCAACACACAAAGCATTGTCTAGAATTAGTATAACTTGATACGTGTTATCGAGAACACATATTCGACTTAGAATAACTCAAATATAGGCGCGTCCCAGGTGTGCGCTTGTCCGCGACTGCCGCGCCGACTACACAGCGCCGTGACATACCAGGGATTGCGGCTCGCTCCCGGCAATCGCAACCGAGGCGCCCGATGGCGGAGAAGAAGGACCGGCCGCAGAAGATCGTGGCCGACAATCGCCGCGCGCGGTTCAACTACGAGATCGGCGAGACCTTCGAGGCCGGCATCGCGCTCACCGGCAGCGAGGTGAAGTCGCTGCGCCAGGGGCGGGCGACGATCGCCGAATCCTACGCCGACACGCGCGGCGGCGAGGTGTGGCTCGTCAACGCCAACATCCCCGAATACCTGCAGGCGGGCCGTTTCAATCATGCGCCCAAGCGGCCGCGCAAGCTGCTGCTGCACCGCCGGCAGATCGACAAGCTCGCCGGCGGGGTCGAGCGCGACGGCATGACGATCGTGCCGCTCAAGTTGTATTTCAACGAGAAAGGCCGCGCCAAGATCGAGCTCGCGCTCGCGCGCGGCAAGAAGCTGCACGACAAGCGCGAGACCGAGAAGAAGCGCACCTGGGAGCGCGAGAAGGGCCGCTTGATGCGGATGAAGGGGTGAGACCATGGCGCTGCCGACCAGGCTCGACCACTGCGTGATCCACGTGACCGACTGGGAGCGTTCCAACGCGTTCTATCGCGACGTGCTGGGCGCCGAGTTGGTCGCGCGGCCGGCCGGCTTCGCCTACCGGTTCGGCGACAAGCAGCTCAACGTGCATGGCCCGGGCGTGAAGCCGGCCGAGGTCGCGCGGCTGCCGGTGCAGCCGGGCAACAGCGATCTCTGCTTCGAATGGGCGGGACCGATCGCCGACGCCATCGCCCATCTCGGCCGCTGCGGCGTCAAGATCGAGGCCGGGCCGATGGAGCGCTTCGGCGCCAAGGGCAGGGGCACCAGCGTCTACTTCCGCGATCCGGACGGCTCGCTGATGGAGTTCATGTCGTACGCCCGGATGGGGTGACGTCGGCGCCCTGACGAAGCGGTAGGTCCCGCACAAACGTCCGTCAGGCAACCGCATCGAGATGCCGCCGCACCTCGGTGAACACTGCGCGGAACATGTCCGCGGTCAGCCGCCCCGTATTCGTGTTGTAGCGCGAGCAGTGATAGCTGCCGAACAGCATCAGCTTGCCCGCTTGATGCGCCGACCCGTGGCTGAACGGCAGCCGCGAGCGCTTCTCGCCGAGCGCCACGATGGCGCTGTCGTGCGCGATGCGGCCGAGCGCGACGATCGCACAGAGGCGCGGCATCTCGTGGATCGCGGCGGCGAGGAACGCGCGGCAGGTGTTGATCTCGACCGGCGTCGGCTTGTTCTCGGGCGGGACGCAGGCGACCGCGTTCGCGATCCGGCAGTCGGTCAGCACCAGCCCGTCATCGGGCCGCGCCCCGTAGCTGCCGCGCGCGAAGCCGAATTCCTTGAGCGTCGCGTAGAGCAGATCGCCCGCATAGTCGCCGGTGAACGGCCGGCCGGTGCGGTTGGCGCCGCGCAGGCCGGGCGCGAGGCCGACGATCAGGAGCCGCGCGTCGACCGGCCCGAACGCCGGCACCGGCGCGTTGAACCAGGACGGCTCGCGCGCCCGCCATTCCTTGCGGAAGGCGACGAGCCGTGGGCAGCGCGGGCAGTCGTGCCCGGGCTCGGAGGCCCGCGCCGCCATGGACGGCATCCTTAGTCTTCGAAATCGTCGTCGTCGGCCGTGCTGGCGGGCGCGCGTTGCGGCGTCGTGCCGCGCTGCAGGAATTGCGGCGTGTGGCTGCCGTGACGCGGCTCGCGCGGTTCGCGGGGCGTCCGCTCGGACGGGTCGCGGCCGATCTTCGGCTGCAGCTCGACGATGTCGAGGAAGATGTCGGCTTGGCGCCGCAGCTCGTCGGCCACCATGGGCGGCTGGGTCGAGATGGTGGACACCACCGTCACCCGCACGCCGCGCCGCTGCACCGCCTCGACCAGCGAGCGGAAATCGCCGTCGCCCGAGAACAGCACCATGTGGTCGACGTGGCCGGCGATCTCCATGGCGTCGACCGCGAGCTCGATGTCCATGTTGCCCTTGACCTTGCGGCGGCCGGTCTGGTCGACGAATTCCTTGGTCGCCTTGGTGACGACCGTGTAGCCGTTGTAATCGAGCCAATCGATCAGCGGCCGAATCGACGAGTACTCCTGATCCTCCACCACGGCGGTATAATAGAACGCTCGCAGCAGGTAGCCGCGCCCCTGGAATTCGCGCAGCAGCCGCTTGTAGTCGATATCGAAGCCGAG
>Ga0066903_100004038_pt1 | contig 12250 bp, 11 predicted proteins | sample PanSoiMetaGPlot1_FD_67491 | JGI IMG/M metagenome (GOLD analysis project Ga0066903, IMG submission 67491) | Tropical forest soil microbial communities from Panama analyzed to predict greenhouse gas emissions - Panama Soil - Plot 1 (version 2) | ecosystem: Environmental > Terrestrial > Soil >...
GTGTAGGTCATCAGCCCGCCCGCCCGCACGTGCTCGTGATAGGAGTAGACGGACGGCAACTTATTCTTGAGCAGCTCGTCCGCGATGCGGACCCGCTCGCCCGCCAGAAATGGATCGGCCACGACCAGCACAGCATCGGGACGGATGCGATTGAGCGTCAGGAATGCCGCGTCGAGGCTGGGCGCATCCGATGCCTCTATGAGGTCGAACTGCAAATTTAACGCCGCGGCCCCGCGCTGTGCCGCTTCCACGGCGATGGCACAATAAGGGTTGGTCGGATTGGACATGACAGCGACACGCGAAAAATTGGGAAGCAGATTCTTGAGCAGCTCGAGTCGCTTGCCTTCCTGCTCGGCCATTTGCACCGACATCCCGGTGACGTTGCCGCCTGGACGCGCAAGGCCGGCAACAATGCCTGAGCCGACCGGATCTCCGGCGGACATCACGATCGGTATGGTGCCGGTGGCCTTGTGCGCGGCGATGCTCGCCGGTGTGCCCCAGGATACGATCAGGTCGACCGGAAGATTCACCAACTCAGACGCAAGCGCGGGAAATCGCTCGGCGTGCCCTTGCGCAAAACGATACACGAAGAGATGGGTCTTTCCCTCAACATATCCGAGGTCACGAAGCCCGTGCCGCAATCCCTCCAGCGGCGGCCAAGATTCGTTTGCCAGAACACCGATCTTCCAAAGGCGGCCCGGCGTCTGCGCAATCGTGGCGGTCGGCCACGCGACAATCGCGCCGCCGACAAGCCAAATAAACTCGCGCCGTCCGAGTTGACCAAGCTGCATCTTATACCCCGGCGATGATTGGTATTATATCTGGTAGCGCTCGGTGAGTCAGCGAGGCCACACGCCGCACCGCGCCACCACGGACGTGCGCGACAAAACTCGCGCCTTCTCGTTCGATGTTTGGGTGATAACGCCTACAACCCGCGTCAATTGCACCCGCACTCTGCCGCATGCAAGGGCATATTCCCTGGGACGGACCTTAATTGTTCTGAATCGGAGGATGCCTCTGCTCGCACTCGGAGACAACAACTCGCCTAAGCGATTTCAGATCAGCGATAATTTGGAGCGTGCTGCACTGCGGGATGCGGCAGCAGGGCTGCTATCAGAGCAAGGAATGTACGCCCCGCTGGCTTCTCTCTCCGTCGAGGCTTGGTAGAAAACTACCTTTGGAGTTGTTCGCCGGTGGGTATTCATTAGGAGCCACATAGGCTGATCGGCGGGACTTTCACCCTTGAGCTACGATCGAGAGGGCTGGGCACCGAATCCGACCTCTCCGACTGAGCGCTACTCAAATTGAAGCGTAATTCCCTCGAGCGGAATGCCGAAGGCCCTGGTGGTCCAGGTTTCGCCGGCGCCGACCGCCATCGCAAGCGTCAAGGTTCCGGTTGAAATAATGTCGCCGGGGCGCAGCGGCGAACTGCGCGCATCCTCTGCGAGCAATTCGACCAGATGGCGCAGCGCATGGAGAGGACTGCCGAGCACGAGCAGGCCGCCGCCGCGCTGGCTGAGCGTTCCGTTGCAATAGAGCTCAACTTCAAGGCTTGCCAATTCGCGTTGCCACTCCGTCTTGCGCGGTGCAAAGGCATGATGCGGCCCGACCAGAAGTGCTCCATGCATGGCATTTGCGGCGACCGTGTCCGCCGCTGTGAATTTCCAACCGGGAAAGATCGACTGCACGATTTCGTAGCCGAGGGATAGCCATTCGATGCAATCGAGCAGCGCGGCTTCGGTCATGTCCCGGGACGGCGCTGCCTTCAGGCCGAATATGATTTCGGGTTCGATGCGCGGTTCCAAAAAATGCTCAAGCGGCATAACACGCGTGGATGTGAGCTCGCGCACCGTGCGGTCGGTGACGTAACCCCAATTGGGGGAGCTCACGCCATACATCTTCCACATCTCACGGTTTGTGAATCCGATCTTGCGGCCGACGATTTTTTCACCGCGCGCTTCGAGGGCCGCACGGAGCAACGGCGGGATTTGAACGGCCCGCTCAAGGCTCAAGCCATCCGCACGAGACGAGAAGGTCGGAATTTGCCGATGGCTGCTCAATGACGCGAGCACCTCGTCGGCCACCGCTTTGATGTCAGGGGATGCGGTTGGCGTGGGCATCTGCGAATTCTATGGACGAGGCACAGCGGGGGTTAGCTCGATTGCTCAGCCTTGATGTGGGGGCGCGGCGCGTCGCAGCGCCCCCACGATCGCGGATGGGCCGTCCAATCAGGGCGGCCCATGTCGGCGTGCGCGTGGCGCTCACGGTGAAGCCCGGGTCCGCGTTACCGACACCACTGGATCGTGCATGGTCCAGCGTTGCGACGCTCGCAGCGTCGCAACGCTATGCCCCTCGCACGTTCAATCAAGAGGGCGGAGCCCGTCGCGGTGCGGCCCAATGATCCGACGGCCGCGCAGGTCCAGGCTGAGGCTTGACTGGAGATGCAACAGGACATCGCGGCAGCAAGCACAATTGACACTAAAAACGGTCGCATGTCGGTACTCCCTCTGAGCTGGGCGATCGGTCACCATCAAACCATGCCATACACCGTCCCTCCTTGCGAGCCCCGCCGGAGGCACGCCGGCCACTAAATGTCGGACTCGTGCGAATAGAACAGAAGGCGGGCTGTCGTGCGTGGCCGCAATAGGTTCGCACGACCGAGGATACGCGTTACACTGATGGCCCGGAGCTTGTGCTGCGTGCGGAGGCTCACAGGAGACCGACATGCCGATTCATCGTCGCTTGTTCATCGCCGCGGTGGCGACGCTTGCGGTCCCGTGTGCAAGCGTGGTCGTGGCCCAGGCGCCTTATCCGAACCGGCCGGTTCATCTGGCGGTACCGTATCCGGCAGGCGGCGGCACCGATTTCTTCGCGCGTCTCGTGGGCGCCAAGATGGCGCAGACGCTTGGTCAGCCTGTCATCGTCGAGAACCGGCCCGGCGCTGCGACCATCGTTGGCGCCGAGCAAGTCGCGCGTGCTGCGCCCGACGGCTACACCATCCTGCTCGGCGACGTCGCGACCTTCGCGGCGAATCCAAGTCTCTACCAGAAGCTGCCGTACGATCCGCGCAAGGACTTCAGCCCGATCACGCTGACCGGCAGGTTCGCGATCGTGCTGCTGGTCAATACCAACAAGCTCAACGTCAGCTCGATTGCTGATTTAGTCGCGGCCGCGCGCAAGGCGCCGGGCGCGATCGACTACGCAAGTGGCGGGGTCGGCAATCCGTTCCACCTCGCCTCCGAGCTGTTCGCGCAAGCGGCCGGGATCAAGCTCAACCACGTGCCCTATCGCGGCGCGGCGCCGGCCGTACAGGATCTCGCCGCCGGTCACGTCGGCATGATGTTTGTCGACTTTGCCACCGCGCGCTCGCAACTGGCGACGCCAGGAATTCGGGCGCTCGCGGTTGCCTCTGCGAGCCCATTCGCGGGCCTGCCGGACGTACCGACCGTGGCGTCGAGCGGATATCCCGGCTTCGAAGCGTGGGCCTGGCAGGGCCTGGTCGCTCCCGCCGCCACGCCGCCCGATATCGTGGCCAAGCTGCGCGACAGTTACCTCGCGGCCATCCAGGATGCGGAGGTCAAGCAGAAGCTCACCGAGGCGGGCATCGATATCTTGCAAAGCACGCCTGCGGAATTTACCGACTACATGAAGCAAGAGACCGGCAAATGGGAGCGGGTGATCCGCGCGGCCAACATTCATGTCGACTGATCACGCTCCAGCTGGCATGGCCGTCCTGCGGACGACGCGGGCCACTGCGCTTAGATATTAATCGACAAGTCATCGGGGAGGGGGCGTGCCAGTGCTCGGCACGCCCGGCAAAAAAATCTTTCGACCTGTCGATTCGCTGCCGGACAAGGCGTCTGTGGGATGACGCCGCATAGGCGGCGCTGTAACCGAAGAGGAAGCCATGAAATACGCCCTGCTCATTTATGAAGACGAGGCCGTCTATGGACCGGACAAGGCCGGGCCGCGGATCCAGGAAGTGGTCGGCAAACACATGGATTTCGCGCAAGGGCTCGGCCCGAAGCGTCTCGGCGGTGCCGGCCTGAAAGGCACGACGTCCGCCACGACTGTTCGCACCTCCGCCGGCCGCAAGACCGTGCATGACGGGCCGTTCGCCGAGGCGAAAGAGCAACTCGGCGGATTTTATCTGATCGAGGCAAGCGATCTCGACGAGGCGATCGCGATCGCCAAGAAGGTTCCGATCCTGCAGGACGGCGCGATCGAAATTCGTCCCGTGCTCGGTCCGTGAACGGGCAGGCACTCGAACGGGTCTTTCGGGAGGCGAGCCGGCGTATCATTGCGGCGCTCGCCGCCCAGTTCCGTGACCTCGGCCTATCCGAAGACGCGTTCGCAGAGGCGTGCTTACGTGCGTTGCGAACCTGGCCCGAGCGCGGGGTGCCCGACGATCCCACGGCCTGGCTCTACCGCGTGGCCTACCGGATCGCGCTCGATGCGCTGCGCGCGCGGCGAAGGAGCCGCGAGAACGTCCACAAAGCGAGTGAGCTGATCGACGCCAACCCGACCCCGGAAGAGCAAATGCTCGACGACAGCCGCGTGATCCCGGACGAACGGCTGCGCCTGATCTTGATCTGCTGCCATCCCGCGGTGGCGCCGGATGCCCGCGCGGCGCTGACGCTACGCCTGGTCTGCGGCTTGACCGTCACCGAGATTGCACATGCCTTTTTGCTCGAGGAGCCGACGTTGGCGCAGCGCCTGGTGCGGGCCAAACACAAAATCGCCGAGTCCGGCATTCCGTTCGACTTGCCGTCGAAGGAGCACTGGCCGGTGCGTCTGGAGGCGGTGCTATCCACGCTCGAGGTGGCGTATTCGAAGGCCCATGAGGATGCGGCGGGAGCCGGAAGGCATACCGGCTTTGCGGCCGAAATACTGCACCTGAGCAAAGTGATGACCGAGCTGTTGCCCGACGCGGGCGAAGCCTACGCACTCGCTGCCGTGGTGCGCTACGCGGAAGCGCGCCGGCCGGCGCGGGTCGATGCCGAAGGCGTCATGATCCCACTGTCGTTACAGGATCCGCGACATTGGCGACGCGATTTCATCGCCGACGCCGATCGCCTGCTCGCGCGGGCGGTCGACCTTGCGCCCGAGAGCATCCGTACTCTGCAAGCCCAATTGCAAGCGGCGTGGTGCGCACGCGCGAGCTTGAATGGGCCGGCCCCATGGCCGCACGTGCTCGAGCTCTACGATCGGCTCCTCGCGCTGCGCGACGATCCGATCGTGCGGCTCAACCGCATTGTTGCGCTCGCCGAGGTCGTCGGCGCCGACACGGCGCTCGTGCAATTGCATGCGTTGGAGGCGAGCAAACTCGCGGAATTCATCCCGTATCAGGCGGTGCGGGCCGACTTGCTGGCGCGCAGCGGCCGCATCGACGAAGCTCGCGCGGCTTACGCGGCGGTGCTGGCACTCAAGCCGGCGCCGGCGGAACAACGTTGGCTCAGCAGGCAATTGTCGCAGCTTGGCGGACGGGGTGACCGGCCGCTGCCGGCCGACTTGCGCCCGGACCGGTAATGCGGATTGGAAGTCATGCCGGTCATCACCAGGGCTGCTTACGTCAATCGCTGTGATACTTGCCTCGTCCCCGCAGCCGCGGGCCCGCGCTAGCCGCCGGCGGCGATCGTCTCGCCCAGCGCGGGATAGTCGGCGTAGCCCCTGTCCCCGCCGCCGTAGAATGTCGCCCGGTCGGGTGGATTGAACGGACCGCCGGCACGCAGCCGCTCGGGCAGATCCGGATTCGCCAGATACAGGGCGCCGAATGCCACCAGATCGGCGCTGCCGCCGGCGATGACGGCGTCCGCCCTCGCGCGGTCGTATCCGCCATTGGCGATCAGGCGGCCGCGATAGAGTCGACGGAAGTACGCGGTGTCGAGGCGAATGCCAGCCGCGGTGCCAGCGTGCGCGCCGGTCTCGACGATGTGCAGATATCCCAGATTGAGCCAGTCGAGCATGGCGACGGCGTAGGTGAAGGTCGCGACCGGATCGCTATCGGCCATGTCGTTGAACGGGTTCGACGGCGACAGGCGGACGCCGACGCGGTTCGATCCCCAGACTTCGGCCACCGCCTCGACAACCTCGAGCAGAAAGCGCGCGCGATTTGCCACCGAGCCGCCATAGCGGTCGGATCGGCGATTGGTCTTGTCGCGCAGGAACTGATCGATCAGGTAGCCATTGGCGCCATGGAGCTCGACACCGTCGAAACCCGCGGCCTCGGCGTTTTGGGCGGCTTGCCGATAATCATCGACGATGCCAGGAATTTCTTCGAGCGCCAGTGCCCGTGGCATCACGAACGGCTTGCGGCCGTCTTCGGTGAAGGCTTCGCCCTCCGGCGGCACCGCCGACGGCGCCACCGGCAGGGCACCACCGACCTGCATCGATGGATGCGACACGCGGCCGACGTGCCAAAGCTGTAGAAATATCCGCCCGCCCTTCGCGTGCACCGCGCGGGTGATCGGTCGCCAACCCTCGATCTGGGACGGCAAGTGAATGCCAGGTGTCGCCGGATAGCCGATTCCCTGCGCGGAAATCTGGGTCGCCTCAGTGACGATGAGCCCTGCATTTGCGCGTTGTGCGTAATAGATTGCGTTCAATGGCGTCGGCACTCGATCTCTGTCTGCGCGGTTGCGCGTCATCGGCGCCATGACGATTCGGCTTGGCAGATGGTAGGGGCCGAGCGAGACCGAAGAAAAAATATCCATCCTCCACTCCTTCACTTCGTTCCGCGCGGACTGTCCCGATAGAGGGCGGAGCCCGCGGAGAGTAACCTCGGTGACTGGGCCCGACGGCGCCCGCGACACCCCATTGGTCCGAGTTTTAGTAGCGATCACTATAGAAATAGAATGGTTGCGAGATCAGGTCAAGTCAATTACATATCGCTCGCTATGAATAATGCGATTGCTTCCGCCAAGCCGCGCGGGCGCCCGCGGGAGTTCGACCGCGACGACGCGCTCGAACGGGCGATGCGATTGTTTTGGCGACGAGGGTACGAGGCAACCTCGGTGAGCGATCTCACCGCGGAGATGGGCATTACCGCGCCGAGCCTCTACGGCGCATTCGGCGACAAGAAGCGGCTGTTTCTCGAGGCGGTGGACCGCTATCAGGCGGGTCCGGGGGCATTTGCGCAGCGCGCGCTATCCGGGGAGCCGACGGCGGAACGCGCCATTCGGCGCCTGCTGCTCGATGCCGTCGATTCCTACTGCGATGCGAAGCAGCCCAGGGGATGCATGGTGGTGCTGGCCGCCACCAATTGCGCGATCGAGTCGAGCGACATCCGCGACGAGCTGGCCAGTCGCCGGCGCGCCGCAGAGGCCGTCATCCGCGGCCGCATCGCCGCCGGCCGGGCGGCGGGCGAGCTGCCGCCCGGTGCCGACGTCGATGCGCTCGCGGGTTTCGTCGCCGCCATGTTGTACGGGCTTGCCCTCAAGGCGCGCGACGGCACGTCGCGTGCGGCGTTGCGGAAGGTGGTCGGTCAGGTAATGCGGATGTGGCCGCGCCGGCGGACAAATCTGCCAACAGATTGCGGAACGAACAGGCGCTGACAGCAGCCTTCTCCAGCGGGGAGTTCGTCACTTCCGAATGGCGTAGAGATAGGTGAGGATTGCGTGCACGTCCTCGTCCGAGAACGCGATCTGCGGCATTTCCTTGTGCTTGGATACCTTGCCCTCGGATAGCTCGGCTTGTAGCTCTCTCGGATTGAAGCGGCCGTAGATCTCGCGCATCGGCGGAGCTTGTTTGAGCGGACTTTCGCCGACGGTGTCGATGGCGTGGCAGCGCGCGCATTTCTCTTGCAAAATGGCCTGGCCTCGCGCCGCCAGATTTGCGGTCTCGGCAGATTGGGCAAACGCGGGCGGGCTTAGAAAAAGCCCGACACCAATAAGCGCCAGCGTCTGAAGGCGGCGCGCCGACATGGCTTCGATGCTCCCCTTAAGTTATTTACGCGCTGAGAGGATCAGTCAGGATCGGCGAATTAATGACCTTTGCGCCTGAATTTTGCGCCGGCCAGGCCGGACCGCGAAAGCACTCACTCCGCGGTCCCACTGTTGGGCCGGCATCATGTTCCGGATGACTCAAGCGACAGCGAATCGGGTGGCGCATCGACGCGAATCCGTGAGATAGGCTGCCCTCCAACCGCAGCAGTGAGGCTGCGGGCGGTCGCCTCAGATTATCAAGGCGAGAACAAAGCGAGGGGACTAATGGAAAGATCGACGTCGAGCCCGGTCGCCAGCAAGACCTATGGGACCCTCAACCCCGAGCTCCGCGAGACGATGAGCGGATTCGAATTCGTGCGGGGGCTCGTCGATGGCACGCTGCCGCTCAATACCATGGCCAAGACCCTCGGCTACGACGTAACCGAAGCCGTGAAGGGAAGGGTGGTCATAACCGTCGAACCGAACGAAGCGCACCTCAACCCCTACGGTACGGTGCACGGCGGGTTCACCGCGACGCTGCTCGACAGCTGCATGGGGCTCTCCATTCAGACGACGCTCGACAAAGGCGTCGGCCAGACGACGGTCGAGTTCAAGATCACACTGGTGCGTCCGATCGTGCCCGGTATGGGCGCAATCAGGGCCGAGGGAATCGTGTTGAACTGCGGCCGCCGAATCGGGACCGCCGAAGGGCGGGTCACCGACCGCAGCGGGCGCTTGCTGGCTCACGGTACGACGACCTGTCTGATTTTCGAGACCTGATCGCCTCGCGCAAAGTCGCAGGGAATGGCCGAGTTCAATTCCGGGGTGGCGCGCCGGGCGAGGGCTGATCGGGCGCAGAGGAAGCCTGATTGTCGTCGATCGTTCGCACTGGATTCGCTGGTCGCGGTCTCAGTGCCGCCGGCTCTTTTGCCACGCGGGAAATTGAAGGCTGCTTTTTTCCCGGAGCGTTGGCCACCACGATATTGAAGACGCCGAGGCCGAGCGCCAAAAGGCCGGCCACGAGTACGACAGCGCTGATCGCAGAGATCCAACTGCCGCGAGCCTTGTGGCGTTCCTCGATTGCCGCCGCCTGCGCGGGATCGGGCTCGACTCCGAGCGGCGTGCGGTGGCCGTTCACGAGCGGCAAGAAGCGGCCTTCGAACTCCGACAGCGCACCCGGTACCGCGGCGTCCTGCACGGCCGAGTGTAGTGTTTCGTACAGCAGTTGGCCCGAGCGACCGCTCGCGAAATCCTGGCCGAAGCGCCGCTCCAGACTTTCGAAAATGCGCCTGCGCGCTTCCGGCCCGGCCCGCAAGGACTGCATGAATGCGTCGCGGTGCTCCAGCATATCGCTCTGTCCCTGCGGATCGGCCTGTCCGCTCTCGCGCGTCCCTGCGCCTCCACCGATGGGCACATCGATGTTGCGTGGTCAAACATCGAGCCCTTGGTGGGCGTCGATACGCCCTCGCAACGCTGGGTGAAGCGGGCGTGGCGAACCATAATCTAGTTGATCGAAATTCCCCAGATGTTTTGCTGGTTGAGCGGGAGACGGCGAAGCGGGCCTCAGGGGGCGATCGTGAGCCGGCTTAGTCCGGCGTCGTCGAAGGCGCGGCGAACGGTGCCGTCGGCCTTGGCCTTCTTGATGAATTCCTCGACGTAGGCGAGCGCGGCGGGACGGTTCTTCTGAATCGCGATCGCAACGCCGGTGATCTGGAAGGCGCCGTCGAGAATGCGCGAGCCGGGAAGCTGCGGCTGCAGCGCTGGAAGGGAGTCGTGGGTGAGGGCGAATGCTTGCGCCGTGCCGGCCTTCATCATGGTCATGGCTTCATCGACGGACTTTGCCCCAACGATCTTTGCGACCTTCAAGTTACGTCCGGCTGCGCGCATCGTGGTTGAGCCCGCGATGCCGACGACCGTGATTTCAGGCCGGTCGACGTCGGCGAGCGCCTTGATGTCGGTGCCGGCGGCAGCAAGATAAGTGCTTTCGATCACGAAATAGGGCGGGCTGAAATCGACCCGGGCGCGGCGCTCGTCGTCCGCCGGCATGAAGCCGATATCGATGGCACCAGATGTACACGCGTCGGTCAACTCGCCTGTGGTCGCGGCGACGACAATCTCCGCCGGAACGCCAAGGGCGTTGGCGAGCGCGGTGCCGAGATCATGTGGGACGCCGCGGACCCCCCCGGACGCGTCCTTGGTAACGAAGACCGGCGTCGGCGCTGGAGCATAGGCGACCCCGACGCGAAGTTTCCCGGTTGGAACGAGCTCCTTCATCACGGCATCCTCGACGGCTCGGGCCTCGCCGCCGATCGACAATGCGAGAAGCGAGGCCAATAGCGCGGCCAATTTCATTTTGAATCCCCCAGATGGCATCGGGCGCGATCATAAGCAGGGAATTTCGAGAACCACAATGCGTCGGCCGGCCCCTTGAAGCCAGATCTCGGTTCCTCCACCCCTGGTTTTCACGCGAGCCCATAAACGATAAATTCGTGAAACGGTTGGTTGCGCGGGTGCCCAGCCCGCGGCGAAGTCGTGATTGGAGGTGCAATGTCCGGTACCGCAATATCGTCCGGCCCGACGGACATCGCGGTCATCAAGGACTACCACGCCCACGTCTACTACGAGCCGGGCGACGCGAGTCGCGACCGTGCGGCGCGGCTGCGCGAGCGCGTGGCGGCGGCGTTTCCGGAGGCGAGGCTCGGACGCTGGCACGACGAGTTGGTCGGGCCGCATTTGCGCTCCATGTACCAGATCGCATTCCCATGCTCGCTTCTGGCATCCTTCCTGCCGTGGCTGATGCTCAACCGCGACGGGTTGACAATCCTGCTGCACCCGAGCACCGGAGATGCCTACGCCGATCATACCGCGCATGCCGCGTGGTTCGGCGCCGTCCTGCCGTTGCGCCTCGAGACCCTGCGCGATTCCGCCGCGACCGCCTGAAGGGTGGATCACCTCGGGGCGATCCATCCCGTCGCGCGCGTGTCTGCGAGCACCCGATCGACGATCGCCGGCGCAAGGCCGATATAAGTGGTCGGATCGAGCAGTGCCGCGAGCTCGCCGTTGCCAAGCGCGCCCTCGATCTGCGGGTGCCGCCGCAACGCCTGCTCGAAGCTCATGCCTTGCTCGAAGCCCCGCATCGACGCCTCGTACACCGCTTCATGGGCGGTCTGCTTTCCGAGCGTCTCGGCAAGCGTGAACATGACCCGTTCCGACATCAGGAAGCCGCCGAGCGCATCGAGATTGCGACGCATCCGCTCGGGATGAACCTCGAGCCCGGCGAGCACGTCCTTCATCTGTGCCAGGATCGCGCCCGTCATCAAACATGCCTCCGGAATCGCCTTCCACTCGAACCGCCATCCCGCGGCGTCGCGCTCGTGCTCGTGCAACAGAGCGTCATGCATCAACACAACGGTCGTGCGCAGGGTACGGCCGACCGCCACGATCGCCTCGCAGGTCGAGGGATTGCGTTTGTGTGGCATGGTGGACGAGCCGACCTTGCCCTCGCTGAATGGCTCGGCGAGCTCGTCGATCTCGGTGTGGGCGAGCACGATGATCTCGTTCGCGATCTTGGCGAGGCTGCCGCCGACGAGCGAGAGCACGCCGACATATTCCGCCAGACGGTCGCGCGCGGGATGCCAGGAGATGTCGGCAACGCCAAGGCCGAGCCGTCCCATCAGCTGGCGCTCAAGCTCGAAGGCCTTCGCGCCGAACGACGCCTGCGTGCCGACGGCGCCGACCATGCTGCCGACGAATACGCGTTCCTCGAGCTGGCGCAGCCGCTGATAATTCCGGCCGGCCTCCGCAAGCCAGATCGCGCATTTGTGGCCGAAGGTGATGGGCAACGCCTGTACGCCGTGGGTGCGGCCCGCCATCGGAGTCGACCGGTAGTGCTCGGCGAGGCGATAGAGCTCACGCCCGATTGCCTGCAGATCACGTACGAATATCGTGTGCGCCTGCTTGATCTGGAGCACCATGCCGGTGTCGAGCACATCCTGAGTGGTCGGCCCGAAATGGAGATATTCGCCATGATCGTCGCCGCAAATCGCCTGCAAGGCGCGCAGCGCCGGGACCAGCGGGTGTTTTGTGCGGCGGATGTCGGCGGCGATGGCCTCAAGGTCAACATCGGAGACCTTGGCCCTCGCCGCGATCTCGGCAGCGGCGGCTCGCGGAATGAGGCCGAGGTCGGCCTGTGCGGTCGCCAGCGCGGCCTCATAGTCGTACCATTTCTGCACGCGATTCTGGTCGTTGAAGACCGCACGCAATTCGTCGGTCCCCCACATGTGTTTGAGCAAGGTCGAATCGAAAACACCGGACGGCATGGCGACCCC
>Ga0066903_100004039_pt1 | contig 12249 bp, 23 predicted proteins | sample PanSoiMetaGPlot1_FD_67491 | JGI IMG/M metagenome (GOLD analysis project Ga0066903, IMG submission 67491) | Tropical forest soil microbial communities from Panama analyzed to predict greenhouse gas emissions - Panama Soil - Plot 1 (version 2) | ecosystem: Environmental > Terrestrial > Soil >...
GAATACTTGGCGATGGCGAAATCAAGGTCAAGATTGTCCATTACGCCCGGATCAACACCTACAAGTCCTCCAGCAAGCTGTAGAGTTCGCTCGATACCGCTGGTCGCTGCTGCGAGTTGGGCGGTAAGGAGCATAGATACGTACTCAATGTCAATATTCTGTCCAGCGATCTCGGGTGGTGGCGGAGGAAGAACTCTGGCCCTAGACATAATTGAGAAGGTTCGGTCGATGATTGGATCAAGGAGTTCATACTGGATCCTTTCTAAGACAGGGCCTAGCATTACCATTGCTTCGCTACGGCGGGCGTCGATCTCGGTAGCTGAGACATTGCTTCGGGTCTGGAACTGAGAAATGACTTGGAATAGATCATTGAAGAAGGTGGTCCGGATACGTTGTCGAATTTCGTTAAGGTCCTCGCTAATAGCGCCGATATCTGGGCGCCAGTTTCCATAGACTGGAGCAAAGCCTGAGTTGTTAGCTTGCATCATTCCTGCGACGTAGGTTGTGCCACCTGGAAGTAGGCTTGCTGGTTGGTTCTTAAGCTGAATGTCAGCAACCATTGGAGGATTGATACTCTTATCAATACCCTGCGCCTTTCTTCTAACTTCCTGCTGGAGTTGTTTGATATCAGGTAGAGCATCCATGCCAGGGGATCGCCCGTAAGCGTCGTTGCTAACGAGGTCCCACCTAACACATATGTGGGGAGCATCGTAGAAGCCTTTCTTACGCAAGAAGCCTGGGGCATAGCTAATACCTCCTTGAGGGCTGGTGCTTCCGCCCCACTCCCAATAGACTTCTCGGTACTTGAAGTTTCTTGGTACGTCAAATTTCTCAGGAGCTACGTTAGGTTCGATTGCATGAGCTACGATGATTTCACGGGTTAGCCCGGCCTTCTGTTCATCGAATAATCGCTGAACTTGGGTAGAACAGTTCTCGTAGCCAAACTGATCCACTACCTGGGAGATAGTCATAGTGAACTCACGGTAGAAGACCATAGGCTTCATCTTACCGTCGTTATCTACGTAGTATTCACCAAAGCAAGGATTGTAGCAATGGATGACGTTGTCATAATCTTCATACATAAGCATTACGGCTGTGCCAAAGACAACTAAGTCAAAGTAGACCATAGCAACTGAGTTGTAGAAATTGCTTTCTTGGAATACGAGCATCATCAGCCGTTCGCATTCGGCGAGCCATAAAGAAATCGGGGATGTTTGGGTGCTGTCAATGCGCCCAATCTTTAAGCGGAACCAAGGACGAGTTGGGCTAGATATTCCGCTCATCATCCCCGATGCTAAGTTTCGTGCCGCAAGGGTACCAGTTGAATCCAGGATGTGCTGATTGATTGGGGAACCCCTGGTCATCTGGTTAGGCGTTATCAGCCACTTATACCTCCTAGGCAAGAGGAAATCAGCAAGTTCCCGTGCATGGACCCACCAGGAATACCTGTTAACCCGAAGACCGAGTAGGCGTTCGTTAACGTGACGATGGTATTCTATATCAGCGTCGCTTACTCGACGCCTTTGAACTTCGTTGGCCATGATATCCTGGTAGTTTTAGTGAAGCTCTTGGATCGCTGTAAGAAGTTGGCCCTTGCGTTAGCTGCCCCCTAGCGTGCATGTCCGCTGCGGTCATAAGCACTGACTCGGGCGTGACCCGTTGTTCGTCGTAGCCAGTAGCCATTTGCTGACGGATGCTTCCTGGGACAGTAGGCATTAGGCTACCCTCCCTCCCTCGGACTGCCATTCGGACGTTAATGGATCAGTTTTCTTAGGCCTAACCAACAGATGCTCTTCCATCTGAGGAATAGTGTGGATTTCGTAATCGTCGCCTAATCCCTTAAGGTCAGGATGATCTTTAGGAACGGTTAGGCCATATGGACTCTTAGTTAGCTCATCCCTAAGGTTACCTTTCTTGTTAGTTATAAAAGCACCGCCGTTAGGGACATTGTCTTTGAACCATGTGTTCCAATCGTTAGGCCCCAACGATTGGTAAGCTGGTACAGCCTCGGAAGCCTTAGTCTCTTTGTCACGAGTCCGCTTAGTTCCCATAAGCTCTCGATATTCCCGACCAGGGTCCATCGGTAGCTTAGCCATCCGCATCTTACCCGTAGACCAGCCTTGCTCAGGATAAGGGAATTGCTCAGGCATTAGCCACCTAACACCGATTTCTTAGCGGTCTGCCCACCAGCTGCGGCGGCACCAAGCATTGTTGAGGCGGTCACTTGCGCTCGTTGCTTAGCCCCCGGAGCCTGCCCAGGCTGAAACACAGGAGGTGTGCTCGGGGCCTGAGGCACAGCGGGGATCGCTAACTTAGCGTTCTCCCTAAGCGCCTGTTGCTGAGCCAAGGCAGTATTGGCCGCCTGTTGCGCCAGCGCTGGTTGAAGGACAGCTTGTGCCTCAGCACCGCCAGTTCCTGGTGGGGTGAAGGCTCGTTCCACGAAGCCCATTATGCAGCCCTCTCTTCTTGAAGGTATTGACGGTCGAATGGATTGTACTCCGATTCGACCAACGGTCGCTGAGGCCCTTCCCTACCGGCGCCCTGGTGGGCCTGCACAGGCAAGGCGAACGTTAGCGCTAATGCGTCAGCTAAGTCAGGCGAGTCCAGTCCACGTTTCATCATATCCTCCTTCTTCTCGAGGAGGATCTCATTCTTGAGGTTATAAGTGTAAGTCGGACCGATTAGCTGAGCCTTAAGGTCTGCATCGTAAGGGATGGCGCCGTTCTTCATCCAGCTGCGCATCGATCCCCACATCTCAGCACGTTTGTTAGCATACTTCTCACCTTCCGAGCCCCAAACGAATCCTAGGGACTCTGGCTTAGCTCCAAATTGAATATCGAAACAGTGGATGTGCAAAGCCCTAAGATTATCGACAACACCACCGCCAATGCCGCCGCCGTCAACAAATACCGCATCAATCCTGTACTGATTGACCACCTCCGAGACCTTAGCGGCCGTTTGGACAACTGAAGATCCCCGAAGTCTAATCGGGGGAATGGATCTCGCATCTCGTCCCTTGCGGAAGAAGATAACAGTCTCATTTGCTCCATACCGTGCAACGTCTACTCCTATCACTAAGGCATCCGACGCCGAGGCCGTGAACTCATCGTTGGATGCCGCACGTTCCACATCCTCCGAGGAAATAAACTCCATCTCGCCCGTACGTGGGAAGACACCCCTAACACGGATGCGGACGAAATCTGAATCTTCCCCATACGCCTCGATCCATGCTTGGATTTGTTTCTTATTGGTGAGCGAGACCTCACGAGAATCAACCTGTTTCGTCCGCCATTCCTTGGAATGACGTTGGCCAGGAAAACATTCCCTGAACCTTCCGGTGTTGCGGGTAGGATTGCCAAATACGCACCAAAGGATCTCGGTATCAGCGTCAGTAAGGGCGCCCTCCGTTGTCTCCCAAATAATATCTGGTATTGCCGATGCCTCATCAAATACGACAAGTATTCTTCTGCCCTTATTATGGAGACCTGCGAACGCTTCAGTGTTCCTTTCAGACCATGGGACCATATCAACTCGCCATGTCTTCTCATGCGCAGTATCCTTAGCGAACAAGGCTGTTGCCGTGAACTGGAAGAAGTCCTTAGCGATGAACATATGGAACCATTTACCTAGTTCCGCCCAGGTTTTAGTCTTTAGCTGAGTTTCGGTATTGGCAGTGATCACACCACGGGTATCTGGCTTCGTTGAAATTGCCCATAATATGATCCACGAAACAAGGGCAGTCTTCCCTACTCCGTGCCCAGACGCAACAGCCATCTGGATTGCTTTGTTTATATCTAGCAACCCATTCTTTATACCGTCTAAAATCTCCTTCTGCCATCCCTCAGGCCCGTCTTTAAACTCTCTTAGGCGAGAATCTTCTTCTCCCCAAGGGAAGGCGCCCATTACAAAGGCATGGGGATCACGAGAAACCTTAGCTAACCACGTAAGCAAATCCTGCATCTGTCTCGTCTTCGGATGTTCGCTTAGCCTTCCATGAACGATCGCTTAGCGATCTGTGGGACACTAGATTTGAACCGGCCGATTTGGATATTCGGGGGAGCGATACTGATGTTTGGGGCCGAGTAGTCGAAGCCCTCAAAGTCGCCGCCAGAAAGGAAGGTCTTCCCTCCCTTAGGCTCATCGTCAGGTTCTTCCTGGAACGATCCCCTAATGGTCCCTCGCTCAGGGTCCTTACCAGTCATCTTAGCGACAACGTTCCCTAAGCCACCCTTCTCCCCAGGGGTATCCTGGAACTTCCCGGACTCTAGCTTCTCTCCCCACATATCCATGAACTGCCGGGAAGTGACATTATCCACAGACCCGAACTGTCGCTTCATTTGATCCGGGATGTTGCCCCAGATAGCTTTCTTAGCCCACTTCTCACCCTTTTGCTGGCCCTCACCTGTGGCTAACATATTTTGCCAAGCGGGCCTATCAGGATTCCGGGAATGCTCAGCGAAGCCACCTTCCCCTTGCTGATGGACCATATACAGGTCGCCGAGGGAAGGATCTCTGCCATACTTCTCTTTAAACGCCAGCTTATCCTGAGCCATCTTATTCGCCGCAGCCATGGTATTCTGCTCAGGGTCAAGGATGTTCCCTGAGCCACCATGGCGGACAAATTCCCTAGAGCTTAGCTGAAATAGGCCCTTGTAACTGCCAGTAATGTTCTTCGCATTGCCGCCAGACTCAATGCGCATGATCTTCTTAAGCCAAGAGGCGTCCACCCCAACTCGGTTAGCGTGCTTCTCTATGATATCATCGTACGGCATTGAACGGCCAGCCTACGTGGATACCTGCGACGCCAAGCAAGATAGCAATTACCCATAAGACAATAATGACCAAGATCAGAACGATAATGACGTGGATGATGGTACGGAAAGGGGGTGGCAATGGAATAAGGGGGAGCAACTGGTTAATCCCCCACCAAATGACACCCAAGATGATAAGGACGAATACGACGCCTATGAGTGCTCCGATGGTAGCCATCTAAGCCTCCGTTGCGTGTACGGTCGATGCTACAAATTCCCCACACCAATCCTCAGCGATTACCCTAGGCCACCTGAAGTTTAGCTGAGGAGGATTGCGCCTACATTCCAACACGGTATCTGCGCCATAGACCCTAGTTCGCATAAACTTGCATCCGTCACATTGATCCACCGTTTGTTGAACGGGTTCGGGCATTAAATTCGCCTTCTGATTTGAACAGAGGTTGTTTCGGGTGGTCGCTTAGTACCTCGGTCAGGAGTGGGTGTGTCCGTAGAGGAGGAGGATAAGTCCGCTACGAGTTTAAGTTCCCCTGACCGAGGCATCGATCGCTCAATTGCCCTGTCCAACTGAGCAGCAAAGTCGGCATTCACGTTAAAGTTGATCGAACGTTTGCTTAGCCCTACTCGGTCCGCCGCATCCCTAGAGATCGAGACAAGTTCCCTGACGCTTAGCTCCTCCGCTTCATCATCATCGTCCAGCTTATCGGCGAGCTTTCGCTCAGCCTTGATTCCATTGCTTAGAATGAGCGCATTATACGAGGTGATCTGATCCCGGTGGATCTCATCCTCGATCTTCCTCTTTTCTTGGATCAGTTCCTGAAATGCTGGGCTGGTATGAAAAAGGGATACTCTGCTTATGGAGTATCCCGTCAATTCCGCCACTTCCCCAACCCTTAGCCCCGAGGCAAATAGCCTAGCCATCCTGTGATGTGAGTCCCGGAACCGCTGGATCGGCGCAACCCGCCCTCGCTTAGCGCCAGCCACCTCCTCCCGCGAAAGCTCGCGCACGTTCCCTATGCCCGGCTTAGCCGGTCTGCGACCCCTTCCAATCATTTCTGCGGCTTCCGTGGTGTGGGACACACGGATTTGGTATCCTACCATACTACCACAACACGGCCCTCGTTTCAACCCCTAATTCCGCCTTGTTTACAGGATTTGCGAGTTTTTAGGTATGGGCTTGTGAATTGATAAAAAACTTGCGGACAGTATTTGCGCGTGTGCGCGCGCGCGCGTTTTGGCCCCACCCCACCCCACGTTGTGCAGTGCGATGGAGTACACCGTGCGCTGTGAGCATGACATGGCCAAGGGGGATCACGAACTTGTGAATTGATTGTGCAGTGCACACATGCTAGGCTCCCCTGGTCGCTGGGCACTGGGCCCAGCCCTAACCGAGGACATACCGATGGCAATACTCCAGGACCAAGCTGCGGAACTCGAAGCTCTCCGTGCCGAGAACGCTAGGCTTAAGGAGAAGATGCAAGCTAGGCAAACGATTACGTTCAAGGTATCGGACAAGGGTGCTCTGTCGGTCTACGGTCTTCAGCGTTGGCCGGTAACCCTGTACAAGCAACAGTGGCTTAAGTTAGCCAAAGTCATGCCTCAGCTTCAGGAGTTCATTTCGGCTAACGATGGGGCATTGGCCGAGAAGGAGTAACCTAGTCCACAGCTAGGGAATGGTAGGGCAGGGAGCAATCCCTGCCCTTTTTGTTGCCTAATTGGTTCTCGGTTTGTTCGGAAATGCCCAGGGAAGGCCATGCAGGGCATTCCAGCCCTTGGCCGCTACCCCTGCCTAGGCCACAGCCCCAAATCCCGCCAAATCGCTTCCCTGCCCGATTGCGAGGCATGCCACGGCGAGGCAATGCCCCACGCCGCAGGGAGCACAGCTTAGCCTTAATTTGTTAGAAGGACGGTTGCATTGCAACAAATGACTAAACTATTCCATCGCTTAGGAACAGCATACCGGCATAAGTCCTTATGTTTCTTATGTTCCCTCATAGCCTTGTATAGCCAAGGCAGGGTATAGACCTGTACCAAGATGGACCTGTGCTTGGTATCTTGTTATGTCTCTTTTTTTTTTTTAACAAGCGCATACTAGCACAGGTCTACCCCGGCCCTCGGAAATATAAGCCTACAAGGGAACATCAGGAACATAAGGGATTACAGTCATTCGCTTCTTAGTTCTATGCTTAGACATCCGGTCAGTGTTGTTAATCACTGCCCATGCCTCAGCTTCACTAAGGAATACTGTGGCCTTATGCTTATGCTTAGTCCAGGCTATCTCAGCCTCTCCAACGATAGCATATCTACTCATGTATTCATTGAAGGCATTACCTCGGATTAGGTATGTCATCACTTATCCTCCCAATAGCGCCAATGTAGCCAAGCTATCACTAAGCCAATTAGAAGGATTGTAGATAGCTCAACTAACATGTCCATCACTCTTCTCCCTTAGTGAACTTATCCCATTCCTGTGGCGAGATACCACTCATGAGGATCTCACGCTCACTAGCAGTAAGCTCAGGCAAGGCTTCTTGGATTTGCCAATGTCCATCAAGCCATCTAAGGTAAGCTCTGTATTGCCTATCGCTAAGGTAAACACTTGAGCTACCTTTGAAGCCTGATATCTTAGGTGGAGTGACTGTTACCTTCCAGATATCATCAGTTATGTGTTCATGTTTGCGGGATGGTTTGAACATCATATTAGTCCATCCTTGTTACTTCAAAGCTACCATCCTTCTGGATAATAGCTACCCATGCATGTTCATACACTACAATGATCTCATCCCTTAGCTTACAATAAGCAAGGGATCGAGTAGGCGGATCACCAGGATATAGTAGCCACCACATATCTTCCTTAGGGGCCATCCTAAAGCCTTCAAAGGGATGCCATCCTCCACCGTGGAGATAGCCAGTATGAAGCTGTTCCTTAGCTGGCCTAGGGTCATCTTCACTAAGCCACATAGGGATCATACCTATGTGATCCTCAGTGCAACGTGGGTCGAGCTTTGTCCATTGGGTAATCATTGCATCTTCTCCCCTTGTTTACACCATTATTCGCTTAGCTAACCAATTAAGCGTCTGCTTATCGCATTCCTTAACTGCCTTAGCTATGCATTTGCGGAAGGTAGCTTCGCTCATTACCTCACAAAGATACTCAGCGGAGTAGCCCACGAAGTTATCAGCGAAGCAATCAACGTAGTCATACTTCTTGCTCATTTGCGCTCCTTCATCCATGTCTTGATTGCCTCTAACCCATCGAGATAGGTTTCATCATCTATCTTATCCATATGCCTATCTCTCATTAGGCATTGGAGATAGTAATGAGCTATCTTAGGATTAGGTCGCTTAGCGAAAGCTTCCTGCATCTCTTTACGGTCTAGCCAGTTCATCTTAGTCACTCCATCCTGCTACCCATAGCTTAGATTGTAATCGTGAGTAGCGCCCATTGGTTAGATCATTAAGGCGAACTACTCGCCAGTATATCCAACGCTTAAGCCATCTCATCGCTTAGCCTCCTCCTTAAAGATGGGACAATCTAAGCAATGTTCATCCCTTGGGATTTCCCTAAACTCCTCCCTCCATTCCCTCAGGGATGCCTCATCAGGGCATTGAGACATATGACTACATTCCTGCTCAGCCTTATTAAGCCAATTCATCGCTTAGCCTCCAGCTGTACACACTCATAGAGTAAGACTTGATCGTAGTAATCATGAGTTACCATCCTGTCATAGACCGACTTAGCTAAGGGATATGTCGCATATACCTCAGACTCCCATTCGTTAGGGTCCCACTTAACATGATGATAACGGATCATTGCTACAACTTCGGGCATCTTAGCCTCCATCATAAGGACACGTTACATGGCACTTATATTGGCTTACCTTACCACTGTCTATTTCTCTATAGACGGTACAAGTGTATCTATCGCCAATATGGATATTGCTAAAGCACTCAGCGCATAGATGCATCCTAAGCTTAGCTCTGTGCATAGTAATGGAGATAACTGCCACAGGAGGCATAGCGCCATAAGCTTCATATACTTCCTTGGATTTGAAGAGCATATCATCCTCCCTTACCTTGCTTATCCCTAAGCCGTTGAAAATACTTATCATCGAAGAACAGGCTTAGGGCATTATCTATAGCACCTATGGTAAGCCGTGCTGTTTCATTGCCTACAACAACGTGTATCTCACCACATATGCCACATACGTAGATGTGAGCGTCCTCGTATTTACATGTCATGACTTCCTCGCATAGTGTGCAGCAGCATGGACATAGATGCGCCGAGTTATGCTTATCTTAGATACTGTGCAATTATGTAACTCAGCTAAGTGATAGGCTCTCCTTTCTGCACTTGGCCTATCACTATGTTGCCATGTTGTGTTGCGGAAGAACGGTTCACGACAGAGGGTTACTTTCCATTCGTTAGTCATGAGAAATACTCCCAAAACAGGCTAAACTCCACTGTTTCGTCCCTATCCCTAATTGTGGCACGCCAATCTGATCTTATCCCTTGATATGCAGGGAACCTAACTACGTCATTCTCATTAACATCCCACTGTTGCTTAGCGTATTCTAAGGCTTCCTCAAAGCTTTCAAAGGTGTGTGTTCCTCCATGAAACCTAGTGGCCATTGTGCATTTCCAGGGTCTATTCCAGTATTCTTGCGGTGTCATGTTCTATCTCCACATACAAGAAAGGGCCTAGGCAATCACTTGCCTAAGCCCTTGATTACGTTAAGCAGTCCAGCAGTCTACACAAATGTGGTCGCTCTCAAATGAGCCACCACCTTTGTTCTTATAGACCACTCTAACGTATCGCTTACCCTTAGCGATGGTTGTCCCACATTTCCATGCACATTCATAAGGGTGCTGAGCTATGGGCTTAGTAACCGATACGATCTCGATCTTTAGTGCTTGGAGTTCCTCGGTATTTGGAGACATCGTACTCTCCTATCATAACGATGCGTTTAGGTAGTTGGGGCATTTGCGCCCCATTAGGTAGCTTAGGCAACCCCAACGACTGAGAGGTTAGGGTGAGGATTGAGCACTGATTGGATACGCTCAAGCCTCGTACGGAGTTCAGCATTCTCCCTCTCAAGCCTATTAGTCTCATCCCGGAAGTGATCTCTTTCCGAGACAATACTGGCGACTTGTTCCCGAAAGGAGTTAAGCTGATGCTCCTGCTCATCAATCTTCTGACGAGCATCGTCACGCTCACTACGGGTAATCCGGTGAGTATCACGCTCACTGGACACCTCATGCTCAAGCTCTTGGACCTTGGAATTACCCTGAGTGATAACATCCCTCAAGCCCTGAGTGATGTTCCGCTCAGCATCCAAGCTACCTTGAGTTGCATTGAGCATGTTCTGGACTTCGTTAACCTGATGCTGAGCCTGACTAAGCTGTTGCTTCAGGTCATAGTTCTCGCTCTCAACGGCCTGCAACCGATTAGCAAGGTCGTTGATACGCTGTTCCAAGCCCTCGACCTTAGCTGCCTGAGTGGAAAGCTGTGCAACCGTGTCGATGACGTTCTGGAAGTACTCTTTCATCTCTTGCTCCGTAAGCATATCTAAGTCCTATCCTGTTGAAGGGAAAGGGGAGGCCGAAGCCTCCCCACTCACGTTAGGCGTTAATGCCTGGGCGACCACGGGTCTGCACCTTACCCGCCTTGGCCGCACTCAGGGTCTTGTCTTGCTTCCTAGCCTCCGCAGCCTTGACTTTCTTCTGGGAGATAGGAATGGAAGCGATGTCAATCTTGACTTTCTTGCTCGCTCTCTTCTCCACTTCCTCCTCAGCCTGCTTAATGATATCAGGATCAGCAGCAAGCAAGGCGTTAGCTGCCTTAGTGATCTCACTCGACTCAACGTAGCTAACCTTTACGCCGCTACGCTTCAACTCTTCCTTGACCAAGTTCCTAGCAATACGCCGGGCCTCAGTCATAACCTCACGTGGCACCTTATCGGACTTGGCCGAACTACCCATGATGCGGATCTTACCCGCATACATATTCTCGAGGGTTTGCTCAGCAGTCTCCATAGCTTTAGCCTTGAGGTCTTCCGCCTCTGGATAAGCTGCCTTAGTGATCTGCGTTTGCCCACGGTTCAGGAGAACCTTAAGCCCTTGGACAAGGGCCTCACGGTAAACGTGAATGGGAAGCTCAGCCGTATCCACTTCAAGGTACGACTTTCCCTTAACGACTGGTATCTTGAGGGTTTCCCCTCCCTGTCCTTCCACTTCTACCGTGGTTTCACTCACTTCCATAGTCATCTGCTTATTCTCCATTAGGGTTGATAGAAGCTAGGTATTCCAGACTACCTAGGAACAATCCATTCTGGACTAGATTGTTCCCGTGTAGTCACTGAAGCCTCCCCGCAACCCAATAGGCACAGTGGTTCTTGACCTCGATAAGGCCAATGCTTACCATTGTGTCGATGATGTGCTGGAAGGTTTCGAGAGACATTCCCCTAGCTTGGAATGCCATATACATAGGCCCCAATGGTGCGCCATCGGGGCATTCCTTAATGGTATCGCTCAGTGCTTCGAGTATCTGGCGTGCTACTCTGCGTTGTTCTGGTGTCATTTGGTTGTCCTCGGTTCCGTGGTATGCCCACGATGCCCCTATACTACTCCGGCATTGTGGCGGAATTGTGGCGGAATTGTGACCGGAGCCATGTTTGTTTGCATGGCTGCTATGCGCTGGACGCATACCGGTCACGATCCGTTCTCCTTTTGTTCTCGCTTTGTTCCGTTCCGCTGCGATGCAACGTGAAAACTGCCAACGCCGGAGCTTGAAGTAGCAGACCGGCGAAAGTTAATACAATTGACACCATATCCGCAGAGGTCTCCATCTAGGTTTCACGCCCCGGAATTAGGTTTTTACCTAGCCTGTGTGAAATCTCTGAGCGGACGACGATCTTTACTATTGAAAAAACTTGCATTTTGTGGTAGTATATAGGGGTAGGGTGAGAAAGGAGATGCCTTGTGACAAGCGAACGGAAGCCAATGTATCACGATCTGAGCCGTCCTGTTGCTAAGGCTATCCATCACCATGTTGGTTACAATCTTCGCTGTGACCAATGCAACGCTGAGTTCTTTGTGTTTAAGAAACGACCTCAACGAAACTGGCGTTTAAGGCACGGTCACCGAGAATGGTTATTCTGTAGCAGGGAATGCAGGCATGTCTTCGCTCAAAGCAATCGTTAAGGGCTTAGCTCGAATCGCTCAGTCAAATGCCGACCGAGCCTATGCAATTCTGGGTCACCGTCCGGGGCCTGGGTTAGACCTGTTAATCAAGCCAGAAGAACCTCTTTGTGGCAAGTGGTATGTCACCGGCAAAACTCCAGCCGGTGAGGCATTCATCACTAAGTTCTGGCAATGGCAACCACTTAGCAACCAGAAGCTGGCTGAGATGAAGAAGCAAGCTATCGACTGGGACCTTAGCTTCAAGACCCAGTTTACGCCGAGATCAATCGAGGAAGA
>Ga0066903_100004040_pt1 | contig 12249 bp, 15 predicted proteins | sample PanSoiMetaGPlot1_FD_67491 | JGI IMG/M metagenome (GOLD analysis project Ga0066903, IMG submission 67491) | Tropical forest soil microbial communities from Panama analyzed to predict greenhouse gas emissions - Panama Soil - Plot 1 (version 2) | ecosystem: Environmental > Terrestrial > Soil >...
GGACTATCGTCCGGATCCGTTTTCGAAGACGGCGATGGAGCTCGCGCGGCACATCGCCAACGCCGACAATCGATTCGTGGAAGCCGTCACCGCCGGCGCGTTCGATCCGTCGCCGGCGATTCCCGACACCGTCCGTACGCCTGCCGAGCTCGCGGCCTGGTACACGGAGAGGTACGCGGCGAACCTCGCAGCCCTCGAATCGGCGACACCGGACCAGTTGTTGAAGGTGCTCGACTTTCGCGGCCTCTTCCGCCGTCCGGCGATCGCGTTTCTCACCATGGGGCTGCATCACACCATCCACCACCGCGGACAGCTGTCCGCGTACCTGCGGTCGATGGGCGGCAAGGTCCCGCCGATCTACGGCGAGAGTTACGACAGCGCAGAGGCGAAACGCACCGCGTCGGCAACATCCTGATCCGCACCTGAGATACGGGAGCTTCACTGGGAGAAGCCGTGAACGATCGGCCACAGTCGAGCCTTGCGACGATCGTGGCGATCGCCATCATGGCCTACGCGCTGTGCGATCTGGCGCACGAAGTCGCCGGCCACGGGACGGCCGCGCTGCTGCTGCCCGACGTGCAGGTCATCTCGCTCAGCTCCGTGGCGCTGCAGACGACGGGATCGAGCCGCATCGTGGCAGCAGCCGGATCGATAGCGAATATCGTGTTCGGACTGGCGGCGCTGGTCCTGTTTCATCGCCTGCGTCGCTTCTCGTGCGGCGCGTACTTCGCCTGGCTGTTCGGCTCGGTGAATCTCTTGAACGGCTCGGGGTATCCGCTCTATTCGGCGATCCTCGGATCGGGTGACTGGGAGGTCGTGGTGAGAGGACTGGAGCCCGCCGGGACGTGGCGCCTCGTCCTGGGGATCGCCGGCGCCGCGGCTTACACCGTCGCCGTCGTGCTGTCGGCGCACGAGCTCACACGAGCGGTGCAGAGAGAACTGGTTGCCGTCTCGGAGATTGCTCGCCTGGTCTTTCCTGCATACATCGCCGGCGGCGCGCTTCTCGTGATGGCGTCGGCGTTCAACCCGGTCGGGCCGAATCTCATCCTCGTGTCGGGCGTCAGCAGCGGGTTCGCCGCAATGGCTGGCCTGACAGTCGTGCCGAAGCTGGTGGAAAATAGCGTGGCAGGATCACGGCAGCGCGAGGGCGGCGCACTCCCGTTCAGCCTGGCGTGGATGGCGACCGGCCTTCTGATCGGACTCGTGTTCGTCGCGATCGTCGGCCCGGGCCTTCAGTTCTAGACGCACGTGTCGCGCTGGAGAGTTTCGACGCCTTCTCGGTGACTGAGATGGAACGGCCGGTGTGGGAACTGGAGGAATCGGTCGTGGCACAGGCCGATCCGGCATTCGCGTTCGAGTACATGGCCAGCATCGAGAACATGACGGCCGATCCGGGCATCGAGCGCGTCGAGGCCGACGGGCCATCCAGAGATCGAGTCGGCATGCGAGGCAGGACTCATGGTGTCGGCGGACGCACGACCGACTGGGTCGTCAGCGCTGTCGAGCCCGGCAGACGGCTGGTCATCGACATTCCGCTTCGCGACGCCATCCTGCGATTCGCGTTCCGCTTCGAGCATCGCGCCGGCGGCGGCAGCATCGTCAGTCAGCGGATCAGTTTGTTCGGCGCGAACGCGGGGGAATACCTCGACGCCGTCGCGAGCGGATTCGGACCGACGCTGCGAGACGGGATGCACGCCGTGCGGGATCGCATCGATGCGGCAGCCCGGCAGCGGGCATCAAGGGAACAAGGACCATGATTCGAAAACTCGCCTCGGGGACATACCGGCTCTACTCGCGCAAGAAGGATCCGAAGACAGGCAAGCGCCGAAACCTCGGCACGTTCGGCAGCCGCGCCGCCGCGGAGCGCCACGAGCGCGCCGTCCAGTTCTTCAAGCGGCACTGACGCGGGCGCCCTCCATAACGGATTTGCACCTCGCTGACACCTTTGCGCCGGTCGCGACGTCCGGCGTGCTCCGATCGTTCCAGATCCGGCAGGCATGGTCTTCGCACGGGTGCCGGCGTGAGCTGGTTTCGCGTCAATCGCGGTCGCCTCGAATACACCGGGAGGATCACGCGCGGCGCGTTCAGCAGATGGGCTGACACGAGCGACGGGCGCGACGCGATCGCCCGCGCCGCGCGCGGCATCCGCTTCAGTCTCTTCGGCCGATTGCGCAGCGCGCGCAAGCGGATGTGGCGCGCGCTCGAGACGGCGTCGCAGTCGCGGACTCTCGCCGATGCGCTGAACAACGAGCCGACGCGATACATGCACCTCCTCGCCGGCCTCGCGTATGCCGACGCGCTGCCGCGCGCGCAGGTCGCGCTGCACCGCCTCGTGCTCACGCCGCGCGCGATGATCGCCGGGCGCGCCCACGCCGCGGTCAGTGAGCGGCTCGGCCACGCGCCGGAGCTCGGCGAGCTGGACGGCGCCCTCCGGGCGTTCTTTCTCCAGCAGCTCGTTGTCGAGATGGACGCGGCGCTCCAGAAAGCGTCGCCGAGCGTCAAGCGTCCCGTCGAGGCGCACGACGGATGGGCGTGCGTCGGCGTCAGCATCGGAACGGTCTGGGTGGACCCGATGTGGGCCGGTCGTGACGGCACCGGCCATGTGTTCCTGTTCGAGTTCCCGCGCGCGGGCCTGGCGCGCCGCGATCGCAAAGCTCTCGAGAAGGCGATCGATCAGATGGCCGCGTCCGTGTCGTCGCTGTCGCGCCTGCAGCGCGCCGAGCTGGTCCGTTCAGCCTCGTACCGTTGACGTCGCCGTCTAGAGCGCGATCACGCGGCCGGTGCGCACCGATCGATCGGCTGCCAGGACGATCCGCAGGCTCCGGACGGCGTCGTTCAGGTGCGCGGTGAGATCCAGATCCTCGTCGATGGCGCGGAGCAGGAAGCGCTGCTCGCGCTCGCACAAATCGTCGTGCGACGGTTCGTCGGCGGTCGACAGTCGCTCGTCCGGCCGCGCGAACGATCCATCGGCAGCGAGATCGGCGTGATGGATCAGTATCTGGTTCGTCTGCGTGTGGGCGTTGACGTCGTCCGAACGCGCGGCCTCGACGCCGGAGGCGAGCACGATTGAGACCGCTCCCTTCGGTCCGATCACGTCCTTCACGAAGAACGCCGTCTCGCTCATCATCGGGCCCCATCCGGCCTCGTACCAGCCGACGGAGCCGTCCTCGAACGTGACCTGCAGATGTCCGTAGTTGTACATCCCGCCGGGCAGATCGTTCGTCAGGCGCGCGCCGACGGCGTGCACGGCGAGCGGACGCGCGGACGTGATCTGGCACCAGATGTCGATGTAGTGCACGCCGCAGTCCACGATTGGCGAAAGGCTGTCCATCAGACGCCTGTGCGTCTGCCATTGCGCGCCGCTCGACTGCTGGTTCAGGTTCATGCGGAAGACGAGCGGCGTTCCCAGCGTGCGGGCGATCTCGACGAACCGAATCCACGACGGATGATGCCGGAGGATGTACCCGACGACGAGCTTGCGCTTCGTCCGGAGCGCGGTCGACACCACCGCCTCGGCGGCCTCGACGGTCTCGGCCAGGGGCTTTTCGACGAACACGTGCGCGCCGGATTCCATCGCCTTGACGGCGAATTCCGCGTGCGTGTCTGGGAAGGTGTTGATCGAGACGACGTCGGGTCTCGTCGCCGCCAGGGCTTCGTCGAACGACGTGAACACCGGCGTGCCGCCGAGTTCCGGAGGACGCGCCACCGCGCGAATGCCGCGCGCGCACAATCCGGCCACCTCGAAGCCGTCGATGCGCGCGTAGGCCAGCGCGTGGCTTCTTCCCATGTGGCCGAAACCGGCAACGAGGACACGCTTGACAGCAGCCATGAAACGGCTACGGTATCGCGAGAACGAGAAATCATGAAGGCCTACGTCATCACGACCGGCACTCTGTTCACCCTGGTCGCCCTTGCGCACCTGCTGCGGACGATCAGCGAATGGTCGCGCCTCGGGTCGGATCCCGGCTTCATTGTCGAGGGACCGGGGCTCGGTCTGATCGCCGCCGCGATCGGCATCTGGGCGTGGCGGCTCGTCGCCGGCAGCCGACCATCGTGATGTTCCGGTGGCTGTCGCTCGCGATCCTGCTGATGGCGGTCGGCACGTCGGGCTACTACCGCCGGCGCGCGCGGCAGAGCGAGGCGATCGCGCGGAGCCGCGAGGGTCCGCTGCTCGTTGCGTTCCGCCTGTTCGGCACGCTTCCGCTCCTCCTGGCCATCGTCGCCTACATCGTCAATCCGTCGTGGATGGCGTGGGCGACGCTCGACATGCCGGACTGGATGCGCTGGACCGGCGTCGGCCTCGGCGCGCTGACGATTCCGGCCGTGTTCTGGGTCTTCCGGAACATCGGCCGCAACGTCAGCGAGACCGTCCTCACGAAACGCGACCATCAGCTCGTGACGACCGGTCCCTATCGATGGATCCGCCATCCGCTCTACACGACGGGAATCGTGCTTCTGCTGTCGATCGGCCTGATGCACGCGAGCTGGGTCGTGCTGCTCTTTGCGGCAGTCGGGGCCTGCGTGTTCCGGCTCGTTGTGATCCCGATCGAAGAGCGCGCCCTGATCGAGAAGTTCGGCGATCGCTACCGCGCGTACATGGATGGAACCGGCGGGATGCTGCCCTGAACCGGGCTCTCCAGCTCGCGCAGCACGCTCTGAAGGAGTTCGAGTCTCCACCGCCCCCTGTCGGGATTGTGATAGCCGATGGATCGCTGGGCCGCGGGCAGGTCCGCCAGATTCAGCGCCGGCTCGAACGCGGTCCTTCGTGCCACTCGTTGAATGAATTGATGTAGACCGCGAGGAAGCCGCTCGCGCCGTCGCGCAGTCTCGGGTCGATCTGCAGGGCCAGCGTGGTCCGCAGCGAGTCGAGCACGCGATCGCGGCTGGCAGCGATCGCGACCTGGCGGGCATCCGCATCCCAGCCCGTGGGGTCGATCGGCGGTTCGAGCGGCGACGGCGAGAAGCAGTCGCCGAACGGCGGACGCTCGGTGAAGTGATCGAAGCCCGCGTTGACGTTGAACGAGAACAGGAGCTGCGCCGCCGAGAACGTGCCCGCCGCGGACGCCCAGCCCGAGGGACGGACGAAGGGATCGTAGATCGCCATGCCGTCGAAGCCGCCGTCTCTCGTCCCGGTGATGTCGAGCGAGTCGGCCAGCACGATCGGATCGAAGTCGGAGAGCAGCGTGGCCCGCGCGCTGTCAATCTGACGCCGCCAGTCGCCGGGATCGGTGTAGTCGGGCACCGGAAACACGCGGCCGTGGCAGTCGCTCACGGTCTTGGGGACGAGCGTGCGACACGTCTTGAAGATCGGTCGCGCCTTGCCACTGGCGTCCTCGAGCAGCAGGAACGCGTCCGGCTCCAGGTGAAACGCCACGTGGGTCCAGCTGGCTGTCGATGCCGCGAGCCACGACGGCCGCCCGTCATCGGCGCCCGAGGGCCGGGCTTCCAGCGCGGCGGCGTTGGGCGTTCATTGGGAGTTGCGAAGTTGCGGAGTTGCGGCGTTGACACGTCGCCCGCCCGTGACGGCGCCAAGCAACGCGAATACGTTGCAGAGCAGCAGCCATCCGCCGAAGAGGCCGGCCGCCTCGGGGCGCATGTTTGGAAAAACCTGTGCGAACCAGATGACGCTGACGGTGTCGAGCATCATGCCCGGCGCCACCAGCGCGATGCCCGCGACCGCGTACTGATCATGATCGAGGGGGAGGCCCGCGAAGATGCGCCGGGGCAGATAGAACATCGCCGGCGCCGAAACGGCGAGCAGCGCCGCGACGGCAGCGCCGCTCGCGGGGTTGATGATCCACTGGCCGCCGAGGCGCAGCGCGATGGTGGCGAGCAGCCAGATGACGAACCCGATCGTCACGATGCGCTTCATCATGGCTTCCTCCCTCTCGATGACGACAGGTGCCGGGCGAGGAGATCGATCGCGCGCGTCGTGCGCGCGAGATCGCCGGTGGACAGGTAATCCATGAGCAGGCCGTCGATCGTTCCGACGATCAGCGTGGCCGTGGCCCCGGCGCGGCGCCCCAGGGATGCCGCGAGCGCCTTCGTTAGCAACTCGATCCAGTGACCGACCGAGCCCTCGAGATAGCCGGCGTACTGCTTCGGGTACTGGAGCGCGAGGCCGTGGACTTCGAAGAGGAGCCGGAGGTAGGCGCGGTTGCGCGGGGCCGTGCACCACCGCCAGAAGGCAGGCACGAGCCGGCCGAGATCGGGATCGGCGGGGGCAGCCCCGAGCATCGCGGCGACGTCGGCGCGCGCGCGCTGCCGGATGACGCCCATCGCCTCGATCAGCAGGCGCTCTTTCGTCCCGAAGTGATAGATGAGCAGCCGGGCGCTGGTGCCGATCGCCGCCGCCATCGGCCGGAGCGACATGCCGGCGACGCCGTGCCGCAGCAGGTAGGCGGCCGCCGCGTCGAGCAGTTCTTCGCGCCGTGCCGCCGGGGTCCCGGGCATGAAACGACTGTTACATGAAACAGTCGTTTCAGTCAAGCGGCGGGGACGCGTCGGGGCGAACGCGGCTACACTGGGCGATCGAGGTTCTCGACACGCTTCGGAGGCCGATCATGAAGAAGAACCCGGTGGCGCACTTCGAGATCTATGCCGACGACCCCGAGTCGCTCGGGCGGTTCTATACGAGCCTGTTCGACTGGGACATCCAGCAGGTGCCCGGCATGGAGCACTACAGGCTCATCAAGACCGTGGAGACCGACGACAAGGGGATGGCGGCCGAGTCCGGCGGCATCAACGGCGGCATCCTCAAGCGTCCGGCCGGATACCCGGCGAGCGCGTGGGTCAACTACGTCAACGTCGACTCGCTGGACGCGTCGGTCGAGCGCGCGCAGAAGCTCGGCGCGAAGGTGACCAAGCCCAGGGCCCCCGTGCCCGGGATGGGCTGGTTCGCGATGCTGATCGACCCGCAGGGCAATCACTTCGCCCTCTGGCAGTCCGATCGGGCCGCGAAGTAGCGTCCGGCTTCAGAGGTCGCTCACGGTATGCTGGTAGCGACGTCATGTCGAACCCGACCGACCTCTTCGGGAACAACCGCCGGTGGTCCGAGGCCACCACGCGCCGGGATCCCGGATTCTTCAATCGCCTCGAGCGCCAGCAGGCGCCCCGCTACCTCTGGATCGGCTGTTCCGACAGCCGCGTGCCGGCCAACGAGATCGTCGGCCTGCTGCCGGGCGAGCTCTTCGTCCACCGCAACGTCGCCAACGTCGTGGTGCACTCCGATCTGAATTGCCTGTCGGTGCTGCAGTACGCCGTGGACGTGCTGCGCGTCGAGCACGTGATCGTCTGCGGCCACTATGGATGCGGCGGCGTCGAAGCCGCGTGGAAGCAGACGAAGCTGGGGCTGATCGACAACTGGCTGCGTCACGTGCAGGACGTCGCCGATCGGCACCCGCGCGCCTTCACGCGCGGCATGAGCCTGAAGCAGGCGACCGAGCGTCTCGCCGAGCTCAACGTGATCGAGCAGGTCGCCAGCGTCAGCCGGACCACGATCCTGCACGACGCCTGGCAACGCGGGCAGTCGATCGCGGTGCACGGATGGATCTACGGCCTGCACGACGGGCTGCTGCGCGATCTCGGGCTCTCGGTCGCGCGCGAGGACGAACTGCGGTCCGCCTACGAGCGCGCAGTCGCCTCCGTGAGCGCCGTGCCCGCCTGACCCGGCGGCCCGTGTAAAGTAAGGGTGTGACGACCGAAGACAGCGGACAGCCGTCCGAGCTGAAACAGCTGCGATGGTGCCTGCAGGCGCTGGCCGTCTGCGGCTCCGTTCAAGGCGCCTTGTTTCCCGACGCTGCGAGAAAGCCCGAACAGCTCGTGCTCGATTTCGATCGCTGTGCGACCCTCGTCTTGTCGAGCGGCGAGGGTGACCTGTCCGCGTCGCAGTCCGACGCGCTGGTGATCCTCGATCAGAAGCTGAAGACCATGACCAGGGATGGCGAGGAGTTCGACGTGGATCTCTGGTCGGTGGCCGCGCTCTCGGAGAGTGCGCACTGGGAAGACGTCCGGCGTCACGCGCACTCGGCGCTGGCGGCGTTCGGATGGTCCGCGGCCGCGCACGGGGAAGGCGCGTGACACCAGGCCGGAGTCGGCGGAATCGATGATGCGCACGACGATCGGAATGTGGCTCGTCCTGGCGGTCGCCGTCTGCGGCACGATCGGATGCGACCGCGTCACGAAACACGTTGCCGCCACGACGCTGGCGGGAATGCCGGCCCAGTCCTACGCCGCCGACATGGTCCGTCTCGAATACGTCGAGAACACCGGCGGGTTTCTGAGCCTGGGGCACGATCTTCCGCAGACGGCACGAACCGCTGTCTTCACGGTCGCCACCGGCGCGCTCCTGGTCGGACTGATCGGTATCGCCATCCGGTTCCGCTGGGCAGGCTGGTCGCTACTCGGCGTGGCGCTCTTCGTCGCCGGCGGCCTGTCGAACTGGCTGGACCGCGCGCTCCGCGGCAGCGTCATCGACTTCATGAACGTGGGCGTCGGGCCGCTGCGCACCGGCGTGTTCAACGTCGCGGACGTCGCGATCATGATCGGCGTGGCGATGGTGGCGCTCGTCGAAGTGCGGCACGGCCGACACACCTGATCGCGAGTGCCTTCCGTCATCAGCCACGCCATTGCGGCGTCCGCGCTCGGGACGATCGGACGACCGGTCCGTCGCATGCCGCCGCGGTTCTGGATGGCCGCCGCGGTCGGCGCGGCGCTGCCGGACGTCGACGTCCTGGCCTTCACCGCCGGCATTCCGTACTCGCATCCGTTCGGCCATCGCGGGTTCACGCATTCGATCGCGTTCGCGGCGCTCGCCGCCGCGGCGATCGTGGCGCTCATGTTTCGCGACGGCGAATGGCGACGCATGCGGATTGCGCTGTGGCTGTTCTTCTTCGCGGCCGTCGCTTCGCACGGGCTGCTCGACGCGATGACGAGCGGCGGCCTCGGCATCGCGTTCTTCGCGCCGTTCTCTTCGACGCGCTACTTCTTTGCGTGGCGTCCGATCCTCGTCTCGCCGATTGGCGTCCAGCGGTTCTTCTCGTCGCGCGGTGTGGCCGTCATGCTCAGCGAGATTCGATGGGTCTGGGTGCCGTCGGCCGTGATCGCGGCGCTGGGATCGTATCGTCGAACGACGGGGACGGGGGCCAGGGGCTGAGGATCAGATCGCGGGCGCGGAAGGGGCATACCGCGGTCCCGCGTCTCTGGCCCTCGCCCCGTGCCACCTCTCGCGTCAGTACCGAATCCGAACCGCGATCTGGAACCGGCGCGCGTTCGTGCCGTCCGGCTGCGATCCGTTGTTGTTCGGCACGCCGAAGTCCGCCCGTTCGGTGAGGACGACCGGTTCGGACAGCGGCGTGTTCACCGTCGTCGCGGTCGCGTCGTAGCGGGTCGAGCGGAAGCCGTTGAAGTTGTCGCGGTTGAAGACGTTGAAGCCTTCGCCGAGGAGCTCGACCGAGGCGCGTCCGACCGGCACGACTTTCGAGATCCGCAGGTCGAGGCGGTAGTTCGCGTCGCCATACCTGCTGTTGCGCTCGGTGTTCGGCGCGACGTTGCGATCGCCGCCGCCGCCCTGGCCGTAGAGTCCGCCGAATCCGAGATACTGCGCGCCGTCGAGCGTGAACGGCAGGTTGGGCACCGACACGCCGTCCGAATACGGCCTGCCGGACTCCGCCGTGACGATGCCGCTCAGCTTCACCCCATACCGCAGGTTCGTGATGCCGTTCACCACGAACCGATGGCGCTGATCGGTCGGCGCCGCGCCGCGATCCGACTTCAGGTTGAACTGATCCTGCACGCTCGCGCCGCCGAACGGGCTTTCGGCTCCGGTGCCGCTGCCGTCGGCCGCGCCGCCGAGATTCTCGGCCTTCGCAAGCGTGTAGGCCACGCCGAACTGAACGTTGTTCGACAGCCGCCGCCGCAACTCGACGAACATCGCGCGATACCAGGTCTCGCCGATCGACCGGACGACCGTGAGCGCGCCGAAGTTCGGATTGGGACGGGAGAGATTGATGTTCACCGGCACGCCGGCGGCGGTTCTCGTCACGCCGGCCGAGTAGGGCAGCGAGACGGTCGAGCCGTCGGGGAACAGGTACGTGCGCGTGAAGGCCGGCGGCGGCAGGTTCGTGTCGAACGACGTCGCGAGGCGGTCGCCGTGCGTGTAGATGAAGCTCGTCGACAGCGTCATGGTCGACGTCAGCTGCCGCTCGACGCCGACGTTGAAGTCGCGCATGCGCGGCGGCTTGAAGCCGGGATCGAGGCGGAACGCGGTGACGGACCCGACGGCGCTCGCCGGCAGGTCCGACAGCGTGTTCGGATACGTCGGCGCGAAGGCGTCGGTCGGCCGCACGGTGAGGCTGATCGTGTTGAGCGCGGGATCGGCGAGCCCGGTCTGCGCGAGCGCGTTCTGCAGCATGCCGTTCGGCGTCCGCCCGTAGTAGGCGCCCCAGGTCAGACGCGCGACGGTGCGACCGTCGCCGTGGACGTCGTAGGCGAGGCCGACGCGCGGCCCGATGCCGCCGGTCCATGAATTGATCGACTGCGTCTCGGGGATCGCGGGGTTGGGCGCCGTCGGATCGGGGTTCTGCTGATAGTCGTACCGGAGCCCGTAGTTCGCGGTGAGGCGCCGCGACACGCGCCAGCCGTCCTGCGCGAACAGCGCGACGTCGGTGGTCGAGAAGGTCGCGCCGACGAGCCCGAAGTTCTGCACGAAGCTCGTGTAGTTGCGTCCGTTCGGGTCGATCAGGTCGCGGCCGTAGGTGAGCGCGTTCGAATAGTTGTAGACGCCGCCGAACTGCGCCGGGTTGTCGATGATGTCGTGGGCGCGCACGATGTCGGCGCCGAACTTCAGGTTGTGCGGCCCGGTCACGAGCGACCAGTTGTCCACGAACTGGTACTTGCGCTCGTCGGGCAGCGCCGGACGTTCGAGGAACGTCGCGCGGCCGAAGGAGAAGCCGCTCCCGACGAACACCTGCGGCGGCGGCTGGTCGGCGAACTCGAACTCGAAGTCGCGTCCGGCCTGGAAGCGCGCCTCGTTGACCGAGCGCGGCGACGTGATCGTCGTGAGGCGCACGTTGAAGCTCTCGATCCGCACATCGTCGGTTCCGTTGCGGCCGACGTTGCCGAGCACGAGCGGCGTCTGGATCGCCGCGATGCCGTGCGCGTGCAGGTAGTTGTTGGTCACCGACAGCGTGTTCGACGGGTTGAGCACCGCGTCGACTTTGCCGAGAATCAGCGTCTGATCGTTGGTGCGCGGCATCGTGTTGCCGGGCGCGCCGCCGGGGAACCGGGCCGTGAGGTCCGCCACGCCCGCGTTGAACGCGGCCCGATCCGCGGCGGTCGGGTTCGCCGGCAGCCCGGTGGTGAGCACCCCGTTCAGATCCTGGATGAGCAGCGGGAAGTCGCGAAGCTGCTGGTCGACGTTCGTGAAGAAGAACACGCGGTTGTGCACGAGGGGGCCGCCGATCGATCCGCCGAACTGGTGGCGCGACTCATCGGGCTTGATCGTCGCCAGCGGATCCTGCGCGTTGAACGCCTGGTTGCGGAAGTACCAGAAGGCGTCCCCGCGGTACGTGTTCGTGCCCGAGCGGACGACGGCGTTGATGCCGCCGCCGGCGGAGCGGCCGAACTCGGGCATGAAGCCCGCCTGGGCGACCTGGAACTCCTGGACGGCGTTCGCCGAGACGTTGCTCGCGATGCGCGTGCGTCCGCGCGCTTCCGAGAAGTACGCCTGGTTGTCGTCGTTCCCCTCGATCGTGAAGTTGTTGAAGACGCCCGACTGGCCGCGGTAGCTGAGCAGACCGAACCGTCCGTCGCGCGTGACGCCCGGCGTGAGCAGCGCGAACTGATCGGCGCGCCGCCCGTTGATCGGGAGATCGTCGATCTGCTGCCGGTCGATGAGCGTGGACTGGTTCGTCTTGGTCGAGTCGAGCGCCGGCCTCGACGCGACTTCGACGGTTTCGGTGACGCCTTTCGGCGACATCGACAACCGGAGATTCACCGTTTCGCCGACCGTGACGATGAGATCGTTCTGGCGGACGGTGGCGAACCCGTCGCGTTCGACCGTGACCGAGTACTCGCCGGGCGGCAGCACCGGCGCGCTGAACTGTCCCGTGCGCGACGTCTCGACGGTGCGCGAGACGCCGGTGGCGACGTTGGTGACGGTCACGCGCGCGTCCGGAATGGCGGCATCCGAGGCGTCGAGCACGACCCCGGCGACGGCGCCCGTGCCGAGCTGCGCCTGAGCCAGCGCGG
>Ga0066903_100004041_pt1 | contig 12247 bp, 9 predicted proteins | sample PanSoiMetaGPlot1_FD_67491 | JGI IMG/M metagenome (GOLD analysis project Ga0066903, IMG submission 67491) | Tropical forest soil microbial communities from Panama analyzed to predict greenhouse gas emissions - Panama Soil - Plot 1 (version 2) | ecosystem: Environmental > Terrestrial > Soil >...
TTGATCTGAGGAGACGAGGCGCCGAATGCCGGCACGTCCAGCCGACCAGAAGGTGAAGATCCTCTACATCGAGGACAACCGCGAGAACCGGATGCTCGTCCGGGCGGTGCTCGAGGCAGCGGGCTACCTGATCGTCGACGCCGAGGACGGCCTGGCCGGGATCGAGGCGGCCATCCGCGAGGAGCCGGCGCTCATCCTGCTCGACATCAACCTCCCCGGGGTCGACGGGTACGAGATCGTCGCCATCTTGAAGTCGTTCCCCAACCTGGCCTCGACGCCGGTCATCGCGGTGACCGCGTACGCGATGCAGGGCGATCGGCAGCGCACGCTGGTGGCCGGCTGCGACGGCTACATCCAGAAGCCCATCGACGTCGATGCGTTCCCGCGCCAGGTCGCCGAGTTCCTGGGCGGCAAGCGCGAGCGCGTCGAAAGTCGCGACGAGGGCGTGTACCTCCGCGAGCTCAACCAGCGGCTTGTCTACCGGCTGCTCAACCAGGTCGAAGAGCTCAAGCGGCTCAACCAGCACTTCGTGCGGCGGGCCTCGCAGCTCGAGGATCTGCACCGCTCGATGGAAGACATCACCGCCGAGCTGGGCGTCGCCGGGATGCTCGAGAAGCTCCTGAGCGGGCTCGCCCGGGCCATCGGGAGCACCAGCTTGAGCGTCGAGCTGACGGAGCCCGCGGGCGTCCAGGTCTCCGTGCGCCGCGACTCGAGTGTGCAGCCGCGGAGCGTGCTGGCCGGCACCGGCGTGCCGGCCGGCGACGACTGGACGGAGGTGGAGTGGCGGCTGCCGCTCACCGTGCGCGGGCGTCCCCTCGGCGTGATGATCGCGCGGCACGTCCTGCCGCCCGGCGCCAAGGCCGACGAGGAGCAGCTGCTCAAGATCGTCGCCGACCAGGTGGCGATCGCCGTGGAGAACGCGCGCCTGTACGAAGGCGTCATGCGCCTGCACAAGGAGACGCAGGAGCGTCTGCGCCACACCGCGACCCTGCTCGCGGTCAGCCAGGATGCCAGCGCGACGCTGGAGCTGAACGAGATCCTGCGGCGTACCACGCGCGCGATGGTCCGCGCGCTCGGCGCGGACACCGGCGGCGCGTGGCTCCAGAGCGAGGACGGCTCGCGCTTCGTTCCGATCGTCGGCTATCACGTCCCCAAGGAAATTCTCGGCGCGCTCGAGAGCGCCAGCATCAAGTCGCTCGATCCCCGCGTGAGCGACTGGCGGCGGGTCGAAGGGCCCGTCTACTCCAGTCACAGCCAGGACGATGCGCGCTTCAAGCACCCGATCGCGAAGCTGGTCGCGCACAAGTCGGTGCTCATCCAGCCCATGCGCTGGAAGGGCGAGAGCATCGGCGGCTTCGCGCTCGCATGGGTGAAGGAGCATCACCAGTTCACGACTGATGAGCTACGGCTGACCGAGGCTATTGCGCTGCAGGCGGCCGTTGCCAGCGAGAATTCCCGCCTGTACGAGGCCGAGAAGCAGCAGGTGGCCGAGCTCAAGCGAACCCAGGCCCAGCTGATCCAGTCGACCAAGCTCGCCGCGATCGGCGAGCTGGCGGCCAACATCGCGCACGAGATCAACAACCCGCTGACGAGTGTGCTCGGCTTCGCGTCCTATCTCGTCGAGCAGGTCCCGCCCGGGCAGCCCTGGCGGGAGGAGCTCGATCTCATCCAGGAGGAGGCGGGGCGGGCCCGCGACATCGTGCGCGACCTCTTGCACTTTAGCCGTCAGCGTGAGTTCATCCCACAGATCACCGACCTCAACACGGTCCTCGAGCAAACCCTCGCCATGGTCAAGCGGCAGGGGGCGCTTGAGTCGATCACGCTCCGCGAGGAGTATGCCTCCGGGTTGGCGCCGGTCGAGGTCGACGTGCCCCGCATCAAGCAGGTGTTCCTGAACCTCATCAACAACGCGGTCTACGTCATGAAGGACAGCGGCGGCTCGCTCACGATCCGGTCGTCGCCCAGCGGCGACATGGTCCAGGTCGATGTCATCGATACCGGAACCGGGATCGCCCCGGAGCACATGCACCGGATCTTCGAGCCGTTCTTCACGACCAAGCCCGAGGTCAGCGGCACCGGCCTGGGGCTGTCGGTCAGTCTCGGGATCGTGGAGAGCCACGGCGGCGTGATCGAGGTCCAGAGCGAGTTCGGTAAGGGCTCGACGTTCACGGTGAAGCTGCCGGCCAAGCCCGGGGCCACGATCGAAGATCCGGACACCGAGCTCTAGTCGCGGCACTTCTCTTCCAGCCTCGTTAAATTTCTGATCGAGGCGCCGTTCTCGGAAACCCACCCGAAGTCTTTGAATTCTCTCATGATTACTGGGTCTGAACGCGTTTCCGGACAAAAACAGACAATAAATCAATCGCTTACGGATATAAAGCTCCGGAAAGATCGGATCGTGAAGTGAGTTAGATCAATAGCTTACGACGCAAATCTCTCTGGTCTCGGGCTTGCATTATCCCCTGTCGGCCGTAGCTGTTCAACCTGGATACGGCGTCGAGGAGAGCGCGATGACTGGTATCTGCTGGAAGAGCGCAGTGACCCGGGGCCTCCTGGGGCTGATGCTCCTTTTGTTCGTGCTGATGCTCGGACCCCTTCCGGCATTGGCGGCAAACCCGGATGCGGTCCTCTACGAGGTCACCGAGGACATGTACCTCAAGGATGCGTCCGGCAAGCTCGCGAGCAGTGTCGCCACGGCGGCCCGGCGCACTGCTGTCGCGCAACTGTCCGGTTGGGCGAAGATCGGCACGCCGATCTGCCCGGCGTACATCAAGGTGGTCGCGCCCAAGGCCATGCGGTGCACGCTGAATGCGACGGGCGCCGATGATCTGAGCCTGGCGGACGGCCAAGGCACTCTGGGCGGGACCTACGCGGTGGTCGTCCAAGGCGACAATGATGTCGACGCTCCGGAATTCGTGATCATGACCGGGACCTTTACAGCCACAGCTGACCTGTCGTTGTCGATGAGCGGGCAGGCGCCGCTCGGATTCATCACGAACGGTGTCGCTACAATCGACGGCTACTCCGAGGCCAGCTTCAAATTTACCGGGACGTTCCGGCTGCCCTTCAGCGTGGACGAGAGCCGCAGGTACGGCCGGCCGAGCCGCGAATTGCCGGCCTACTACCTCGACGACCAAGGTCATCTGGTGGAGGTCACAGATCGGGAGCGTTCGCTCGGCATGCCGACGGTCCGCATCGAGGTCGAGTTCTAGCCAGCGCGTTACTCCTCGTCGCCTCGTTCGGGCCCGAGCCGGAATTTCTCGGCTCGGGCCCGCGGCGTCTCGGAACGTCGCTCCGTCAGTCGGCCTTGAAGTACTTCGCGGCGGGGTGGTGGAACACGAGCCCCGACACCGACGCCTCTGGATCCATCATGAAGCCTTCCGTCAGGGTGAGACCGAACGTCTCGGGCTCGAGCAGCCTGAACAGCGTGGCCTGATCGGCAAGATTCGGACACGCCGGATACCCGAACGACACGCGGACACCCTGATAGTGGGCCTTCAGCTTCTCGCTGATCGGGAGCTCCGGAGGATCCGGAAATCCCCAGAGCGTCCGCATCCTCGAGTGCAGCATCTCGGCGAACGCCTCCGCGGACTCGATGGCCAGCGCTTGGAGCGCGTGGGAACGCACGTACTCGCCGCGCTCCTTCCACGCTGAAGCCAGCTCTCGGACTCCGGCGCCGCACGTGACGGCGAAGAGAGCGAGGTAGTCATCCGCGTCGTCACGCACGTAGTCAGCAAGGCACAGGCGTTCACCGTCCCGCTGGCGTGGAAAGTCGAACCCGGCGGCCTCGCGACCGGATGGGTCGAGGAGGATCACGGCGTCACCGGCGGCCCGCGCGCGATACCAGCGGTACACTCCCTGAGCCTTCAGGAGCCCCCCGTCGGCGGCCTCGCGCTTTAGCGCTTCGACGATCTCGTTGACCTCGACCGTTTTGGCATCGCCCGCCGCCAGCAGGCGCTCGACGAGGCCGCGCACGCCGAGATGCTTGCCGTAGAGCATCTGGAGATTCAGGTACGGGTAGATGTGAGAGAGCGGAACGTCCCGCAGGACGTGCCGCTCGAGATCCGGCGGCGTGGGCACGGCCACGCGCTCGACCCGCGCCGCCACCGGCGGCGCGGGCTCGGCTGGGGCGGCCTCGCGAACGCCCGTCGCGGTCGCCGCGAGCGCAGCCTGCTCCCTCCGCAGGCGCGCCACCATGGCCTCGCGCGTCGGCGCCGAGAAGAGCTGGTTGGCCAGGTCGAGCCCTTCCATGGCGTCCTTGGCGTAGACCGTCACGCCGCCGTACTCCGCAGCGATGCGCGTCGCCGTGAACTTCTTGGTGAGCGCGGCGCCCCCGACGAATAGCGGGATATCGATGGCCGCCGCGCGCAGGTCCTGCGCCGTCACCACCATCTGCTGGGCCGATTTCACGAGCAGGCCGGAGAGGCCGAAGGCGTCCGGCTTGTGGGTGTGATACGCCGCGATCAGATCTTCGGGGGGCACCTTGATCCCGAGGTTGATCACGCGATAGCCGTTGTTCGAGAGGATGATCTCGACCAGATTCTTGCCGATGTCGTGGACGTCGCCCTTGACCGTGGCCAGGACGATCGTGCCGCGGGTGGCCGCCTCGGCTTTCTCCATGAACTGCTCGAGGTGCGCGACGGCGGCCTTCATCGACTCGGCCGACTGGAGCACCTCGGCGACGATGAGCTGGTTGTCGTTGAAGAGCCGGCCGACCTCGTCCATGCCGCGCATCAGCGGCCCGTTGACGATCTCGAGCGGCGCCGCCTCGCGAAGCTTTTCGTTCAGATCGTCGATCAGTCCGTCCCGGCTGCCCTCGACGATGTAGCGGGCCAGGCGCTCGTCGAGCGAGAGGGTCTCCGCGGCCGGCGGCGCCTTGCGCTTCTCTCGGAAATAGGCGGCGAAGGCCGCGACGGGATCGTCGCCGCGCCAGTAGATCAGATTCTCGGCGAGCCGCCGCTCCTCCTCGGGGATCGACGGGTAGCGCTCGAGGCGCTCCGTGTTCACGATGGCGTAGTCGAGGCCGGCCTTGGTGCAGTGGTAGAGGAAGACCGAGTTGAGCACCTCGCGGCCGGCCGGCGGCAGCCCGAACGAGACGTTCGAGATCCCGAGGATCGTCTTGCACTCCGGAAACCGTGCCTTAATGGCGCGGATGCCTTCGATCGTCTCGACGGCGGAGCCGACGTAGTTCGCGTCGCCGGTGCCGACCGGAAACACGAGGGCGTCGAAGATCAGGTCGCGGGCCGGCACACCGTACTTGCGCGTGAGCAGATCGTGGCAGCGCTCGGCGATCGCCAGCTTGCGCGCGCGCGTGACGGCCATACCCTGGCGCTTGTCGTCGTCGATGCAACCGACGACGACCGCGCCGCCGTAGGCCCGGAGCAGGGGCACGACCTTCTCGAACCGCTCCTCGCCGTCCTCGAGATTGATCGAGTTCACGATCGACTTGCCCTGGCAGTGCCGCAGCGCCGCCTCGATCACCGCCGCGTCCGTCGAATCGATCATGAGCGGCACCTTCACCTTGCGGGTGACGTGCGTCATGAACCGATCCATGTCGGCGGACTCGTCGCGATCGGGATTGGCCAGGCAGACGTCCAGGACCTGGGCGCCGTTCTTGACCTGCGCGCGCCCGATCTCGGCGGCCTCCTCGAACTGGTCGGCGACGATCAGTTCCTTGAACCGCCGCGAGCCGATGACGTTGGAGCGCTCGCCCACGAAGAGCGGGCGGTTATCGTCGGCGGGATAGAAGACCTCGATCCCGCTGACCGCCTGCGTCTCGCGCGCCGCCGGGACGCGCGGGGGCCGGCCGGTCGCCAGCGCCTTCAGCGCGCGGATGTGCGCCGGCGTGGTGCCGCAGCAGCCGCCGACGAAGTTCACCCAGCCCTCGTCGAGAAAGCGCGTCATCTTGAAGGCCAGGCTCGCCGGCGTCTCGGCGTACTGGCCGCGCTCGTCGGGAAGTCCCGCGTTCGGGTACACGCTCACGAAGCGGGTCGAGAGCGCCGCCAGCGACCGCAGGTGGTCGGTCATGAACTCGGGGCCGGTGGCGCAGTTGAGCCCGATCGAGAAGAGATCGAGGTGCTCGAGCGCCACGTAGAGCGCCTCGACGCCCTGGCCCGCGAGCATCGTCCCCATCGGCTCGATCGTGACGCTGACCATCAGCGGCAGGTCCACGCCGGCCTCGCGCATCGCCGCGCGGACGCCGAGCGCCGCCGCCTTCAGGTTCAAGGTGTCCTGCACGGTCTCGAGCAGGAGCGCGTCCACGCCGCCGGCGACGAGCGCCGCCGCCTGGAGCGCGTACGCCTCGCGCACCTGGTCGAACGTCGCATTGCGGGTGACGCTGATCGAGCGCGTCGACGGCCCCATCGCGCCGACCACGAAGCGCTCGCCGGCGCTGGCGCGCGCCAGGCGCGCGGCGGCGAGCGTGATCTCGTGAGCGCGCTCGCCCAGACCGTACTCGGCGAGGACGTAGGGCGCGCAGCCGAACGTGTTGGTCGAGATGATATCCGCGCCGGCCTCCAGGTACGCTTCGTGCACCCCTCGCACCACGTCCGGCCGCGTGAGATTCAGAAATTCGTTACATCCCTCGTACTGGGCGCCCCCGAAGTCCTGCGCCGTCAGGCCGGCGGCCTGGATCATCGTCCCCATCGCGCCGTCGAGGACGAGGATCCGCTGTGTCACCGCATCACGGACTCGCGACATAGCGTTATAGTAGCGCACATGATCACCAGCGCCCTCTCGCTCGACGGCGTCCGCGTCCTCGATCTCTCGCGCGTCCTGGCGGGGCCCTTCTGCGGCATGCTCCTGGCCGACATGGGCGCCGACGTCATCAAGGTCGAAGACACCGGCGCGGGCGACGAGTCGCGCACCTGGCCGCCTCACAAGGGTGGGGAGTCCGCGGCATACCTGGTGATCAACCGCAACAAGCGAGACCTGACGCTCGACCTGAAGGCGCCGGAGGGCGCGGAGATCCTCCGCAATCTGGTCAAGCGCTCCGACGTCCTCATCGAGAATTTCCGGACCGGGACGATGGAGAGCTTCGGCCTGGGCTACGACGCGCTGTCCGCGCTCAACCCGGGCCTGGTCTACTGCTCGATCTCGGCGTTCGGGCGCACCGGACCGCGCAAGGACGGCGCCGGTTACGAGGCGCTCATGCAGGCGTTCAGCGGGATCATGTCGATCACGGGTGAGCCCAGCGGCCCGCCGGTCCGGGCCGGCGTCTCGTTCCTCGACCTCACGACCGGCATCTTCTCGGCGCTCGGCATCTGCAACGCCCTGCTCTACCGGGCCAAGACCGGCCTCGGCCAGCGCGTCGACGGCTCCCTCCTGGAGACCGCGGTGACTTTGCTGAACTACCACGCGGAAGGGTTTCTGCTCACCGGCGCCGTGCCGAAGGCACTCGGCTCGTCCCATCCGTCGCTCGCGCCGTATCGCAACTTCCGCTGCCGCGACGGGCAGTGGGTGTTCATCGCTGGCGCCAACGATCGCTTCTGGCAGCGGCTGGTGGCCGCGCTCGATCTCGAGTCGCTCCGGGACCAGCGCTTCGCGACGAACCTCGGCCGCGTACGCCATCGCGACGATCTGGAGAACGCCATCGCGGACGCGATCGCCACGTACGACCGCGAGCCGTTACTGAAGCTGCTCGAGGACGGCGGCATTCCGGCGACCCCCGTCAACACCGTGGACCAGGTGATGAACGATCCGCAGACGGCGGCGCGCCAGATGATCGAGCGGGTCCTCCATCCCAAGCTCGGCGAAATTCCGGTGATCGGCACGCCGACCAAGTATTCCCGGATGCGTCCCGGCGTGCGTCGGCCGGCCCCGCTGCAGGGCGAGCACACCGACGAAGTGCTGGCCGAGTGCGGCTATTCCGCCGAGGCGATCGGCGAGCTGCGGTCGAAGAAAGTGGTCCGCTAGCTCCACCGAGGCTGCCACGCACCACACCGGACTCGCGCTCCTCGTCCTGGCCGGCTGCCTCATCGCGGCTCCCGCGGCGGCCCAGCTCTATCGCTGGATCGACGCGGACGGCACCGAGCACTACACGGCGGATCTCGAGGCGATCCCGGCCCGGTTTCGCACCTCGGCGACCTTGCTGAACGCGCCTCAGGCGCGCCCGATCCCGCCGCCCGCCGCGAACGAGCCCGTCGGGCTCAAGGTCACGCCGGGCGCGCCGATCACCGTCGAGGCGCGCCTCAACGGGGTCGCGCTCACGCTCATCGTGGATACCGGCGCCGATCGTACGGTGATCTCCCCCGAAGCGATCGAGCGCGCAGGCCTCGGCAATCAGGCGGGGGGGCCGGTGCAGGTCATCGGGGTCACCGGGACGTCCACGGCGTCGCTGGTGACCATTCCGCTCCTCGACGTCGCGGGAGCGCGGATCGGCCCGATCGTCGTGGTCGCTCACGCGCTGCCGCAGACGTTTCGCGGATCGGGTGCGTCGCCCGACGGCGGCGCGATCGATGGTCTCCTGGGCCGCGACGTGCTCGACGTCTTCACCCTCAGCGTCGACACCGCCTCGGGCCGCGCCACGCTCACGCCGCGCTGAGGGCGCGACGCCCGGCGACGCCGCTGCCGCGCCCGCGCGAGGTGCTCTCAGCGCGGGGCCTTGACGCTCGGGCGCAGGCCGCTCATCCGCGCGATCACGTCGAAGACGACCGCGAAATCGTAGCCGCCCAGATCGAGCCCGCGGGCCGCGGTCATCAGCTCGTCGGTGAGCGCGACGCTCGGCAGGGGCACGCCGAGAGCCTTGCCCATCTCGAGCGCCAATCCGAGATCCTTCTGGATCATGTCGACGTTGAACAGCGCCTCGGCCGGCATCCCGAGGACGAACGGACCGCGGTACTTGACCATCGGCGAGGCGATGACCGACTTCAGCAGTACCTCGACGGCGCGCTCGCGGACGATGCCGGCCTTCTCGGCGAGCGCCACCGCCTCGCTGAACGCCAGCATCTGGACCGCGAGGCCCAGGTTCGTCGCGATCTTCATCGTCACCGCAAGCCCGAGCTCGCCGACATGGGTGATCGTCGGCCCGATCGCCAGCAGGTGGCCGCGGATCTTCTCGAGAGCGGCCGGGTCGCCGCCGACCATGAACGAGAGCTGCCCCGCCTCGACCGTCACCGCGCTGCCGGACACCGGGGCGTCGATGAGCGCAGCGCCGCGCTCGGCGACCGCGCGCCCCAGCTCGCGCGTGACCGCGGGACTCACCGTGCTCATCTCGGCCCAGACGCTGCCCGGCCTGAGCCCTGCGATCACACCGTCCGGACCATGCGCGATCGCGCGCAGCGCGACGCTGTCGGTCACCATGCTGAGCACGGCGTCGGCCGCTTCCGCGACCGCGCGCGGCGATTTCTCGAGCACCAGGCCGGCCTCGACCAGCGCGCGGGCCTTCTCGGGTGTGCGGTTGTAGGCGACGACGCGGCGCCCGGACGCCAGGAGCCGCTTCGCCATGCGGCTGCCCATGTTGCCGAGCCCGACGAAGCCGACCGGTCCCATCAGCTGTCGCCCTCGTCGACCACCGCGATCGCGCTGATCTCGATCTTGCAGCGCGCGTGGGTGGCCAGGCGCGAGACCTCCACGGTGGTCGTCGTCGGCAGATGGCCGCCGAGGTATGAGGCCCACACGCGATTCAGCTCGTCCTGCTCGGCCACGTTGGTCAGGAAGCGCGTCGCCGAGACGAGATCCGCGAACGTGCAGCCGGCGGCCTCGAGGGTCTTCTTGAGGTTCTCCATCGTGAGCTCGGCCTGCTCGCGCATCGTCGGCGGCAGATCGAACTCTTCGTCGCGATGCGGATGGCTGTGATAGACGGCGGCCGCGGTGACCCCGGAGAGGAACACGAGCTTGCCGCGGCGTACGACGATGCCGGGCGCGTAGGGCATCATCACGTCGGTCCGACGGTCGGCGTGGTGGACGATCGAAATCTCTTTCGTCATGGACAGGGATCCTACCACGCCGGGCCGAGGCGGCTCGGCGCCGGGGTACACTCGGCCGATGCCGGTGATCCTCGTGCTTGTCGACGATGCCGCGCGCGACGACAACCCCGCGCGTGATCCCCTCCTCGAGACGCTGAGGCGGCTGTTCCCGTGGGCGCGTGTGGTAGCGGTGCGTGCGGATCTTGCGCTCCCGCTCATCGCGAGCGAGGGGGCGACCGCCGTGGTGGCGAACCTCTCGACCGCCGCGCGTCTGTGCCGCGAGGCAATTCCGCCCGGCGTGCCGGTCGTCGCGTTGACCCGCGACATGAGCCCGGATACCCTCTTGAGGGCCGAGGCGCTCGGCATTGCCGGCGCCGTCCGAGCGCCGGCGGGCGCCGAACAGCTGGCGGCGGTGATCGGCCCGCTCCTCGGCGCTCCGCCGCGGGATCACCGATAGGCGAGGGAACGCTTCCGGGGACGATAGTCGAGTCACATACGATGAACGAGCTCGAAGGACGTGTCGCGGTCGTGACGGGCGGGGCCAGCGGGATCGGCCGCGCGATGGCCGAGCGCTTCGCGCGCGAGGGCGCGAAGGTCGTCATCGCCGATGTCGACGCGCGCGCCCTCGCCGCGGTCGTGGAGTCGATCAAGGCGCGGGGCGACGACGCGCTGGGCGTCCCGACCGACGTGACCGACCTCGCCTCCGTGCAGGCGCTCGCGGCGGCCGCCTTCCAGGCCTTCGGCAAGGTCACCGTGCTCTGCAACAACGCCGGCGTCGCGCTGTGGGGCGGCCTCGAGTCGGCCACGCACCGCGACTGGCAGTGGGTGCTCGGCGTGAACCTGTGGGGCGTCATCCACGGCGTCGAGGCGTTCGTGCCGCGCATGATCGCGTCGAAGGAGCCCGGCCACATCGTCAACACGGCGTCGATGGCCGGCCTCGTCGCGACGCGCGGCCTCGGCGTCTATAACACCTCGAAGTACGCGGTCGTCGGCCTGTCCGAGACTCTCGCGAAGGACCTCCGGCCCTACCGCATCGGCGTCTCGGTCCTCTGCCCGATGGGCGTGGCGACCCAGATCCGGGCGAGCGAGCGCAATCGGCCGCGCGAGCTCGCGAATGACGCGCCGAGCGCGTCCGAGCCGGTCGAGCTGATGGGGCGCACGCTCGCCCCGGCCGCGGTGGCCGAGATGGTGCTCGGGGCCATCCGCGCGAATCGCCTCTACGTGATCACCCACGAGGAAGGTCTCGAGGCGCTCCGCCGCCGGCACGAGCGACTCGAGCAATCCATCCTCGAGACGAAGGCCTGAGCGGGACCCGGCCCATCACTACCAGCGCGTCCCACTGGGTCGAGACGACTCCCGACCTCGCCGAGGTCTCGCGGCGTCTCGTCACCCCCGGCGAAGTCGCTCTCGATACCGAGGGCGACAGCCTGCATCACTATCCCGAGCGCCTCTCGCTGATCCAGCTGGCCCGGCCAACGGGCGACGTCTGGCTCGTCGACCCAATCGCCCTCGGCGACCTCGGGCCGCTCGCGTCGGTGTTCACCGCACCGTCGGTCGTCACCGTCCTGCACGCGGGCGATAACGACCTGGTCCAGCTCAAGCGCCGGGGGTTCGGCTTCTCCGCCCTGTTCGACACCTCGATCGCCGCGCGATTTCTCGGCGCCAGGGCCCTCGGCCTGGACGTGCTGCTCGGGACCTATCTCGGCGTCGAGCTGCCGCCCTCGCGGCAGCGCGACGACTGGTCGCGCCGCCCGCTGTCCGACGCCCAGCGCCGCTACGCGGAATCGGACGTGCTGCATCTGTTCGCGCTCAAGGCGCGGCTCGCCGAGGAGCTCACGCGCATCGGCCGGCTCGCTTGGGTCGAGGAGGAGTGCGCGGCGCTGGCGGCCCAGCCATCCGTCGAGCGTGTCGTGGATCCCAACGCGTTCGCGCGGCTCAAGGGTGCGCGCGAGCTGCCGACCTCGAATCTCGCGATCCTGCGCGAGCTCTACGAACTCCGCGAGCAGCTCGCGCGCTCGGCCGACCGGCCGCCTTTCAAGATTCTCGCCGAGGAGACGCTCGTCCATCTGGCGCAGAATCCGCCGGCCGATGCCGCGGCGCTGGCCCTGATCCCGGGCTGCACGCCGAAGGTGATCGGGCGGTGGGGCGAGGCGGTGCTGGACGCGATCGCCCGCGGCCGCGACACTCCGGAGAGTGCCCTGCCCGTGCTCGAGCGCGCGCCCCGGCTGAGGATCCCGGGGATCGCCGCCCGCCGGATCGAAGTGCTCCGCCAGTGGCGGACGGAGGCGGCGCCTCGCTTCGGGCTCGAGCCAGGTCTCCTGCTGCCCAATCGATTGATCACT
>Ga0066903_100004042_pt1 | contig 12246 bp, 8 predicted proteins | sample PanSoiMetaGPlot1_FD_67491 | JGI IMG/M metagenome (GOLD analysis project Ga0066903, IMG submission 67491) | Tropical forest soil microbial communities from Panama analyzed to predict greenhouse gas emissions - Panama Soil - Plot 1 (version 2) | ecosystem: Environmental > Terrestrial > Soil >...
CGGCCGCCGCGCAACACCGCGCGGCGGCCGATCGTTTACTTGATCCCTGGCAGCGGCGCCGCTGCTGCCGGAAACGCCTTTCGATAATCCTCGCCGAGTAACGCCGCAACCGTCGCGGCCAGTTGCGACGTCGTGACGGTGACGTCTTCGCGGACGCCTGGCGATCCTGTGCCGGGCCCCATCATCGCCATCCACGTCGTCTCGGCCGCCGGCACGTCGCGTCCGTGATCGGTCCAGTCCTTCAGCGTCGCGCCGCGGCCGTGATCGGTGGTCACGACGAGCGCGGTCCTGTCACGATACGCGGGGAGTGACTGCAGCGTGCTCCAGACGCGCGACAGGAAGCGATCGCTGCGGGACGCGGCGTCGAGATACAGATCGTAGCGCCCGCCGTGCGCCCATTCGTCGGTCTCGCCGAGCATCACGTAGAGCACGCGCGGACGGCGCACGCGCAGCGCCTCGAGCGCGGCCTGCATCACCGGCGCGTCGAAGATGACGCCGTCCCAGTACGGCGGCAGATCCGCCGTCAGATCGTTGATCGCCCGTTCGCGCTCGGTGCGCGGATCCGGCACGGGCTGCATGCTGCCGACCGGCAGGTGGCTCCGATCCACGTTGAGGATCGACGGCAGCACATCCCAGTCGCCGACCGCGTGCACCTTCCCGGCGAAGCCGGGACGGCCGTTCAGCCATTCGAGCACCGTGACGTTCGGGTTCGGCACCTTGTCGTTGCTGTCGACGCGCGGATCGGCCGTGCCGGTCAGCATCTCCGCGTAGCCCGGGTACGAGAACCACAGGCCGTTGGTGAGATGCACGCGGCTGCGCCGTTCCGGATCGCCGAAGACGACGCCGTTTTTCGCGATCGTCGTCCAGAAGAACGGCAGCAGCGTCTCGCGCCGCGCGTGCGGGTCGTCGCGCCAGTACCGCAGCTCGGCCGCTGACGGCTTGCCGTCGGACGATTTCTTGAAGTACTCGCGGTCCGCGCCGCCGAAGAGCTCCTGCCAGCGAAAACCGTCGATGGTAACAACGACGACGTTCCTGGCCGGCGGAGCGGCCGTCGACGCCGGCCAGGCGAATATCGAGGCCAGCAGGGCGGTACCGACGGAGATTCGGAGTGAGCGCATGCGATAGTGTAGGCTCGGGCCTCCGTGTGGGGCGATATTCACCCGTTCGGGCCATTTTCCGGCGCCCGCAGGAAATGACCCGCTCGTGGGACGCCCCGGTGTGCCCCCGCCGGCTACTCTCGCGTGCAGGACTTCGCAGGAGGATATGTGCCATGTCGATAGCTGCCGCCGAAAAGAGTTCACACGCCCAGAACGCCGCGAGCGCACGCGCCAACGCCCTCGCGGATCGGCTCGAGCAGGGCGCCAGTGCGCTCGCCACGTTCGCCGAAACCATCACCGACGCCGAATGGCAGACGCGCGTCGCCGACGGCCGCAAGGTCGGCGTCGTCGTCCACCACGTGGCGAGCATGTATCCGCTCGAGATGCAGCTGGCGGACGTGCTGGCGGCGGGCCAGCCGATCGAGGGCGTGACGTCCGCGGAGGTGGCGGCCATCAACGCGAAGCACGCCGCCGACTTCGACGCGGTGACGAAACTCGAGGCGCTGGTGGCGCTCCGCTCGAACGCCGCGGCGGCCGCGGCCGGCGTCCGCGCGCTCACCGACGCGCAGCTCGATCGCGCCGCGCCCGTGTCGTACAACTCAGGCGCGCCGTTGACCTGCCAGTTCTGGGTCGAGGATCACCCGGTCAGGCACAGCTACCACCACCTCGCGCGCATCCGCGCGGCGCTAAAGCGGTAACACAGTCGCAGCGTCAGCGCTGGCGGTCGTACCAGTTGCGCCAGGCGGAGGGATCGCGGGGCAGGTTCTGTCCGGTGATGTCGCGCAGCGCCTGGAACACCCAGCCGCGCGTCTGCTCGTCGAGCGACAGGTCGTTCGAGAAGTCGAGCAGCCGCGGCACCGCCTTCATGCGCTGCTCGCGCGTCAGCATCCCCGACTGCGCCAGGCTGCACGCCGCGCGCTCCCGGATCGCCGGCGACGGATCGTCGTGGAAGATCTGGAGCAGCGGATCGATCACCTCGTCGGTTGCGAGGTACGCGAGGCCCTCGACCGCCCAGTAGCGGGCGTGCTCGTTCTCGTCGCGTGTCGAGGCGAGCAGGATCTCCGCGACGCGCGCGGGCTCGACGCCGCGTCCGCCGAGGAGACCGAGATCCCACAGCGCGTTCGCGCGCAGCCCCTGCTCGCCGCCGCGCGCGGCGGGCTCCAGGCGGTCGATCGTCTCACTGGTCTTGTCGAGATGCCGCGTGAGGATGTCGATCTCGACCGCGGCGACGCGGACGCGGAGATCGTCCGAGGCGATCGCCATGCGGAACAGCGTCTCCAAGCGAGCGCTCGCATCGAGCTTGCCGCGCCACGCGGGCAGCCGGCGCTCGATCTCGCGGTTCGCGCCGTCGTAGTGGTTCATCGACCGCTCGAGCAGGAACTCGGCCTGCGCCTGCGGCGGCATCTTGTCGAGCTCTTCGAGATGATGTTCGGACAGGACGTTCGCCGACGCGGCGACCGGCGGGCCCTGGAGGCCGAGAACGGCGATCGCGAACTCCTGCCAGGCCGCGCGCGCGTCGCCCGACATGAGGCCGACGATGGCCATCACGCCGACGGCGAACATGACGGTCGTGATCCAGTTCCGCCTGGGAACGGTCGGCTCCATGGCTGACTGCGCAGAATCGGACGAGCAACGGCGATGCCAGCGCATCGCCGCGCCAGTGCGGGGTTCGCGCGCGGCGGCGATTACGGATCTGTCCGCGCGCGTCTCATCTTGAACGGGGCTATTTCGCCTTGATGTCGTACGCCATCAGCGAATCCTGGTTGCGGACGAACAGGCGCGCGTCGCTGATCACGGGGTGGGCCCAGCTCGGAAGGCCTTTGTCCTGGATCTTGAAGCGGCCTCTCTCGACGTAGCCCTCGGGCGTCGCCGCGGCAAGGCCGATCGTGCTGTTCTCCCCCTGGATGTAAAGATTGCCGTCGGCGAACGTCACGGATCCCTTGCCGACGCTCCGATCGCGCCAGAGCACGCGGCCGGTCCCGAATTCGAGGCAGGTCAGGATCGAGTCGTTGAAGCCGTACAGGTAGCCGTCGACCAGCACGACGCCGCCGTGGTGGTTCTTCATGTTCCGCGTGAAGTAGATCTCTTTCGCCTTCACCTCGCCGTTCTGCGCGGTGAGATCGACGAGTCCGCCCCCGGTGTCGTACGCGGACGTGAAGAACACCTTGTTGTTGAAGAAGAGCGGCGTCGTGATGTTGGCGATGTTGTTCGCGGCGTTCGGGTAGCGGAACATGACCTTGCCGTCCGACGCGCGGACGCCGACGCCCGCGCTGGCGGTCAGCGTCATGTAGGTGCGGACGCCCTGCACGTCGGCGGCGATCACCGATGCGTAGCCGGCGGTATCGCTGAGATCCTTCGCCGTCCACACGGTCTTGCCGGTCATCTTGTCGAGCTTCACCATGCCGGCGCCAGGTCCGCCCGGCGTCACGATCACGTGCGGGCCGTCCACGAGCGGCGACTCGCTGATCAGCCAGCGCAGCTGCCGGCCGTTGAAGTCGCGGAGGATGTTCCTGTGCCAGACTTCGCCGCCATCGGTCTTCAGGCACCAGAGGTCGCCGGCCTCGCTGAGCGCGTAGACGCGGTCGCCGTCAACCGTCGGCGTGCCGCGCGGGCCCGGTCCCTGATCGTTGCCTTCCGTCGCGCCGAGCACCTTCGACCAGACTTCCTTGCCGTCGGCGCGGTTCAGCGCCATCACTGCGCTCTGGCGATTGCGCGTCCCCTGCACGTACACGCGATCGCCCACGACCGCCATCGAGCCGTAGCCGCTGCCGAGCCCTCCGGCCGTCCACACGAGCGGCGGCCCGGACGAGGGCCACTGCTTCAGGAGCCCGGTCTCCTTCGAGATGCCCGTGCGATCGGGCCCCTGCCACTGCGGCCAGTCCGTTGCAGCATGTATCGCGGCCACGCTGAGGAGCAGAGCAGCCGCGAGGGTAAAGGCTTTCTTCATCGCCGTTTCTCCTTCGGTGGACTCAGTCAACTCCACAATTCCGCAACTCCCAACGCCCAAGGAACGCCCAACTCCTCAACGCCCAAACTCTCGAGGCAAAAAGCGAAGTTTCAAAACTTCAGTTCTTCGCTTGGAGGTTCTTGGCGTTGCTGATTGGGCGTTCATTGGGCGTTGCGGAGTTGCGGAGTTGTGGAGTTGACACGTCTCAGCGTCAGAAAGTGACACCGGCCGTAAGGCCGAACGTGCGCGGCCGTCCCGATTCGCCGACAAAGCCGGATGCCGTGAGGCCAGGATACGGAAACGCGACCGGGATGTACTTCGTGTCGAACGCATTGCGCATCCAGAACTCGGCGAACACCAGACTGCCGCGCGCCCCGGCGCGGACGTTCGTCAGCGAGTAGGCATCCTGCCCCGTCGTGTTCGCCTCGTCGTACTTGAACGCGCCGTAGAACACCGCTTCGGCGCGCCCGTAGACGCGCAGGTTGTGCACCGGGTGCGACAGCTCCGTACCGAGCACGAACGTGTAGTCGGGCGTGTTCGGAATCTCGTGGCCGCCGACCGCCACGCCGGACGCGAACGTGCCGTCGTCGAATCGCGCGTGCGTGTAGCCGAACGCGCCGAAGAGATCCACGCCTTCGCGCGCGCGGCCGTGGAGCTCGGCTTCGACGCCGCTGCTGCGCGCGCCGCCGACGTTCGCGATGTAGAACTGTCCGGGCACCTGCGGGTTCGGCACGTTGAGCTGCAGATCGTTCCAGTCGATCGAGAACACCGACACGTTCGCCGTCGCGCGCCGCCCCGCGAGCGACGTCTTCACGCCGCCCTCGTAGTTCCAGGTGTGCTCTTCACCGTAGGCTTCGCTGCCCGCCGGCGACGCCGGATTGAAGCCGCCGGCCTTGTAGCCGTTGGTGACCGAGAAGTACGCCATCGCCTCCGGCGTCGCGCGGAACGCGACGGAGAACTGCGGCGACACGTTGGAGAAGGCTTTGTCGGCCTCGACGGCCGGCAGCTGCGTGAAGAACGGCTCGATGAAGGACGTCAGCAGGTTCGCAGAACGGCTCTCGTGATCGAAGCGGGCGCCTGCGGTGACGTCGAAGCGCTGCATCGTGACCGTGCCGCTGCCGTAAAGGCCGACGCCTGTGTCGTCGAGCGCCGCCTGCGGGTTGTGCTGGTGCACGGCGAGGGGAATGAACGGCGAGAGCACGCCGGGGCCGTACGTGTTGATGGCGTCCTGATCGTAGTTCTGGGTGAAGAGGAACACGCCCGCCTGCCACTTGAGCGTCGCGCTCGATCCCAGCTTCGCGGCGCCCGCCGGGCCCGACGCGATCCGCGCTTCCTGCGTGAACTGGAAGTCGCGCTCGTCGTTGCTCCGCAGGAGCAACGGCAGCGGCGAGTAATCGAGGTCCGTCTCGTCGAACGTCTTCCACTTCACGAATCCGGTGGTCGACGTGAACGAGTACTTCTGCCCCGCGTACCGCGCCAGCACCGTCGCGGCGTTCACGTCGCGGTCGGTGTGCCCCTCGAAGTCGCGCGAGGTGTGAAACGGCCGCTGCCGCAGCCCGGGGACCTGGTCGGTGCCCAGATCGTTCAGCGCGTAGTCGCCGTCGCGCGCGCGCTCGCCGGTGTAGATGAACCGCGCTTCCCAGTCGCGAGCGGGCGTGAAGAGGAGCTGCGCCTTGCCGAACGTCGCGTCGCGCGAGTCGACGTCGTGGCCGGTCACGTCGTTCGTCGTGAAGCCGTCGCGCTGGGCGTGTCCGATCGCGAACCCGACGGCCGCCTTGCTGCCGATCGGCCCCGACGCGCTCCCGCGCGCCTCGAACGAGCTGAAGTTGCCGAACGGCACCATCGCGGACCCGGTCCATTTCGTCAGCGACGGGCGGGTGGTGGCGATGTTGACGAGCCCGCCGAGCGTGTTGCGGCCGAACAGCGCGCTCTGCGGGCCGCGCACGAACTCCACCTGGCTCACGTCGAGCAGCTCGATGCTCGACGAGTTGGTGTTGAGCTGCGGGACGCCGTCGATGACGGTGCTGATCGCCGGATTCGCCGGGCTCGAGCCGATGCCGCGGAACCGCGGGTTGCTGAGCTTTCTAGCGGTGAAATCAGTGAAATAGGTGTTGGGCGCGTAGATCGAAAAGTCGCTGATCGTCAGCAGGCCGCCGTTCCAGAGCGAGTCCAGCGGGACGGCGGTCACGCTGACCGGCAGTGTCTGCGGATCGGCGGGTTCCTTCTGTGCCGTCACCGTGACGGTCGGCAACGTGATTTGCGGGGTCGCGGGCGCCGCGGGAGTCCCTTGCGCGAACGTCACGGCCGGGGTCAGGGCGGCCGCAAGGAGGGTGATCAGGGAGCGAAATCGCATGGTGGTCATTATGCAGTAGCTATAGACGCAGCCGGATTCCCGGCGGCTCCACGTTCGTCCCCCTTCTGGTCCCAGCACCAAAAAAGGTGGCTGTCACCTTTTTTTGCGAATAAAGGGGACAGCCACCTTTTTTGGTGCTGGGTGCGGTCGAGTCTCGACGAAACGCCCTACGGTAAGATGGCGTAACGAGTCTAAAGATGTTGAAACGGCTAGCCTTTATACCTGTACTGCTGCTGGTCGTCGGCGCGTTGGCCTCCGCCCAGGGACCCCACAAGGTGGCCCTCGGCGACTGGCCCGAAGCGCGCGGGCCGCATCGCGACGGCCGCTCCGACGAAAAGGGCCTCATCGACAAGTGGACCCTCAACGGCCAGAACTTCCTCTGGCGCGCGCCCTACGGCGGCCGCTCGGCGCCCGTCGTGATCGGCAATCGCGTGTACGTCCAGAACCCCGCCGGCCTCGGCGACAAGATGCAGGAGCGCGTCATGGCGCTCGACGCCGACACTGGGAAGGTGATCTGGGAATACAAGTTCAACGTCTTCCAGAGCGACGTCCCGCCGCACCGCGTCGGCTGGGCCTCCCCCGCCGTCGACGCCGAGACCGGCAACATCTACGCGATGGGCGTCGGCGCAACCGTGATCGCCCTCAGCAAGGACGGCAAGCTGCTGTGGGACCGCTCGATCGGTGAGGAGTTCGCCGCCTTCACCACGCACGGCGGCCGGACGACGTCCCCGCTCGTCGACGGCGATCTGGTCATCGTCAGCGCCGCGATCTCGAGCTGGGGCGCCGGCGCCTCGCGCCAGCACCGCTTCGTCGCGCTCGACAAACGCACCGGCGACATCATGTGGATCGCCAGTCCCGGCGGCCGCCCGTACGACACGAACTACGCCGCACCGACGATCGCCACGATCAACGGCACGCGCCTGCTCATCAGCGGCAGCGGCGACGGCGGCGTCTACGCGATGAAACCGCAGACCGGCGAGAAAGTGTGGGGCACCGTCGTCGCCAAGCGCGCCGTCAACACCGGCGTGGTCGTCGTCGGCAACGAAGTCATCATCACGCACGGCGACGAGAACCTCGACGTCCCCGAGCTCGGCATGATCGGCGCGATCGACGGATCGCAGACCGGCGATATCAAGACGATGAAGTGGGCGCAGAAGGGCGATCAGTTCGGCTTCTCGTCGCCCGTCGTCGACGGCTCGCTCGTCTACGCGGTCGAAAACGGCTCCCGGCTGAAGGCCTACGATTCCGAAACCGGCAAGAACCTCTGGACGCAGACGCTGGGCACGATCCAGAAAGCGCCGCTCGTCTTCGCCGACGGCAAGCTGTACGTCGGCACCGAGAGCGGCAAGTTCTTCATCGTCCGTCCGTCCGAGAAGGGTGCGCAGGTCCTCAGCGACGTCGAGATGCCGATCAGCAAGGACGACAACGCGGGCCAGACCGCCGGCATCCCCGAACCGATCTTCGCCGGCGCCGCGATCTCCCGCGGCCGCATCTTCTTCGTCTCGACGGGCGGGGTGTACGCGATCGGCGCGAAGACCGCGACGAAGCCCACGGGCGCCGCGGTCGACGAACCGGCCATCAAGGGGGAGGGCGATCCCGCGTGGCTCCAGGTGTCGCCGACCGAGCTCGTGATCAAGCCGGGCCAGGCGGTGAAGCTGCAGGCGAAGGCGTTCGACAAGCAGGGACGGCTGATCGGCGCCGCGTCCGGCGTCACGTGGTCGCTCACCGGACTCAAAGGCGCGGTCGCGCCCGACGGCACCTTCACGCCGTCTCCCGACGTCGCCGAACAGGCAGGCACGATCAAGGCGACGGCGGGCGCGATCTCGGGTGAAGGACGCGCGCGCGTCGTGCGGCCGCTGCCGTGGACCGAAACGTTCGAGTCGTTCGCCGACGGTGCGTCGCCGCCCGGCTGGATCATCGTCGGCACGGCGAAGACGTCGGTCGCCACGATCGACGGCCAGAAGGCGCTCTACAAAGCGCCCGACAACACGATCTTCAAGCGCTACCGCGGATTCGTCGGGGACGTGAACCTCTCGAACTACACCGTCGAGGCCGACGTGCGCGGGACGACGAAGCGGCGGCAGATGTCGGATCTGGGGGTCACGGCGCAGCGCTACTCGCTGATCCTCTACGGCAACGCGCAGCAGCTCAAGATCGAGCCGTGGGAGCCCGAGACGCACCGCTCGGTCGCCGTGCCGTACAAGTGGGACGCCGACGCGTGGTACCACCTGAAGCTGCGCGTCGAGAACCTGCCCGACGGCACCGTGCGCGCGCGCGGCAAGGCGTGGCCCAAAGACCAGCCGGAGCCCGACGCGTGGACGATCGAGAAGATCGATCCGATCGGCAACCACAAGGGCGCGCCGGGCTTCTTCATCGACGCCGAATTCGGCGCCTACATCGACAACATCAAGGTCTCGAACAACCAATGAAGAAGACGATGCTGACCGCGGCGGCGCTCACGACCGTCGCGTTGCTTTCTCTTTGCAGTTTCCGCCTCCAGGCGGAACGTGCGAGCGATCCCGGGTCGGGAGACTGGCCGATGTGGGGCGGCACGCCCGATCGCAACATGGTCTCGAACATGAAGGGCCTGCCGATCGAGTGGGACGTCAAGACGAAGAAGAACGTCAAGTGGGTCGCCAACCTCGGATCGCAGAGCTACGGCAACCCGATCGTCGCGGGCGGGATGGTGTTCGTCGGCACGAACAACGAGGGTATGCGCGATCCGAAGCAGCCGGGCGATCGCGGCGTCCTGATGGCGTTCAAGGAGGACACCGGCGAGTTCCTCTGGCAGCAGACGCACGAGAAGCTGTCGTCCGGCCGCGCCAACGACTGGCCGTACCAGGGCATCGCGAGCTCGCCGCTCGTCGAAGGGACGCACCTCTACTACGTCAGCAACCGCGGCGTCGTGTGGTGCCTCGACATCAACGGCTTCCGCGACGGCAAGAACGACGGCCCGGTCACCGACGAGAAGCTCACCGGCCCGAACGACGCCGACGTGATCTGGTCGTTCGACATGATGGAGGAAGTCGGCTCCTACCCGCACAACCTCTCGAACTCGTCCCCCGTGATCTGGGGCGATCTGGTCTTCGTGAGCACGTCGAACGGCCAGGACGAGAGCCACGTGCACATCCCGTCGCCCAAGGCGCCGGCGATCATCGCGATCAACAAGACGACCGGCAAGCTGGTGTGGGAAGACAACTCGGTCGAGGACCGGATCCTGCACGGCCAGTGGTCGACGCCGTCCGTCGGCAAGATCGGCGGCGTGGATCAGGTGGTCAGCGCGCAGGGCGACGGCTGGGTGCGCGGCTACGAGGCGGCCACGGGCAAGAAGCTCTGGGAGTTCGACACGAACCCGAAGGACTCGGTCTGGCCGAAGACGCGCAACGAGGTCATCGCAACGCCGGTGATCTTCGACGACAAGGTGTACATCGCCAACGGCCAGGATCCGGAGCACGGCGAAGGCGTCGGCCACCTCTACGCGATCGACGCCACCAAGCGGGGCGACATCACGCAGTCGGGGCGGGTCTGGCAGTACGACAAGATCCGGCGCTCCATCTCGACGGCGTCGATCGTCGACGGCCTGCTCTACATTCCCGACTTCAGCGGCTTCCTGCACTGCCTGGACGCGAAGACCGGCGAGGTGTACTGGACGCACGACATGTTCGCCGCGGTCTGGGGCTCGACGCTCGTCGTCGACGGCCACGTCTATCTGGGCGACGAGGACGGCGACATCACGGTGCTGGCGACCGGCAAGACGAAGAAGGTGCTCGCCGAGACGAACATGGGGAGCGCCGTCTACGCCACCGCCGTCCCCGCGCACGGACGGCTGTTCATCAACAACCGGAACCAGCTGTTCGCGCTCTCAGTAGATGGGAAGTGACACTGAGACGGGCCGACGGCTCGGCACGAGGATCACGAAGATCACCAAGACCACAAAGAAAACCTATGTAGGGTTTTTCGTGATCTTTGTGGTCTTGGTGACCTTTGTGGCCCGCAGCCGTGGGCCTGTGGAGGCGAGCCAGGCTGCCGACGCGTGGCCCCAGTTCAGGGGCAACGCGCGGCTGACGGGCGTCACGTCGGCGAGCGTGCCGGCGACGCTCGCGCTCAAGTGGACCTATGAAGGGGGCGAGAGCTTCGAGAGCTCGCCCGCCATCGCCGACGGCGTCGTCTACGCCGGCGCCGGCAACGGCGATCTGCTCGCGATCGATCTCGCGACGGGCAAGCTGCGCTGGAAGCACGCGACGGGGAACCCCATCGGCGAGTCGTCGCCGGCGGTCGGCGGCGGCCTCGTCTACGTCGGCGATCTGAACGGCGTCTTCCACGCCGTGCACGCGGCCGACGGCTCCCCCGCGTGGACGTTCAAGACCGGCAGCGAGATCAAGTCGTCGCCCGTGCTGACCGGCGACCTGGTCCTGATCGGGTCGTACGACACGCACCTGTACGCGCTCGACGCGCGCACCGGCGCGCTCAAGTGGAAGCTGAAGACCGACGGGCAGGTGCACGCGACGCCGGCGGTCGTGAACGGGACGATCTATTTCGGCGGCTGCGACGAGCGGTTCCGCGCCGTGCGCGCCACCGACGGCCGCGTGCTGTTCGCGGTGTCGCTCGACTCCAACACGGGGTCGTCGTCGGTCGTGGAGGGCGGGCGCGCGTATCTCGGGACGTACAACAACGAAGTCGTCGCCGTCGATCTGACCGCGAAGCGGATCGTCTGGCGGTTCCGCGATCCCGATCGCGAGTTCCCGTACTACGCCTCGCCGGCGCTCGCAGGCACGCGGGTGATCGTCGGCGGCCGCGACAAGGCCGTGCACGCGCTCGACACGGCGACGGGCAAGAGCGCGTGGAAGTTCGTCACGCGCGCGCGCGTCGATTCCTCGGCGGCCGTCGCGGGCGGCCGCGTGTTCGTCGGCTCGAGCGACGGCAAGTTCTACGTGCTCGACGCGCAGACCGGCCAGAAGACGTGGGAGTACGAGGCCGGCGACGCGCTCACCTCGTCGCCGGCGATCGCCGGCGGACGCGTCGTGGTCGGGTCGCTGGATGGACGGCTGTACTGCTTTGGCTGAGGTGAGCGCCTGAGACGGGCCGACGGCTGCGGCCACAAAGATCACGAAGCTCACAAAGATCACGAAGTGATATCGGTCTTGGTGATTTTTGTGACCTTTGTGGCCTTCGTGGCCCGCAGCCGTCGGCCCGTCTCAGGCGAGTTGCTATAGTTGGTAGATATCCATGGTTGAAAAGACGGGGCTCGCGGAGCCCGAGGTCGGCAGCTATTTCGTCGCGACGTACCCGCCGTTTTCGGTGTGGACGCCGGAAGCGGTCGCACGTGACGCCATGCCGGCGCTGCAGACGCCCGGCACGGCCGGCACGCCGCTCGGCCTGTACCTGCACATTCCGTTCTGCCGGAAGCGGTGCCACTTCTGCTACTTCCGCGTCTACACCGACAAGAACGCGCAGGACGTCGCGATGTACCTCGACGTGCTGGCCCGCGAATGGGAGATGTACGCGCAGCTGCCGTCGGTCGCCGGCCGGCCGCTGAACTTCGTCTACTTCGGCGGCGGCACGCCGTCGTTCCTGTCGACGCAGCAGCTCCAGGGGCTCGTCAACCGGCTCACGTCGATCACGCCATGGACCACGGCTGAGGAGATCACGTTCGAGTGCGAGCCGGGCACGCTCACCAAGCACAAGCTGTCGGCGATCCGGAAGATGGGCGTGACGCGGTTGAGCCTCGGCGTCGAGAACTTCGACGACCGGATCCTCGAGCTGAACGGCCGCGCGCATCGTTCGCCCGAGATCGAGACCGCCTACCGCTTCGCGCGGTCGCTCGCGTTCCCCCAGATCAACATCGATCT
>Ga0066903_100004043_pt1 | contig 12246 bp, 6 predicted proteins | sample PanSoiMetaGPlot1_FD_67491 | JGI IMG/M metagenome (GOLD analysis project Ga0066903, IMG submission 67491) | Tropical forest soil microbial communities from Panama analyzed to predict greenhouse gas emissions - Panama Soil - Plot 1 (version 2) | ecosystem: Environmental > Terrestrial > Soil >...
GAAACCAGTACCAGCGATGCTCCGCATTGTAGGTGATGGCGTAGGTCTGGCCGGTGCGGTGCGGATAGCGTCGCTCCGATACCACCAGATTCTCAGGCGACAGGCTGCGGGCATCGCAGATCGCGAGCGGAAAAGTCTCGACCGGATGCCGGATCGGCCGCCACACCTGGATAATGGCAAAGCGGCGGCGCAGCAGCTCGTCGGCCTCGTCGGGGAGAAGATCGCGCACGCGCTGCGGTCCTGACCATTCGGTATAGTCGTTGTGCACCCGCGGCACGACCTCGCGAATCTTGCGCGCCTCGCGCACGGCGTTGTCGGCGGCGCGCAGCGTATGATCGAACACGACCACGCGCGATGCCCCGCTCTCGGCCTTCACCAGCGCTTCCATCTCGGCGTAGTAGGTGTCGCGCAGTTGCGCCTCATCGAAGAAGTCGGTGACCGCGGTGTCATGGCGCACGAAGTGGAAGCCGTTGCCTTCGAGCGTCAATGCGCCCGCATGAGGCCGGCCGTTGCGGATCGTCACGCGGCGCGGATCGGGCTTCCCCCCGGTGCGCACGTCAGTCTTCCCGGGCGCCGCGGTCTCAGTGAATATCTTCGTGCCGTCATCCACGATGTAGTTGAGCGTCGCCTCGACCGCATCCGGGGCGACCTCCCGCTCGAGCACTTGATCGACGACTTGGACCATGGGGCACTCCTGTGTCCGCGGCGGGCGCGGCTTTGCAACGGCGGGTTTAGGCGAAGGCGTAACCCGCGGGCGGCGGATGACGCTACGCTAATCCGCGCGACGGACTAACGCTAACAGAATAGTAGCCCGGCGCTGCCAGGGAAGGCGACGCGGAGGAACTTTGGCAATGCCACGGGCAATCCAGCCATGCGGCGGGTGCGGCTTGCGGTCGGGCCGAGCCGTGGCCCCGGGTTGAGCGCCAGCGAAACGCGGGGGGTGACATTGCCGCGTTGACAGGGCGGTCGCGGATGTTGCTGCGCTCAATCCGGGCTGCCGGGTTGCCGGCCGGCCTCCCCCGAACCGGCGCAGCTCTCACTCACATCGCTCTTGCACCGCCAAGTCGTTTGCCGCGCCAAGTCATTTGCTGCGCCAAGTCGTTCCTTGCCAAGTCGCGATCGACCAAGGTATGCGTGTAGCGAAAGAAAAAGGGGAGGCGCCAAATGGCTCAGATCAACGTCAAGGTCAACGGGCGTGCCGTGTCGCGGCAAGTCGAGGATCGAACGCTCCTCGTCGAGTTCCTGCGAGAGACGCTGGGCCTCACCGGAACGCACGTGGGGTGCGATACCGGGCAGTGCGGGGCCTGTGTGGTCCATTTGAACGGCCGCGCAATCAAGTCCTGTACCATGATGGCCGCGCAGGCGTCCGGCGCCGAGATCACGACCATTGAGGGGCTGGCCACTGGGGACGAACTCCACCCCATGCAGGCGGCGTTTCACCAGCATCATGCGCTGCAGTGCGGGTTCTGTACGCCCGGCATGATCATGACGGCGGTCGATCTGCTCAGGCGCATCCCGCATCCGGATGAGGCCACCATCCGGGCGAGTCTCGACGGCAATCTGTGCCGCTGTACCGGCTATCACAACATCGTCAAGGCGATTGCGGCTGTGGCCCACAGCGGCGCCGGCGCTTGAGGCGAGGAGGACCGCACATGGCACACCAGGGCATCGGCGCAAGGGTCCCGCGCAAGGAGGACCGGCGCTTCATCACCGGCCAGGGCAACTACACCGACGATATTCCGGTCAAAAATGCGGCCCATGCGGAATTCGTCCGCAGCCCGCACGCCCACGCTCGGATCGTGCGCGTCGACGCCTCCGCCGCGCTCGGCGCGCCCGGCGTGATCGGCGTGCTGACCGGTGCGGAGCTCGCGAACGACAAGGTCGGCAGCCTGATCTGCGGCTGGATGATCCACTCGAAGGACGGCTCGCCGATGCGGGCCGCACCCTACGCGCCTCTCGCCCGCGACGCGGTGAAATATGTCGGCAATGCGGTCGCGATCGTGGTGGCGGAGACCAAGAACCAGGCGCGCGACGCCGCGGAGCTCGTTCAAGTCGAGTACGAAGAGCTTCCCGCGGTGGTCGATCCGGCCGCCGCACAGGCGTCGGGCGCTCCCCAGATCCATGCCGAGGCGCCGAACAACACCATCTATGAGTGGGCCCTCGGAGACAAGGGCGCGGTCGATCGGGCGTTCGCGGGCGCCGCGCACCACGTCGGCCTCGACCTCATCAACAACCGGCTGGTGCCGAACGCGATCGAGCCGCGGGCAGCGACTGCGATCTACGACCGCGCCGAGGGCCGCTTCACGCTCTACACCACGTCGCAGAATCCTCACGTCACGCGCCTTGTCTTGTCGGCATTCATCGGGCTCGCGCCCGAGCACAAGCTGCGCGTGGTGGCGCCCGACGTGGGCGGCGGATTCGGATCGAAGATCTTCATTTACCCCGAAGAGACCGTGTGCATGTGGGCCGCGCGGCGGCTCGGCATGCCGGTGCGATGGACAGCCGATCGCCGGGAGAGCTTTCTCACCGACGCACACGGTCGCGACCACGTCACCCATGCCGAAATGGCGCTTGACGCCAATCACAAGATCGTCGGATTGCGGGTCAAGACCATCGCCAATCTCGGCGCCTACATGTCGACCTTCTCGTCGAGCGTGCCGACCTATCTCTACGCGACGCTGCTTTCCGGCCAGTACGATATTCCGGCCATCTATGCCGAGGTCGACGCCGTCTATACCAACACCACGCCGGTCGATGCCTACCGGGGTGCGGGCCGGCCGGAAGCGACCTTCGTGGTCGAGCGTCTGATGGACGTGGCGGCAAGCCGCCTCGGCATCGATGCCGCCGAGATCCGGCGAAAGAACTTCATCCGCAGCTTCCCCCATCAGACGCCGGTCATCATGAGCTACGACACCGGCGACTACGAGGCGAGCCTCAATGCGGCGCTCAGCGCTGCGCGATATGCCGAGTTCCCCGCCCGCCGCATCGAGGCGAGGGGGCGCGGCAAGCTGCGCGGCATCGGCCTTGCGTGCTACATCGAGGCGTGCGGCATCGCGCCGAGCCAAGCGGTCGGATCGCTCGGCGCCGGCGTCGGCTTGTGGGAGTCCGCCGAGGTTCGCGTCAATCCGGTCGGCACCATCGAAGTGCTGACCGGATCGCACAGCCACGGCCAGGGCCACGAGACCACTTTCGCGCAGCTCGTCGCCGAACGATTCGGCGTGCCGATCGATCAGGTGAGCATCGTCCACGGCGATACCGACAAGGTTCAGTTCGGAATGGGGACCTATGGGTCGCGCTCCGGTGCAGTCGGCATGTCGGCGATCAACAAGGCGCTTGAGCGGGTCGAAGCCAAGGCCAAGCGCATCGCCGCCCACCTGATGGAAGCCGCCGAGAGCGATGTCGAGCTTAAAGGCGGCGAGTTCGTCGTCGTCGGCACCGACAAGAGGATTGTGTTTGCCAACGTGGCGCTTGCCGCCTATACGGCGCACAACCTGCCCCCCGGCACCGAGCCGGGCCTGAAGGAGGGCGCGTTTTACGATCCCCAGAACTTCACGTTTCCGGCCGGGACCTATGTGTGCGAGGTCGAAGTCGATCCGAAGACCGGCGGGGTTGAGATCGTCCAGTTCACCGCGGCTGACGACTTTGGCACGATCGTCAATCCGATGATCGTCGAAGGCCAGGTGCATGGCGGCCTCGCGCAAGGGATCGGTCAGGCTCTGCTCGAAGGATGCACATATGATAAGGCCAGCGGCCAGCTGGTGACGGCGACGTTCATGGATTACGCCATGCCGCGGGCAAGCGACCTCGTGTCGTTCAACGTCAGCACCACGGTCACGCCTTGCAAGACCAATCCTTTGGGAATCAAAGGTTGCGGGGAGGCGGGCGCGATCGGGTCGCCCGCAGCCGTCATCAACGCCATTGCCAATGCCCTCGGCGTCGAGCGCCTCGACATGCCGGCGACCGCCCAGCGTGTCTGGCAGGCCGCGCGTGCGAGCCGGGCGCCGATCGCAGCCGAATAGAAGGACGGGAGCGATGTATCAGACGACGTATGTGAGGGCCGCGAGCCTCGCTGAGGCGGAAAACCTGCTCCGCGACAATCCGGAGGCAAAGCTCATCTCGGGCGGACAGACCCTGGTTCCGACGCTGCGGCAGCGGCTCGCCCGTCCGAGCCATCTCGTCGATATCGCGCACCTTGTGGAGCTGCGCGGCATCTCGCTGGAGGGCGGCCGGGTGGTGATCGGCGCCACAACGACGCATGCCGACGTGGCGGCGAGCGACCTTGTCCGCCAGAAGGTTCCGGCCCTCGCCTATCTCGCGGGCCTCATCGGCGATCCGCCAGTGCGCCATCTCGGGACCATCGGCGGGTCGATCGCCAACAGCGACCCGGCGGCTGACTATCCGGCCGCCGTGCTGGCCCTGAACGCCACGGTGCAGACCTCGAAGCGCACAATCCCCGCCGATGATTTTTTCATCGGCTTGTTCGAAACGGCGCTCGACGCGAGCGAGATCGTGCTGAGCGTTTCGTTTCCGGTTCCGTGGCGGTGTGGTTACGAGAAGTTCCAGCAGAGCGCTTCGCGCTTCGCGCTTGTCGGCGTGTTTGTTGCGGTCCTTGCCGATGGATCGATTCGCGTGGCGGTCACGGGCGCGGGTCCCCGCGTGTTTCGGGCGACGTCAATCGAGGCAGCGCTGGCTCAGAGTTTCACCGCCGAGGCCGCCGAATCTGCTTCCGTCAGCGCTGAAGGCTTGAACTCGGATATTCACGGGTCGGCGGAATTCCGCGCCCATCTGGTGCCGGTTCTAGCCGGGCGAGCGGTCGCTCGGGCGGGGTAGCGGTTTCCGATTGGCTTAAGCCTCGCCCGCGTCATTGCCCGGCTTGACTGGGCGATCTAGTATCCCTTCGAACGTTGCGTCGGGCGGATCAGCGCAGCGTAGTCTGCCATCCCTCCGCCGCGGCCGGTTAGGTCGGAGCCTGCCATCCGGCCGCGCTTCGCGCCGACCCGGTGGGCGAAGGCGCCCTGTGCACGAAACGAAGTGTTACCAGCCCCGAGCGAGCGAAAAATCCAATGGATATGACCGGAACGCAACACATCGAGGCCCCGCGCGACGTCGTGTGGGCTGCGCTCAACGATGTCGAGGTGTTGCGTCAATCGATACCCGGCTGCCAGTCGATCGAAAAGGTCTCCGCTACCGAGATGAACGCCAAGGTGACCCTCAAGGTTGGTCCCGTGAAGGCGACCTTCACCGGCAAGGTCACGCTCACCGATCTCGACCCCCCCAATGGCTACACGATCACCGGCGAAGGGTCGGGCGGCGCTGCCGGTTTCGCCAAGGGCAGCGCCGTCGTGCGTCTCATTGAGGACACCGGCGCCACCAAGCTGAACTACGAGGTGAAGGCGCAGGTCGGCGGCAAGCTTGCCCAGCTTGGCTCGCGCCTGATCGACGCCACTTCGAAGAAGCTCGCTGCGGAGTTTTTCGAGAAATTCGGCGAGGCGGTTGCCCCGCCCGCGGAGGCCGCCGCAGCCGAGACCGCGACACCAGAGAAGAAGAAAGGCTGGTTCCGCACGCTGATCAAAAAATAGCCGGGAGGGGCTCGCGGCAGCGTGAGCATTCCCATGATCTTGACCTGTCATTGCCCGGCTGTGACCGGGCGATCCCGTAACCACCTACCGAGGATACTCGATTGCGGGTCAAGCCGGGCAATGACACTCACACGATCGACCTGATCGAACCTGCTGAGCCGAGCGCGCGTCCCAGTGACATTCACCCCGGCGTCATTGCCGGGTTTGAGATGGCAATCTATCTTGATGCGAAGACAATGAACCCGCCGGTCAATCCCCGTTCAAGTTCGGGGACGCGGGCGTGGATCGACCTTCATGGTGCACGCTGCTGGCACAACGCGTGGGCCAATGGGGGGCGGACAGGACTCCTTGACGATGGCAGACGTGACCCGGCCGATCCGGCGCATTCTCGTCGCCAACCGGAGCGAGATTGCGATTCGGGTGTTTCGCGCCGCATCCGAGCTTGGCCTGCAGACCGTCGCCATCTACGCGGAAGAAGACAAGCTTTCGTTGCATCGTTTCAAGGCCGATGAGGCCTACCGGGTTGGCCGCGGCCTCGCCGGCGAATTGCAACTCGGCCCGCTCGAATCCTACCTTTCGATCCCTGAGGTCATCCGCGTTGCGCTATCGGCGAGAGTCGACGCGATCCATCCGGGATACGGCTTCCTGTCGGAAAATCCGGAATTCGCCGAGGCTTGTGCGGCGAACGGCATCGTGTTCATCGGACCCAGGCCGCAGACCATGCGCATGCTCGGCAATAAGGTCGCGGCGCGAAACCTTGCAACGTCACTCGGCGTGCCGGTGATGCCGGCCACCGCGCCGCTTCCCGCTGACGCCGAGGAAATAAAGCGCCTCGCCCGCAGCATCGGCTTTCCGGTCATGCTCAAGGCGTCCTGGGGGGGCGGCGGCCGCGGCATGCGTCCGCTCGACGGCGAGGACAAGCTCGCCGACACGGTGTTGACCGCGAAGCGCGAGGCGAAATCCGCTTTCGGCAAGGATGATGTGTATCTGGAGAAGCTCGTCCGCAATGCGCGCCATGTGGAAGTGCAAATCCTCGGCGACACCCGCGGCAACCTCGTTCATCTGTTTGAACGCGACTGCTCGATTCAGCGGCGCTACCAGAAGGTGATCGAACGCGCGCCAGCACCTTATGTCGACAACAAGACGCGCGAAGCCCTGTGCAAGGCCGCCCTCGCGATCGGCAAAGCGACGAACTATGTCGGCGCAGGCACGGTCGAGTTCCTGATCGATGCCGACACCGGAGCTTTCTACTTCATCGAGGTCAATCCGCGCATTCAGGTGGAACATACCGTCACCGAACAGGTGACCGGGCTCGATATCGTCAAGGCGCAGATCAAAATTCATCAGGGCGGCCGCCTTGGCCGCGTCGAGGAAACCGGCATTCCGACGCAAGACCGGATCGCGCTTAACGGCCATGCGCTGCAGTGCCGGATCACGACGGAGAACCCCGAAGACAACTTCATCCCGGACTATGGGCGCATCACCGCCTATCGCGGCGCCTTCGGCTTCGGCATCCGGGTTGACGGCGGAACTGCCTATTCGGGCGCGGTCGTCACCCGCTACTACGACCCGCTGCTGGAGAAGGTGACGGCGTGGGCGCCATCGTCCGATGAAGTCATCGCGCGGATGGACCGGGCGCTGAGGGAATACCGGATCCGCGGCGTCGCCACGAACCTGACCTTCCTTGAGGCGGTGCTCAATCACCCGAAATTCCGGGCGAACGCATACACCACCCGCTTCGTGGACGAGACGGGGGAGCTCTTCGCCACGAAGAAGCGGCGTGATCGCGCGACCAAGCTCTTGACCTACATCGCGGACGTGACCGTCAACGGCCATCCGGAGACCAAAGGACGGGCGCGGCCGCCGGTGGAGGCGCGAACGCCCGAACCGCCGGTCTTTGCGGTTACGGGGGTCTCCTGCCTCTCCCCCCAAACCGGGGAGAGGCAGGATGCCGCGGCTGGCGGCCAAGTCATTCCTTCACGCGCCCGTAGGGTCGGGGCTGCAGGCGAGACGCCTGCGCTACCGTCTGTGCCGTCAGGCGCCAAGCAGCTCCTTGGTCAGGTTGGGCCGGAGAAGTTCGCTGCCTGGATGCGCGAGCAGAAACGCGTGCTCGTCACCGATACGACGATGCGCGACGCGCACCAGTCTCTGCTCGCCACCCGCGTGCGCAGCTACGACATCGCGGCGGTCGCGCAATCCTATGCCACCGGACTGCCGCAGCTCCTGTCTCTCGAATGCTGGGGCGGCGCTACGTTCGACGTGGCGATGCGCTTCCTGACGGAGGATCCCTGGGAGCGCCTCGCGCTGGTTCGCGGGAAGGTCCCGAATATCCTGACCCAGATGCTTCTGCGCGGCGCCAACGGCGTCGGCTACACCAACTACCCCGACAACGTCGTGCGCCATTTCGTGCGTCAGACGGCGGATGCCGGCATGGACGTTTTTCGCATCTTCGATTGCCTGAACTGGGTCGAGAACATGCGCGTCGCCATCGATGCGGTGCGGGATGCCGGCAAGCTTGCCGAAGGCGCGATCTGCTACACCGGCGACATCCTTGACCCGGATCGCACCAAATATTCGCTCGATTACTACGTGGCCCTCGCCCGGGAGCTGGAGAACACCGGCTGCCATATCCTCGGCCTGAAAGACATGGCGGGCCTTCTCAAACCTGCGGCGGCGCGCCTCCTGGTCAAGGCGCTGAAGGAAGAGGTGGGGCTGCCCATTCACCTCCACACCCACGACACGTCGGGAATATCGGGCGCAACCATCCTGGCTGCCGTCGAAGGGGGCGTCGATGCAATCGACGCCGCAATCGACTCGATGTCCGGCGCCACCTCGCAGCCCTGCCTCGGCTCGCTTGTCGAAGCACTGCGCCACACCGAGCGCGACACCGGTCTTGACCCGGAAGCGATCCGCCGCATCAGCTTCTATTGGGAGGCGGTGCGCGCGCAATACGCCGCCTTCGAGAGCGACCTGAAGTCGGGCGCCTCGGAGGTCTATCTGCACGAAATGCCGGGCGGGCAGTTCACCAACCTCAAGGAGCAGGCGCGCGCCTTCGGCCTGGAGACCCGCTGGCACGAGGTGGCCAAAGCCTACCGCGCGGCAAATGACATGTTCGGCGACATCATCAAGGTGACGCCGTCGTCCAAAGTGGTCGGCGACATGGCGCTGATGATGGTGACGCAGGGGCTCACGCCGGCCGATGTTGTCGATCCCGGCCGCGAGATTTCCTTCCCGGCCTCGGTCGTCGAGATGCTGCGCGGCGACCTCGGCCAGCCGCCGGGCGGCTGGCCGGAGGCGCTTCAGAGCAAGGTGCTCAAGGGCGCGAAACCGTTAACCGCGCGACCGGCCTCGCTGCTCAAAGACGTTGATTTAGCGGTTGAGCGAGCGAACGCCGAAAAGCGTGCGGGACGCCACATCGACGAGCAGGAGCTTGCGTCTTTTCTGATGTACCCGAAGGTGTTTGCGGATTTCGCCGCGGCCGAGCGCAAATACGGACCGCTCGGCGCGCTGCCGACCCCGATCTACTTCTACGGCATGCAGGCCGGCGAAGAGACAAGCGTTACCATCGAGAAGGGCAAGACGTTGGTGGTGCGCCTCCAGGCCGTCGGTGATACCGACGAGGAGGGTCAGGTGCGGGTGTTTTTCGAGCTCAATGGCCAACCGCGCATGGTCAGGGTCCCCAACCGCGCAGTGGCAAGCGCACTGCCGGCGCGTCGCAAGGCCGAGGAGGGAAACGCAGCCCATGTGGCAGCCCCGATGCCCGGCGCGGTCGCGACCGTTGTCGCAAGGCCGGGCCAGAAGGTGAAAGCGGGCGACGTGCTGCTCACGATCGAGGCTATGAAGATGGAGACGGCGCTCCATGCGTTGCGCGACGCCACGGTGAGCCAGATCCTGGTCTCGCCGGGGCAGCCGGTCGACGCGAAGGATCTGTTGGTGATCTTGGAGCAGTAGAGCATTTTACGACAGGGTTGACCCTCCTGGTGTCATCGCCCTCGGCCCTCTGCTCGTTACCCGCGGGGAGAGGGTCGAGGTGAGGGGGCGCCCGCCACAAGGGCGAACTCGTGGCGTGCAAAAGGACCTTCCTCCAAGCTCAGACGCGCGGAGGCACCCCCTCACCCGGAATTTGCGCGAAGAGTGGGAAAATCCCGACCTCTCCCCGCAAGCGGGGAGAGGTCAAGACGGCTCGGCTGCTGCTCTTCTCTCAGCGCCGATGAGGGTTGCCCCTACGCATCACACCAGCTTGACGTTCTTGAGCGGCAGGCTGCGCACTGGCTTGCCGGTGGCGGCGTGGATTGCGTTCATCACCGCGGGCGACACCACCGCGATGGTGGGCTCGCCGATGCCGCCCCAGAAGTCGTAGGTCGGCACGATGATGGTCTCGACCTTCGGCATCTCGGCGAGCCGCATGATCTGATAAGTATCGAAGTTGAGCGAGGCCATGCGGCCGTTCTTGACGGGACATTCGCCGTAGAGAGCTGCCGTAAGCCCGAAGGCCACCGAGCCCTCGCATTGGGCCGCGATCTGGTCGAGATTGACCGGGTGACCGCAATTCACGCCCAGCACGAGACGGTGCACTTTGAGCTTGCCGGCATCGCTCACCGACACCTCGGCAACGGCGGCCGAATAGGTCGCGTAGCCATGAAAGTGCGCGATGCCGCGATGGACGCCCGGAGGCAGCGGGCTGCCCCAGCCGGCTTTCTCCGCCACCGCATCGAGGATCGCGCGATGCTTCGGGAAGTCGGCCATGAGCGAGCGGCGGAACTCCAGCGGGTCCTTGCCCGCAGCCTTCGCCACCTCGTCCATGAAGCATTCCACGTAGACGGCGTTTTGGTTGGTGTTGACGCCGCGCCACGGGCCGACCGGGACGTGGGTGTTGCGCATCACATACTCGATGAGCATGTTCGGCGCCGCATAGCCGAGCTGGGCTTCGCCCGGCTTCACGTCATATCCCTGCAGTTGGCGCATGTCCTTGCCGCCGGAGACCAGCGCCGGATTGGCAAAGGCGTTGATCGACTGGCCCGAGATGCGCACGTGCAGGCCGACAAGGTTGCCCTGCCCGTCAAGCCCGGCCGCCATCTTGGCCTGCGAGATCGGCCGATAGAAGTCATGCGCCATGTCCTCTTCCCGCGACCAGATCAGCTTGACCGGGGTGTTGGGGAAGTTCTTGGCGATGGCGACCGCCTGGTGCACGTAATCCTGCGAGCCGCCGCGCCGGCCGAAGCCGCCGCCGGGGTCGGAGCGATAGACCTCGCACTTGTCGAGCGGCAGGCCGGAGGCCTCTGACAATGCCGCGAGTGAAGCTTCGGAGTTCTGCGACGGCACCCAAGCCTCCGCCCTGTCGGCGGAGATCTTTGCGATGCAGTTCATCGGCTCCATCGTGGCGTGGGCGAGGAACGGCGTTGAATAGATCGCCTCGACCTTCCTGGCCGCGCCTTCGATCGCCTTGATGGCGTCGCCGTTGCTGCGGTCGCCATTGTTGGTGGCGGCGTCGAACCCTTCGCGCAGATGCGCCGCAATGGTGGAGTCGGACTGGCTGGCGTTGGCAGCGTCGTCCCACACGATCGGCAATGCTTCGAGGGCCGACTTGGCGCGATACCAGGTGTCGGCGACGACCGCGACCGCCGTGTCCTTTACCGTGACGACGCCCTTGATGCCGGGACGGCCGGCGATCTTTGCCTCGTCGTAGCTTTTCACCGTGCCGCCGAACACCGGGCAACTCCTGATGGCGGCGCACAGCATGCCAGGCAGCTTGACGTCGATTGCGTAGACCTTGCTGCCGTTGAGCTTCTCGGCGGTGTCGAGCCGCTTGATGGCCTTGCCGGCGATCTTCCAGTTGCGCGGATCCTTGAGCGTGATGCTCTTGGGGTCGGGTGCCGGCACCTTGGCGGCGGCCGCCGCCACCTTGCCGTAGCTGATGGTCCGCCTCGACGCTGGGTGAGAGATGATGCCGTCGGAGACGGTGAGCTCCTCGACCGGGACCTTCCATTGGTCGGCCGCAGCCTGCAGCAGCATCATGCGCGCCGCCGCGCCGCCGCGGCGAACGTAGTCGTGGGAGGTGCGGATGCCGCGGCTGCCGCCGGTACCCATTTCGCCCCACACCCGCTTGCGCGCGAGGTTCTGGCCGGGCGTGATGGAATCGGTCGTCACCTTCTTCCAGTCGCACTCGAGTTCCTCGGCCACGAGCTGGGCAAGACCGGTGCGTGTGCCCTGGCCCATCTCAGTGCGGGCGATGCGGATCATGCAGGTGTCGTCGGGCTTGACGACGACCCAGGCGTTGACCTCCACCCCTTCATTCGCGGCTGCGGCGCGCGCTGTGGATGCGGCGTCGGCCGGCAAGTGAAAGCCAAGCGATAGCCCGCCGCCGGCAGCGGCAGTCGTGCCGACCACGAAGGCGCGGCGAGAGAGTTTCGTCTTGCTGGAAATGTCTTTCATGGCAGACCTCCTCGGCCTCAAGCTTTGTGACCGTTGACTGCGGCGGACTTGCCGCCGGCGGGCATCTCGGCAGCCATGTGTATTGCGGTGCGGATGCGCTGATAGGTGCCGCAGCGACAGATATTGGTCATCGCTTCATCGATATCCTTGTCGGTCGGCTTCGGATTCTTGCGCAGCAGCGCCGCCGCCGCCATGATCTGCCCGGACTGGCAGTAGCCGCATTGCGGCACGTCGA
>Ga0066903_100004044_pt1 | contig 12246 bp, 6 predicted proteins | sample PanSoiMetaGPlot1_FD_67491 | JGI IMG/M metagenome (GOLD analysis project Ga0066903, IMG submission 67491) | Tropical forest soil microbial communities from Panama analyzed to predict greenhouse gas emissions - Panama Soil - Plot 1 (version 2) | ecosystem: Environmental > Terrestrial > Soil >...
TCCGTACGGCAAGAACAGCTTCGCGCGCAAGCCGACGGCGATCATCGGCGCGTCAACTGGAAAGATCGGCACCGCGATCGCGCAGCAGCACTTGCGCAGCATCCTCGCCTTCTGCAATTCGCCGCTCATGAACTCCATCGAAGCGTATGTGCAGTTCGAACGCGGTCTCATCAACGACGACGGCGAAGTGACCAACGACGCGATCGCCAGCTTCCTGCGAAACTTCATGTCGGAGTTCGCCGGGTTCATCGAGCGTGTTTACACGGTGGTGCCCCGACCGTCGTAGCCGGACGTTCGACGGCCCGGCGCTCTTCGGAGATCGCGGCTCTCAGGAATTTTCGGAGCGATTGAGCGCGCTGGCGATCGCGTCGAGCAGCGCCTGGGCTTCGAACGGCTTGCGCAGAAACGCGTGCGCGCCGAGCTCCAGCGCTTCGGCCTCGATCTGCGCGTCGTGCGAACCGCTCATCGCGATGATCGGCATCGGCCAGCCCGCCTTCGTCATCGACCGCTGCAAATCGGATCCGTTCATGCCTACGAGCTGCACGTCCATGATGAGACACCCGCGCGACCTGGCCGGAACGCCGGTGAGGAACGCCTCGGCCGACGCAAACGTCTCCGCGCGCAGGTCTACCGACGCGAGGAGTCTCGCGATCGATCGCCTCACACTCGTGTCGTCGTCGATGACGTAGATGGTCGACGCAGCCGCCTGGTGGATCGAGTCCGCCACGGCAGGCGCCTCGTGCGCCAGCGCGCCAGCGAGCGCCCGGACGCGTTGCTGAAGGCAGGCCACCTGTTCGAACCGTGACCGCTCATCACTCGCGCCGGTGAACCCTTCGGTCGGAATGACGTGCGTGTGCTGCCGGCAGATCGCGCGGAAATGATTCGCGAGCAGGTCCGTGTCGAAATCCCGGAGCGCGTAGGAACACATCACGACCAGACCGGCATTGCCAAACAGAAGGTTCCACAGCTCCTCAACCCTCAGGGCCGCCGCGTGGTTGCCCATCCTGCACAGCAGATCCACCATCTCGCCGTAAACCCAGATCGGGCCTTCGCCCATCTGGCGCGCCTCGGCGATCACGGTCGAGAAGCTCTGCTCGAAGCGGACCGGATTCAGACCGTCGTCATTGATGACGGAGTCGAGCGCCTTCTCAGCATCGACGAAGTGGATGCGGTTGGTGGAACCGGCGGACGCGCGCGACGATGCGGCGTCGAGCTGCGCCGTGACGGCCTCGAACAGCCAGCGCCTGCTGATCATGACGATGGGCGCGCCGGTCCGCAGAGGTTCGGCGAGGAACGACATCACGGCGCGCGGCACGAACTGTTCGTCGTCGAAGAACAGAACAGCGTGACCGCCGGGCCCGATGCCCGATGAGGTCAGCTGCACAGCTTCAACAGTCATGGCCGTCCTGCGATTTCTTCAAGACTTGACCGGCGCGCGTTTGCGACGGCGACTCTGAGAGCTCGACGAATCCCGACTGCAAGATTTTTGAATTGTCGGACACTGGCGGGTGCGGACATCTGCCTGAAGCCGTTGAGACTAACACAGACCGAAGCAGCGATTTCCGATCAACTGAAAACAGTCCGAAAATCTGACTGCCGGACAACCGTGCGCTAACCGCGGACTTACCGCACAAATCGCCAGGGTGGCTCGGAGCGAGCGAGCAAAGGCGAGCGAGCCACGCGATCGGTCCGGCTTCGCTGATCACTCGCTACGCTCGTAGCTTCGCCGGATCCGGCGCAGCCAGGAGCGACGCGACTGCCCGGCGGAGCCGGGAGCGCGCCGACGAAGCGGCGCGCGAGAGCCGTGCAGGGGAGTCCGGCGGGCAAGGCCCCTGAAATTAAAGATACAGAAGAACTGCAGAAGTTGGCCGGTCGGTCGCACGGCCCACGGCGGCTGCATACAGCGCAATCTGCCGCTTGTGCCGCGCGGCGTGAACGTGCGCCAGCTCGTCGGTCTTGAAATCGGCGACGGTCCAGCCGCCGCCGTCCTCGAACGCGATGTCCACGACGCCCTCGACGAGCTCGCCGGCGTCGAGCCACGTGACGGGTACCTCGCGCCGGCATCGTCCAGCTGCCGAGGCCAGGCGCGCCCGTTCGAAAAGGGGATGTCCGAGCGCCGTCGTCACGCGTTCGGTCGCGGCGTCGATCTCGTCGTCGCGGGCGCCGAGCGCGCGGCCCAGACTGACGGCGAGCCCGCGGACTCCTGCACCGGTCGCATCGAGCGGTGCGGCCGCGAGCACGCCGTGGACGAGCGCACCAAAGCGCCGGCCCGCAGGACAGGCGGCGACACGTGCGATCGTCACGACCTCGACGTCGTCGAGCGCCGGCACGGGACCGGCCTTGCGGGCGCGGCCGGTGACGGTCTGCACCGCCAGCGATGGCGTCGATCCGGCCGCGATCGCGCGCGCGCGGTCTTCCCGCCACTTCGTGTACTCGCGAAGACCTGCGTCGAGCACCTCGCGCGCCACATCCTTCCTGGCGATGAGCTTCTCGTACCGAAGACCGGCGGGACGGCTCACGTCGAGATGCAGCGATCGCGGATCCCACCACACGACGTCGTGGCGTCCGATCGTATGGAGGCCGGGACTGACCGTCGCCGGGCCGGCTGGATCACCGTTGGGCCGGTTGATCACCGAATCGCGCGAACGGAACGGCGGACATCCGGCGCCCGCTCCGGCCGATCGGCGGCGGCTGATCTCCGGATAAATCGCCGCGTTCAGCGGATCGATCCAGCCGTCGCGTTCCTCGTCGCCGACGGCGGGAACGACGAGCAGATCGCGCGTGCGCGTCGCCGCGACGTACGCGACGCGGACACCCTCGGCCGTTTCACGCTCGATCTCGACGAGGCCGTTCCGCACGAGATCGGCAGGCGCGCAGCCGGCAAGACGAATCGCGCAGAGCCGTTCGCCGGGATCGAGATAGCGGCCGGCGGCCGCCGGCCGCAGCTTGGCGGTCATGTCGGCCAGAATCACGACGGGAAACTCGAGCCCTTTCGCCTTGTGCGCCGTCATCAGCCGCACGCCGTCGCTTCCCTCTTCCAGGATCGGCGCCTCGTCGGCGCGCCCGGCGTCGGCCTGGCGATCGAGCTCGTCGAGGAAGCCTCGGAACGACAGGCCACCCTCGCTTTCGTACTGCCGTGCCAGATCGGCAACGCGCAGCAGGTTGGCCAGCACCTGCTCGCCGCTGTGCTCAAGCGCAAAGCGCACGTGCACGCGTGTCTTTTCGACGAGCCGATCGATCGTCGCCGCGACGGGCACGTGATTGCGGCCCCGGTGCAGCGACTGGAGCAGCAGCAGCACCTCGGCAATCGGCTGGAGGAGATCGGCGCGATCGGTCTGAAGCTCGATCGGCACCCTGAACGGATGAAAACGACCGAACCGGTGCCGGTACTGCGCCAGCTCGTCGTCGCTGATCCCGAAGAACGGACCTCGCAGCGTCGCAAACACCGACAGCTCGTCGTCCGGCCGCTCGATCGCCGCGAGCGCGGCGCGCAACGCCTCGACTTCGGCCCGGTTGTGGAACGATCGGCCGCCGACGAGCAGGTGCGGAATACCGCGAGCCTCGAGCGCGTCCATGTACGGCTGCGTCACGTCAACGCCGAAACTCACGAAGCGCCGGAAGAGAACCGCGATGTGACCTGGCCGGATCGCGACTGGTGCGCCGTTCACATCGACGTGCCACTTGCTGTCACGGACGAGCCAGTCGATGCAGGCGCCGATCGCGCCGGGCAGCGACCGCTCGATCGCCCCGGCTGCGATCCGCTGCGTCGCGTACGGCGCGGGAACCGGAAGCACGACGAGGGAAGGCTGAGCGGGTTCGTCCGCGCGTGCCGGCTCGAGCGCGACGTATGTCGCCTGCTGCGACACAGGATCGCCGGTCATCACCGGCTCGAACGCGGCATTGATTGCGCGCTGGATGTTCGGCCTGGCGCGAAAGCTCGTGCGCAGCGTCAACGCCCGCGCGCCGGCGGCCTGGAGGCGCTCGTACACGGATCGATAGATGCTGACATCCGCCCGCCGGAAGCGATAGATCGACTGCTTCGGATCGCCGACCAGAAACAACTTACCGGGCACGGGCCGGACGTCGTGCCAGTCGGACACGGAAGGATCGTCAGCGGCGAGGAGCAGGAGAATTTCCACCTGCAGCGGATCCGTGTCCTGGAACTCGTCCACGAAGATGCGCGTGAAGCGGCGCTGAAAGTCCTGCCGCGCGTCACGGTTGCATTTGATCAGTTCGCGCGCCAGCAACAGCAAGTCGAGAAAGTCGAGGACGCCCTGCTCTTTTTTCGCGCGAGCGTAGCGTTTCAGCAATCCCTGAAGATCGCGCTGGAGCAAAGCCGCCAGATCTGCGTTCGCGTCCATGTCGAACCCGGCCAGCGACCCGCGGAGCCGTTCGATCGACGCCCACGCCTCTTCTCTCGTCACTCCCGGCTGGTACGCCGTTCCGCTGCCCTTGCGCAGCTTCGACAGGTCTCGATGCCGGGCGAGCGAGACGAATTGCGCCTCGAGGCCATCGTAATCGCGATCGGTGACACGTTCGACACGAACGAGGTTCTCGACGAGCGTGGTGATGAATCGCGTGCTCTCGTCGAGCGCGTCGCGACGGGATCCAGGCTCGCGCCGCAGGAAACCGGTCACCGCCTGGAGCTCCGCGAAGAGCTCGTCGATGCGTGACGTCCGCGCGAATTCCGGGCGCGTCCATTCCTTGTCGAAGTCGCGCCACTCCGTCAGCTCGAGTCCGGCCCTGCGAAGGCCATCGACCGATCCTTCCTCCGATCGCCAGGTGCGGCGCCGCAGCAGGCGGCGGACGCCTTCGGGCGGATCGGCCAGCTGCTCCTGCAGCCAGCGTTCGAAGACGTCGTTGAAGAGACGCGTGGCCTGCGCTTCGGTGAGCACGTTGAACAGCGGGTCGATGCCGGCTTCGACCGGACGCTCGCGCAGCAGGTCGGCACAGAACCCGTGGATCGTCGTCACGCGCGCTTCTTCGAGCTTCCGCAGCGCGGCGTCGAGGTTCGCGCGATCGTCGCCGTCGGCGCCGCTCCGCGCCCGCTCCACGGCCTCGCGCAGACGGAGCTTGAGCTCGCCCGCCGCCTTCTCCGTGAAGGTCACCGCGACGATCTCTGCGATGCACGCCCGTCCCGAGGCGATCACGCGGACGATGCGGTCGATGAGCACGGTGGTCTTGCCAGTACCCGCCGCGGCTTCGACGACGAGCGTGTCGTCGAGCGCCGCCTCGCGAATGAGCGCGCGATCGTGATCGTCGGCAAATCTCTGCGTCATCGCTGCTCCCGCAGATGGGTGAGATCGCCGAGCAGCTCTCGCGCCTTTCCCCGCACGCGCCGCTCCTCGTCGGGTCCGCAGACGCGCCGGAAGTCACACATGGCGCAGGCGTTTTCGCGGGGCGCCGCCGGAAACGTGCCGAGCTCGATGGCGCGATCGACGATCTCGAGCACCTCGAGGCCGGCCCGGCGTTCGCGGTCGCCAATCGCGACCGGGTGCTCGGTGAACCCGCCGGCGCTCGTGCAATACCAGAAGCGCGCCTGCTCGGTGCGCAGCCCTGTTGCCGCCTCGACCGCGAGGCTGTAGATCACCGGTTGCAGCATCGCGCCGCCGCCGAGCACGGAGTCCTTCGCGGATCGGTTGGCCCCGGTCTTGTAATCGGTCACGCGGAGAGCCTGCGTTCCCTTCTTCCGCTCGACGAGATCGATCGAACCCCGGAGGATGAACCGCCCGTCGAGGGTCACGGGATCAGCGAGGCTGTGCTCGTCTCGCCCACTTTGATCCGGCAGGCCGAACGCGAACTCGAACCGCCACGGCTCCCACGTGCCTTCGTTAAGGACGTCCCCAATCCAGACGTGGAGATCGCTCGTCATGGCTGCGATCTCATCGCGCCACACGCGATCGATGGCCGGCGCCAGCCGCTCCGCGTACTCTCCTGCGACGTCGTAGATCACGCGATCGAGCAGAGCTACGATGCGATCCCGGTGAGCGGGCGCCGGTGGCAGCAGCGACTCGCGCTGCAGCGCGCGGAACAGATCCGCCTGCACGCGATGGAAGAGGCTGCCGCGCGTGAGGGGATCCATGTGCTGCAGCGGCGCGGGCTCCTCGATCGGCGCAAGACGATAGATCGCCGACAGGAGAAACTGGTACGGGCAGGCCGCGTAGTGCTGGAGCGCCGACACCGAATATGGGCGCGCGCCGAGCCGCTGCGTTGCGAGGAACGGGCGCAGCCCATCGGTCACACGAACAATGCCGTCGGAAAATGTCCACGAGCCGCGGGTGCGATTCCAGAGCGACGTGAGCGATCGCCGCAGATGCGGGTTCAACTGCAGCATGTATTGCGCGCGGCCCGTCGCGGCCGGTTCCTGGGTCATCAGCGACCGCAGCACTGACAAGTCGTGCTCGAAGTCGTCGATCGCGACGGCGGGATCGATTGGTGCTGGCCACGCGAGCGCGGCGCTCGAGGTTTCGGCCGCCTGGTCACCGAGCGTGCGGTGGTCCGGCACGTGTCCAGTCACGGCCCGCATGAGCTCGAGCGCGTAGAACGACGGCACGCGCGCCCGGCCGTCACTGCCGCTGATGCGGGGAAACGAGACGTACACACGCGAGGTCGCGGCACCGACGGCCAGCTTGAGCGACAGCCTCTCGTTCGCGGCACGGTCGTTCTGCTGCAGCAGCCCGGCGAGATGGCCGCGGAGATCGTCGAGGAGTAATGGGTCCTCGCGGATCCCGCGCGGGAACAGCCGTTCCGCCAGCCCCGGGACGAAGACGACCTTGAACGTCCTGCCGCGCACTTCGTCGATGCCGGCAACGAAGACCTTTCCGTACCGCGATCCCGGCGTCGGTCTGTCGAGCGAGCCGAGCCGTGCGGCGAGCACGTCGCGCACCTCGACGAGCCGGACCTGCCCGACTTCGCCCATGGCATGCAATCCGGCGAGAACCTGCAGGACGCGCTCGGGACTTCTGATTGCGCGGCGCACGAACGGATCGAAGAGCGCCAGCCACTCGCGCCAGCGCACGGCCGCCGGCCACGAGCTCATCTCCTGAATGAGCGGCAGCGCGAACGCCTGAAGATGCGCCAGATCGTCGAGCTCGCGGTTGAGGCGATCGACACGAGGATCGTCGGGATCCTCGTCCTCGACGCCGCGGATGCGCGCGCGGAACTCCTCGGCCAGCCCGTTGAGCCGACGCTCCCATCGATCCAGCCCGCCGATGACCGACGCGTCGACGATCAGATGTTCCCATCGCCACGGCGCAGCGAAGCTGTGGCGGCGATCGGTCGCGCGATCCCTGGCTGTCTTCTCTTCCAGTTCGACGTCGTCCATCGGGATCACGAGGCCCATACCCTCGTCTTCTGGAATGACCCAGTCGTCCTGCAGCGATTCCTTGTCGTCGAGAGGGACCTGCGCGAGCGACAGATATTCCGCGAACCGCTTCGCCGAAAGGTTCTCGATGGCGCACGCGAGCAACGCGAGGAACGCGCGGCCGCTCGGGTCGGGACGCCGGGTCCCGCGATCGAAGTGGGCCGGAACGCCGGCACGATCGAGCGCCTGTTCGACGAGACCGAGGTACTGGCCGGGCGCGCGCAGAAGAACGGTCATCTCGTCGAAGCGAACGCCGCGTGCCGCCTCGTACACGATCCTGCGGGCGATTTCGACGCATTCGCGTCCTTCACCCGGTGCCGAGAACCAAACGAGCTCTCCGGTCTTCGCCCGTTCCGGTGGCGGCTGTTCCGAAAAGAGCTCGGCGTGAAGCCTCACGAGATCGGTGCTTCCGGGCTCTTCTCGATCCTCAATGGAGATGCCGGCAGCCGAGAGCGCGCGTTCTGCCGCCGTGTCTCCCGCCGGTAACGTGACGAGCGCTCGCGATGCGCGCGAGAGAAGCGTCAGCAGAAACCGGGTGATGACGGCGGAATCGATCGGCAGGTCCACCAGCACGACCGGGAGATCCGCGAACTCGTGCGACTGGTTCAGCCGTGCGGTCGCCATCTCGAAGAGCGCGGCGCGATCCGTCCCGCCCACGTCATCGATGAGCGCGCCGACGCGCTCGAGAAGGTCCGAGAGATCGGGACCACTTCGAGCGAGACTGTCCAGTTGCTCCGGCGTCACGCCGTTCAGCCGCAGCTCGGTCAACGTCGACGCGAGCGCAGAGGCAAACCCGGGCGTTCCGCGCACCGGTTCCAGATAGCGCAGTGTTCGGTTCGTAGCCGCATCGAACGTGGCGCGGGTCGCAAGCGCCTCATAGCTGAGGCCGGAGATCGCGGTCCGGCCGCTCGCGGCCAGATCAACGAGCGCGACGCGCGCCGCCAGCTGCGTCGGCGAGAAGCGGTGCAGACCGAACGACACGCTCCGCTGGACCGCGAACTCGCGGACGAGATCGTCCACCGCGCCGCGCGAGGCGCCCACGACGAGCGCCTCGTCCGTCGGTCCGAGGCCGCTCAGAAAGTCGGCGGCGGCGGCAAGGCGCACGCGCGCGGAGCCCGATCGCACCGCGCGAACGGCGTGGTCAGTCCGTCGGCTCATGACGGGCCTACCTTGCGACAGCCTGGCGCGAATTGGAAAGCGAAAACCGCAGGCGGGCGATCATCGGATCCTCCTTCCCGGACTCTCTGCCGGGAACATCGTCGGCAGCGGCGTCACGCCAGCTGCAATGAGGCGAGTCTAGCACACGAGCGTTAGCGCTCCGGACTGACGGGCGGCGGCGTGGACCCGCCCTCGTCGGTGATGATGGTCGTGATGGCTGCCCCGCCCGCCGCTGCGAGGAGAATGAGCGCGGTGCTCGAGAAGATCGCGGCATTCCTGGTCGTCGACAGGACCACGGTCGTGATGAAGGGCGTCGTGCTGGCGGTGTTGACGTTCAGCGCCTCGCCAGCACCGATCACTTTCCCGTCGTCGTTGATGGCCTCGACCATGTAGAGACCGGCCGCTGGAACCGTGAACGTGAACGCGCCGTTCTGATCGCTCGTGATTTGACCCGCGATCGCGCCCGTGTCGACGTTCCTCACACGCAGCCGAATGTTGGGAACGGTGGACCCGCCCTTGACCACGGTGCCATTGATCGTGAGGCCTTGCGCCGTGACGACTGCCTGCTGGGCCGGCGCCGCGACCGCGCGCAACGGCGGCGCGAAAAGAGTCAGACTGCCGATCGCGGTGACCAGGGCGACGCTTCTCTTGAATGTCATGACGCCTCCGGAATCGCTCGGGTCGACTCAGTGTTTCGATGTCGTGGGGACCGAATCACGCGGCGGCCCGAACGCAATGAGCTGGCCTTGTTCGTCGTATGCGAGGCGCCGCGTGGGATGACCGGTGCCCGCGGTGTCGAACGCGACGCTGCTCATCACGCCGTGCGCGTAGGTCTCCCACTTGTCCACGCGTCCATCTCCGTCCGTGTCTTCTTCGGCTCTGACGAGTGCGCCCGCTTCGTAGAACTCGGTGCGCGTCACCCGGCCGTCGTGCCTCGGCGATAGCTCCACACGTACGATCTCACCATCGGCCGGATATGTCCAGGTATCTGGTTTGCCGTCATTCGCGCGCGAGGTCCCGACTTTCTCGAGCTTCTGGTTGGCGTCGTAGTACTCCCACCGGTCTATCTTGCCGTTGCCGTCCGTGTCGATTTCGATGCGCACGATCCGGCCGCCGTCCATGTAGCCCCACGTGTCCGGTTTTCCGTCACCGTTCCTGTCCCACGTCAGGAGTTTGAGCTTGCCGGTCTGGTCGTAGCTCGGCTGAATGCGGCCCTGCCTGGGCGCATTGCGACATCCGCCGAATGCGCCCAGCAAAGCGATCAGAGCCATCCATATCAGGATGGAGCTCACGCCCTTCGCCTCGCGCTGGCTCGCCATGGATGGAATGTCGATTGCAAATTCCTGACCCGTCAGAGCTGATTCAGGTGTGGCTGTCCAGCGCGCCTGAACCATTGGTCTCAACTGCCCTTATGAGGGGCACGCGGCGACCGGAGTTGCGTGTTCCGGCCACGGAATTTCGCGGCCGGCCGCGCTCGGATGCGATCTGGAACGCACCAACCCGTAGATTCTCCAAGTCGTCGCGCGACCTGATCGAAACGCCTCACTCAACGGATCGCGTCAGGCGCCGAGCTTCCGGCCAATGCCGATGGTATCGACCGAACGTTCTACCGGAAGACCCAGAAGGTTAAGCAGGCCGTAGAAGGTTTTCCCCTTCCAGCCCATGTAACTCAGGCTCCGACCCGGAATGAAGCGCCGGCCGGGACGACCTTCCAAGGTCTCGGAGCGAGACGTGAGGACCTCGAGTCCGCTGTCCTCCATGAGCGCCGTCATTCCTTCCGCGTACACCCGCCAGCAGTCGATCGGCGCCTCGTGGTACGGCCAACTCGCCGGCGCGATGACGACGACGTGGCCGGAGGGCTTGCAAACTCGGTTCAGCTCCGGGAGCCATCGCCAGACCTTGCGTACGTGCTCGAGCACCTGACCGCAGAGAACGATGTCGTACTCATCGCTCGGGATCGGGAACTCGTACTCGGAGACGGCGGTAAATGTCAGGCTCGGGTGCGCATAAATGTCGAGGGTGTCCCAGCGCAGCGACGGATCGTTCACCTTGCGTCGGTAACTCGAGCTCTCGATGTTGTCGGGACCGATTTCGAGAACGCCGCGGACGCCACGAAAGAGTGGCAGCGCGTACTTTTCGAACATCAGCATGCTATTTTCGTGCACCGGCGATCTCCTGTCGACTCGGGGTCACCGCTCTCCGTCGATAGAACTGCACGTTTGACTCGTCGTCCCACCATTCGAGCGCGAAATTCTTCCGGTCCAGCTCACGCACCAGATCGTGGGTCCCGAATACTCCAATTACGTGTGGATGTACCTCCACGAGAATTTTTTCGACGCCGTCGAGTGCGACGCCGCGGAGCAGCTCCAGCTCGGAGCCCTCGATGTCGACGACGAGATAGCTCGGACGGTGTGTCGCGAGCAGTGTCTCAAGCGACAGCCGGCGAACCCGGATCGGCGTCGTTCCTTCGATGGCGCGCAACGAGCCGGTCCAAAAATCGGCTGTCGGAAAGAAATCGCAGCTTTCGTCACTCCCGAGGCCGACGGCGCCGATCTCGATCACCACCCGCGCACCGTTGATTTCCGCATTGCGGCGAATCGCCGGGATCAGCGTCTCGTTCGCCTCGACGACGGTTACGCTCGCTCCCGTCGTCGCGCTCACGCACGCGAGATATCCGAGACCGGCGCCGAGTTCGAGGACGCGTTCGCCGGACGCCAGCGTATCCGCGAGCATCTTCGCTTCCGCAGCCTCGTAGGTCGCCGCATAAATGGCGCGGCGCACCGGCGTCGTCACCCCCGCCATGGCGACGCAGAGCCTTACCGTGCCCAGGGTCACCATCGACGGACGAACGAGTAATCGAGCATACTTCCGCCACTGCCGTGGGACGAACCGCCGGTAGCCCTCCTTCTTCTGCAGCGTTCGCCGCACGTGGCGCAACGTCTCGACGAAGCGCACCTTCCGGTCGCTGAGGAGTTTTGGCTCGACGAGTTGCAGCCGATGGATGCGTCCGGAACTCAACTCCGTCTCGGAATTTCGGAGCTCGATCGGATAAGCTTCCTTCTTCGCCCCAGTGAAATGTACGAGCAGCGTGTTGCTGGTAATTCGCGCACCGCGACTGTTACATGCGTATTGCCAGGGGGCAATGCGGTTCGCCCGACCGGCATCCCTCGAGAACAGGCACGCAAACGCGGTCTGTTCCAACATGAAAAGATCCCGGTAGAGCTCTTCGAAGCCGAAGAGCCAATCGAGGAAATCGAGATCGTAGCCGCGCTTCTCAAGGCAGAAGAACCCGGCGTTGAATCCGTCGAGGAGGCGGCCCTCCATCTTTCTGTGCAGAAATCGCAGATCACAGGAATAGGCGTTCTGCAGCGCCGTTGTGATGACATGCCCCGAATCGGAACCGAACAAGCCGGCGATCCGCTTCAGAGGAAGCACGTCCGCATCTGAGTACCAGACCCGATCGCCCCCGAGGAGCGGAATGTCGAAGAGTTTTTTCGAGTAGACGAAAATCTTGTATCGGCGCTGGTACGCGGCGCGGTATCGATGCAGGCGCCGATAGGGCCGCAAGGCTTCGAGGACGCGCGCCTCGATTTCCGCGTCGCGGAGGACCTCGCAGTCAGAGACCTCGGCCTGGAGCCGCGCGATGTCGTCGCGGGTCAGCGAGCCGTCTTCGAAGACCCGGAATCTCACCGGCTCATCGCTGCTGTGCCGGAACCGCCGTAGCG
>Ga0066903_100004045_pt1 | contig 12244 bp, 12 predicted proteins | sample PanSoiMetaGPlot1_FD_67491 | JGI IMG/M metagenome (GOLD analysis project Ga0066903, IMG submission 67491) | Tropical forest soil microbial communities from Panama analyzed to predict greenhouse gas emissions - Panama Soil - Plot 1 (version 2) | ecosystem: Environmental > Terrestrial > Soil >...
GCTCTCGAATCGGCCGCCACGCCACTGGAGGCCGACCTCCGCCAGTTTCAAAATTCGAAATGCCGGGCTGGCCTGAGCAAAAGGAAAGAACGCGGCTCCCACATCATGCAGGTAGCCAGGAAGTGTGGTTTCGAGCGAATAGAGGGCGCCCCCGGGACGATTTTGAGCTTCCAGGACAAGTACGCGCCAGCCGTGCCGTGCCAGTTCCGCGGCCGCCGTCAACCCGTTGGGCCCCGAGCCAACCACGATGGCGTCCATGTCACTTGTCGTTGTCCGCCGGCTTGATGTTGTAAATCTGGGGAGTTTTTCGCATGCTGTCGACCTCAACTCCCAGTTCCTTCGGGTTGCGATCCAACTCCGCGTGGGTTTTCATGGGACTCAGGTACGGCTGCGCTGCATCCTGCAGAACCTTGGCATTTTTGATTTCGTTATTTTTCACCTGAAGCTTGAGAGCCTGAAGGAGTCGCTCCGACTCGATTTTCCATGGGATTTTGGGGATTTTCCTGAACTTGCCGCCGCCGACAAAATCAGTCCGGTCATTCTTGTAGGCGTTCGCGAACTCCACCAGGAAAGTGCCGACACGGTAAATTCCTTCGTCCGGGAGGTAAAGGGTATTGGGAATGACCTTGATCTGGCAAATGCCAATGGCCGCTTCAACCTTCTCTTGCAGGGACGGCGAAGGAGTCATCTTCGTCTTCGGGTCCAGGATTTGCACGAGGCGCTGGGCAACCGGGGCGAACACCTTGTCCTTCGTTACTTCGACAGCCGGCACCTGCGCCTGGGCCAGCGTTCTGATTGCCTCCCGTCTCAAGAAGCGAATGGCGTCGTCGTCCGCCTTGTTCGACTCCCAGGTCCGATCCAGAAAATCAATGAGGACCTGAATTCGTTCGATGTATTTTTTCTTTCGCGCATCGGGAATCACGTTGCCGCTATTATCTTTGGGGGCCACCACCGTCCATTCATAGGCGGGAAAATACGCAGCCAGCCCTTTCAAGGCGTAGAGCTTCACGGCATCGTGTTGTTTGGGATCGCGGATCAAATCGGTCAGAAGGTCGCCGATTTCTTCCTCCTGAAGCCGCGCCAGACTGGGCAAGAGAATGGCCGCGTTCTGGCACCCAAGCTTGTTCTCATCAAAGGGAAGGGCAAACACCTCCTTGAAACACGCCACCAGTTCCTTGGCGAAATGTTTGCGAAAATCCTTGTTCTTGTCCCGGTTCTCCTTGTTCAGGAGGGTGCCCATCTCCTGCTCGAACTCCTTGCGGACATCGTCCGGTTTCTTGGGGTTGGTGCGCCAGGTGGTCTGCCAGACCAGGACTTCGGCCGCCAGGCGGATATTCCTCTTGTCGCCTTCTTCGACCTGCCGGCCGCCTTTGACGAGCAAACTCCATTCCGTGGTAGGCCTGAGTTTTCGGAATTTCTCGACTTTTTTCTCTCCCAGATCCGTGGGACCCCCCACACCACCCGCGGATACCATCGTTACCAGGCCGATGCTCGCCAGCCCCGCACACAGCCAGGCCCATCCGAACTTTTTGTGCATGGAGTTCTCCCCACCAAGTGATAACTTGAAGCTACCAGCGCCGGCGCAGCCCTGTCAATTGATCCTGTCCGTCCGGAAGTGCAACACCATCCTACAGCAAATGTTTGCGCGCGACATTTCAATCGCTGGCGAATTAATAACTTGCGCCGCCTATCTTTTCTCGTAACACCCGATAACACCTGTTTTTTTTCTTGACGTTCATCAGTAACGGATCGGCCTGAACGCAGTGAACCTGTTATGGAGGTCCACCATGTCCAAGAATCATTCTACCAGCGGCGAGAGCAAACCACAACGGCCCGACGGCTCACCACTCTTTTGGCACCAGAGCGGAAGGTGGGCCAAGAAAATCGGCGGCCGCATGCGCTACTTCGGGCCGCGCACCAAGGACATCGCCGAGGCCGAGCGCATCCACGACGAGGCCTTGGCAGAGTATGAGAGCGTGGCCGCGGATCTGCACTCCGGGCGTTAGCCGAAGGACGACCCGACGACGCTCACCGTGTACGCGCTGTGCGGCGCCTTTCTCAAGGCGTTCAAGGAACGCGTGGAGTCCCAAGAGCGGAGGCCGTCCACTCTCAAGAATTACGTCCTGGTGTGCCGGCTCGTTATCAGGGTGTTCGGGAAAAACCGGCTCGTCTCCGATCTTGGCCAGAAGGATTGGCGAAAGCTCCGCGCCATCATGGCCAAGAAGTGGGGTCCCAAGACTCTGCATGACGAAATGGTCCGGACAATAGTGCCGTTCAACTGGGCATTCGACGCTGACTTGTTGCCGGCTCCGGTGAAGTTCGGCGTTTCCTTCGACTTGCCTTCCGAAAAAACGCTCATGGAACACAGGAACAAACGAGGCGAGCAAATGTTTGAGGCGCACGAGATTCGGACCATGCTGGGCGCCGCCGGCCCGGCACTCCGCGCCATGATTATGCTGGGCATCAACTGCGGATTCGGAAATGCAGATATCGCCGCCCTGCCCATGAGCGCCCTGGATTTGGAACGCGGCTGGGTTTCTCACCCGCGCGTCAAGACGGCCGTGAAGCGCAGGTGCAAACTGTTTCCTGAAACGGTTGAAGCGCTCCGCGAGTGGCTCGTGGTTCGCCCTGAGCCCATGAACCCGGAGCATGGCCAATTGGTTTTCATCACTAACAAGAAACACGCCTGGAGCAGTGAGGACGGCACACTGAATCCACTGAGCCTGGAAATGAAAAAACTCGTCACCAAGTTGGGACTCGACAAGGGCCGGGTCCGGCGCCCGACGTTTTATGATTTGCGCCACACCACGCAAACGATCGGCGACGAGTGCGGCGATTATTTGGCCGTCCGCGCCGTCATGGGCCACAAGGGCAAGAACGATATCAGCGACGTTTATCGCGAGCGAATGAGCGACGCCAGGCTGGAGAAGGTGGCGGCCACAATCCGCGGCTGGCTCTTCGACGGCCACGAGGATGGGACGCCCGACGTCCTACAGTTCGGCCAGGCGCAGTAGGATGGAATCCTTCTCCACCCCACTGATCGGATCGGAAATCCACACAGCAGCATTTTCCCCGATAGTGACCTTGTAAGCTACATCGCTGTCGCAAACGAGAAGAAGCCCGTAAGGAGTTTTTATGACGTTTGCGGATGGGCTCCTTGAAGTCGATGTAGCATTCCAAGCCACCATTTGTTTCGGTGAGCCTGAGCTTTCCGTTTGCGAACTCTATGAGCCAACCAAGCCAACTTCCGGGAGACTTGATGCCGCCTTGCCACAGCTCGATGAACCGCTGCGGGGAGGCCGTCTCCACATTTTCCAATTCCGAGAGTCGAGAAGTATTCATTCCGGGTTCCGCGTGACAGCATCTTGGAACGGACGTGATTCTCCCCTACAGCATGAAGACAGCGAGGAACCAAGGCCTGCACGTGCCGCCTGCGACTGATAGTGCTTCAGCAAGAAGTCGTAGAGAACGAGCTCGTGAGCCCGCTGAGCTGAAGGGAACAGGCGGTTGGCGTGCATGTGCAGGTAGCCGTGCGCCAACTCCGACAGCGGCACCAATAGTCGGCCGGACGGCACACAGTCTCTCAGCTTGGCCATTAGCGGAGCCAGCCGTTCCGAGCGACGCCGGAGGATCTCCAGGCCGGATGCGAGCCAAGGTTCGGTGGCGGCGGTCAGCTTGAGAAGGGATTCCAGGCTCTTGCGCTCCGACCGGAACCGAATCCCGAGCTGGTAGCGGAGCTTGCCGTCGGCGCCGAACTCGGTCGCGAACGCCTTCTGGGCTGTGCGGAGTATCGCGCGCCGGGTGGACAGGTCGAAGCCCAGGTCGGTCAGCAGCAGGTGCATGCCAGCACAGGCCAGCCGCCAGCGGAGTTCGCCCTGCACGTCCTCGGCGAGCAGCGGCAGCAGTGCCAAGACCGCCTCGCTGTCGGCGTGGAAGATCCTCTCTGTCAACACGACTCCCTCGGGGCCGCCGTACCGTTCGACCTCTTGCTGGTAGGTGTCCAGTTGCAAGCGCCAAGCCCGCCCGTCCTCGAGCAGCGGTTCGAGAGCGACCCTTAAGGCGGGAAGCACTTCAGCGATCAGTCGGGCGGGCTGGCCATGCAAGCGCAGGCGCAGGTGCCAGTCCGGGTCGCCGTAGCGGACGAAAAACCACCGATCCGCCGCGCCTGTTTGCTGGGCCGCCTCGACGACCGGCCCAACCACGTCGCGTAGCACTTCATCCAAAACCGGCGCCCCGGTGTAGAGCTTGGCGTAAAGCCATTCCGAGCCGGGCGGGAACGACCGCTCCCGGAAGCATGGAGAATTGCAGATTGCAGATTGCAGATTTCTTGGCAACCTGTAATCTGCAATTCTTCTGCCTTCATCCTTCCTGAGGAAGGGCACCACCAACTCGTGGACGAACCGCCCTTCAGGGCCGCGCACCCATAACTGGTCCGGTCCCGGGAACAGCTCGACGAACGTAGCCTGTTCGCGCTCCTTGACCAGATCGACGAGAACGTCCACCGCCAGAGCGTTGTCCAGGTCGATGGGCAGTTCGTTATCGTCGTCGGCCAGCGCGACCCAGCGCGGCAGTCGCCGTGCCGCCCGCCAGCGCTGCACGGTGAAGAAGCGGGCCGCGCCGCGCTCCCGGCTGAGCAACCGCAGCTCTCGCTGCGTAGCCCGCCAGCTCGCACGGCACAGCACCAGCCGCCCGGCAGTCACCCGTGGCAGGAACGGTGCTGCGCCCAGCGGTCCCCAGTCCCAGGCCAAGTCACTCGCCGTGTCCTGGTTTTGAAGCGCGCACAGGAAGGCGTAGATGCCCTCGCTGCGGTCGAAATTGTGGGCGCTGCTGAGGCGCGGAATCACGCGCCGCGCCAGCCGCGCGCTCCGCAGCACAATCTGTCCTTCGACGACCGAGACAAGAAGGTCAGCAATCGGGATTTGCCTGGCCGCAGGCACGCCGGACCTGCCGAGGAAGGGGATCTCGTGAGCGCGCAAGACGGGCCGGGCGAGGACGTTGCCCAGTCGGCCCTCGGGCAAGTGGACAATCTCGGCGAATACGGCGTCGGGCTGTAACGCCTCCTCGTCCCGCAGGTGCTTCTCGACGTGCCGCCGCAGCTCAGGTTCGGCGTGGCAGAAGCGAGCCAGTAGCCGGGCGCCGGAGGGACCACAGCTGCCATGGAGCAGCACCTGGAAATCTCCACGGGCCAACGATGCCTCGGAGGTGGCGGCGACAGCGCACATAACGGCGAAGGCGTCGGGCAATGGCGGTGGGGCCGGCTCTGCCAGATTCTCCAAGTCGTGCGGCTGGAGAGCAATCTCGGCGGCACCCGTTGTCAGGGCCTCGTTGAGTTTGCGCAACAGCACAGCCTGGGGCCGGCCCCAGGGAACCATTCGAGGCGTGGCCTTTGGGAACGTCAAGCCGTCAAGCAGGGCGGAAGCCTCGGTGGCCGAGGCACCGAAGCCCACACCGCCATAGGGATCCAGGGCCTCGATCAGCGGCACCTCCTGGCCCTCATAACGGCTGACAAATGCTTCGCGGAAGCGCATCAGCCGGTCGTCGCTCGGCGTGCACGCAAGTCGGTGCAGCAGCGCCACGCCGCGCCTGATCTCTGCCAGGACGGCGGCACCCAGACTGGCGCGCTCGACGGGCTTGACCATGTCCACCTGGAACAGCCGACCGAGATGGACCTCACCCGGAAGGCTTTCGAGCAAGCGAGCGACATGTCGGTAGCGCGCTGGCTCAGCGCCGAGGCCCCCCGCGTCGATGGCCTCCATTTCTTGCCGTCCCTGGTTGAGTCGATCGGCCACGCCCGCCGACAATTTCCCCAACCGCGCCGTCAGGACGCCGATCGGCTCTGGCCCCGTCAATGCCGGGTGCAACTCTGACACCAGCACTTGGTTGTCGATCAGCTCGCTGAAATACCTGGCCGCGTCCTGGGGGGAGGCGTCGGGCTCTTTTTGCAGCAGAGTTGCCGTCAGCGCCTCCTCTCCCCACTCGGCTCGAGCGAGGACAGCGGTAAGGTAGGCGGTCGCTGGGAGAGCAACCTGGTGATGCGTCCAGCCAGACTGGCTCGGACGGACGTCAAGGTAGCGGACGCGGCCCGCGGCGGGGTAGAGACTGGTGTTAACGGTGAATGCCAATCGCGGCCGCAAGTCTGGCTGCCGCGCGAGCGCGTCGGTGAGCCCGATCAGGTAATCCATGTCGAGGCGGGTGTGCCGCCGGTAGCGCGTCCGCTCTGCGAGGGTCAGCTGGCTCGACTCGCCGAGCTCGCCGACCGAGCAACCGGCGAACAGGCCGAACGGCGTGGATCGTCCCGCCATCCGGACGAAGTAGCGGACCAGCGCGCGCTCGACCTTGCGGCCCTGCTCGCTCTCCGGCTCGGACAGCCACAACTCCAGACGCTGTTCCAGGTCGGGGGACGCCAGGAACAATGCCTCGCGGACTTCGGGCCGGGCGTAGATCAGCGTCAGGCGCTGGCGGAGGCAGGCGCGATCCGCGGCGACGGCCGTTTCCAGCCGCGCGGGATCGTCCCCGGCCGATGCAGCCTGCAACCCGTCGCCCCAGGCGATCAGGTCGTTGAACGGCAGCAGTGGGGTTCGCAGGGCAAAGAATTCCGCAGTGCCGGCGCTCGTTGTATCGCTCATGGCTGGATTCCCGACACCAGAAGCACCCGGTCCCACTCCGGCTCGATCAGGGTCGTCGCCGCCAGCAGCGCCAGGGCGACGCCCGCGGCCCCGGTCAACAGGCCCAGTTCGCTGGTCCACCCTCGGCCGTTTACCCACGCCTCGTACCCCCCGACGCCTCGCCCAGGTCGCCGCATCCGCAGGGCCTCTCCGAACCATGACCGGGCCGCTTCGGCAAGTACCTCGTCGCCGCTGGCCTGGTACGCGCGGTTGAACAGGTGGCCGAGGCCACTGGCGCCGTGGCAGAGGCCGGCATCCACGACCCCCGCCTGCTCGGGTGAGCCCTTTGCCGCTCGCCGGGCGATGGCCAGGGCCTGGCGTTGGAAGGTCGGCGCGTTGAGACAGCGACCCGTGCAAAGTAGGGCCGCCGCAACTCCCGGGTCGCCGTAACACCAGGCCAGCCGCCCTGGCCGGCTGACGGCCTCCGGATTGGCCCAAAAGCCGAAGCCTTGAAATCCCTGCTGAGCAAGGAGCCAGTGAACAGCCGACTCCGCCAGGGGCCGGGCCGTCTGGGCGGCCACCCCGGCGGCGCAGGCCTGCCCCAGCAAGGCAACAACGCCCGGCACGCCATGGGCCAGGCCCAGGTTGTAGCCCCCGAGCGGAATCTCCGCACGCGTTTCAGGAGCCAGCCAAGTCGGGTCGGTGCGCCAGGTGACGCCGTCGTCGCGCCGTTCCGCCGTCTGGGCCAGGCGACCAACGACACGCTCCAGGGTCGCGACCGCCGCTGGCCACGGCAGTCGTTCAAGGGCGTAGACACCGAAGCCCACCAGGCCATCGATCAGATCGTAGGGGCCCACCCACCGCGACTGTCCAAGATAGTTCAGCAAGGCGCCGTCGATCTCTGCCAGAGCGTCTTCGCCGTCCAGGTTGGGCAGTCGGCGACCAAGGTGCGCCAGTGCCCAGCCGATGCCCGTCAGTCCGCTGTACAAGGACGCGGCCGTCGGCTTGTGAGTAACTGCAGCCAGCGCGCCCTGGAGAAAGCGGTGAGCAGCGTCAACGTGGTTCGGCCCGTACCCCGCCTCGGCAAGATAGCCGTGCAAGATCGCGAGACCCGCGGTCCCCCCCGCCAGGGACGACTCGCTGGCCAAGCTTGCCTCCGCCGGCAAGTCCGCCAGGATCGCGCGCACGCTCTGGCAAGCGAGACATGCTAGATCGCCCTGCAGAATGGGCTTCCAGGACTGGCTTTTCCCGTGAGCGCGGTGCCTCATAATCCAGTCACGAATGCACCCTGGTGAATAGTCCCCTTTCCTCGAGGGCTTCGCCGAGGGCCGATTGCTCGTCCGAACTGAGGTTCCCAGGCAAGTCCCGCACGTCGAAGACCGGCTCGCGCGCGATGAAGGCGAGGGCGGCGTGAGCGGCGTGCGTCTCGTCGTGGAGAACGATCTCATCGAGCGGGCCCTCCGGCATCTGGACCTCCAGCGCGATCCGCTCGCCTTGCGGGCGCGCGTGAATTTTCAGATCCGGATGCGTCCGGCGGAGAACCCACCGCGAGCCGGTTTGCCTTTCGCAGGAAGGCGGCGCTGTCCGATCGATCCAGTTCCGTGTCGCCGACGAAGCAAGCTCGTAACACCACGCCAGGAGCTGGGGTGCCTGCCGGACCTTCATGGGGGTGAGAACACGGGCGAACTCACGCGCCGCCGTCTGTCGCTCCCTCGCGACCATAACGTGAATGTACGGGTGGTCTCGTTCCTCCGGCGAGAGTTCCCCCAGCGCGCGGACCGAAGGCACCGGCTCGGTGTGGTCCTCGAGCGGCTCGCCGTCGCGCGGGCTACTGATGTGAAGCGACAAAGAAAAGTCGCTCGAGCGGTTGGTCGGCGCGTGGATGCACGGTTCGTAGATGAACCCGACCCTCCCGGCAGAGGCGGAAAAGCGTTCTTTCAGCACCAGTTCGCGGCGCCGGTACGACTCCTCACGCTGGTAGACCACTACCTCCAACTCGTTGCGGCACACGGCGGTGATGGTCCACGCGGTATGCTCATGCGGGCCTGGCCCGCGGCCGGGCTGCCACAATCCGAGGGCGAACCGCACGCCCAGTCCGGGGAGCGTGAAAAAGGGATCAAACCCCAGATGCAGGCGATTTTCCTTGATGCGGCGCAGCTCCAGGGACAAGCAGTCCGCCAGGAACTCGTCATCCGCGACGGCCTTCGCCGTGGCGACGCGCAGGGCAACGACCGCCTCTCGTTCCGGGTGCGCTCGGACGCCCAAGGCGGGGAATTCGTGGTCTTCAAACACTTCGCAGAGATCGTGAAGCATCATGGCGTTACTCCGTGAGCGGCGCTTCGCCGGCCTGACTACTCAGCTTGGCGAAGGTGGGCCAGATGGTGTCAGGCGGCGGTTCGCCGAAGGTCCGTTCGTAGTCGTTCCACAGGTTGGCGTAGTCCGTCTCAAAGCGTTCCGACTCGGCCTCGTTCTCGATGTCACCGGGTTCGTGGTGAAGAAACGCGCCCCCGACCTGTTCGCAAAAGCTGGCATAGAGTCGGGTGAACAGCAGGAAAGTGTGCCACAGGCCATCGACAGGGCCAGCCATGGCATAACTCTTGTCGAGATCGAGTGCGCACAGAGTCAGGTAGCGCTTCAGTTCTCGTTCCAGGCGCTCTGGATACTCGATACTTGTTTGATAGTCTCTGGCGTAGCGTTTCAGGACCTGTGCCATGGGAAAACTCATGGCAAGGTCAATGATCTGTTGCCGCCGTGTGTTCATGGATAATTCCATCCGGCTGTTTCGGATACTGTGCAAGCTGATGGTCATCTCCCTTGACTGAATTGCCGGCGAGACAATTGGAATAAGGAACACCCCATGCCGAGAGGCAGGACGGATTCGCCGATCCGTCCTGCCTATTCAGTCGCTGCCTGTACGTCAGCGTCCGCAGCGGCACCGGCAGTGGCGCGTCGGGTGCATGACGCCTTGGCCGCCTTGGCCCTCGGCGACGCTATCCTCCACTTTGATGATCTGAAAGCGTGGTTTGCGCCCCTCCGGTTCCTGCACCTGGGTTGGCTCGTTGGGCATGGGGGCCTCTTCGTTGCGCGATTCCATGAGGAAGCTCCTTTCGTGTCGGACGTGGTCTGCAATGGGATGGAGGACATCTCCCGCCGCGCAGACCAAATGACGGGACGATGTCGGTTCCAGCTAGGTCGATCCCGCAGGAGGACTCGCTGGCGTTTCTCGTAGATTCACATGGCCGTATAGCCACCGTCCACCAGCAGCGAATGTCCCGTGACGAACCCTGCTCCTTCGGAGCAAAGCCAGATCACCGCACTGGCAATTTCGGACGGCTTTCCAAATCGTGCGATTGGGTACATTGCCATGATTACTTGCCGAGTTTGTTCATTTGCTCCGATACCGGCGTCGTGCATGTCCGTTCCCTCGATCACTCCCGGACAAACAGCGTTGATGCGGATCCCACTCCTCGCGTAGGCCAATGCCGTCGCTTTCGTCAACCCAATGACGGCGTGCTTGCTGGCAACATAAATAGGCGCTCCGGCCATGCCCACCACGGCCAAATCGGACCCATTGTTGACAATGCAGCCTCCGCCATTATTGAGCATCTGCCCCACTTGATACTTCATGCCCAGCCAGACCCCTTTCACGTTCACGTCCATCGTTCGATCAAATTCGTCTTCGGTCTGTTCCGTCAGGTCCGGGTTCTCGCCGAAGGTGCCGGCATTGTTGAAGGCGAAATCGAGGCGACCGAAGGCAGCGACCGTTTTCTCCACTGCCGCCCGCACGTCGGCATCCTTGGTCACGTCGGTCTTGACGAACAGGCCGTTGCTTCCGGCCTCTCGTATCAGCCAGATCGTTTCGTGTCCCTCGTCGCTTCTGCGGCTGGCGACGACGACCTTGGCCCCTTCCTTGGCGAAGGCAATTGCCGTTTCCCGGCCTATCCCCGAACTGCCTCCGGTAACGAGTGCCACTTTCCCGATGAACTGTGCCATGTTTGTCTCTTTCCGACGCGCGACTTTCTCAGGGCACATTCACAATTGAAACGCAACAGGGAGCAAAGGTTCTCACGTAAGCCTGATCTGAAACCAGTCCAAACGTGTTCCTCGAAGACTCGACCTGCGTCCTATTTGAACCATCTATTGCTAACGGCATCGGGGAAGCCGTCCCAAAGAGTGCCGCTGTCCCAATCTGCGAAAATACGATGGAGTATTTCCTGGCGCGCTGCCTTGAGGTCTTGTTCACTCGGGCCTGTAACTGACTGCGCGGAAAGCCTTGCGGCGATTACGCCGCGAACCAGCACCGATTCTGACGCGGATCCTGAATTAGCTGTGAGCCACAGGAGAGTCTGTCCAGGATATTGTCCGCCGAGCACTCCCCACCCGACGCTGTTGCTCGATCCGATGCCCAGAGGAGCGAGCGCGTTGGCGGCGTGAGATCCGGCACTTCCCTGGCTTTTTCCCTGAGGGAAGAAAATGCCATTCCGCTCGAAACCCACTTGAGCGAAAAAGTTCAAGGGCACGGAAACTCCGTTGACGCCGGCAACCTCGGGAACGCTGGTCGAGAAGTTGCCCGGATTCGAGACGAAACTGAACCCCGAGTCGCTGTTTACCGACCAGGTGACGGTCGCCTGGTTCTCGGCGAAGATTCCGGCGAAGCCATTGGCCGCGTCTCGCACATTGACCAGCCGTGTCACGGGTCCCTTCCAAACGACGTCTATTGAAACCGTCGAGTCATAGTACCCTGTCTGCCAGGTTGGCCCCAGCGCCGCCAGGTCGCCGTTGCCATCCGGCGAATAGTAATCCAGCTCAGGTAGATTGCGAACGTGCATCCGGGCCGTCCCCGCCAACGGGTTGACCTGCACGTCGCTGTCCGGGATGACGGCAACCCAGAAGACCATCGCGCCGAATCCATTGCCGCTATCGACGGGACTAACCGGGGGTCCATTGCCGGGGTTGAAATCATGCGTGAAATTAACGTGGTTCTCGAAGTCAGACTGACTTCCATAAATGTCCAGTCAGACTTCGAGAAATGTTCGGGCATAGAGCGTGCCGTTCACGCCCTGGTACGTGCCCTTCATGAAGCGCAGGTCGGCATCCCAGAAAAAACTGTGGTTCGCTTCGTTGCCCTGGTGGCCGATCCCATCGCCCTGGACGCGGACTCCACCGTAGAAGCCGATGAAATTGGTGATCTGGTTGGGTTCGTTGCCAAGAAGCGGCGTCAGCAGAGGATTGGCGTCGGCGGGCCCTTGGTAATTCTGGTAGATGTCGAAACCGGGCGGGTCGAACGGGCTGGCGGCCAGGGGCGGGGGCAGCGGAATCGGTTTGGGAGTCGCGCCGCCTAGCGCGACCAGAGTCGGGCTGAGGCCGCCGTCGGGAAGATTGCGATCCTCCAATGGTTCGAGGAACAACTTTGTGCGCGGCGGCCGTGGCCGCCGGCCGCACGCACCCAAACGCAAGGCACGTCGAGCCGGCGAGGCGAGTTTTCGCGAGACCGGCCAATGAGGGAACCACATGTTCGCTCTCCTTTCCTGATCAGGCGGTCTGCGTTACCATGTAAACGTCATCGCTGGGCGCGCAGACCGAGCGCCGGGGCGATGCCGGGCCGGTGCGGGGCTTGCTTGGCGGTAAGGACCGCACCG
>Ga0066903_100004046_pt1 | contig 12244 bp, 12 predicted proteins | sample PanSoiMetaGPlot1_FD_67491 | JGI IMG/M metagenome (GOLD analysis project Ga0066903, IMG submission 67491) | Tropical forest soil microbial communities from Panama analyzed to predict greenhouse gas emissions - Panama Soil - Plot 1 (version 2) | ecosystem: Environmental > Terrestrial > Soil >...
TTCCTGCTGCGCGATGGCGTTTCGGAATGCTTCGTGGATATCCTGCACGCGGTGCTGCAGGATGTCGCGGAACCGAATCAGGGTCGGTACGTGGATCCCGCGGAGCTGGAGATCGTCGACAAGCTGCTTGAGATCGATCGAGCGGCTCGTCTCCTTGGTGGGGTGGACGGTAACGTGGCCGTTCTCGCCGATGCCGAAGTAACCCTGCCCCCATCGAGCGATTTCGTACAGCTCCCGCGCATCGGCCACGGTCCATCGTTCGCCGACGTCATGCGGTGAGCGGCCGCGGGCAAGCGATTGGCTGATCATCGGCACATGATAGCGAGTTTCACTCTGCCGATACCGTACGCTGGTGCGCTGTTACACGTGTAACGACTCGACGACCCCCTCAGGCGCCGCGTCGTCACACAGGCGCGACGTGCCAGTCGCGGCGACGTTCGGCGGCATGGGGTGTCGAGCGGTGACGAATATCCCTTGCCTCGACGATGAAGATGACGTCCTCGGCAATGTTGGTGGCGTGATCGCCGATGCGTTCGAGGTGGCGGGAGATGAGGATCAGCTCGACTGACGGCTCGATGGTCGCGCGATCACCGAGCATGAACGTGAGGAGTTCCCGGAGAATCTGATCCTTCAGCGCATCGAGCCAGTCGTCCTGGCGCAGCACTCGCCGGGCTGGCACGACGTCCAGTGCCACGAACGCCTCGATCGCTTCCCGAAGCATGAGTCCTGCGAGCTCTCCCATCCGGGGGATGTCGATCAGCGGCTTCACCGGCGGATGGCGCAGGTACCGCAGCGCCGCTTCCGCGCAGTTGACGGCGAGGTCGCCGACCCGTTCGAGGTCGTCGTTGATCTTCAGGGCCGATACGACGAGCCGTAAATCGACGGCGACCGGATGCTGCAGAGCGATGAGCTTGAGGCAACGATCGTCGACCTCGATCTGCAGCGCGTTGATTCGCGCGTCCCCGGCGATCACCTCTTCGAGCAACGTCGGCTTGCGTTCGACGAGTCCCTGCAGCGCCAGGCGCAGGCGCTCTTCGGCCAGGCCCGCCATCGTGATCAGGCGCTCCTTCAGCTGATCGAGCTCGTCGGCGAAGTGTTGCAACCGCTGATTCATCATCGGACAGTGAACCGGTGCGGAGCGTGTGCGCGTTCCAGCATGTCCGTCAGTGTGGTCGCACGAGGAGCCGCAGTTCGCTGGTCACTGCCTCGCGCAGCAGCGACGCGTCGGTCTGGACGGCCGAACCGCGGCGACTCGGAGGAATCAGATCGCGGAGTCTGGGATCGACCGGGCGATGCGCAACGTTCCAGAGTGCGCGCGCCATGGCCCGTTCCAGCTCGCACTCGCCGTGCACTTCGACGACCAGGGCCACCAATCGATCGAACTCGCCGTCTGACATACCACAACCTTCTCGAGGCACGACCACCGATCGACCCCAGCTGAGCCGTGGCATACGCTAGCGATCTCATGTAACAGCGAGGTAACGAGACGCGTGCGGCCTTTCAAACGGCTCTACGGCAGCCTGAACGCGCCGGCCAGCCTCCGGGTGCACGCGGCGCGGCGCGGCTGATCAAGATGATTGTCCTATCAAGATGATTGCCCTGTTGCTGTGCAAACCGCTAGAACACTCGGAAAACGTCGCGTAACGTCGGAATGAGGGACGCATTTCGACAAGCTTTTCCACAGTTTCTGTGGAAACCCTGTCCTCCAAATTTGGCTGACTGACTTACGTGACGCCGGTTCGATGTTCGACCCGCGAAAAGCGCGACGCTGCACATCGCCTGTCGTGCGCTCCATTTCGGGCAACAGCCTAGCGGCGCAGCAGGCGCCACACGAGCGCGGCGCCCAGTCCGATCACTGCGACGATCATCAGGAAGACGATCAGAAAGCCGTTCGGGTTGTCGTGGAACGGCACCCCGCCAACGCCCATCCCGAACAGTTGCGAGATGAACTCGAAGGGCGCCACGATCGCGGTGAGGATCGTCAAGATGTAAAGCGTCCGGTTCGTCGCCTCGTCGAGATTCGCAGACAGCTCATCCTGAAGAATCCTGACACGCTCGATCACGGCGCTGGAATCGGCGACTGCGGTCGACAACTCTTCGGCCGAGCGGCGAAGGTCGGCGATGTCCGACTCGCGCAGCCATCCCGGTGGCCGATTGAGTAACCGGAACAGCGCCGCTGGTTCCGGGGCCAGGAGTCGTTGCAGTCTGACCAGCCTGCGGCGGATGACTCCGAGCGCTGATCGCTCCCTGGACGACGACGTCGTCTCCATCAGGCGATCTTCGATCTCATCGACCCGGGTCGTCGCTTCTCGGACGATGTCCATCAGCACGTCGGCCTGATCGCGCAGCAGATGCGCGAGCAGTTCCACCGGGGACTCGAACACCGCGCCGGCCTTGACGGCGGCGCGCAGGCGATCGACCGATCGGAGCTGCTTGGTTCTCGCGCTGACCATCATCCGCGCGTCGACACACAACGTCACCGAGATGTTCGGGTCGGACTCGGCGCCGAAGAACGGCACGTCCCGCATCACCGCGACGAGCGTGTCGTCGATCGCCTCGACGCGCGTCGACGGAGCGTCGCGGAGCGACTCGTAGAACGCGTTCGGCAGATGCAGGTGCTGCCGCAGCCACGGCTCGGATTTCGAGTTGGCGAGGCTGAAATGCAACCACAGGCAGCGAGCCTGACATCCCTCGCCGACGCGGACCGCGGCTTCGACGCTGCTGATCAGACGCGGTGCGCGGCCCGGGTCGAACTCGTAGCCCCACACCAGTCCGGTGGTGTTGTCCGAGCCGTACGCGCCGTCTACGAGGGTCGCGATGCCCTGGCGCGACTCCCCGTGCATCTCTGTCGTCAGCATCAAAGCGTCAGCGCGGATTCCGGTCGAGAGCCGAACAGCTCGGCGACCGTGCCCGAGCCAAAGCGGCCGTCGAGGAGCTCCAGCTGCGAAGGGTTCACGAGAGACGGATGCTCGACCCCACACGCGCGGCTCAGCGCCAGCAGCTCCTTGCGCAGGCTCACGATGTAGTTCGCAAGGCGCGTGGACTTCAGGGTCGGATCGAGCCCGCGCACCAGCCAGCGATTGTGGGTGGTGATCCCGGTCGGACAGTGGTTCGTGTGACAGCGCTGCGCCTGGATACAACCGAGCGCCAGCAGCGCTTCGCGGCCGACGTTGATCAGATCGCAGCCGAGCGCCAGCGCGAAGAGCGCCGACTCGGGAAATCCCAGCTTGCCCGATCCGATGAAGACGACGCGATCGCTGAGGCCGTGCGCCGTGAACACGTTGCGCACGCGCCAGAAACCGATTTTGAACGGCAGGGCGACATGATCGGTGAAGACCAGCGGACCGGCGCCGGTTCCTCCTTCACCGCCGTCGATGGTGATGAAATCGACGCCGCGACCGCCGCGACTCATCAGCCGTGCGAGCTCGTGCCAGAAGGTGGCGTCGCCGACCGCTGATTTGATGCCCACCGGCAGTCCGGTTTCGTCCGCGATCGACTCGACGAAGTCGAGCAAGCCGTCGACGTCGCGGAACGCCGAGTGCGCAGCCGGACTGATGCAATCACGATCGCGCGCAATGCCGCGAATCGCCGCGATTTCGGAGCTGATCTTCCGGCGCGGGAGCAGGCCGCCGACCCCGGGTTTGGCGCCCTGGCTCAATTTGATCTCGATCGCCTGGATCCGCGGACACGTCGCGACTCGATCCTTGAGCCTGGACATGCTGAAGCGTCCGTCGATCTCGCGGCAGCCGAAGTAGCCGGTACCGATCTGCCACACCAGATCGCCGCCGCGCAGGTGGTGGATGGAGACACCTCCTTCTCCAGTGTTCTGCCAGCACCCGGCAATGGACGCGCCCCGATTGAGCGCCTCGACAGCCGGACCGCTCAGCGATCCGAAGCTCATGCCCGAGATATTGACGAGTGAGTGCGGGACGAAGGCCCTCGCCCGATTCCGGGCGCCGCCCAACATCTTGAGGCACGGCACCGGATACTGCGGATCGAAATCGGCGTCTCCCGGATGCGCCATCTCGAGCGGAAATGCCGCGTGCTTGATGATCAGATAGTTCGGTTCGGCCTCCATGTCGTTGTCGGACCCGAAACCAAAGTAGTTGTTCGCCTGTTTGGAGGACGCATACACCCAACGCCGCTGATCGCGACTGAACGGCCGTTCTTCGTCGTTGCCGGTGACGATGTACTGCCGAAGCTCGGGCCCGATTGTCTCGAGCCAGTACCGGAAGTGCCCGACGATGGGAAAGTTCCGCAGGATCGCATGGCGGCGCTGAACGAGGTCGTGGGCCACCCAGGCCGCAACGACGGCAGCGATTGCGATCCACAGCATCGTAGCAGGACGCCGGGAGGCTATCGATTGCACGTATCGTCCGTGACACGACGACGTAACGACAACGCAACGAGGAACCGGCCGTCGGGTAACGCCGGGAGCGGGAAAGGGCGCTGCTGCACGCGGCAAGGCCTTGTGCAACTCGCCGATTGAGTTTGCGCCGGCGTCACCCGTCGATCACAGCCGCGTCACACCGGTCATCCATCGTGACCGCCCGAACGCCGAGGGTGCAGGTTGAGAACTGCCACGGTCGTGCTCGCACGCTCGGACGCGGCCGAGGATCAACTGGATCGATAACCGAGCATTTCCTGCGGGACTCGTTCTGAAGACAACGGAGTCACGACAACGTCGCTGGCAGGCGATCACAGCCGTGTCGCTGCTTGTCGGATACGCCGGCTACTACGTCTGCCGATCGAACCTGTCCGTCGTGACGCCGCAACTCCTGTCGGAGTTCGGGCCGACCGGCATTGACAAGGCCGCGCTGGGACTGGTGGCATCGGCCGGTGTGCTCGCCTACGCGGCCGGCAAGATCGTAACCGGTGTCGCAGTCGATCTCATCGGCGGACGCCGGATGTTCCTTACCGGCATGGTGGGATCGATCGCGGCGACGCTCGCGTTCGGCGCCGCCGGGAGCCTCCCTGCGTTCGTCGCGCTGTGGGCGGTCAACCGGTTCATCCAGTCGATGGGTTGGAGTGCGCTCGTCAAGATCGCGTCGCACTGGTATGCGCCCGAACGCTACGGCCGCGTGATGGCAGTGCTCTCACTCAGTTTTCTCTTCGGGGACGCGGCTGGACGGCTCTGGCTCGGAGCGCTTGTCGGACACGGCGTCGGCTGGCGCGCCGTCTTTGTCGCTGCAGCGGCAACGCTGGCGGTCATCGCGTGCGGGTGCGCTGTCTTGCTCCGCGAGAGCCCGCGCGATCTCGGCCTCGTCGAAGCGCCGGTCAGCCCGCGCAATGTCTTCGCACCGGACGGAAGCAGGTCGCGGGCGTCTGGCGTGGCGGACGTGCTGACGCCGTACGTGCGCAGCCCGGCGTTCTGGCTGGTGTGTCTCGTGTCACTCGGGCTCACGCTGGTGCGCGAGGCGTTCAACGCGTGGACGCCGACCTACCTCGCGGAGGTGTACGGAATGCCCCAGGGCGAAGCGGCGCAGACGAGCTCGCTGTTCCCGTTCGTGGGCGGTCTCTCCGTCCTGTGCGTGGGCGCGCTGTCGGATCGCGCGCGTACGCACCGTCTCGCGCTTGCGGTGCCCTTGCTTGCGGCTGGCGCGATCGCGCTCGTCGTGATTGGAAGCAGGGCCGCGATGCATAATCCGCAGGTCGGACTCGCGTTGCTGGGCACGGTCGCGTTCCTGGTGATCGGCCCATACTCGCTGCTGGCCGGCGCGATCGCGGTGGAACTCGGCGGACGCCGCGGCAGCGCGACCGCGGCCGGGCTGATCGATACGGCGGGGTACCTTGGCGCGGTGGCGTCGGGCGTCCTGATCGGCGCGCTCGCCCAACATCGTGGATGGAGCGCCGCGTTCCGGTTGCTCGCCATCGTCACGGCGCTCTCCGCCGTCGCATGCGCCGGATGCTGGTGGGAGCGACGCAGTTCGGAACATCGCACACTCGCAGACGTGCCCAGGCATGCTCATGGTCGTTGATCTCGTTGGATTCGACGTCAGCGAAGCGCCCGTCCACTGCGGCGACGTGGTGCATCAATGAGTGGACCAGGAGTGGTCAGGACGATCGGCGCGGTGCTGGTCGTCACGAGCCTCGTCCTGCCGAACGCTCCACGTTCCCCGCACGCCGCCGATCATCTGCTGCTCGTTGGCATCGATGGCCTCGGCTCGGAAGGGCTCCGTCACGCCCGGGCGCCGGCCATTCATGCGCTGATCAACGAGGGCGCACACACACTGGCCGCGCGAGGCGTCATGCCGACGGTGAGCAGTCCGAACTGGGCGTCGATGATCAGCGGCGCCGGTCCCGAGCAGCACGGCGTCACGTCGAACGATTGGGAACCCAACCGGCATCCGATCGATCCGGTCGCGACCGACGGTGCCAACATCTTCCCGACCATCTTCGGCGTGGTGCGCCACCAGATGCCCCAGGCTGCAGTCGGCATCGTTCACGAATGGGACGGCTTCGCCCGGCTGGTCGAACCGGGCGTGGCGACGATCATGCGTCACGAGGTCAACGCGGACAAGACCGTCGCGACCGCCGCCGCCTTCATCCGCGAGCGCTCGCCCATGCTGACGGTCGTCCACCTCGATCTCGTGGATCACGCTGGCCACACCGCCGGATGGTTGACACCTGACTACGTCCAGGCCGTGGAGAAAGCCGACGCCCTGGTCGCCACATTGCTCACCGCGATCGACAACGCCGGGATGCGAGCGGGCACGATCGTGATGATCTCGGCTGATCACGGCGGCGTCGGAAAGAGCCACGGTGGCCTCACCAGGGCCGAGATCGAAATTCCGTGGATCATCAGCGGGCCGGGTGTGAAGCGCGGACATATCATCGAGGCGCCCGTCAGCACTACGGATACGGCGCCGACTATTCTGTTCGTGCTCGGCGTACCTGCACCGGCGGTCTGGGTCGGACGGCCGGTGCTCGACGCCTTCGTCACTCACTAGACGCTCAAGGGTCGCCTCCCGACGACCGGAAGACACATCACCGCGGTGGATCAGGATCCCTCGCGCAGCGCTCAACTCAGCCACTGACACAACTTCAGGCGGCACGCAGGTGCGGATTGCGGCGATGGGCCCGCAGGCGGCCGACGTTGCCGCCGTTCGCGATCGGACCACTCACTCTTTAACCTACCGTCGTGCCAACGTCGCCGCGACGTCGCGCGACCCCTATATGGTGGTGTCGGTTAGCACGATGGCGGACGCGCGAACTCTGGCGTCGCGAACAACTCTCAGGGCCTACGCCCGTCGTGTGGATTGGAGCGTGTTTCGGTCGGCCGTCTCGTTGCATGCGCATACCAACAATTCGCGGGAGGTTCTGTCGGATCTCCCGTCGTACATCGTCCGAATTCCCCTCCTCGGCCGTCGATTCAACCGCGAGCTCGATCGACGTCGACTCGGGAATGAACCGGTCGACTTCACAAAAGGCTGGTGGCATCCGCCGGTTACGGCGCGCGAGGTATTCGACTCGGAGGCGGATCAAATCGATCGCCGATTCGGCATCGACTCGATCGTGTCAATCACCGACCACGACGACGTCGCGGCGGGACTCGAGGCGCAGCGTCTCTATGCAGTGCGGCGCGCACCGGTCTCGGTTGAGTGGACGGTGCCGTACGAGAACGGGTTCTTCCACCTCGGCGTGCACAATCTGCCCGAATCGGGCGCGGCCGCGTGGCTGGCGCGTCTCACCGCGTTCACACGCCGCCACCCGACAGATTGCCTTCGCGACATCCTCGACGACCTGCACGCCAGCCACACGCTGATCGTTCTCAACCACCCCCTCTGGGATCTCGCCGGCGTCGGAGAACGGATGCACACCGTTCGCCTGCGTGCATTCCTGGACGCGTACCACACGCGGCTGCACGCGCTCGAGGTGAACGGCTACCGATCGCGTCACGAAAACGGGGGCGTGCGACGAGCCAGCGCGGAGCGTGGCGTGCCGCTCATTTCCGGTGGCGACCGCCATGCCCTGGCGCCCAATGCCGTACTCAACCTGACGCGCGCCGGAACCTTTGCAGAGTTCGCCGCCGAGATCCGCGATGGCGTCAGCCACATCGTGGTGATGCCGGAGTACCGGCATCATCTCGCGGGTCGCATCCTCGGTTCAGCCGCCGACGTACTCGGGTCGTACCGGGTTCGTCCGGACGGCTGGCAGCGGTGGTTCGACCGCGTCTCCTGCGAATGGAACGGACAGGTCCGACCGTTGTCGTACCACTGGCCAGACGGTGGCCCGCTGTGGGTTCGCTCGGCCATCTGCATGTTTCGCGTGTTCGCGAGCCCACTGGTGCGGCCGACGTGGAGCGCCGCGCTGCGCTGCCTCGACGGGCCAGCGCCCGTGAGTCCGATTCCGGCCGGCAGCTGGCGAGGATCATCATGAGGAGCATGACGACCGTACCGCGTGTCGCCCTTTTCACCGATTCGTACTACGAAGCCAACGGCGTTGCGCGTACCGCTGGCGCGCTCGAGGCGTTCGCCGCCGAACGCGATCGCCCGTTGCTCATTGTCCACGGCGGCGGCGCGGATCAACTCATCGAATCCGGCTCGGTCACCCGGCTCGAGCTGGCCCGATGGCGATCGACGTCCTTCGCCCTCGAACACGACCTGCGCTTCGACATTGCGCTCTGGCGGCACACGCGACGGGTGGCCCAGGTCCTGCGATGGTTTCGGCCCGACGTGCTCCACTACACCGGACCGAGCGACGTCGGACAGATGGGCGCACTGCTTGGCCACCGCCTGACGATTCCGATAGTCGGCTCGTGGCACACGAACCTGCACGAATATGCGTCGCGCCGGCTGTTGAACCGGCTGTCCGCGGCTGACGAAGACACGCGATTGCGGGTCCGGATGTTGGTCGAACGCCACGCCCTTGCCATCACGTCGCTCTTCTACAAGATTCCGCGCGTGCTGCTCGCCCCGAACGATGAGTGGAAGGTGATCCTCGAATCGCGGACGCGCAAGCCGACGTTCGTGATGACGCGTGGTGTGGATACGGCTGCCTTCGCACCGTCGCGTCGAACGCGGACCGACACGGCGATCAACATCGGCTACGTCGGCCGCCTGTCGGTGGAGAAGAACGTGCGCGCCCTCGCGACCGTGCGGGACGCGCTCGCCGCCAACGGCCTCTCCGACGCGCGCTTCACGGTCGTCGGTGACGGAACCGAGCGCGCGTGGCTGCAGGCGCGCCTCCCTGGCGCGGAGTTCTGCGGTGTATTACACGGCGAGCGGCTCGCAGCTGCGTACGCGAACTTCGATCTCTTCGTGTTCCCGTCGGAAACTGAAACCGTCGGCAACGTCGTCCTCGAGGCGATGGCGTCTGGAGTGCCGGTCGTCGCAATGGCGCGTGGCGGGCCGAAATTCATCGCGGCGTCGCCGGCGTCCGCCGTGCTCGTCCACTCCGAACGCGAACTGGCCGAAGCCACGCTCCGCCTGGTGCGCGACCCGGACCGCCGCCACGCGATGGGCGCGGCGGCGCGTCAGGCCGCGCTGGCACGCGCGTGGGCGCCGGTGTTCGACACGCTGTATCGCGCCTACGGCGTCGCCATCACCGCGTCGAACGCGGCCGGCCGCGCCGCCGAGCGCTCGTTTGACGCTGTTTCCGAGGAGCATCCAGCCGCGTGACGGTTGGCGGTGAGCTTGGCCGAATCGCACGTCACCCGGCACGGTTCCTCGCGACGCAGTGGAACTGGAAGGCCGCGCTGCTGAGCGCCATCATGCGCGGGGCGATCTTCTTCACGTCGACGCTGTCGGTGGGCACCGGAGCGGCGATCCGCGCGCTCATCGTGGACGCGACCTTTCGCGTGCCGATGGCCGGCGTGTGCGCGGCGCTCGTTCAGGCGCTGCGTTGGGCGGAGCCGCGTTGGCTGGGCGCCACGATCATGCTGCTGGGCATTCCGATGGCGTCCCACGCGGTCGAAATCGCCCTCCATGCGGCAGCGGCGACACCTCTGCTGTCGCGCGCGGTCGCGCGATCGATCGTCCTTTCGATCGCGTCGAGCGCGGTCGAACTGGTGTTGATGCGCCGCGACCTGATGATCGTTGGTCCCGGCGCCGGGTCGCTCTCGTCAGATCTCCGACGCGTGCTGCGATTCACGCGGACGAGCGACGCATGATCCTCTGCGACCTGTCGTCGTTCTATTGCGAAAAAGGCGGCGGCGTGAGCACCTACCACCGCGCGCGCCTCGCCTGGTTTGCGCGACAAACGCGGCATCAGTACGTGCTGATTTCGCCCGGTCCGCGGCGTCACATTCGCCGCGTTGCACCCTGCGCGACGACCGTACAGGTGTACGGCGTGCGCGCGTCACGGGATCCCGATCGGTACTGGATGCTCACCGATTACGAGGGCGTCCGGACCGCGATCGAGCACTTCTCGCCGGACGTGCTCGAGGCTCACGACCCGTGGTTCAGCCTCCCCTTCGGCCTCCTGGTCCGGTATCGCGGGCCGTACCGGGGTTTGCTCACCACCTGTTGTCACTCTGATCCGATCCGCACCTACGTTGGCCCGCGGCTCAGACGATGGCGATGGCTGTCGGGTCCGCTTGCCCGATTCGAGCAATGGGCAGATCGCGAGCTGCACCGGATGCACACCGCCTGCCACGCTGTGTTCGTCGCATCGGAGGTGATGCGGCAGCGGCTGGATGCGTTGGGCGTTCGCCGCGTCATCACAGTGGGCTTCGGCGTCGAGCCGGCGCTGCTGACGGTCACGCGGCGACGGTCAGCCAGCGGACCGAAGCGTGTGCTCTACGCCGGGCGATTGGACGATGACAAGGAGTTCGCGCTCGTGCTCGACATCCTGCCCGACCTGCTGCGGCGAACCGACGTGCAGGTCACCGTTGCCGGACTCGGTAAACACGAGCGACGCCTGCGCGCATCCGCGCATCCGCGGCTTCGGTATGTCGGTCACCTGGCGGATCGCGTGGCGATGCGGATGCTGTACGGCTCCCACGACGTCCTGCTGGCACCCGGACGGTTTGAAACGTTTGGCCTTTCTGCGCTCGAGGGCGCAGCCGCAGGGCTCCTGGTGGTCGGCCCCGACGAAGGAGGCACCGGCGAACTGTTGCGCGAGTGGCGGTCACCCTTCACATTTCCCGGTGGCGACGCCGACGCGTTCGCCGATCGCGTACGAGCGGCGATCGACGCCGATCCTCGAGCGCTGATCGAACGCGGCCGGGCACTCGCTGCGCAGTACGGCACCTGGCCGGACGCGGTGGCGCGTCAGGTGGCAACCTACGAACGGCTCCTGCAGCACACCGCGGTCTGCATGTCGAAGGATTGGCTCTCCTCTCCGGAGGATGTCGCCGGAACGGAGTTGGCGGCGGAGGGCGACGGCCGCCGCAGCGAGCACGATGCTGATCGCACGCTGGTCACGGCATGAGGCGGCTGAACGATCCGGCGGTGACGGTGATTGTGCCTACGCCGCGCCGCGACGGTCTGCGTGATGGCATCGCGACATTCGACCATGTCTCGTGAGGCGTCGCGCACGACCCGGGCGGCGCAGACGGCAGTGGACGCGGTCTACGAGCGGCTGGCCCCTGTCTACGACGTCATCTACGGCGCGCTCCTGCATCCTGGCCGCAAATCGGCGATCGCCCGCCTCGCCCCGACTGCAGGTGAGTCGATCCTCGAAGTCGGCGTCGGCACCGGCCTGAGCGCGCTGCGGTATCCACCGACCTGCCGCGTCACCGCAATCGATGTATCAACCGCGATGCTCGGGCGCGCGCGCGCGAGATTGGAGCGCCGCGGTTGCCGGCACGTGCGGCTCTCCCGTATGGACGCCGGACACCTCGCGTTCCGCGACCACCAGTTCCACGCAGTGTATGCGCCGTATGTGCTCAATGTGGTTCCTGATCCGATCGCAGTCGTCCGGGAGATGCTACGCGTCTGTCGGCCCGACGGGCGCCTCGTCCTGCTGAACCACTTCGATCACGATGACGGTCCAAGGCCGTTGTGGATGCGCGCCGCCGGGCGGCTCGCGGTGTGGGTGACCGGCGCCGATTGGCACCTGAACCTCGACCGGGTGCTGGCGGCAACGGCACTGACCGCCGAATCGATTGAACCGGTCAACCTGCCGCCAGTGTCGTCGGTGGTGGTATGCCGCCGCGCGTGATGTGGCCGCTCGCGGCCCGGCGCACATCCTGCGAAGCGCCTGAGCGAAGCGCAGCGATCGCGCGGCCGCCCTGCAACCACGACGAAGCGGGCGTGCTGCTCGTTGCCCTGCACGACGTCACGCCCGTCCACGCCAAGCG
>Ga0066903_100004047_pt1 | contig 12244 bp, 10 predicted proteins | sample PanSoiMetaGPlot1_FD_67491 | JGI IMG/M metagenome (GOLD analysis project Ga0066903, IMG submission 67491) | Tropical forest soil microbial communities from Panama analyzed to predict greenhouse gas emissions - Panama Soil - Plot 1 (version 2) | ecosystem: Environmental > Terrestrial > Soil >...
CATCCGATCCTCGCCCCGCGCGGTGGCCATGTCTCGATCACGAACACGCGCGGGCTGGAACTGATGGGCGTCACCAGCGCGACGCCCGATCCGCCCGGCGGCACGATCGGGCATCTGGCCGACGGGACGCCGAACGGCGTCCTCGAGGGCGGCGCGGCTCAGACGGTCAAGGGGCTCGTCCCGCCGCCGCCGCTCGCCGAGTCGGTCGACAACCTCGCCGACGCATGCGCGATCTACGCCGCGTCCGGCGTCGGCGCGGTTCGCGAGGCGCTGATCCAACTCGAGGGCTGGGAGGTCTACCAGTCCGCCTGGGAACAGAGACGCTTGCCGATCCGCTGCCTCCCACTCCTCCTTGTCGACCCGTTCCGGCCGCAGGCCGACCGGCTTGCGTTCGTCGACGGGCTGGGCGCGCGCAGCGGCTTCGGCGACGACTGGCTTCGCCTCTGGGGACTGAAGTTCGTGCTCGACGGCGGCGTCGCGGGGGCGGGAATGGAGCAGCCGTTCGCGAACCACCCTTCGTGGACGGGGCATCTCAACTGGGATCCGGACGAGATGACGGAGGTCGTGTCACACGCGCTCGCGCGCAACTGGAAAGTCGCGACCCACGCGGTCGGCGACCGCACTGTGCGCACCGTGCTCGACGTCTATGAGCGCGCGCTCGGGCAGAACCCCGGCACGCCTCGCGGGACACTCGTGGTCGAGCACGCCTTCCTCGCCGACAAGACGCAACGGGCCCGTGCGATCGCGCTCGGAATCTCGATCACGGTCCAGCACCCGCTCCTCTACGTCAATGGAAAGGAGATCCTCGAAAGCTGGGGGCCGGAGCGGGCTGCCGCCGTCATGCCGGTCCGGTCGTGGGTCGACGAGGGCGCCACGCTCGCCGCGGGCACCGACACCGTGCGACCGTTCGACCCGATGCTGAACATCTGGGGCATGGTCACGCGGGGCACGAAGGACGTCGGCGTTCAGGGCGCCGATCACGCGGTCGATCAATACACGGCGATCGAGCTGTACACGAGCGCCGGCACTCGTCTCACCGGCGAGGCGCAACGGCGGGGCACGCTCGAGCCACACCGCCTGGCGGACTTCGTCGCCTATCGTGTCGACCCGGTGACCGCGCCCGTCGACGATCTTCCCTCGCTCACGCCGGTGATCACCTGTGTCGGTGGTCGTCGCGCGCACGACCCAGACGAGCTGCTCGAGCCTGCAACTGGCGCCTGACACAAGCAGTGGCAATCACCTGTCGGCGCCGCACGCCCTGCAATGGGGCCGGCCGCTCCTCGGAAGCCTCGACGTACCAGCCGCCGGTCGGCTCTCTTATCGTGCCAGTCGCCGGGCCGGGGTCATGCACCTACGGCTCTGCTCGGCGTCGAAAGAGCTGACGGCATCCCTTTGTGCCGGACGCCCGGTAGGACGCGAGCACGACAACCGGAACCCAGCCCGTCGTGTACATCGGGCTCCAACTCTTTTGTCTGATCGCCTGCACGACCGACGCGACCTCGATGAAGATCGCGACCGCGAAGAGCGCGAGGACCGCGACCGGCGGGAGTCGCCTCAAACGGGTTCCATCGCTGTTCATGTGATTCTCCTTTGAATCTGATGTCAAGTTTCGCTTGTTATGTAAAGGCAGCTTTACACCGAGCCATGTCAACCTCGACTTCAGACCGTGCGCAGCGCGTCGCTTGGTACGAGCCGTGCCGCGCGCATGGCAGGGTAGAGGCCGGCGATCGTGCCGGTGAAGATGGCCGCTGCGAGTCCGCCCCAGATGGCGATCCCAGGGATCGCGATGCTCCAGTGGCGGACGGTGGCGAGGCCGACGGTAATGCCGACGCCGGCGAGGATGCCCAGGACGCCGCCGGCGGCGGCGAGGACGAGTGATTCGGTGAGGAACTGGGCCGCAATGTGTCGGCGGGTGGCGCCAAGGGCGCGGCGGAGCCCGATCTCGCTGCGCCGCTCGAGGACGGAGATGACCATTAGGTTGGCGATGCCGATCGCACCTACGAGCAATGCGATCGCACCGAGGCCGAGAAAGAGCGCGGTCGAGGACCCGGCGACGGCGACACGGGCGGCGAGGGCATCGGAGGGTCGGCTGACGGACACCTCATCCGGTGTTTCGGGGTTGGCTGTGGGCGCGAGGAGGTCCGCGACTGCGGTGACCTGATTGTTGTCCGCACGGACGTAGATGCGGCTCGGGTGTCCGTCGTAGCCGAAGAGGTGCGTCGCGATCGGTGGCCCGATCAGGGCGGAGAGGTCGATCTCCGGAGCGAGTTGAAGCGGGTTGAGGATGCCGACGACTGTGAACCAGTGGCCGCCGAGCCAGATGCGCGTGGCTGGGGTGATGCCGTCGATGCCGAGGCTCTTTGCGGTTTCGAAGCCGAGCACGGTGGCGGGGTAGTGGGCGGTGGCCTTGTTGAGAAAGACTCCTTGTCGCAGGCTGCCGTTGAGCGCGGGGAGCAGGGAGTGGTCGGCGATGCGGACCGCGAGGCCGCCGGTTTCGAAGCTCGGGATCCTGTTCGTGCGGTAGACGTCGACGTTGGCAAGCTGCGCGGTGGGGGCGACGTGCTGGACGCCGTTCACGCGACCGATCATCGGCGCAGCGCTCTGTGGAAGCTCGGCTTCCTGGCCCTGCACGCTTTGGCCGTTGACGACGGTAAGGAGGTTGGTACCGAGCCTGTCGATCCGGCTGAGCAGGTTCGCCTGGCTCGAGCGGGTGATGCCGAGGATGCTGACGACGGCCGCGATGCCGATCGCAATGCCGAACGCGGAGAGCCCGGCTCGCAACCTGCGTGAGTGCAGGCTCAGCGTGCCGAGCGCGAGTAGGTCGCGCGGACGGAGCGACGAACGGGGAACGGCGGCCGCGACTTCCACGGTCAGGCGGCGTCACACGCCACGATGCGCCCATCGCGTAGCGTGATCTGTCGTTGGGCGGCGGCGGCTATCTCGTGGCTATGGGTGATGACGACGATGGTCGTGCCCTGCTGGTTCAGCTCCTGCAGCAGGGCGACGACCCCGGCGCCGGCTGTGGAGTCGAGGTTGCCGGTGGGTTCGTCGGCGAGGACGATCGCCGGCTCGCCGAGGAGCGCGCGCGCGATCGCGACGCGTTGGCGCTCCCCGCCGGAGAGTTTGGGCGGGTGGTGGCCGAGGCGGTGTCCGAGGCCGACCCGGCCGAGTGCAGCGGCGGCCAGCTCGCGCCGCTGCTTGCCGGGGATGCCGCGATAGAGCGAACCATTGGCGACGTTGTCCTGGGCGCTCAGGTTGTCGAGCAGGAAGAACTGTTGAAAGACGACGCCGAGATGATGGGCGCGTAGGCCGGACAGGGCTTGATCCGACAGATCGTCGGCGTCGTAGCCGGCGATCCGCACGCGACCGGAGCTCGGCCGGTCGAGCGCGGCCATGATGTGCAAGAGCGTGGTCTTTCCGGAACCGGAAGGGCCGACGATCGCAACGAGCTCGCCGTCGGTGACGGTGAGATCGATCTCGCGGAGCGACTCCACCGGCGGCTCGCCCGGGTAGGTCTTGTACACCCGCGCGAGCTCGAGGACCGGGGTGTTCATCTCGTCGGCACCACCACGCGCATCCCGGCGGCGAGGCCGGTGCCGCTGATCTCGACGCGACCGAGGACTTCGTCGAAGAGCCCGGTCGTTACTCGGGCGAGCCGCGTCGAGACGCCGTTCTCGATCTGGATCGCGTAGCCGCCGCCCGGTTCGGCGAGCAGCGCGCTGATTGGGACGGCGAGCACATTGCGGGCCTCCTGGCTCGTGATCGACACCTGCACGGGCGCCTGATCGAGGCTCTGGCGCGCGCGCGGAGTGATGAGCGTGACGGTGACCGGGATGGTCGGGCTCGCAAGGGCTTGGCCACCGTCTTGGTTGCCCGAGCTCGGACTGCTTGCAACACGGCCGATGTTGGCGATCCGCCCTCCGACCGGCCGGCCGTCGGGCATCGTCACGACCACGCGGTCGCCGGTCCGGACCTGCGCGACCGCGCCTGGGTCGAGTGGAACGAGCACGGCCGGCCGCATGGTGGTCGCCGAGAGGATCGCCGTGCCGGGCTGGACAGTCGCGCCGACTGCGACGCCTGGCGCAGCGCCGGTGATCCGGGTCGGCCCCGGCAGGAAGACGATGCTGCCGAGGGGGATCGTGCCGGTGGGCTGTAGACCGAGCGTGCGCTGCCAGTCTTTGACCGCACCGCGGGTGGCGAGGTCGAAGTGATCGTCGACCGTCACTCGGTCTGCGTTGCTGAAGCCGAGCGCGAGCAGGTTCTGCTTCAGCTCGCGCACGTCGCGGCCGTCGCTCATCCCGAGCGCGAAGCCGCGAAACGCCGGCCTGTCACCGTAGAACAGCGGCACGGGGCGGCGGTCGAGCTCGTACAGGCGACGGCCTCGGCGGACGCTGCTGCCGGGGGCCGGCAACCAGGTGAGCACACCCGCGGTCGCACTGTCGAAGACCGTGTAGCTGCCGGTGAAGCCGAGCGTCCCCGCAGCCTGCTGCCGTTCGATCACATCGGTGCGGACGATCCTGGCGAGTGCCGTCGGCACCGCGCGCGAAGGCGCTGCCCCGGCATCCCGGAAAGGACGCGCTGCAAGGAGCAGCAGCAGGGCTGCGGCGATCGCCACGCCGCCGACAGCGAGCGCCGCGCGAGCGCGCCGCTGCTTATGGGCCGCTGAAGTAGACACGTCCGCGGGGGTCGGGGTTGAGATGCTCGCAGGACGACAGCTCGCTCCGGATCGCACTCTTGAGCAGGTGCGAGATCCGTGCATCGGGGGCAAACGTGCCGTCCGGGCTGGGATCGGGCCAATCAGGAACGCCATGGCTGCGCATGCAGCGCGCGAAGCGCAGCAGAGAGGCGAGTTGCGCATGAGTCGGGGCGTCGTTCTGCCCGGTGGGAACAAGTCGGTCGTAGAGCGACTGACATGCCCGTCGCGTCGACTCGGGGATGTTTAGACCACTCGGAAAAATCGGCCTGCCGCTCGCGTCGATCTGCGGGTCGGGAAGGTTCGGCATGCCGTGTGTCCGGGCGCAGACCAGGACCTGGTGCCAGGCGGCGGCTGCGCTGCGCGGTGTCGGGGCGGAAGCGCCGCTGCTTTGCGAGCCACCGCACGCAGCGGCGGTGGCCGCGATCGCGGCGACGAGGATCGCCGCAACGAGCGTCCGCGCGTTAGTGAGTCGGTTGTGTCTGTACGACATGGATGCCTCCGTTTCGGGTGCGCGACTCGAATGTGTGTGCTGGGCCATGCAGGTAGCTCAGCAGCGCACCCTGAGCGGACATGCCTCGATCCTGAGAGCTTGGTGAGAGCTTCCTGAGAAGCGCTCGCCTGCCCCGCTACGCGGGACGGGGGTCGAAGCGAAGAGCGACGAGCGTGCCGCCGCCTTCCGCATTGGCGACCGTGACGCTGCCGCCGTGATCGTCGACGGTTTGCTTGACGATCGCCAGGCCGAGCCCGGAGCCCGGCAGACGGCGCGCGGCGGCTGCGCGATAGAAGCGATCCAACACGTGAGGAAGGTCGCCGGTTTCGATCCCGGGACCGTGGTCTCGGACAGACACGAGGCCGCCCATGACGGTGACGTCGACAATGCCGTCCGCCGGGCTCCACTTGATCGCGTTGTCGAGCACGTTGTCGAGCGCGCGCTCGATGCGGGCCGGTGCGCCCGACAGCATGTGCGGCTCGATCTGGCTCTCGAACCGCACCCTGGGAGCGCGACGCTGCGCTCGTCCGATTGCGGTCGCGACGAGCTTGTCCAGCGCGACCGGTGTCCGGGCGTCCACCGACTTGCCGTTGCGGGCAGCCTGAATCAGGTCGCTGACGAGCGTCGAGAGCTCTTCGATCCCGCGCACAGCCGCGCCAAGGACGTGCGCTCGACGTTCCGGCGGTAGATCCGGACGCGCCAGCAGTTCGACGTTCGCACGGTGCGCCGTCAGCGGCGTGCGCAGCTCGTGCGATGCATCGGCGATCAGCTGTTGCTGGGCGCGCAGCGACTCCTCCAGCGCCCCCAGCATCGCGTTGAAGTCCTCGGCCAGGCTGCCGAGCTCGTCGCGGCCGGTGACCGCGATGCGCCGGTTGAGATCACGCGTTGCCGTCACTTCGCGAACCGCTCCGGCGAGGTTGCGGACCGGCCGCAGGACGGCCGCCGCCGCCAGCCGGCCGAGCACGGCGGCCGCCACCGCGCCGCCGAGCGTGAGCCCGAGCAGCAGCCATCTGACCCGACCGAGCGTCGCATTCGCCTCGGTCAGCGCACGCGCGGTGCGCACGAGCCCGTCGCCCGACGATCCAAGCCGCATCGTGTACAGCCGCATTGCTGTGCCGTGGTAGGTGATGTCGCGAAAGTACGGCGGCAAGCGGCCGGACGCGACCCGGGCGTCTTCTTTGTCGATCAGGGGGACAAACGAGTTCGGCATTGTCGCCGCCGCAGCGAAGCTGGGGATGATCTGGAAATAGCTCGAGCCGTCGGTGCCGAGTAGCGCGCCGCGGGGGAAACCGGGATTGCTGCTCTTCTCGTAACTGCCCGGCGGGAGTTTCCGGCCGGACTGCGCGCCGGCACCAGCAGGAGGTTTCGTCGCGATCTTCTCAGCGGTCTGGATCAGCGAGATATCGATCTGGTCGTGGAGCTTCGCGCGGACGCTGAAGTAAATGACGAGCGACGCTACGGCGAGCGCCACGAAGACGGCGCCGCCGCCGGCGAGCGTGAGCCGCGTCCGCAGGCTCATCGCTCGCGCAAGACGTAGCCGACCCCGCGCACGGTCTGAATCAGCCGCGGCTCCCCGTCGGCCTCGGTCTTGCGGCGGAGGTAGCTGATGTAGACCTCGAGCGGGTTCGATGTGGGTCCGAAGTCGTACGCCCAGATGCGGTCCATGATCAACGGACGCGTCAGCACTTGCCGCGGGTTGCGCAGGAACAGCTCCAACAACGAATACTCGGTGCGAGTCAAGTCCAGCAAGCGCAGTCCGCGCTTGACCTCGTGCGTGCGCGGGTCGAGCGACAGGCCGGCGAACCACAGGGGCGCGCCCTCTTCGCTCGGCTGGTTGCGGCGCAAGAGCGCGCGCACACGCGCGAGTAGCTCGGCGAGCGCGAACGGCTTGACGACGTAGTCATCGGCGCCGAGATCCAAGCCCCGAATCGTGTCCTCCTCCGAATCGCGCGCGGTCAGGATGAGGATCGGCGTCCGGTTGCCGCTGTGGCGGATGCGGCGACAGACTTCGAACCCGTCGAGGTTCGGCATGAGGACGTCGAGCACGAGTGCGTCGAACTCGCCTGCCCCGAGTCTTTTCAGCGCATCGAGCCCATCCGCTGCGGTCGAGACCCGATGGCCTTCGAGCTCGAGCGCCGTCTCGATCGCATCGCGAACATCCGCATCGTCGTCCACAACGAGAACACGCCCGCTCGGCGGGGCCGCCATCGGCTCGGTGCCCAAGTTCCCTGTCACACGACGGACACCGTGCCGCTGCTTCGTCGGGATCGTTCCGCTTTGCTGTCCGACACCAACGAAAGCGTACGCCCGTTTGCGGCGAAATTACGGCGCGCTTCTCGCGGAGAGCTCATCGCCGCCATGCAAGCAGCGGAAGCTGAGCCCGAGCGATCCGAGGATGAGAGCTTGCTTAGAGTTTGATGAGCGTTGCGCCCGCGCGGCTAGGCAAGTTCACGCCGCCGAAAGACCCGCGAGGCCGCCGGGCGAAAGACGAGTGCCGGACGCCGGGGACTGGTCCGGGCGCCCGCCAAAGGCAAGCAGACGTAGAAGCGGATCTCCTCCTTTCGTAGGAGACGAAGTGGGTCTCGAGCACGGCGGGACTTCGTGCTTGCCGCCTGGGAGTGCCTGGGGCGTGCCTGGGCCGCAAACGCCGCGTCGACGGCGTCCGCAAACGAGACGTGGTCCGGCAGGGCGGGTCGCGCGTCATCGCCTCGAGCTCGACGGAGCCACTCGTATGCGGTCGACTTGTTCACGCCAGCCTGTCGGCACGCGTCCGTAAACCAGGCGCCGCCGCGGATCGCGGCGACGAACTCGTCCTGCAGCTCAGGCGTTAGTTTCGACGGTCGCGCCATCAGATGAACGCGCAGAAGTTGTCCACGGCCCTCCGGGGGGCTCCCGTGTGCGGGCATGTTTCCGGGGGGGTCGCGACACACTTATATCCGATCGCTGCGCATTAGGGTTGCGTCTGGGAGTAGTCTCAGCGGGATCGAGCGGTGGGCGACGCGCTTTCCAGAGACGCTCCCATCCGGACCCCGGACCAGCGTCTGCGGGTGTTCGTGAGCTCGACGCTGGGCGAACTCGCCGAGGAACGGCGCGCCGTTGCGCGGGCCATCTCTGCGCTGCGGTTGACGCCGGTGCTGTTCGAGCTCGGGGCGCGGCCGCAGCCTCCGCGGGAGCTGTACCGCGCCTACGTGGCGCAGAGCGACATCTTCATCGGCCTCTACTGGGAGCGCTACGGCCAGATCGGCGCTGGTATGGAGGTCTCGGGCTTGGAGGAAGAGTTCGACCTGTCGCGGGCGTTGCCGCGTCTGCTGTACGTGAAGGCACCGGCGCCCGACCGCGAGCCGCGTCTTGCCGAGTTGCTGTCGCGGATCCGGCAGCAGGCGTCCTACCGCACTTTTCACACATCCTCTGAGTTGGGGCGGCTGGTGCGCGACGACCTGGCGACGCTGCTGAGCGAGCGGTTCGCGGCCGCCGGTCCAGCGTCGCCGACGGTGCGAACCCCGCGCGAGCCGCGAATGGTGCCGGCGTCGACGACGTCGCTGGTCGGGCGTGAGCAGGCGATCGATGAGGTGGAGGGCATGCTCGTCCGGCCCGAGGTCCGATTGGTGACGTTGACCGGGCCGGGCGGGGTCGGTAAGACCCGCCTGGCGATCGCGGTGGGGGAGCGACTGCGCAACCGTTTCGATTCAGGCGCCGTTTTCGTGCCGTTGGCGGCGATCACACAGCCGGAGGCGGTGGTCGGTGCGATCGGCCGGGCGGTGGGCGCCGATCTCGCGGGGACGGCCTCACCGCTGGATGCCGTCGTTGAGCGCATCGGCGAGGGCCGGTGGCTCCTGATCCTCGACAACCTCGAGCACCTGCTCGCGGCCGCTCGCGCCCTTGATGAGTTGCTGGTGCGCTCGGGCGGGGTGACGCTGCTAGCGACGAGCCTGACAGCGTTGGGCCTCCGGGCCGAGCACGAGTACGCCGTGCCGCCGCTGCCGCTGCCTGCCGACCCCGATCTGGTGCCCGTCGATGAGTTGGCGTCATCTCCCGCGGTCGCGTTGTTCGTCGACCGTGCCCGCGCCGTGCGCAAAGACTTCACCCTGACCCGCAGCAACGCAATGTCTGTGGTCGAGATCTGCCGCCGACTCGAGGGGATCCCGTTGGCGATCGAACTGGCCGCGGCCCGCATCCGGCTGCTCGACCCCGACGCTCTCCTCGGCCGTCTTGCGAGATCGCTCGACGCGCTCGGGACGGGCACGGTCGACATGCCCGAGCGCCAACAGACGCTGCGGGCGGTCGTCGAGTGGAGCGTCGGCCTGCTGGACCACGTCGAGCGGTCGTTGCTGGAGGCCGTGGCGGTGTTCGTGGACGGCTGGACGATCGAGGCGGCCGCGCAGGTCGCCGACATCGACGAGGAGCGGGCGCTGGAACTGACCGAGGCGCTCGCTCGCCACAGCCTGATCTACCTCGACGTAACAGCGGACGGTCCCCGCTCGCGGATGCTCGAGACCGTTCGCGCGTTCGTCGCCGAGCGACTGTCGGCGCGGGCCGACGCGGAGGCGATCCGACGCCGCCACGCCGACCACTACCGGGCACTCGTCGAGCAGACGGACGAGCGCCTACGCGGCGCCGGCCACAACGAGTGGCTGGCTCGCCTGGAGGTGGAGGCCGGGAACCTGGCCGCCGCCGTACGCTGGTACCTCGCCCACGACACGGCGCCGCTTCCGCACCTGTTCCGGGTCTTGTGGTTGTTCTGGGAGCTCGACGATCGCATGGGCGAAGCGCGGCCCTGGGTTGAGCAGCTCCTACCCGCGGCCGACTCACTCGAGCCCCAAGGCCGGGCCGAGCTGCTTTGGACAGCGGCGGCCACCGCCGAGGAGGTCGGCGATGACGCGGCGGCTCTAGCGGCGACCCGGCGACTCGCGCCCCTGTTGGAGGAAATCGCTGACCCCTACCTGCACGCCGTCTCGCAGCTCTCCATCGCCTGGGCGCTACCGATCGCGAGCGACTTCGACGGTGCACTCCAAAGAGCCCTCGACTCCGTCGAGCGCCTCCGGGCCCAGGACGAGCCGTACTGGACAGCCGTGGCTCTCCTCAGCGCCGGCTACCTGGAGGCAACCCTCGGTCGCCAGAACGATGGGCTTCGCCACATGCAAGAAGCGCGCGACATGGCCCACCGATTTGGCTTCGCCTGGCTCGATGCCTGGTCGCGGGTGCAGCTCGGCAGGCTGGCCGTCGAGCAAGGGCGGCTGGAGGAGAGCCAAGCACTACTTGCCGAAGCGCTCGACCTGAGCCTGAGGTCTCAAAACACACGCAACGTGGCCCTCTGCCTGGCCGGGTTCGCCGAACTCGCGCTCGCCCAGGGCGACCTCGAACGGTCAGCGCTCATGGCCGGGTCGGCCCAAGGACTGCTCGAGCGGGCCGGCCTCAGAGCGTGGCCGATGCTGCGGCGCGGAGAAGCCGAACTAGTGGCTCGAGTCCGTAATGAGCTCGGCCAGGACCGGTTCGACCAGCTGTTCACGACCGGCTCGCACCTCAAGCAGCAGGAGGCAGTGGCGGCGGTCCGCGACAGGAGCGATTCCGGCACACACGGATCCTGAACGTGCGATTGCGGCGCACGCACGGAAATCGGTAAAGAGCAACACCACCAGCGCTCCGACTTCCGTCGTGAGCACGTCGTCAGAAAGGGCAAGGCGGGGTCGATCACGCTCAGCTGGTCTTCGGGCAAGACCGCGATCCTCATCAGGCCGGCATACAGACTCTCCAGCTGCGCCCCGCTCATCGAGTCGAGATCAATTCGGTTGAGGTCCCGTGGCCTCGCGAAGCGCATCGATGGTCTCGCCGACGAGAGACGCGAGATCGCGGAGGTGTGCTTCTTCGGCCTGCGTGAAGTCGCCGCCGTCGCTTTTGTCGCTGAGCTGGAGCAGGCCATAGGGACGTCCTCCTTCGCCGCAGATGCTCGTCGCCAGCCAGCCTCGCATCGGCGGATGCGCGTCGGCAACGTCGCCAAAGTTCCGCCAAAGCGGGTGGTGAACGACTTCCTCCTGCGTTAGCCGCACGACGTCCCCCGCTGGAATCTTCATCCCGTGGAGGCCGAGCCCGTGGGGGTCGACGCGGAAGTCGCGGTACCGCTCGTATTTCTCACTCAGGCTGAAGTACTTGCGCGCCTTTGTCGGATCCTCGTCGACCCAGAGCTTCAACGCCGCCTGCTCCGCTCCGGTCAAGGCACGCGCGATCGCGCATGTGCGCCGGAGCAAGGAGTCGACTCGCGAGGCCAGCCCGCTTCTGCTCGAGCCGTCAAGGAGCGGCGCGATCTCGATCCCGACCTCGCCGTGCACAGCCCAAGCCTAGACAGTGGATCTCGGCCTACGCCAAGGAGGTCACCTGCGTCGACCGAACTTATGGCGGCTGCGATGAAAGAGATCGGGACAACGCGCATCGAGGCTTTCAGCGACGGCGTCTTCGCCATCGCTGCAACGCTGCTCGTGCTCGAGATCGGAGTCATCTCGCCCACCGGGCTGCGACTCGGCCACGAACTCCTGCGCATCTGGCCGTCCTACCTCGCCTACGTCACGAGCTTCCTCACCATCGGGATCATCTGGATCAACCATCACCACAACATGCGCGCCATCGGTCACGCGGACCGGACCTTCATGTTCATCAACCTCCTCCTCCTCCTCGACGTCGCCTTCATTCCCTTCCCAACAAAGCTCGTCGCCGACTACCTCCGGGGCCCAGGAGAGCGGACGGCCGTGATCGCCTACGCCGCCACACTCCTGGTCATGGCCGCGCTCTACACGCTCTGGTGGCGCTACGCCCGCACCGGTCGACGACTGATCGACCCCAACGTCAAAGAAGCCGACCTGCGGGCGATCGACCGCGGCTTCGCGCCCGGACTGCCCCTGTATCTCGTGATATTCATCCTCGCGTTCCTCAGTCCGTTCGCCGCGGTCATCCTCACACTCCTGCTGGCGGCGTTCTACCTCCCCTCGGCCACGCTCTTCGCCGAAAACTGAACCTCGCACCTAAGCCGTCAGCGGGCGAGCAGGGCACGACCAACTCCGAGCCGACGG
>Ga0066903_100004049_pt1 | contig 12242 bp, 10 predicted proteins | sample PanSoiMetaGPlot1_FD_67491 | JGI IMG/M metagenome (GOLD analysis project Ga0066903, IMG submission 67491) | Tropical forest soil microbial communities from Panama analyzed to predict greenhouse gas emissions - Panama Soil - Plot 1 (version 2) | ecosystem: Environmental > Terrestrial > Soil >...
CTCGGCGGTGCTGGAGGGCGACGAGCCGCTGTACGCGGAGGTGGCGAGGCGGCTGGCCTGCGACGGCCGTCTGGAGCTGGTGGCGGAGGGGCCGGACGGGGTGGCGCTGGGGGTGGGCCGTGCCCAGCGGACGATCCCGGCCTGGCTGATGCGGCAGCTGCGGCGGCGCGACGGCGGGCAGTGCCGGTTCCCAGGCTGCAAGCACCGGCGCTGGCTGCACGCACACCACATCATCCCGTGGTGGTGGGGCGGCCGCACGGACCTGGACAACCTCGTCCTGGTCTGTGCGGGCTGCCACCGGTTGGTCCATGAGCTCGGCTGGCAGGTGAGCGGGAACGCGAACCGGGAGCTGACGTGGCGGCGGCCGGACGGGACGGTGCTGACGACTGGCCCGCCGGGGCTCCGGCCCGACGTGGGCGCGAACCTCAGACGAGCGCTCGCGCTCGCCTGGCGCGGCTGATTGGTACAGTCGAGGACTCGTCATGGACGCATCGCGGTTTCCCCGCACCCGTGACGGACGCGTCGTCGCCGGCGCGGTCTGCTGGGTGCTCACGCTGGTCTTCTTCGTCGGGCAGGTCGTGGCCCAGGTCGCCTCGACCGAGCCCTACAGCCTCACGCGCGACTACGTCAGCGAGCTCGGCGTCACGGCGTGCGGGCCGCTCTCGTCGGGCGGCTACCGCGCGGTCATCTGCTCGCCGCTGCACGACGTGATGAACGGCGCGTTCGTCGCGACCGGCGTCTTCCTGGCCCTCGGCGCGATCGGCACCTGGGCGGCCTGGCCCCGGCGCCGGCTGATCACGTGGGGGCTCGCGCTCCTCGTCCTCGCCGGTGCCGGGAAGGTGCTGGTCGGCCTCGCGCCCGCGAACCTGCACCCCGACCTGCACGGCCTGGGCGCGCTGCTCGGCATCGGCGGCGCTGACCTCGGCATGCTCCTGCTCGGCCTCGCCCTCTGGAACATCCGGCCCTGGCTGGGCGTCTCCGGCGCCGTCCTCGGCGTCGCGGGGGTGATCGCGTTCCTCTTTCTCATGGTCGTCCCGCTGCTCGGCCTCGGGCCCGGCCTGACCGAGCGCGTCGCCGACGAGCCGGTGTACGTCTGGCTGATCGCCGCCGGCGCCGCCATCCTGCTGGCGCCGCGGGCGCCGGTGTAGCCTCCGCCTGACATGCCAAGCGATCCACACGATCCCGGCGTCGAGGAGGCCGGCCGGCGCGGGGAGGAGGTGGCCGACGCCGCCAGCTCGCCCATCCGCGCCGGCAGGGGCCACGTGATCCGCGTCGGCACCGCCTCGTGGACGGACCCCACCATGACGGCCGCCGGCGTCTTCTATCCGGAGGGCGCCAGCTCCGCCGAGGAGCGCCTGCGCTACTACGCCAGCCGGTTCTCCGTGGTCGAGGTCGACGCCACGTACTACGCGCTCCCGCAGGAGGCGATGTCGAAGCGGTGGGTTGAGCGGACGCCGGACGGCTTCGTCTTCGACATCAAGGCCCACGCGCTGATGACCGGGCAGCCGACCGAGACGAAGCGCCTGCCCAAGCCGATCCGCGAGGCGCTCCCCGAGGAGCTCCAGGCCAAGGCGCGGCTGTACCCGAAGGACCTGCCGGCCGAGCTGACCGACGAGGTCTGGGAGTACTTCCGCCGCGGGATCGATCCGCTGGTCGAGGGCGGCAAGCTGGGCGCGGTCTTCCTCCAGTTCCCGCGCTGGGTCTTTCCATCCAACGAGACGCGCGACCACATCCTGCAGGCCCGCGAGCGGCTCGGCGGCCTGCCCATCGCGGTCGAGTTCCGCCACGGCTCCTGGTTCAACGAGAAGAACGCCGAGCGCACGCTCCGGTTCCTGACCGACAACAAGATCCCGTACGTGATCGTGGACGAGCCGCAGGGCTTCAAGAGCTCGGTGCCCCCCGTCGCCGCCACGACGTCGGCCGACCTCGCCGTCGTCCGCTTCCACGGCCGCCGCGCCGAGACGTGGGAGAAGCGCGATGTCACCCCGGCCGAGCGCTTCCGCTACCTGTACGACGACGACGAGCTGGCCGACTGGGTCCCCGCCATCCGCGACGCGTCGCAGAAGGCGACGGAGACGCACGTGCTGATGAACAACTGCTTCAGCAACTACGGCACGACCAACGCGCAGGAGATCGCCCGCCTGCTTCGGGAGCTCGAGGAGCCGGACTGACCGGCCGGCGCCGGGTTCAGCCCAGCGCCCGCAGCGCCTCCACCTCCCACCGGCGGAGGCCCATGTCGCGGAACACCGGCACGCACGCGTGGAACGCGTCCGCCGCCTCGTCGTGCCGGCCCAGCTCGCGGTACACCCGGCCCAGCCCGAGCGTGGCCAGCGCGGCGCCGGCCGGGTCGCCCAGCGCGCGGAAGACCGCCAGGCCGCCCCGGCAGCACGCGAGCGCCTGCTCCAGGTGGCCCAGGTCCAGCGCAGCCGCCCCCCTGGCGCGCAGGGCCATCGCCTCGCCGCGACGGTCGCCCAGCTCGCGCAGGATCAGCTCGGCGGCCCTGGCGTGCGCCGCCGACGCCGCGCACCGGCTCCGCCCCCGCTCCGCGTACGCCAGCGTGAGCTCGGTATGCGCCTCCCACAGCCGGTCGCCGATCTCGCGGAAGACCGGCAGGCACCGGGCCAGGCACCCGACGGCCTCGTCGAACCTGCCCACCTGCTGGTAGGCGTAGCCGAGGCCGCGCAGCGTGTAGGCCGCCCACGTCCGGTCCCCGCGCTCGCGAAAGCCCTCCAGGCACGCCAGGTACGCGGCCTCTGCCTCGTCGATCCGCCCCCGGCCGGCGTGCAGGCTGCCCAGGCTGAACAGCGCCGCCGCCTCCCAGCCGCGCGCGCCGACCTCTCGGAACGCCGACCTGGCCCGCTCCAGCGTGGCCGCCGCGTCGTCGAGGCGGCCGTCGGCCCTGATGACGTTGCCCAGCGCGAGCAGCGTGGCGGCGTGCCAGCGCCGCTCGCCCAGCTCGCGGAACACGGTGGCGCACGTCTCCAGCCGGTCCGCCAGGCGCCCCCATTCGCCCGGCTCGCCGGGCGTGACGACGAGCCGGCCCGTCTCGTCGGCGGGCTCCAGCCGGTCCCCGGTGCGGCGGGCCGCGAGCGCCGCCCCCTGGCGGGTCGCCGGCCCGTCGTCCCAGTGCGCCCGCAGCTCGAAGGAGAAGGCGACCAGCGCGCACGCCACCGCCCAGCCCGCGTCGCCGAGGCCGGCGCTGTCGTCCTCGACCGCCGGGGTCACCATGGCGACGCGGTCCGGGGTCAGCCAGCCGGGCGCCAGCGCGTCCGGGCCGTGGCCCGAGCCCAGCGCCGCTCCGGCGAGCGCCGGCTGGCCCGCCGCCAGCATGCCCTCCGGCAGCCGCGGCTGCACCCAGTCGACGATGCCCAGCCAGGCGTCCAGCACCATGCCGAGGCCGACCTGGTGCCTGGTCACCGCCCGCTCCTCGTGCAGGCGCTCGCGGGCGAACACGGCGAGCAGATCGTGCATCCGGTACCGCGGCCGGCCCGCCGCGTCGCGGCCGGCCACGTCCAGCAGGTTGGCGTCGACCAGGCGCTCCAGCATGTCCTCGGCGGCGTCCGGCGGCGAGCCGACGAGCGTCGCCGGCACCCAGGCCGGGAAGTCGGCGGCATCGAGCAGCCCGAGCACACCGAACATCCCGCGCACCTCGGGGTCGAGCGCCTGGTAGCCGGCGTTGAAGCTGGTGCGCACGGCCAGGTCGCCGGCCCGCAGCTCGTCCAGCCGGCGGTGCTCGTCCGCGAGCCGCTCGACCAGCCAGCCGGGCCGCAGGTGCGACTTCGTCGCCAGGCGGGCGCCCGCGATCCGGACGGCCAGCGGCAGCCGGCCGCACAGCTCCACGATCGTGCGCGCCTCGTCCGGATCGAGCCGGTCGTCGCCGGCCACCCGCGCCAGCAGCTCCACCGACCGCTCCGGCTCCAGCTCCTGGAGCGACACCCGGTGGCACGCCTCCAGCCCGGCGAGCACGCTCCGGCTCGTCACCAGCGCGGCCGAGCGCCCGGCCCCGGGCAGCAGCGGGCGCACGTGCGCCTCGTCCCCGGCGTTGTCGACCAGCACCAGCACCCTGCGGTCGGCCAGGCGGGCGCGGTACAGCGCCGCCCGCTCGTCCGCCTGCTCCGGGACGGCCGCGGCGTGGACGCCGAGCGCCTGGAGCGCTCGGGTCAGGGCCTCGCCGGCGTCGACCGCCCGCCCGGCGCCGCCCAGGTTGACGAACAGGCGCCCGTCGGGGAAGCGGGTGGCCAATCGATGGGCGACGTGGACGGCGAGCGCGGTCTTGCCCACGCCAGCCTTGCCGGAGACGACCGCGACGGCGATCCCGGCCGGCAGCTCGGCGGCGAGGAACGCGTGCAGATCGGCCACCTGCTCGTCCCGGCCCGTGAAGTCGGCGACGTCGGGGGGCAGCTGGCAGGGTGCCGGCGGCGGCTCCTCGCCGGCGGCGCACGACTCGAACCGCGCTCTGACGTCGCCGCGCAGCTCGAGGGCGTCGGCCAGGAGGCGGACCGTGTCGCCGTGCGGGCGCTCCGTGCGGCCGCGTTCCAGGTCCCTGACGGTGCGCGTCCCCAGCCCGGACAGCTGCGCCAGCCGCTCCTGCGAGAGCAGGGCCCGCCGGCGAAGGTCCCGCAGCATGGAGCCGAATTGGGACAAGGGCCCCCATTCTGCCGGATTCCTGCCGGTTGTCAAGGAAACTCTGGGCTACGCTGCGGGCCGACCAAGGAAGGGGTCACTTCCGCAACTCAGGGGGAAAGCCGAATGAATCCGCTGCGTCTGTCGGTGACGAGGCGCACGACGCTTCGTCTGATCGGAGGCGGCATCGCCGGTGCCGCGCTCGCCGCCTACGGCGGCGTCACCCAGGTCCTCGGCTTCACCGCGACCGAGACCGCGACGACCGCCGAGCCTCAGCCCGTCTTTCCGCAGGGCGGGGCCGGCCTGTTCGACGTCGATCCGGACCAGGGCGGCGTGAGCCAGGACCCGAACGTCGTCGTCAGCGGCGACGTCGACATGCTGCCGCTGGACATGGAGCTCTGACGATGGGAACGATCGCTGGCATGCTCGCGCAGGCCCGGGCGCTCCTCGGGCTCGGTGAGACCCCTCCGGGGTCGAACCACAACAAGATCACCACGTGGTACGGCTTCGACGGCGCGTGGTGCGACATGGCCATCAGCTACGAGGCGGGGCACTCCGACAACCTGCCCGCGATGATGGGCAAGTTCGCGTACACCGTCGCCCACGCGCAGGCGTTCCAGTCCCACGGCCGCTGGCACTACGGGCTGGGCGGCATCCGGCAGGGCGACATCGTGTTCTTCGACTGGTCCGGTTCGCGCTCGATCAGCGCCATCGACCACGTCGGCCTCGTCGAGGCCGTGCACTCGAACGGCACGATCACGACGCTCGAGGGCAACACGTCGGACATGTTCCTTCGGCGGGTCCGCAACGGGTCGGTGGTCGTCGGCTACGGCCGGCCGGCCTACGGCGACGCGGCGCCGATGCCGCCGACCGACGGCATCCTCCGCCAGGGCTCGACGGGCACCGCCGTCAGGACGCTCCAGAGCAACCTGAACAAGGTGATGGGCTCCGGGCTCACCGTCGACGGCGACTTCGGGCCGCTGACGAAGGCCGCGGTGGAGGCGTTCCAGCGCAAGTACGGCCTGACGGTGGACGGCGAGTACGGGCCGCAGTCGGCGGCGATGATGAAGGCCGCCCTGGCCGGCAAGACGGCGCCGATCAAGCCGACCCCCAAGCCGCCGCCCGCCGGCACCCTGGCGGTCGACGGCCAGTTCGGTCCGGCCACGTGCGCCGCGATGCAGCGGGCGCTCAACACGCACGGCGCCGGGCTGGTCGTGGACGGCGCGTTCGGCCCGCTGACGAAGAAGGCGCTGCAGCGCTACCTGGGCGTGACCGTCGACGGGATCATCGGCCCCAACACGGTCAAGGCGCTCCAGCGGCACGTGGGCGCGACCGTGGACGGCGACTGGGGACCGGACACGACCCGGCACCTGCAGACGTCGCTGAACGCCAAGACGTTCTGAACCCGACCTAGGGACGGCCGGAGACCGTGGGGGAGGTGACCGCAGTGACACGAACGCGGATGCTCGGAGGGATCGCGGCGATCGTGATGGTCGCCGCCCTCGCGGCCCGGCCGGCCGCCGCCGCCCAGATGTACGTGGCCATGGGGGACTCGTACGCGTCGGGCGTCGGCACCAGGACATACACCGCGGACAGCGGGAGCTGTCAGCGGAGTCCCCTGGCTTACGCTCCCAGGCTGGCGGCGCAGCTCGGCTACACGCTGACGTTCGTCGCGTGCGCCGGAGCCCGGATCGGCGACGTGACCGCCAACCAGCTCTCGGCGCTGGGCGCGTCGACGAGCTTCGTCACGATCTCGATCGGCGGCAACGACGCGGGTTTCTCGAAGGTGATCACCCAGTGCGCCAAGCCGTGGCCGTTCACGTGCTGGGGCGACCTCGACAATGCCCAGGCGTTCATCCGGAGCACCCTGCCCGGCCAGCTCGACGGCCTGTACGCCCAGATCCGGAGCCGGGCGCCCGCCGCCCACGTCGTCGTGGTCGGCTATCCTCGGGTGTTCAACGGGAAGGACACGTGCAACGCGGCGGCTCGGATCAGCGCCGGCGAGCAGGCGCGGCTCAACGACACGGCCGACCTGCTGGCCGCGACGACCCGGGCGCGCGCCCAGGCGCACGGGTTCGGGTTCGTCGACGCTATCCCGTCGTTCGTCGGCCACGCGGTCTGCGACAGTCCCGAGTGGATCAACGGGCTCTCCAGCCCGGTGAGCGAGTCCTACCACCCCAAGGTGGCGGGGTACGACGACTACGTCAGCCTGCTGGCGCCGGTGCTGCGGTGATGCGCGGCACGGTCGCCGTCGCGAGCAGGAACAGGACCAGCGCGATCCCGTAGACCACCAGGTAGCCCGCCGCGTGCGAGCCGGCGGCGCGGTTGATCGGGTCGATCAGCGCGCCGCCGAGCACCCGCGCCAGCGCGCTGCCGCCCGCGGTCGCGATGTTGGCGACGCCCAGGTAGCGCGCCGCCTCCGCAGCCGGGACGATGTCGACGATCAGGGCCCAGTTGGCGCTGAGGAAGCCGCCGACGCCGAGCCCGACGAGCCCGGCCCCCAGCAGGAGGGGCGCGGTGTCGCGGGCGACCAGGACCACGGCCGTGCCCGCCGCGCAGAGCAGCCCGGCGGCGACCAGCAGCGGCGGGCGGCCGACGCGGTCGGCGAGCCAGCCGGCTGCCACCGCCGTCACGGCGAGCACGCCGCCGAGCAGCAGCGAGAGCTGGCCGACGAGCCGCTGCGCGTCGTCCTCCCTGCGCCCGGCCACGTCGATCAGGAAGAACAGCAGGAACGTGTTCAGGATCAGGAACGCGGCCCAGAACAGGAAGCGGTTGGCGAACCACCAGGCGAACGCCGGGTGGGCGCGGAGGTCGACCCGGAACGCGGCGGCGAGCGCGCGAGCGGGTGGCGGCCCGGCCCCGGCCGCCGCGGCATCCTCTCGGGCGCCCGCGGCCGTGACGGCCAGCGCGAGCAGCAGCGCGGCGGCGGGGACGCCGACCGCCGCGAGGACCGCCGCCTCGCCCCAGCGCGGCGCCTGCCCCACCAGCAGGCCGGCGGCGCCCCGGCCGATCACGAACGCCACGATGTCCAGCGCGGCCTTGAGGCCGGCCGCGCGGCCGCGGCTGGAGGCCGCGACGTGGTCCGGGATCAGCGCCTGCGACGGCGCCTGGACGACGTTGGCGCCGAGCTGGCTCGCCAGCAGGGCCGCGACCAGCGCGGCCAGGACGGGCGCCGCGGCGACCGCGTACAGGCAGGCGATCAGCAGCAGCGTGCCGGCCGCGAGGTAGGGCAGGCGGCGGCCCCACGGCGACCGGGTGCGGTCGGACAGCGCGCCCACCACCGGCTGCACGACCATCGCGACCAGCAGGCCGGCGAACGTCGTCAGGCCGAGCGCGGTGCTGGGCGCGCCCGGCGCGAGGCGGAGCACCTGGTGGCCCAGCACCGACGGCTCCAGCGTGTTGGAGACGAGCGTCAGCGAGAAGCCGAACGCCAGCACCGCGGCCAGCCGGAGGGGCCGCAGGGCGCCGGCGGCCGCGGTCAGAGGGCGGTGACGACCAGCGGCCGGCCGTCGCGCACCACGATCGTGTGCTCGACGTGCGCGGCCAGGCTGCCGCTCCGGGTCCGCAGGGTCCAGCCGTCCGGCGCCTGCACGACGCGGTCGCGGCGGGCCGAGATGATCGGCTCGACGGCGATGACCAGCCCGTCGCGCAGCACCTCGCGGCTCGGCCCGTCCACGTTGGGCACGGACGGCTCCTCCCACATGATGCGGCCGGTGCCGTGCCCGCCCAGCTCGCTCAGCACGTGGAACCCGCGCCGGCCGACCTCGGCCTCGACCGCGCGCCCGATGCCGGCCAGCGGCCGCCCGGCGCGGGCGCTGTGCAGCGCGCGGACCATCGCCGAGCGCGCGCAGCCGGCGAGGCGCCGGGCCTGGGCGCCGCCCGGCGGGAGGACGACGCTGACGGCGGCGTCGGCCACATAGCCGGCGAGCTCGGCGGTGACGTCGATCTTGACCAGGTCCCCCGGCCGCAGCCGGCGGGGCCCGGGGACGCCGTGCACGGCCTCGTCGTCGACGCTGACGCAGCAGCTCCCGGGAAAGCCCAGCAGGGCGGCCGGCACGGGTCGCGCGCCGCGCCGGCGCAGGGAGTCCGCCGCGAGCCGGTCCAGCCAGGCGGTGGTGACGCCGGGCCTGGCGGCGGCGCGGAGCTCGCGCAGGGTCTCGCCGACGGCCCTGCCGACGGCGCGCATGCCCTCCAGGTCCGCCGGCGACTCGATGGACATCGCGCTCAGTGTGGCAGGTGAATCACTCGCGGGGCCAGAGGAGCCGGAGCCCGTCAGGGTCGATCGCGTACATGTAGGGGCCGTCCTTCCGTGCGCGCTGGACGATGCGGTTCAGGTTCGTCAGGAATCGCGTGCGCATCTGCGCGGTCGTCAGATGGGCGTTGGGCAGGCAGAAGATCCTCGCGCCGCACGCGAATGCCGCGTCCCGGGCGGGAGGGAAGCGGCGGATCCTGTCGTCCTTGGTCAGGATCACCCGTCCCAGCGCGGCCGCCTCGGGGATCCAGACCTCGTCCGCGATCCGCTGCGCCCCGTCCTCGCCGTAGAGCGACCGCAGCGTATGGACGGGGTGCCCTGACGCGCGGATGGCATCGGCGAGGCCAACTCCGAGCGCACGATCGATGAGGAACTCAGGCGGCGGTGGGGCGCCACGCGGCACGGATGACGTTCTCTACCTCGGTCGGATCGAGCTCGAGGTCCGCAGCGATGTCGTGGATGCTGTCGTGGCCGTGATAGAAGCGGTCGAGCACGTCGTCGACCGCGAGCCGATGCTCGTCGAGGATCGGCCGGCCGAATCCTCGCTGCATGTCGACGACGACGCGGGTGGGGTGGAACGCAGGCAGTTCGATGCGTGACGCCCACCAGTCGGCGTCGTACGTGATCAGGTGCAGGTACTGCCGTACGACATCGACGAACACCTTCTGGCCACTGCTAGGCTCCACGAGCTGCTCGATATCGGAGTCGTGCTCCTTCCGAGCGTAGTCCCACAAGATGTTGGCGCCGTCGGTGTAGAGGGTGCGGTTCGCCAGCACGTGCTGGATGCCGACCTCGCGATCGAGGGCCTCCAGGGCGCGGCGGATCTTGCGCAGGTTCAGTCCCTGGGCGCGGAAGCCGACGACGACCATGGCCTCTGCCAGTCCGATGAACGGGATGGTGGCGCGGCTCGAACGATCGGCGGGCAGCGTCGACACCACAGGCGCGGCGACCGCCGGCCCGTCCGCGCGTGCGTACTCGTAGCCGCGCACCCAGTTCCGCATCGTCGACGCCGGCACTCGGACATAGCGCGCGGCCTCGCGGGCAGTGAAGAGCGGGATGACGGCACGACGATCGTCAGCGGGGAGAGCGGTGAGCACGGGACGATCCTCCAACTGCCAGTCTAGCGCAACCGCGAGCATTCGCGAACGGCCGTTCGGTCAAGTGGTCGCAGCCGCACTCATGCGTCCTTGTCGGTCGCCGCGTCGCACTCCGCCGCCGCCGCGGCGATCGCCTCCGGGAGCGTGAGCCCCGCGCCGTCCGACCACGCCGCGTCCGCGGCTGGGCCCAGCGCGGTCCGGGCCTCCTCCAGCCAGTCGTCCACCACCTGGCGGGACCACGGGCGGTGGGGGGCGCCGAACGCCTGCCGGATCGCCGCGGCCGCGCCGCCCAGGCGCAGCGCCGGCTCGGGGCGGCCGCGGCGGTGGGCGATCCACGCCACGCCCTCCAGGCACTCGGCGAGGCTCTGCGGCTCGCGCAGCGAAGCGTGCAGGCGCAGGCTCCTCGCGTAGTGGCCGGCCGCCTCGGCCGTCAGGCGCCGGCGCACGGCCAGCAGGCCCAGGTTGGCCGCGGCGTTCGCCTGCCGCGCCCGGTCGCCGAGCCCGCTCAGGACGCGCTCCGCCTCGGTCAGCCGCTCCAGCGCCGTCTCGTGGTCGCCCAGGTGCGCCCCCAGGACGCCGAGGTTGCCGAGCAGGACCCCGATCGCGAGCTGGTCCTCGCGCCGCCGCGCGACCAGCAGACCCTCCTCCAGGTACACCAGGCCCGACTCCCAGTCCGCCTGCGTGGACGCGATCACGCCGAGGTTGGCCAGGCTGCCCTGCGTGCCCGCCTCGTCGCCGAGGTCGCGCCATGCCGCCAGGCTGGCCTCCAGGCGAGCCCTGGCCTGGCCCAGGTCGCCCTGCATCCAGGCCAGCCCCGCCGCCTGGTTGAGGGCGCGCGCCCGCTCGGTCGAGGCCGCCGCGGGCGCCGCCAGCGCGTCGTCGAGCCAGGCGCGGCCCTCACGCAGGTGGCCCAGGACCCGCCAGAAGCGCGTCAGCGCGAGCGCCAGGCGCAGCCGCTCGGCCGGCGGCTGCGCCCGGCCCCGCTCCAGAGCGGCGCGCAGATTGTCGTGGTCGTCGGACAGCGCCCGCAGCCACTCGGACTGCGCCGGTCCGGCCAGCTCGCGGTCCCCGCGCTCGGCCAGCGCCGCGAAGAAGGCCAGGTGCGCCCCCTCCACCGCCTCCAGCTCGCCGCTCTCCGACAGCAGCTCCAGCGCGTGGTGCCGGATCGGCTCCAGCATGCGGAACCGCTCGCGGCGCTCGGGCATCCGCACCAGCAGCGACTTGTCCTGGAGGCTCTCGACCAGCGCGAACGTGTGGGCGAACCCGCAGATCGCCCGGGCCGCCTCCAGCGTGAAGCCGCCGCGGAAGACCGCCAGCCGCCGGAACAGCCGCGCCTCGGGCTCGTCCAGCAGCGCGTGGCTCCACGCGATCGCGGTCCGCATCGTCTGCTGGCGGCTGGGCACGCCGCGCCGGCGCAGGCTGGTCGCGAGCTGGCCCAGCAGCTCGCCGATCGGGGTCACGCCGACCCGCGCGGCGGCCAGCTCCAGCGCCAGCGGGATGCCGTCGAGCTGGCGGCAGAGCTCCAGCACCGTGGCCGCGTTGGACGCGTCCAGCGCGAAGGCGGGGTCGCTGAGCGCCGCGCGATCGAGGAAGAGCTGCACCGCCTCCGACCGCCCGACCGCCTCCACCGAGTGCCCCTGACCGTCGGGCGGCAGGCCCAGCGGCTCCAGCGTCCAGACCGTCTCGCCGGGCACGTGCAGCGGCTCGCGGCTGGTGCACAGGACGGTGAGCTGCGGACACGCCGTCAGCAGCGTCGTCACCACCGAGGCGCAGGAGTCGATCACGTGCTCGCAGTTGTCGACGATCACCAGGCACTGGAGCCGGCACCGGCTGCTGCGCAGCTCCGTCACCACGGCGTCCAGCAGCTCGCCCGCGTCGCGGTCCCGCAGGCCCAGCGCCTCGGCCAGCGCCTGGGGGATCGCCCCCGGGTCGGTCAGCGTGCTCAGGTCGACGAACCACGCCCCGCCCGGGTGGCGGTGGATCACCTCGCCGACGGCCTCGATGGCGAGCCGCGTCTTGCCGCAGCCCCCAGGTCCCGTGATCGTGAGCAGGCGGGCGCGCTGGAGCAGCCGGCGGATCTCGCTCAGCTCGCGCGCGCGCCCGATGAACCGGGTGAGCTGAGGCGGCAGGTTGCGGACCGGCGGCGCCGCCCGGCGCTGGGCCTCGGGGGCCGGCTGCGCCGCCGCCGGCGGCGGCGGCGCCGCCGCGGTCTGCCGGGCGTACCAGCTCGCCACCTGCGCCCGGTTGTCGAACCCGAGCTTGTTGCGGAT
>Ga0066903_100004050_pt1 | contig 12240 bp, 18 predicted proteins | sample PanSoiMetaGPlot1_FD_67491 | JGI IMG/M metagenome (GOLD analysis project Ga0066903, IMG submission 67491) | Tropical forest soil microbial communities from Panama analyzed to predict greenhouse gas emissions - Panama Soil - Plot 1 (version 2) | ecosystem: Environmental > Terrestrial > Soil >...
TTGCTGCGGTGCACGGTCACGTCGGACGGCGTGTCGATCAGGGCATCGGAGTAGCTGAAGATGATCTTCACTCCGGCGTCGACGAGCGAGTCCGCCGCGGCCTGCGAGGAGGTGCCCGGCACGGCCATCACGCCCACGATGATGTTCTTGTCACGCACGGTGTCGACCAGCGAGTCGGGTGCCTGCACGGTCAGGTCGCCGACGCGCTGGCCGACCTTGCCCGGGTCGGCATCGAACACCGCGGCCACGTGGAAGCCGTGGTCGGCGAAGATGCTCGACGTGGCCACGGCCGAGCCCAGCTGGCCGGCGCCCACCAGGGCGATGTTGTGCTGGCCCGAGGTGCGCAGGATCTTGCGGATCTCGGCGATCAGGAAGTCGATGTTGTAGCCGACCCCGCGCTTGCCGAACTTGCCGAAGCCGGAGAGGTCGCGGCGGATCTGGGTGGCGTTGACGTGCGTGTACTCGCCGATCTCCTGCGACGAGATCGAGTCGCGCCCCTGCTTCTTGGCCTGGGTCAGGACTTGCAGGTATCGGGACAATCGGGCGGCGACGCCGACGGTCAGGCGATCAGCGGACAAACGGAACTCCTTCGGAAACGCTCCCTGTGGGGGAGGCTTGTAACAGTCACAAGCAGTGTACCTACCCGCTCGAAAACACCGCTCCGCTTGCAACGAGTGCGGTTTCAGCGACCCGTTTGTGACGCCGCCAGCACGCGCCGCCGCAGCTCCGCCGGATCGACCCGGTACTTGAACGCCCTGCGCCCGTCCACCTCCACCACCGGGATCTGCTCCCGGTAGCGATCCTCCAGCTCAGCGTCGCCCGTGATGTCGACCACCCGCAGGTCGAAGCCGAGCGGTTCGCGCTGCAGCTCGAGCACGCGCAGGGCCTCGCCGCAGAGGCCGCAGCCGGCCCCGGTGTAGAGCACGACCTCGACGCTCATACTGCGGTGGCGTAGGCGTCGCGGGCGAGGTAGTCGGGGTACGGGATGGCGGCGCTGAAGCGCGCCGCCGAGGCGATCATCGCGGCGTTGTCGGAGCACAGCTCGAGCGGGGCCAGCGCCAGCCGCACGCCGCGCCGCGCGCAGGCGTCCTCGACCGCGCCGCGCAGCTCGCGGTTCGCGGCCACGCCGCCCACGACCGCCAGCGTGGTGTGCCCGGTTGCGTCCAGGGCCTCTCCGGCCCGCCCCACCAGCGAGCGGACGATCGCGCGTTGGTAGGAGGCGGCCAGGTCGGCCACGGGCGGCTGTTCGCCGGCGTCGCGCACTGCCTGCAGCAGCGCCGTCTTCAGGCCGCTGAACGAGAAGTCGTGGCCGGGGCGTCCCAGCATGGCCACCGGGAAGGGCACCGCCTCGGGGTCGCCCTCGCGGGCGCTGTGCTCGAGCGCCGGCCCGCCCGGATAGCCGAGTCCCAGCAGCCTCGCGCCCTTGTCGAACGCCTCCCCGGCGGCGTCGTCCAGGGTCGTGCCGATCACGCGGTAGCCGGCCCGGTCGTCAACCTCGGCCAGCAGCGTGTGCCCGCCGGAGGCAAGCAGCGTGAGGAACGGCGGCTCCAGATCGGTCGGCCGCAGGTAGAGCGCGGCGATGTGGCCGTGCAGGTGATCGACCGGGATCAGCGGCAGATGGCGGCCGAACGCGATCGCCTTGGCCGTGGCCAGCCCCACCAGCAGGGCACCGATCAGGCCCGGCCCCTCGGTCACCGCCACCGCATCGATCGCGTCCATGCCCACCCCGGCCCGGCGCAGCGCCTCCTCGACGACGGGCACGGCCAGCTCCAGGTGGCGGCGCGAGGCGACCTCCGGGACCACCCCGCCGTAGGGCGCGTGCAGCTCCGCCTGTGATGCGACAACGCTGCCCAGCAGCCGGCCCTCGCCGTCCACCACCGCAGCCGCCGTCTCGTCGCAGGAGGTCTCGAGGGCGAGGATCACGCCGCGGCCTGCGGATGCCGCCACATGATCAGGGCATCCTCGCGGTTGTCGGTGTAGTAGCCGCGGCGCACGCCCGTGGAGATGAAACCGAGGCTGCGGTAGAGCCCGATCGCGGCGTCGTTCGAGACCCGCACCTCGAGCGTGTAGCCGCGCTCGCGGTCCTCGACGGTCACATCGAACAGCTCCTCGAGCATGGCCCGGGCGATGCCGCGGCCGCGGAACTGGCCGTCCACGGCCACGTTCATAACATGCCAGGCGTCGACGTAGCGGGCCACGATCAAGTAGCCGAGCATGTCGTTGCCCTGGAACGCCCCGATGCAGATGCCGGTCGGCTTGGCCAGCTCGCTGGCGAACATCGAGCGCGACCATGGGGTCACGTAGGAGCTGCGCTCGATTTCCTCGATCGCGTCCAGATCTGTCGGCCGCAGGCGGCGCAGGTCGACCGCGGTCATCATGACGGCCCACCTCCCGCCAGCACACGGTCGGCATCGGGCCGGCGCACGTACACCGGCAGCGGGTCGCCCGCCCGCTCGACCAGGCCGGCGTGGTGGCGCGCCCAGGGCACGTGCAGGGACGAGCCGTCGGGCGGGATCTCGAGCCCGGCCAGCTGCTCGCGGTAGCGCACCGCACCGTCGCCGCCGACGACCGTGCCGTCGGCCAGCAGGTCGCGCAGCCGCGCGGGCGTATATGCGCCCAGCTCAACGCCCTCGCCCTTGGCGAACACCTCGCCGCGGCGGGCGTCGACCAGGGCGACCTGCACGCCCTCGCCGCAGAGCAGCGCATCGAGCGTGCCCACGCCGCGCACCGGCACGCCCAGCGAGAAGCCCAGGCCGCCGGCTGTCGCCAGCCCGATCCGCAGCCCGGTGAACGTGCCGGGACCGGTGCCGGCAACGATCGCGTCAACCTCCCCAAGCTCCACACCCGCCTCACCCAGCAGCCGGTCGAGATCGGCCAGCACGCGCTGCGCACCCGTCGAGCGGCCATGCGTGGCCGACTCGGCCAGCACCTCCGAGTCGCGGAGGAGACAGGCCGTCGTCACGTCAGTGGCGCTGTCAAGAGAGAGTACGAGCAACGGCCTCGAGCAGGGTGTGGTCCTTGCTGCTCAGTGAGATCAGCCTAGCATCGCCGCCGCGGTTGTCGAGATCCACAACGATCCGGGCCGGCGGCAGCATCCCCTCCCCCGCCTGCGGCCACTCCACGAAGACGACCGCCCCCTCGAGATACGGCTCGAGGTCGCCCAGCTCCTCCTCGGTGAGGCCGTGCGAGCGGTACAGGTCGAGATGCGAGACCGGCACCCGCCCGTGGTAGCTGTTGCCGACCGTGTAGGTCGGGCTCGAGACGATCTGCGTCACGCCCAGCGCACGGGCTGCGCCGCGCACGAAGGTCGTCTTCCCCGCCCCCAGCTCGCCGCGCAGCTCGACCAGGTCACCCGGCGCCAGCTGCGCGGCCAGTGCCGCCGCGATCCGCTCGGTCTGCTGCGGGCTAGAAGAGTCCCAGCTGCGCCGGTTCAGCGGGCACAAGCTCCGGCTCGGGCTCCGGCGTGAATGCGGCCGTCGCCGCTGCCGGCGACACCGCCGGCTGCGCGGCCGGAAAGCGACCGGCCAGCAGGGCGGGCAGCCGCTTGAAGTCCTCGCGCAGGGTCTCCAGCATCGTCGGCGTGTACAGCGCCGCCGCCGGGTGATAGATCGGGAACAGCTGCACCTCGGCGCGGCCGATCCGGCAGGGCTGCGGCTTGCCGTGCACGCGGGTGATGCCCTCGGGGCGGCCCGACAGCAGCTTGGTGGCGAAGTTGCCCAACGTGCAGATCACCGTCGGGGAGACCAGCTCGACCTGGGCGAACAGGTGGCGCTCGCAGGCCTCGATCTCGTTGGGCTGGGGGTCGCGGTTGCCAGGCGGCCGGCACTTGAGGACGTTGGCGATGTAGACCTGCTCGCGGCTGAGACCGATCTCGCCCAGCAGGCCCTCGAGCAGCTTGCCGGCCTGACCGACGAAGGGCACACCCTGGCGATCCTCGTGGAACCCCGGCGCCTCGCCGACGAACATCAGCTCGGCATCGGGGTCACCGCTGCCGACCACCACCTGGGTGCGTGATTCCGACAGCGGGCAGAGCGTGCAGGAGGCCCACTCCCCGGTGAGACGCTGCAGTTCGGCCCGGCGCTCGATTGCATCCATCGCGTCACGATTCTCGCACGTGACGCGGACAGGTCAGTGACCGCAGCCGCAGCTTCCGCCGCAGCAGCCGCCGCCACCACCCCCGACCATGGCGCCCTCGGGGCGCGAGGTGGCGAACGACGAGAGCAGCCGGGTGACCGTCACACTGCCGCAATCGGGACAGGTCACGGAGGCATCCGACGAGGCCGAGACGAGCTCCTCGAAGGTCTCGGAGCAGTCGGCGCAGAGGTACTCGTAGATCGGCATGGCCAAAGCATAGCCTTCGCTACAGTGGCAGGGCCTGGTATCCCATCGCGGGAACTGGAGCTCCCTTGCACGAGACCACCGTCATCATCGGGGCCGGCAGAGTCGGCCGCACGCTGGCCGCCCGCCTGCACGGATCCCACCTCTACGGACGGGGGGATGATCCCGACCTGACCGGATGCGAACGGCTCGTGATCGCGACGCCCGACCGCGTGATCGGCGAAGTCTGCAGCGCGCTCGCGCCGCGGCTCGACGCCGCCTGCGCGGTGATCCACCTGTCGGGCGCAACCTCGGTCAGGGTGCTCGCGGCCGCGCCCGGGCCAACCGCCTGCGTGCACCCGCTGCAGACGATCTCGACCGCGGCAGGGCCCGACCAGCTCGAGGGCTGCTACGCCGCCATCACCGGCGACCGCGAGGCCGGCGAGCGGCTGGCCCGGGAGCTCGGCATGACGCCGTTTCCACTGGACGACGAGGGCAAGCCGCTCTACCACGCCGCCTCCGCATTCGCCTCGAACTACCTGGTCACGATCACGCAGGTCGCCGCCGGCCTGATGGAACGGGCCGGCGTGGAGCGCGGGCTGGCGCTGGAGGCGCTTGCGCCCCTGCAACGGCGCACGCTGGCTGTGGCCGACCGGCCGCCCACAGGCCCGATCGCCCGCGGCGACGCAGCCACGATCGCCGCACACCTCGAGGCGGTCGGCCCGGAACTGGCGCCGCTCTACCAGGCGCTGGGACGGGCCACGCTGCCGCTGGTCGACAGGGACGCGGCCGCAGCCGTGGAGGAGCTGCTGTGAGCAGCGTGGGCCTGGTACCGACGATGGGCGCGCTGCACGAGGGGCACCGCGCGCTGCTGCGGGCCGCCCGGCCGGCCTGCGACCGACTGGTCATGAGCCTGTTCGTGAACCCTTCCCAGTTCGGGCCCGAGGAAGACTTCGCCCGCTACCCGCGGGACGCCGACGCCGACCGCGCCGTGGCCGCGGCCGAGGGCGTGGACGAGGTGTTCGCGCCGACGGTCGAGGAGATGTACCCGCCCGGCTTCACGACCTCGGTGGCGGTGGGCCCGCTGGGCGACGTGTACGAAGGAGCCTCGCGGCCGGGGCACTTCGCGGGCGTGGCCACCGTCGTGCTCAAGCTCTTCCAGCGGGTACGGCCGGACATCGCCTGGTTCGGGGAAAAGGACGCCCAGCAGCTGGCGGTGATCCGGCGCATGGTGCGCGATCTCGACCTGGGCGTCGAGCTGCGCGCCGTGTCCACCGTACGCGAGGCCGACGGGCTGGCACTGTCGTCGCGCAACGTGTTCCTCTCGCCCGAGGAGCGGCGCCGCGCCGCCTCCCTGCACCGCGCGCTCGTGGCCGTCGACCCGGCCCTGGTCGAGGGCGACCTCGACTACCTCGCCGTCGTCGACCGCGACAGCTTCGAGCCCGTCGCGCCACAGCCGGGAGCGCTGGCGATCGGCGCCGCCTGGTTCGGCGCCATCCGACTGATCGACAATGTGACCATGGAGGCCCCGTGAAGCTGACCCTGCCCGAGATCCGCGCGCTCAAGCGCGACAGCTCGCCGATCGTGATGATCACGGCCTACGACTACCCGAGCGGCCGGATCGTGGACTCGGCAGGGGTTGACCTGATCCTGGTCGGCGACTCGGCGGCCAACGTCGTGCTCGGCCACGACTCGACGGTGCCGGCCACCATGGACGAGATGACCATCCTGACCGGGGCCGTGACCCGGGGCGTGGAGCGGGCACTGGTGATCGGCGATCTGCCGTTCATGAGCTACCAGGTGTCGGACGAGGATGCGGTGCGCAACGCCGGCCGGCTGGTCAAGGAGGGCGGTGCGGACGCCGTCAAGCTCGAGGGCGCCGGGCCGTCGCTGGAGCGTGTGCGGGCGATCGTCGCCTCGGGCATCCCGGTGATGGGCCATCTCGGCCTGACCCCGCAGACGGCCACCGCGCTGGGCGGCCACAAGGCGCAGGGACGGCAGGCAGAGGCCGCGCAGAGGCTGTTCCAGGAGGCGCTGGCGGTCGAGCAGGCGGGCTGTTTCGCCGTCGTGCTCGAGGCCGTGCCGGCGCCGGTGGCCGAGGCGATCAGCCGCCGCATCGGGATCCCCTCGATCGGGATCGGCTCAGGGCCCGGTACCGACGGCCAGGTGCTCGTGCTCCACGACATGCTCGGCATCTCGTTCGGCGAGTTCCACCCCCGCTTCGTCAAGCGCTACGGAGAGATCGGCGAGGCGATGCGAACAGCTGTAGCGGACTACGCCGGCGAGGTGCGCGAGGGCGCCTACCCGGCCGCTGAGCACACCTACTCGATCCCTGCCGAGGAGCTCGACGAGTTCGAGCGGGCCATCGGAGCCGGTTCCATCGAGGAGAACCGGCTCTCCGACTGGTAACCGCGGCGTCCTAGCGGCGGGTCCCGGGCCACCAGTCCTGGCGGTCACGGGTGTCGAGCGGGCGCGAATCGACGCCGGCCACGAGCGAGGCGACGGCGATCAGCGCGAAGACGATGATGATGATTGCGAGTTCCATGCTGAAAGAACGTACGAGCGGGACGTCGCGTGAGATTGCAATTGTAGGCCATTGACGCCGTCCTGAGTGGGTGTCACAGTCGGATTCATGCCCTCCCGCGCCGCCTTCGCCGCCGTTGCCGCCCTGGCGATCAGCCTGGTCGCGAGTGCATGCTCGGGGATGATGTCGGCCCAGTCGAGCGGCTCGGCCGGGCCGGTCACGGAGCGTGTCATGCCCATCCAGCACGCACCCGCCAGCACGCCCGCGCGGCTGGTCACCTACTGCAGCAGCGGCCCCCGCTGCGACGACTTCGCCACGCCCAGCGGCAACATCAGATGCTTCGGCTGGGCCGGTCTCGGCGGCACCGTGGAGTGCACGATGCTCTCGCCGCTCGTGCCCAAGCCGGCGACGACCTGCGAGCTCGACGTGGTCGGACTCGCGCTCAGCGTCGGGCACCCGGCGAAGCCAGACTGCCGGGGCGATCCCACGCCGGCGGGGCTCGACAAGCACATCCCTCCTCTGGCGTACGGCTCCGCCTGGGAGGGGTTCGAGATCCGCTGCGTGTCGCGCACCGTGGGCCTGACCTGCAGCGATGGCAGGGGGCACGGATTCTTCCTCTCGCGTGAGCGCTGGTCGGTGCGCTGAGGTCAGCAAAGACGATCAGGCGAGCGCCGACACCTGCTGGCAGGATGCGGGCATGATCACCACGGACGACCGCCTGCAGTGGCTGCTCGACATCGTCGAGGAGAGCCTGGCCGAGCCCGAGATGGGCGGCGAGGAGCTGGCGAGGCGGGCCCACCTGTCCCGCTTCCACTTCGACCGGCTGGTGGCGGCAGCGCTGGGCGAGGCGCCCGGCGCGCTGCGCCGGCGGCTGCTGCTAGAGCGATCCGCCCACCAGTTGACGCACGCCGGCGACCAGGTGATCGAGATCGCACTGGACGCAGGCTACGGCTCGCCCGAGGCGTTCACGCGGGCGTTCACCCGGGCCTACGGCGTCTCGCCGAGCGTCTACCGGCAGCGGCCGCTGCCACGCGAGCTCGGCGCCGCCGCGTCGGTGCACTTTCACCCACCGGGCGGGCTGCGCCTGCCTTCGACGGGAAGGAGCGACACCATGGATGTCCTGACCCGCATGGTCGACCACCACCTCTGGCTGATCGGCGAGATCGTCGACCGCACGGGCCGCGTCGACGACGAGACGCTCGATCGCCGGATTGAGTTGTCGGTCGAGGGGATCGACGAGGACCCGACGCTGCGCAAGCTCACCGACAAGCTGGTCTACCAGCTGGAGATGTGGGTGACCGCAGTCGAAGGCGGCACCGCGATGCCCCCACGCGGCGAGACCACCAGCGACGGCATGCGCCGCCGGCTGGACGACGTCTCGCCGCGGTTCCGCGCGCTGGTGCTCGAGCCGGTCGAGGACGGCCGCGCCGACGAGACGTTCGTCGACGCCGTCTGCGACCCGCCCGAGACGTTCAGCTACGGCGGCATCGTCGCCCACGTGCTGACCTTCGCGGCGGTGCGGCGGACGATGGCGATCGGCGCGCTCGAGACCGCCGGCATCCCCGATCTGGGCTCCGGCGATCCGATGCGCCACGTCGGCGGCACCGGCACGGACGCGTCCGAGATCACGCGCCGGCCGCCCCAGTAGCCGCCGCCCGCCAGTTACCTAGAATGCGCGCCATGACAACCTTTCTCCATACCATGGTGCGCGTCACCGATCCCGACAGGAGCCGGGCGTTCTACGAGGCGCTCGGCTTCTCGTTCAGCCGCGAGATGGACATCGTCCGCAACGGCGAGAAGGAGGCCACGAACTACTTCTTCAGCCTGCCCGGCAGCGACAACGTCCTCGAGCTGACCTACAACCACGACGGCCGCAGCTACGAGATGGGCACCGGCTACGGGCACATCGCCATCGGCGTGTCCGACCTCGACGGCACGCTCGGCGAGCTGAAGGGCCAGGGCATCGAGCCCGAGCGCCCGCCGTACACCGTCAGCGACGGCGGCTCGCGGCTCTGCTTCGTGCGCGACCCGGACGACTACCGGATCGAGCTCATCGAACGCTCCTAGCTCGAGCGGGTTCGGGGCATCACCGGCGAGCGTCTCGACGTGGCTCACGATCCCTCGCCCTGGGAGCGGCTCCGCCTCTCGACGGACCGGCTGTGCCTGCGCCTGCCGACGCCGCCGGACGCGGCGGCGCTCTACGCCCTGTTAGCGGACGCCGCGGTCATGCAAGGGCTGGGCAGACCGCCTGTCTCAGCCGTTGAGGAGGTCGAGGCCATGATCGGCGACGCGATCGCCGGTTGGAGAACCGAAGGGCTCGGCCCGTTCCTGATCGAGACCGCGACCCGCGGCCGGCGCGTCGTCGGCCAGGCCGGTCTCATGATCTTCGACGAACGCGACTGGACACCCTCGACCTGGAGGCGCGCCGGACGTCATGCTCAGCCCGAGCTTGGCTGGGCCCTTGTGCAGGCGCATTGGGGACACGGGTACGCGACCGAGGCCGCCGCCGCCATCCGCGACTGGGCGCACGAATCGCGATCGATCGACCGGCTCGTCTCGCTGATCACACCCGACAACGTCCGTTCCCAACGGGTCGCGGAGCGACTCGGTGCACGACCGGCAGAGGTCGTCACACCTCCGGATTCCCAGCGCACGGCGGTCGTCTGGAGATACCCCAGCCCGGCTGAGCACTCGAGTACCGCACGTCACGCGGCGACCCCATGAGAGACTCGCCGGATGACTCGCCCTCGCCACCCGCTCTACGACGCGATCGTCGTCGGCGGGCGGGTAGCCGGCGCCACCGTGGCCGCGCTTCTCGGCGACCGCGGTCTGCGGATTCTGCTGGTTGAGCGGGTTCGCTTTCCCAGCGCGACGATCTCGACCCACTTCTTCCGGGGTGCGGGGCTGGTCGCCGTGCTCGACCGGTTGGACGTGCTCGAACGCGTGCTGTCGCTCGGCTGTCCCCCGTTCCGTCGTGAGTGGAGCCACGGGTTCGGCACACCGGGCCCTGACGAGACGCCGCCGCAGGAGCCCGGCGACGCGGGATTCGGGCTCTCGGTCAGGCGAGCGCCTCTCGATCAGCTGCTGCTCGAGCGGGCGGCACGGGGTGTCGACGTGGCGCAGCCGTGCGTTGCGCGCGGGCTGGTGTGGGATGGCGATCGGGTCGCAGGCGCCCATCTCAGCGGCGACGGCTGGGCAGGCGAGGCCCGCTCCCGGATCGTGATCGGCGCGGACGGCCGCCACTCGTTCGTCGCCCGCGCCGTCGGCGCACGCGCCCAACACGAGGCGGAGGCGCAGCGAACACTCTACTACCGCTACGTCACCGGCTGGGTCGGCCCTGACGGCCGGCCCTCCGACGCCGCCGAGTTCTCGCTGAACGGCAACGAGATGGGGTACGTGTTCCCGAGCGACGGCGGGGTGACGCTTCTGGGAGTCAGCGCGCCCAGGGCAGCATTCAGCCGATTCCGCGCCGACCCGTCCGCAGAGCTCGATCACCGGCTTGCGAGCCACCCTGGATTGGCATCTCGGTTGGAGCAGGTCGTACCCGTGGGCCGCCCGGCTGGAGGGCCGCCGGAGCGGGCGTGGATGCGCGTCGCCGCCGGGCCGGGATGGGCACTCGTCGGCGATGCCGGAGCGCACCAGGATCCGTGGACCGGCGAGGGCATGGACAACGCCGCCGTGTGCGCCGTGCACGCCGCGGAGGCAATCGGCGACTGGCTGTGCGGCAAGGCCGGCGAGCAGGAGTCGCTCGACCGCTACCGGATGCTCAGGGACGAGCGTGTGCGTCCCCGCTTCGAGGAGTGCATATCGCTGGCTCCCGACCTGTCGCCGCTTGCCGCAGGCTGATACGCCTCAGCCGGTCGTCGGCGCGGGTGACTCGAGCACCCGCTTGAGCCGGGCAAGATCGGCGGCCACCGCTGCCGCATCTCGCTCGAACTCCTCGTCGGTCATACCCGGAAGGCGGCGGACTGCGAAGACGACCTCGCACCCGTCGCCGTCCGGCATAACCCGCATCGGGTTGTAGAAGGTCTCGCCTGACGTCAGTCTGACAGTATGGTCCAGCACGCCGTAGGCGTTGCGCTCGACGAAGGCGAACTCCACACGGCCCATGGGCGTCTCCACGAACCACTGTCCTCCGACCTGCTCGACCGAGGTGCCGAGACCGGGCGCCCAGTCAGGCAGGTTCGCGGGATCGACCGCGTACTCGTACACCTCGCCCGCCCGCCGGTTGATCGCTGCGCTCACGTACCGGGATCGCGTACCTGTCATCCCTGGATCGTACGCCACTGCGCCAACAGCCCCTGCGAGGCGAGTGGGGCGGGCGTAGTGTTTGCGCATGGACGTGAATGCGTTGTTCGTGGAGGATGAACGAGGAGGCGCTTCCCATGGCCGACTCCCCTAAACGCACGACCGCCGATCTCTCGGCGTATCCCGACCTGGTGGTGATCTACCTGGGCATGCGAGTCGAGGAGCCACGCGGGCTGAAGACGCTAGAGACGCTGGGGCCGCAGATCCAGGCATCCGTCGACGAGGGGCCGGAGGGCCTGCTGCTGCACGAGCAGTTGACCTACGGCACTGACCCGCCTCACGTGGGCATGCGCCAGTACTGGCGTGACCTCGAGTCGATGCTGGCCTGGACGACGACGCTGCCGCACAAGGCCTGGTGGAGCGACTATCTGCGCGACCGCGGCGGCACCTCGTTCTGGCACGAGACCTACTTCCGGCGCGGCGGCATCGAGTCGGTGTACGTCGACGTCGAGCCGGGCGTGGGCCTGGGCGCGTTCGCGCCGCGGGAGCGGGCCACTGGGCCGATGTTCGGAGCGCGAGAGCGCCTCGCGGCGGACCGCTCGGCGGTGGCGCCCGGTTAGCCGACCAGTTCCCTGAACCCCGGCTCGTTGCGGACCGCGTCGAAGTCGGAGTCACCTGCGGCCATGGTTCGGAACTCCTCGTACCCCTCGATCGCCTGGCCGAGGTGAACGATGGCCTCCGTGCCCTGCCCCGCCAGGCTCTCGCAGCAGGCCACGTTGTACGCCAACGGCGCGTGGCCCGGATGCTCGGCGAGCAGCTGGCGGCCGCGGGCCGCCGCCGCCTCGTAGTCGCCGGCCTCGTAAAGCGGATGCACCTCGGCCCAGGGGTCGTCGGTGGCGATCTCCTCGGGCAGCCCGATCCAGCGGTGCCGCCGCAGGTGGTAGCCGGAGGTGATCGGCATCGGGAAGTCGGGGTCGGCGAAGGTGCCCGTCATCACCACCACCAGCTCAGGCTCATCCGGCTCCGTGTAGTAGAGGGTGCTCCCACAGTCGGGGCAGAAATGGAAGACGTGCAGCTTGCGGTCGGCCTCGTCGGACGTGCGCGGGTACTCGGTGGAGCGCCCGCTGACCGTGATCTGGCCGGGCCGATAG
>Ga0066903_100004051_pt1 | contig 12239 bp, 8 predicted proteins | sample PanSoiMetaGPlot1_FD_67491 | JGI IMG/M metagenome (GOLD analysis project Ga0066903, IMG submission 67491) | Tropical forest soil microbial communities from Panama analyzed to predict greenhouse gas emissions - Panama Soil - Plot 1 (version 2) | ecosystem: Environmental > Terrestrial > Soil >...
GATGCTCTCGGAGCGGGCTTGGACGAGATCCGGGAATTCGCCATCGGCGGGCTCACGCGGCGCCTCGACGTAATCGGAGCGCCGCTGTAGGCGCGCGCCCGCCGGTTGCCCGGCCACCGGCGGTAAGGTGACGTCATGGCGAGGGCGCGGCCCATCGAGGGGCTCCGGGCGGAGGAGCCGTATGCGGCCGCCGCGGCGAAGGTCGTGGCCGTCCGCGCACGTGAGCTGGCGGACCATTCCCAGAACGTCCTCGACATGGACGACATCGAGCGTGTGCACGACATGCGCGTGGCGAGCCGTCGTCTGCGGGCAGCGCTCGAGATCTTCGAGCCGTGCTTCCCCGAGGCTCCGCACGAGGAGACGCTGAGTGACGTCGAGGCAATCGCCGATGCCCTCGGGGACCGCCGGGACGCTGACGTGACCATCGCGGCGCTGGAGCGCTTCACCGAGAATCTCGCGGCGCCCGACCGCCCGGGCGTTGCCAGCCTCGTTGCGCAGATCCGCGCCGAGCAGGTCGAGGCGAACGATCGGCTCGAGGCGTTCGTCCAACCTCTCCGCCTTGCGGCGCTGAGCGAGCGGCTCTCGGAGCTCGTGGTCGAGGCCGAGGGGCTCGGTTCGAGGGCGGGGGCATGAAGGCGCGTCGGGTCAAGAAGCTCGACCCGCGCGAATCGCTGTCGGAGAACGCGGCGAGGATCGTCGTGGTCCGGCTCGACGAGATGCGCGCCCTGGCGCCGAAGGCGTGGAAGCCCGGCCGCGTCAAGCAGCAGCACGACATGCGGATCGCCGCCAAGCGGCTCCGATACGTGCTCGAGGCGACCGAGTTCTGCTTCGGCCGCACCGGCGAGGTCGCTCGCCGACGGGCTCGCGAGCTGCAGGAGATCCTCGGCGAGCTCCACGACTGCGACGTCATGCTGCCTCGAGTCGAGAGGCATCTGGCCGAGCTGCGCGACGCGGACGCGGACGCCGTTCGCGAGCGGGCGGGCGAGGCGGACGACCTGGATCCGGCGCTGGCGGCAAGGGCTCCGCATCGAACCTCCTACCGCGGCCTCGAGATCCTGACCGTCTATCTCCAGGCTCGCCGCCGGCTCCTCTTCGACCGGTTTCGGGAGTTCTGGGCCGAGCAGGAGCGCGCCGGCAGCTGGGATCGGCTCGAGCGGTCCGCCGAGCGGCTCCTGGAGGAGGCGCGCGAGCGCCGACGTGCCGCGAAGCGCGCCGTGCGGGCGCGCCAGGAGCTCGAGGAGGCCGAGCGCCAGGAGCGCGAGGCCGGTCTGCGCGCCGCCGCCGCCGCCGAGGAGCTCAGGCGGGCGCGAAGGACCGCCGCGCCGGAGTTGACCCAGCCGCCTCGGCCTCAGCCGGCGCCGCTACCCCCCCAGCCGGGACAGCAGGCGCCCTCGTCGCAGCGCCGGGCCTCGGCCCACGCCCGCCCGCCCGCGGGTTTCGAGGCGCGCGAGGGCGAGCAGGCGAACGGCGTCGAGGTCCCCCGCGAGGACGACGGCTGAGGGCTTGCGCCGGCTCCTGATAGTCGTGGCGGGCGGGGTCGTAGCGGCCATGCTCTTCACCGGCGTCGCCGCCGGTCACGTCAAGTTCGTCAAGGGCTCGGCGGGGCTCGGCGACCCGTACTTCCCCAAGGCCGGCAACGGCGGGTACAACGTCCGGCACTACTCCATCCAGTTCCGCTACACGCCGAAGCCCAACTTCATCCGCGCGCGGACGAAGATTGAAGCCACCGCCACGCAGAACCTGTCGCGCTTCGATCTCGACTTCAGGCACCTCGGGATCACGAGCCTCCGGGTCAACGGCAAGAAGGCTTCGTACAAGCGCCGCGGCCAAGAGATCAAGATCACGCCGCGGAATGGCCTCCGCAAGGCCAGGCCGTTCAAGGTCGAGGTCCGGTACCGAGGCCACCCGAGACCGGTGATCGACCCGGACGGATCCAAGGATGGCTGGAGCCCCACGGACGACGGCGCCTTCGTCGCGAGCGAGCCGCAGGGAGCCCCGAGCTGGTTCCCCTGCAACGACTATCCGACGGACAAGGCGACCTACACGATTCAGGGCACGGTGCCGAAGGGCAAGACCGTGGTCTCGAACGGGGCGCTCGTCAAGCGCACCTCCCATGGCAACCACACGACCTTCAAGTGGCGCGAGGGATCACCGATGGCGACCTACCTCGCAACCGCAACATCCGGCAAGTTCGAGGTCAAGCGCTCCAATGCGAACGGGATCCCGTCATACGACGCGGTCGATCCACGGGAGGCGCAGGCGTCGGTCAAGCCTCTGGCCCAGATCCCGGCGATCCTGCGCCTGTTCGGCCCGAGCTTCGGCTCCTACCCCTTCCGCGCCACGGGCGCAACGATCGACCACGCCCCGAGCATCGGCTACGCGCTCGAGACGCAGACCAGGCCGCTCTATGACTCGGCGCCGAACGCGCTCACAGTCGCCCACGAGATCGCGCACCAGTGGTTCGGAGACTCCGTTTCGCTGAAGCGGTGGCACCAGATCTGGCTCAACGAGGGCTTCGCGACCTGGGCCGAGTGGATGTGGCAGCAGCACCAGGGCGGGAAGAAGCTCACCGAACGCTTCAACGAGCTCTACTCGACGCCCGCAAGCAGAACCGGGTTCTGGAACCCGCCGCCGGGAAATCCCGGCGGCCCGCAGAACCTGTTCGTCAACTCGATCTACATCCGTGGCGGGATGGCCCTCGAGGCGCTGCGGGAGGAGGTCGGAACGCAGACGTTCCTGCGGATCCTGCGCGACTGGGTGCGCGACCACTCCTACGGCAACGCCGGAATCAAGCAGTTCATCAAGCTGGCCGAGGCCGACAGCGGCACGGACCTCGGGCACTTCTTCCACGTCTGGCTGTTCAAGAAGGGCAAGCCGAAGAACTGGGGCAGCTCAGCGCTCCGCCAGGATCACGTCGCGCCCGGCGGGACTCACGCTCCAGCTTCCGCGCCGCCAGCGCACCTCGGTGCCATCAGCCAGCTTCGCCTGAGCCCGCCCGCCCCGAGGACGGCCCCATAGGGTCGCCTCCAGCGGGCGATCGGCGTCCCGCTCGTACCCGAGCCCTCCTGCCACGTCATCGGCCGGATAGGTGACCACGATCGCGCCCCTCCGGACCCAGACAGGTATCCGATGGACCGGTGCGGAGACGAGGACGTCCCGGCCTCCCGCGTGCGCGGCGCCCGTCCGTCTCTCGATCCACTCGCCCGGGGGCAGGTACGCGCGCCGCTGGGTCGCGCCCTCCTCGAGCACCGGCGCGACCCACAGCGATGGGCCGAACAGGTAGGAGTCGGCGATCGTCCAGCCCCGCGGGTCGCCCGGGTCCACGAGGCACAGCGGCCGGATGATCGGCAGGCCGGTGCGCGCCGCCGTTGCAGCCGCCGCCCGGATGTAGGGGACGAGCCGCTCGTGCAGCAATACGTACTCGCGGTAGGCGTCGAGCGTGTGGTCGTCGTACCGCCAGGCCTCCTGCTCGAAGCGGCCGTGGGCGTGCATCAGGGGTGTGAAGCAGCCGAACTGGACCCAGCGCAGCAGGAGCTCCCGCGGGCAGCGCTCCACGAGACGGCGCCCCAGGTAGCCGCCGACGTCGTGGGACCAGTTCGAGAAGCCACTCGCCGCCGCGGTGAGCGTCGCCGCCACGAGAGCCCGTAGCGACCACCAGTCGGACGCCTGGTCGCCGCCCCAGGTGAAGCCGGTGGCCTGCTGACCGCTCCAGCCGCTGCGGCCGAAGAGGACACCTGTGTCCGGGTGTGACTCGTCCAGGGCCCGTTGCATCGTCCGCCGGTACAGGTCTCCGTAGGCCCACGCCGCCTCGGCCCCGGTGCGGCCATCGGCGAGCCGGGCGTCAGGTGGCATGTAGTAGCCCTCACCGTCGTCCGCCTTGATCCCCTCGATGCCGAGGTCCAGCGCCCGCTGCGCCTGCTTGCGCCACCAGCGGCGCGCCGCGGGGGAGGTGAAATCGACCAGCGACCCCGTCCCCATCCACCACTTCCCGACCCACGGGCGCCCGTCACGGTCGCGGACGAAGTGGCCACCGAGCGCGCCGTCGGCGTAGTTCTCAGCCGGCAGCGAATGCAGCCGCTCCGATTCGATCCCGGGCGGCCGCTGGCCGTCCACCGATTCCAGATTGACCCAGGGCGTCACCCAGACGACGGTTCGCACGCCGGCCTTCCTGAGCCGTGCGATCAGGCGGGCGGGGTCCGGGAACTGGTGCGGATTGAAGCGCCAGGTGTTGTATTGCGTCTCCCACGGCGAGTCGAGCACGATCGCGTCGAGGGGCAGGCGGTGCTCCAGGTAGCCCTCCAGCTCCTCGAGGACGTCCCGCTCGTGCGCGTAGACGTCGCGGCTCTTCCAGTGGCCGTAGGCCCACTCCGGGAGCAGCATCGGGAGCCCGGTGAGGTTCAGGTAATGGCGCAGGCGCGCGGCCGGCGTCGGGTTGGTGATCAGGTGCAGGCGAAGCGGCCCCGCGGCGGCCCGCTGAGAAACCGACGGCTCCCCGGTCAGGTCGATCTCCGTGCCGGCGCCCCAGGTCTCCATCCACAGGCTCCAGCCGGCGCTGGAGAGCAGCCAGGGAGCGGGCGCGCAGTCGCCCTGCGGGATCCCGCCCTCGGCCAGCATCTCGTCCGGGCAGTCCGGCCCGGTGTAGCGGCGATCCGCCCCGAGGATCACCCGCCGCCCGCGCTGGTCGAACGGCTCGCCGTGGCGGGCTCCGAGCCCTGTGAGGTGCTCGCAGCCGCCGCCGGTCCAGCTCGCCCCGAGTCGCAGCTCGGGAACCCCGCTGGACTCCGCTGCGAATACCGTGGTCACACGCTCGTCGGCGGTCAGGGCGACCTCGAGCTCGAACGCGTGCCCGCCGTCGAGCGCGCCGGCGACCCTCGCCACGTCGAGCTCGGCCAGCCTCACCTCGACTTCCGACGCGGACAGGCGCGAGCCCCGCTGCTCCTCCTGGATCACGCCTTCGGTCAGGTGGATCAGATGGTCGCTCCCCTCGAACGGCTGTGCCCAGGGACGGAGGGCGGAGACGATCGCCCGCCCGCCGCGACGGATGTCGACGGCCAGCGGCTCCAGGGTCACCTCGACGTCGACCGCACCGCGCGCCAGTGCCAGCGTGTTGCTTCTCGCCAGCGGCGAAGCCACCCGTTGACCTTCGCCAAGCGGGACCTCGGGCCGGTTGCCATTTCGTTAACCGCCGTGCGCATCCGGTCCCTAAGCTCGGAACGTGTCTGAAGAGATCGAGCGAAAGTTCCTCGTCGCGAGCGCTCCAGAGCTCCTCGAGGATTGCCCGTCCGAGCAGATCGAGCAGGGCTATCTGGCGATCGAGGGTGAGGAGACCGAGGTGCGCGTCCGGCGGAGGGGCGACGCGTCATACCTGACCGTCAAGCGGGGGAGCGGTCTCGAGCGCACGGAGATCGAGATCGAGATCGGCAGCGCGCAGTTCGGCGAGCTGTGGCCCCTGACGGATGAGCGGCGCATCTCGAAGCGTCGATATCGCGTCCCCGTGGAGGGGGGAGATGCCGAGGTCGACGTCTACGGCGGGAGGCTTGCCGGTCTGATCGTCGCCGAGGTTGAGTTCCCGGGGAAGCAGGAGGCCGGGGCGTTCGAGGCCCCCGACTGGTTCGGAGACGAGGTCACAGGAGCCCCTGAGTTCCTGAACAAGACCCTTGCGACGCGCGGCCTGCCGGACGGCTTCAGCGGCGGCGGCCACTAGCCGCAGCAGGAGGTTCACAGACCCTTCACCACCCATTCTTCGCTGCTTAACGCGAACAAGCGTCCCGACCCCGAATCTGGTGAACACAAGTCAACCAGCGAGGGAGCAACGATGATTCCCAGTGACGGTCGGGCCGCGGTCAGTCTCGCGGAGGTGAGGATCGGGGACGGTGTCAAGGCCGACATGCACTGTCACTCGACGGCGTCGGAGGCGGCAAAGCTCGGTATCCAGCGCAGCGTCGGGCTGCCGGAGTGCGCCACGCCCCCCGAGGAGGTCTACGAGCTCGCGAAGCGCAGGGGGATGGACTTCGTGACGATCACGGACCACGACACGATCGACGGCTGCCTCGAGATCGCAGACCGTGGCGACGTGTTCGTCTCCGAGGAGCTCACCACCTGGTTCGCGGGGGAGCCTCAGGCGGTGCACGTCCTCTGTTACGGCATCGACGCGGCCGACCACGAGTACCTGCAATCACACGCCGCCGACGTCGAGGACTGCGCGGCCTATCTGCACGAGCGCGACATCACGTGCGCGCTCGCTCATCCCTTCTTTGCCGTCGCCGCGCCGCTCGGCCCGCGCCACCGGAGGCGCCTCGCCGAGCTGTTTCCGGTCTGGGAGGTCCGCAACGGGTCTCGCGCGCCGGAGCTCAACATGCCGGCGGCGGTCTACATCGAGACCCACGGCGGTACGGGCGTCGGCGGGTCTGACGATCACGCCGGCGTCGACATCGGGCGGACCTGGACACAGACGCCCCCAGCGTCGACGCCGGAAGAGTTTCTGGCCAACGTGCGGCACGGCGATGCGGCCGCCCAGGGCGCGCAGGGAAGCGCCGCCAAGTGGGCGCACACGGCACTGGCGCTCGCGACGCGCGCGCTGCTTCGCGAGAGCGACTCGCGCCCGGACAGCTCCGGCGCGCTCGACCCGGACGCGGTGCTGCGCCTGGCCGAGCGAGTGGTGAGCGACGGCAACCAGCGGGGAGGGAACCTGTCGGACAACCTTGGCCCGGAGGCGGCCCGCGACCTGCTGTGCGGATGGCTGGAGAGTGTCGGTCTCGCCGAGGCCGAGGGCCCGGAGGCGCTCGTCGAGCTCATGCAGGGCGACGACTTCAGCCACTCGGAGTTCTACCGCCGCGCGCGCCGGCGCCACGAGCGCGAGCTCGACGCGGCGGTCAAGAGGGTTTCTGACGCGGCGACGGCCCGCGACGGGTATCTGGAGGCCGCCCGAGGCCTGTTCGATGCCTGCGTGCCGGTGGTCCCGTACGTGCCCGCGGTCGCGTTCCTCGGCAGGGAGCGGGCGAAGCTCGCGGCGGGCGACGGTGATGTCCGCCGAGTGGCCCTCGTCATCGACGGCGCCGGCTCGATGCACGGTGTGGCTCACACGATCGAGCGGATCCGGGAGAACGAGGTCCCCGGCTTCGAGGTGGACGTGATCGGAACCGACCCGCGGGTCGACCGGCGCCTGCCGGCCGTCGCAGAGGTCGACGTCCCCTTCTACGCCGGATTGCGCGTCGGAGTGCCCAGCGTTCCGGAGCTGACGGAGACGCTGAGCAGCCCGGCCTACGACCTCGTCCACGTCGCATCGCCCGGCCCGGCGGGGGTGGCTGCGATGGCGATCGCCCGCATCGCGGGCACGCCGCTGATCGGCAGCTACCACACCGAGCTCGCGGCCTACGCCGCGATTCGAAGCGGAGACGCGCGCCTGGAGGTAGGCGCCCGCGCGGCACTCGGGCTCTTCTACGGCCAGTGCTCGGTCGTCCTGTCGCCGAGCCCGTCGGCGGACCAGTCGCTTGTGGGACTCGGGATCGAGCGCGATCGGATCGAGCGCTGGGCACGCGGAGTGGACCCGGCCCTGTATGACCCGGCGCTCCGCGACTCCGATGCCTACCCGGGCGAGGTCAAGGTGCTGTACGCCGGACGCCTGACGAGGGAGAAGGGGGCCGACCTGCTCGCCGACGCCTTCCTGCGGGCGCGCCGGCGCGACCCGCGCCTGCACCTGCTGCTGGCCGGCGGGGGCCCAGAGGAGGACGCGCTGCGGGCGCGGTTGGGCGAGCACGCGACCTTCCTCGGCTGGCTGAACCGGGAGGAGCTCGCCAAGGCGTACGCCAGCGCGGACGTGTTCCTGTTCTGCTCGCGCACGGACACCTACGGCCAGGTGATCCTCGAGGCGCAGGCCAGCGGCCTGCCCGTCGTCGCGGTCGCCGAAGGGGGGCCGCTGTCGCTGATCGCAGACGGGCACACCGGGTGGCTGTGCCCACCGGACGCCGAGTCGCTCGCCGGCGCTGTGGCGCAGCTCGCCGCCTCGCCGTTCATGCGGGAGCGGATCTCGCGTGGTGCCCTGGCCTCGGTCCAGGGACACACGTGGGAGGCCGCGCTGCGCCAGCTCGCCGAAGGGTATGAGCTCGCGTTCGGAGGCGCCGGACGATCCGGTTCACGGGCCCCGAGGCTCATCGCCGCGTGAGAATCACTTGCGGCTGCTATGCAGGCTTACATGCTGCCGCGTCGACACAGTCGCCGCGCAACATCCGTGCGGCGCTAGCATGACCGCTACCCCCGGATGGAGCCTCCCGACGTACAGTCAGCCGCTGCCGAGCCCGTCGAATCGGTAGCGCCGCAGACGGCGCCGGACCCCCTCGATCTCGAGGATTCCTCCCTCTACTTCAACCGCGAGCTGTCATGGCTCGACTTCAACGACCGTGTCCTGCAGCTCGCCGAGGACCCGTCGGTTCCGCTCATGGAGCGGGTCAAGTTCTGTGCGATCTGGCAGTCGAACCTGGACGAGTTCTTCATGGTCCGCGTGGCCAACCTGCACGACCAGATCGAGGCGGGTCTGGATGTCCGCGGCGCCGACGGGATGGGCCCGTCCGAGCAGATCGACTCGATCCGGCAGCTGGTCCTCGCCCAGCGCGAGCGCCTCACGCGCTGCTTCGAGCAGGACCTCCGCCCGGCCCTTGCGGAGCACGGCATCAGGATCATCTCCCCGCAGCAGGCTGATCCGGAGGAGCGCGCCGACCTCGACCGGATGTTCGAGAGCAGCATCTTCCCCGCGCTGACACCGCTCGCGATCGGCCTCGGCCGGCCCTTCCCCTACATCTCGAACCTCTCGCTGAGCCTGGCGGTGATCCTCCACGATCCCGACCAGGGCACGGAGATCGTCGCTCGCGTCAAGGTGCCGAAGGAGCTGCTCGGGCGCTTCGTCGCGATGGGCGACGGTGGGCGGACGCTCGTCCCGCTGGAAACCGTGATTGCGTCCCACCTCCCGTCGTTGTTCCCGGGAATGAAGGTCATCGACTACTCGTTCTTCCGCGTGACTCGCGACACCGACTACGACGTGTCGGATGAGGCGGACAACCTCCTCCAGGCTGTGGAGGAGGAGCTTCGCCGGCGCCGCTTCGGCGAGGTCGTGCGACTCGAGGTCGAGCGGACCATGAGCACCAAGCTCCGCGACCAGCTCAAGACGGCGCTCAAGATCGACGACCGCCAGCTCTACGAGGTCGACGGCCTGCTGGACATGTCCGACATGTGGGACGTCTACGGGATCTCGGGGTTCGGCGAGCTCCGCGACCCGCCGTTCACCCCGGTCACCAAGCCGCGCCTGCGCGGCGAGGAGGAGCAGGAAGCGGACATGTTCGCCGTCATGCGGGAGGGCGACGTCCTGGTGCACCATCCCTACGACTCGTTCGTAACGTCGGTGGAGCGATTCGTCAAGCAGGCGGTGCACGACCCGGACGTCCTCGCCATCAAGCAGACCGTCTACCGCACCAGCGCGGACTCTCCGCTCGTGCCGTCACTGATCGAGGCGGCCGAGGCCGGCAAGCAGGCGGTGTGCATGGTGGAGCTGAAGGCGCGGTTCGACGAGCGGGCCAACATCCAGTGGGCGAAGAAGCTGGAGGAGGCGGGCGTGCACGTCGTCTACGGCCTCCCGGCGCTGAAGAGCCACGCGAAGTGCATCCTGGTCGTCCGCCGGGAGGGCACGGGGGTTCGCTACTACGCCCACATCGGCACCGGTAACTACAACCCCAAGACGGCGAAGCTCTACACCGACTTCGGCCTGTTCACGGCGGACCCGGAGATCGGCAACGACATCGCCGAGATGTTCAACTACATGACGGGCTATTCGCGGCCCCGCGACTACCGCAAGGTCCTCGTGGCGCCCTTCAACCTCTTCGAGGGGATCATCGGCGAGATCGAGCGGACGATCGAGTCTCACTCCGCCGACCACCCTGCCCGAATCCGGATGAAGATGAACTCGCTCCTGGACGCAGCGAGCATCCAGGCCCTGTACCGCGCGTCGCAGGCTGGCGTCGAGGTGCAGCTCAACATCCGCGGCATCTGCGCCCTGCGCCCGGGCGTCCCGGGCATCTCCGACAACATCCAGGTCGTCTCGGTTGTGGGCCGCTTCCTCGAGCACTCGCGCATCTACTCCTTCGAGCGGGCCGGTGAGCCCGAGCGCGTGTTTATGGGCTCGGCCGACCTCATGCCACGCAACCTCTACAACCGCGTGGAGCTCGTCACCCCGGTCGAGAACGCCCGGATCCGCGCCCAGATGCTCGACGCCCTCGAGCGCTGCCTCGCCGACAACACCAACGCCTGGGTCCTCGGCAGGGACGGCGCCTGGCGCCGCCGCCACCCGAACGGCGAGCCACACAACGTCCAGCGCGAGATGATGGAGCTGGCCGAGGCCCGGGCTTCGGAGCCGGCGCTCTAGGCCGCGGGGGGCCGGCGGCCGGGCACTCGCCCGGGAAGACGCTTCACGTCCCTGCTCGCAGTGTCCTCGCAATCCCTGCTGCGGAGTCTTCCCGAACGAGCGCCCGCCCCCCGGCCCAGGCGCCAACGCTCGGGCGCTGCCCCACTTGCCCAACACCGCCCCGTCACACTCCATCCATGGCGGAGAAGCACAACGCTTATGGGTACTGGCTCGAGGAGGCCGGGATGCCCGAGCCGTTCGGCCCGCTCGACGGGGACGTCGATGCTGACGTCGTCGTCGTCGGAGGTGGGTACACCGGTATGTGGACCGCCTGGTTCGTTTCCGTGCTCGAGCCTGGGGCGCGAGTCGTCGTGCTCGAGGCCGATCGGTGCGGGACCGGGCCGAGCGGTCGCAACGGCGGCTTCGCCAACTCCATGTGGCCCAGCCTCGAGTCGCTCCGGAAGCGGTTCGGCGCGCCCGCCGCGCTCGAGCTCGCGCGTGCAAGCGACGAGGCGGTCCAGGGGATCGGGACGTGGTGCGAGGAGCAGGGGGTCGACGCCTGGTACCGGCATGGGGGATACCTGCAGGTTTCGACCACGCCGCTCCACGACGGGGCGTGGCTGGCGGGATGCGAGGCGTGCACTGAGCTCGGCGAGCCCGAGGCGTGCGTTCCGCAGAGCTCGCCCGAGGTGCGCGCACGGTGTGCCTCACCGGTGTTTCGGGCCGGCGCGTATTACCCGTCGGCTGCGACGGTCCAGCCGGCACGCCTCTCTCTCGGCCTTCGGCGGAAGCTGGCCGAGCGCGGCGTGGCCCTGTTCGAGGGCTCGCCGGCACGGCGCCTGCGGTCTGTGCCCGGCGGGGCAGTGGTGGAGACCGACGGCGGGCGTGTGCGAGCGCGGGCGGCCGTGCTCGCGGCCGGTGCCCGCCTCGCGGCCCACCGCCCGCTCCGCCGGCGTCTGACCGTCACCTCGAGTCACATGGTGATCACCGAGCCGGTGCCCGATGTGCTCGAGGCCATCGGGTGGACGGGCGGCGAATGCATCACGGACTCCAGGGCGATGGTCCAGTACTTCCGCACCACCCCGGACGGGCGGATCGCGTTCGGCTGGGGCGGCGGCCGGGTCGTCGCCGGCGGCCGGGTGAACGGCCGGGCGGAGGTGGACAGCCGCATGGCCAGGGAGCTCGAGAGCCGCATCCTGCGCCTCTTCCCGGCGCTGCGCGGCCGCCGGATCGAACATGCGTGGGGCGGGCCGATCGACGTCTCGCCCACCCACGTCCCGGTGGTCGGGAGCCTCGCCGACGGGGCCGTCCACTACGCATTCGGATATACGGGCAACGGCGTCGCGCCGTCGCGCATGGCCGCGCGTGCCCTTGCCGGGATGGCGCTCGACCGGCGCGATTCCAGCACCCGCCTGGCGCTGGTCGAGCCGGAGCCGGTCCGCGTGCCTCCCGAGCCGTTCCGCTACGCCGGCGGGACAATCATCCGGGCTGCGCTGCTGCGCCGTGAGCGGCTCGAGGAGGAGGGCAGGATGGCGGACCCGCTCACCCGGTTCGTGGCCGGAGTCCCGGCTCGGATGGGGATCCACATCGGGCGCTGAGCACCCTGGGTGGACGCTCGTCGAGCGGCGCAAGACGACGCTTCGACTGGAGTGCACGCGTCTCTCAAGCTCACTCACTGACTTCTGCTTTCACGCGAAAGCAGAAGCGCCACGTCAAGGCGCCGTTGACGTACTCCGGGAGGCTCCTCGCGGGACGCTGTGCGGCCGCTTGACAGGCGACCCTAGGTTGGAGAGGATCGTGGCGGTGCTCAAGCAGCCGGGGACTCCGTCCTCGGTCAAACATGAGGGGGGGG